>Ga0210388_10003954_pt1 | contig 11586 bp, 7 predicted proteins | sample IncBWC19OmetaG_FD_155485 | JGI IMG/M metagenome (GOLD analysis project Ga0210388, IMG submission 155485) | Forest soil microbial communities from Barre Woods Harvard Forest LTER site, Petersham, Massachusetts, United States - Inc-BW-C-19-O ... | reverse complement strand
GACTCGATCCTCCAGCCCGACCAGCTTCAGCGCGGTCAGCACATGATCGCGGCGCTGGACTGAGTTCAGCTTGGTCAACAGCAGCGGCAGTTCCACGTTTTCGAACGCGGTAAGTACGGGAATCAGATTGAAGGTCTGAAACACGTAGCCGATGTGTTCGTTTCGCCAGCGCGCAATCTGCGCATCATTGAAGCGGAAAATGTCCTGTCCCTGCACCAGCAGTTCGCCGCTGGTCGGCCGGTCGATGGCTGCGATCATATTCAGCAGCGTCGTCTTGCCCGATCCCGACGGCCCCATCAGCGCCAGGAACTCGCCTTTGGCAATGTCGATCGAAACGTCATCCAGCGCCTTCACTTCAAAAGCATCGCGCTTGAAGACCTTGCTGACGCCGCGAACCTGTACAACTTTCGTGCTTGTGGCAACGTTCGGTTGTGCAACTGTGCTCATGATTGCCCCTTGATTTTGATTTTGTCTCCGTCTTTCAAAGTCGCCGGCGCCGTGGTGATGACGCTCTCACCCCCGACCAGCCCATCCACCAGCGCCCCGTCTGCGCGCTGGGACACCACATGAACCTCCCGCGCCACGGCCTTCGCGTCGTAGGCGATGAGCACAACTTTCTTGCCGTCGCGATCGCGAATGGCCGCCGACGGTACGAACACGCCCGCAGCCGCCTTCGAGGTCGTGGATTTGGGCGCTACGTCTGCCAGAAACTTAACCGTCGCGTTCATTTCCGGCCGCAGTTGCACCTCAGGATACTTTCCCGGATTCAACACCTGCACCTTCACCTGCACCGTCGCCTTCTGCCGGTTGGCCTCGGGCGAAATCTGTGCGATCACGCCGTCATATTGCTTGTCAGGATACGCGTCAGTGGTCACGATCCCTTTCTGCGTGGGGCCGAGCCGGGCGAAGTCCGCCTGCGCGATGTCGAGTTCAACCTGCAGATCGTTCAAGTCCGCCAGCGACACCACCGATCCTTGCGGACCACCCGCGGCGGCGCTGGCAAACTGCGCCGTGATCAGTTCGCCTTTTTCCGCCGTGCGGTCGAGAATCGTTCCCGTCACCGGCGCGCGGATCACCGTCGCGTCAAGCTGCGACTGCGCATAATCCATCTGGCCTTGCGCCTGCATCAGCGCGCCCTGGGCCCGCGCGATCTCTTCGGTCCGCGGCCCGATCTTCATCAGTTGAAATGCTTTCTCCAGGGAATTCGCGCGTTGCTGGTCGGCTTCGAACTTCCCCGTGGCATCGTCCAGTTGCTGGCGCGAAACCACACCGCTGCCTGCTAGTTCCTTGGTGCGGTCGAGCGTGAGCTTGTCATTCGCCAGCGTGGCGCGGGCTTCGTCCAGATTATGCTGTGCCTGCTGAATTTCTTCCGGCCGCGATCCGTGCTGAAGTTCGTCGAGATACGCGCGCGCGTTCGCCACCGTGCCCTTGGCCTGGTTGTAGGACGCGCGGAATTCCTGATCCTCCAGGCGCACCAGCACCTGGCCCTCTTTTACTTTGTCGCCCTTTTCCACGCCGATCCAGGCCAGCCTTCCCGTGACCTTGGAGTTCACGTTGATGGTGTGGTGCGCCACGATATAGCCCGTGGCGGAAAGCACGGTGCCGCCTACATCATTGCCGCCGGTTTCGGCCGAGGCGCGCACGACCTCGACTTCAGGCACGTCGGCGGCGAACATGCGGTAAGCCATCGCGATCAGGCCGAGCAACACCACCACAGCCACGCCGCCGAGAATGTAGCGCCGCGCCCAGGCCGCCGGTTCGCCCGCGGAGTCGCCCCGCTGCGTGCGGTCAATCCGCAAACTCTGCAAGTCTTCGTGTTTCGTATCGCGCCCAGTATCAATCGCCATAAGTAATGATTACGCTCGATGTCCTCAAATTGTTTCTGCCCAATCTCGCCGGGTGCCCCATTTCAAGTCCGGGTGCCCCATTTCTCGCGCGTTCTTTGCGCGAGAAATGGGATTTCCCAAATGCCGCGCTCTATGTTGCGAACGGCATCTCTACCCCTAACTCCGCAGCGCGCTCAAAATATTCTGCCGCGCCGCATGCCATGCCGGAGCCAGCCCGCCCACAAATCCCATGATCAACGCGAACAGAACGGCGTATCCCGCCACCTGCGGCGTGATGCGCAAGGCAAACACCACCTCGCTGAACGTGACGGCGTTCGACGTGCCGGTCTGCATGCCGTTGAACGGAAGCATCAGCAGGATTCCCGCCGCCGCTCCCAGCAGAGCCAGCAGTAAGGACTCCAGCACAAATGATGTCAGAATCGCCGGCCGAGAGAATCCGATCACCCGCAGCGTCGCAATCTCGCGCCCGCGATAGGCGACCGCCGCATACATCGTGTTCATGGCGGCGAAAATCGAGCCGATCGCCATGATGAATCCCACCACAAAGCCAATAACTTTAATCGGCGCGCCCGAACTGGTCTGCTTGGCGTAGTACTCGGTTTCGTTGAAGCCTTCCAGCTTCAACCGCTGGTCGTCGCTCACGCGATTCTTCAGCGCGTCGGCGGCGATCGGATCGGTTGCACGCAGGTACGCCGACGAGTATCCGCCCTGGCGATCGAAGTCCGAGGCCATCTGGTTCACGTCGCCCCACACTTCAGATTCATACGCCGACCCGCCCGCATCGAACACGCCCACAACTTTCCACGATCCCTTGCCGAACTCCATGGTGTCGCCAATGTTGGCGTGGGCGAAGCGATTGCGGATCGAACTGCTGACCACGACTTCGCGCTGCCCGGTGTGGAACCATTCACCGGATACCAGCTTGACCCCGGGATGATCGCCAGGACCGGAGAGCTGGCGCATCTCCAGGCCGTCCGGCATCATGCCGCGCACAGTCACGTTCACCTCGCCCGTGCCGTCTTTCCGCGGCAGTACGATCACCACCACCCACTCGCCCGAAGTCATCGGCTCGCCGTGACTGTCTTTCGCGATGCCGGGAAGCGTCTTGAGCGTGGGATACAGCGAGGCATCGAATCCGCCCGACAGCTCCGCCTCCGAGCCTTTGCGCAGCACCAGCACGTTCAGCGGATTGCCGCTGCTGACGAACGCCCGGTTCAGGCCGGCCACCAGCGCCATCAGAAAAATTGCAGTAGTCACGGTCAGCGCGATGCCCAGCGCCGTCATGACCGTGAGCCCTTTGCGCAGAATCAAATTGCGAACGTTGTAACTGATCGGTATCGCCATAAGTTAATCTCGGTTCCTGTAGCGCTACGCTTTACCTCTACCCAATGTGCCGCAAACCGTCCACAATGTTCACCCGCGACGCGTTGAACGCTGGCAAATAGCCGCTTACCAAACCCAGCGTCAGAGACGCAAACATCGACATGGCCGCCGTCGGCACGTTCACATGCATCGAGAGCGGCACGCCCAGCGCAATAAAGCCTCGCGTCAGGAACCAGATCACCGGGATCGCTCCCAGAACCCCCAGCAGTCCACCGGCGATCGCTAAGGCCACTGACTCGCTCACGAAAATCGACAATACCCGCTGCCGCGTGAATCCCAGCGTTTTCAAAACGGCGACTTCGCGCGTCCGGCTGCGCACCGACATCGCCATGGTGTTGGCGGAAACCAGCATGATGGTGAACACCACCGCGCCGCAGATGCCCAGAATGAACGCCTTCACATTGCCCAGCGAGGCGACAAAGCCAAGCTGAAAAGCCTTCTCGCTTTCCGTTTTCGTCTGCAGCGGCGAGTTGCGGAACATGTCATCCACTTCTCGCGACACGCGCGACACGTCATCCGCGGAGTCGATCTGCGACGCGTACCAGCCGGCCTGCCCCTTGAACCATGGCACCGCTTCTTCCAGGTACTTGGCATTGAAGTAGAGCGCGTTCTGCGGCGGATCCCGGTGGTAGATGGCGCGAATGGTCAGGTCGAGATTCGCCGGAAAGAGGGTGCCCTGCAGCGTGATCCGGTCGCCGATCTTCCATCCGTATTTGTTCGCCAGCGTGACGTCGACCAGCGCTCCGGCGCGATCCTGCTGCCACGCTTTCAGTTGCTCCGGCGGCACGATCTTGTCCGACGCCACTTTCAGGTATTCATCCGGATCGGTGGCCAGTTGCGCGAAAAAATGTTCCGGCCGCTCATCGATGTAGCGTCCGCCAAACCAGCTCAGCGGCGCGACCGCGGTCACGCCCTGCACGCCGCGAATCTTGTCGCGGTAGAACGCCGGCAGAAAAAATGCCAGCGACACGCGGTCGCGCGTAATCACGCGCCGCGCCGCTTCCGGCGCAACCTGGTCCACATAAAACGAACGCCAGATGCAGATCATCAGGGTCAGCAACAGCAGCGAGAAGCTGATGCTGACCATGGTCAGCAAGCTGCGCCGCTTGTTGCGAAACGTATTGCGCACTACGAAACTGCCCAGCGTCATAACATCATTCCAGGCGGCGGTGAGTTACCCGCCGCGATAGCCGCCCTACAACTTCATCCGATGTGGCGGAGTCCGTCCACAATGTTGACCTGCGAAGCGGTATAAGACGGCACGGCCGCGCTCAACAACCCGACCAGGCCTGAGGTCAACAGCGCAATCACTCCAATCAAAGGCGTCACCCGCAAAGGAAAGAAACTGATGAACTGCGGAGAGTGGGTCAGCAAATAGACCATCCCCCACCCCAGCCCCGCGCCAATCAGGCCGCCGAACAGCGACAGCGCCACCGCTTCACTTACAAACAGTCCGAGCACGCTGCGCCGCGTGAAACCCAGAGTCTTCAACACGGCGACTTCGCGCGTCCGCTCGCGGATTGACATCGCCATCGTATTGGCGGAAACCAGCAGCGTCGCGAACACCACCGCCGAACAGATACTTAAAATGAACGCCTTCACGTTGCCCATCATGGCGACGAATTCCAGGCCAAACGCTTTTTCGCTTTCCGACTTGGTGGGCTGCGGTGAGTTGCGGAACATATCGTCGATCGTGCTCGCCACCTTGCTCACGTCTGCCGGGCTCGATGCCAGAATGCTGAATGTGCCGGCCTGCCCTTTGAAGAACGAAACCGCCTCTTCCACATATTTCGCGTTAAAGTAAACCGATTTGTTATCCGGATTCGAGTGGTAGATGCCTCGAATGATCAGCTCGAGATTGACCGGGTAGATCGTCCCCTGCAGGACGATGCGATCGCCCAGCTTCCATCCATACTTGGTCGCCAGCGATGAATCCACAATCACGCCCTGGCGGTCGCGTTGCCAGGCCACGACCTGTTCGGGAGGAAGTTCGAGATCGCGGAACACTTTGAAGAACTCCTCGGGATCAGTGCCGAACTGTGCGAAAAAGTTCTCCGGCTTCTGGTCTTTATAAATTCCGCCAAACCAGGACACGGGCACAACCGCCTCGACCCCTGGCATCGCGCGAATCTTTTCCCGGTAGTAACCCGGCAGCGAGAAGGTTAAGGAGACGCGGTGCCGCACCACCAGCCTCTGCGCCGATTCGGCGCTGCCTTGATCGAGATAAAAAGCATGCCAGATGGTCATCATCAGGGTGAGTAAGAGCAGGGAGAAAGCGATGCTCAGCACCGTCAGGATGCTGCGGCGCTTGTTGCGAAACGCATTTTTCGTCACGAACCGGGTCAGGGTCACAGGTGAACTCCAGGAAGAACCGGCGGCCGGACGCAGGAGGCGAGCACGACCAAGCCACCCAAGAATAGTCGATCTTGCTCGCTATCGACAACCGGGCCGGATTCGATTTTTGAATCGGTCGAAACGCTCAATCCCACAGAACTTTCTCCATCTCCATCCTTGTCCCGGCTGAACTTCCCGGCAAGTGGAGATCGTCACCAGAGCAGGATGACAAATGTCACACCAGGCTACACATAACAGTTACAACTGCTGCGCGAGAGGCAAAGTTACGCGGCAATTTCAGGAAAGCCGCCATCGAAAACCCCTTACCACGAAGGACACGAAGTGACACGAAGGGAAAAACCAACAGGCGAATTCCTTCGTGATACTCCGTGTCCTTTGTGGTTCAAGGTTTTTTCTTAAGCGACCAACCCCTCATCCGCCGATGGCCCATACAAAGCCGGCACCGACGCATCGTTGAGCCGCAGATAGACGGTCAACTGTCCGCGATGATGCGCCAGATGGCTGAAGACCGAGTGCTCGATCATGGCGTGCCGCGGACTCTCGTCGACGACGTGGCCGCCGATCAGGAATTTCCACGGCGTCCGCAGATGCTCGTCGGTGGTGTTGCGCAGCGCCTCGCGCGCCGCGGTCAGGCTCGAATCGAGTGCCGATATCAGTTCGCTGCGCTTGCGCCACTCGAGCGGCTTGAACTTCGCCGCTTCCGGCGACTTCAGATCCAGTGCGTCCTGCTTCACCATGGTTACGACCCACGCCGGCATGGTGGCAATCAGCGCAGCCAGGTAGCCCAGTGCCATCGATTTCGCATGCGGCTTCCAATCGTTGTGCCCTTCGGGCACGCGCTGCAGAGCGCTGCGAGTTCCGGCAGCTTCGCGTTCCAGTTCGGCGAGTAAGATTTCCTTGAGTTGCATGATCTCGAGTTGCATGATTCTTTCTCCATCCTTCGATGCGGCTCAAACCTGGCCGCAATCGACAAGCGGGACGGTAACAGGCATTGCGGACAGATTCAGTCCTCGATCCATGGCACAATACATAACATGCTGCAGACCTCGGCCCGGCTGCTCCGGCTCTTGTCACTTTTTCAGGCGCAACGCTACTGGTCGGGCGCCGATCTTTCGCGGCGGCTGGAGGTTACGGCGCGAACCCTGCGCCGCGACGTCGATCGCCTGCGCAGCCTGGGCTATCCCGTGCATTCGACTTCGGGAACCGCAGGCGGGTACCAGCTGGGGGCGGGCGCGGTGCTGCCGCCTCTTCTGCTCGACGATGAAGAAGCGGTTGCTGTCGCGCTGGGGCTGCGCACTTCCGCCAGCGGCAGCGTCGCGGGCACTGAGGAAGCGTCAGTGCGGGCGCTGTTAAAGCTTGAACAAGTGCTTCCGCCGCGGCTGCGCCAGCGGGTCACCGCACTGCACTCGTTCATCGTCCCGCTGGCCCGCCAGGGCCCGACCGTGGACGCGGAACGTCTCTCCGCCATCGCCGGCGCGTGCCGCGATCATGAAGGAATTCGCTTTCAATATCACAACCGCACCGGCGCGCCCAGCGCTCGCGTGGTTGAGCCGCACCGCCTGGTGCATACCGGTTATCGGTGGTATCTCGTCGCCTGGGACACAGGCCGCAAAGACTGGCGGACGTTTCGTGTTGACCGCATTGAAGGCAAGTTGAAGACTTCGGTGCGTTTCAAGCCGCGCAAGCCGCCCGAGGGAGACTTCGCCAAATTCGTTTCGAAGTCCCTGTCGTACGTGGCGCTTCCATATCGCGCGCGCGTGACTTTATTCGCGCCGGTCGAGTCTGTGGCCAAGCGCGTCCCGGCCTCAGCCGGAGTCCTCGAGGCGATCGACGAACACTCCTGCATGCTGCACACCGGCGCGCATTCGCTGGAAGGCATCACGATTCACCTGTCGATGCTGGGCGTGGATTTCCTGGTCCACGAACCGCCGGAGCTTGTCAGCTATATGCGAGAGCTGGCGCAAAGACTAGGCCGCGCAGTCACAAATAACTTGTCATCCTGAGGCCCGCGTTTTTTGCAGGCTCTTCGCGGCAAAGAACGCCGCTAAGGATGACAACGGGCTTCAGACGGTGTTTTGGGCTGACAGCGGCTTTATCGGTCTCAGGCGGGTTGGTCGGCCAAACCCTGTGTTTCCCGCCCTCCAGCCTGCTTACCTTGGTAACTCGAACGTTAGCACGCGCAGCGATATCCTAACGCTACCCATCCCGCGGGTTGGAGCAATCTGGCCTTGGTTGCGGCGGCGCGCAAGACTCGCGATGGAATGGAGCACAGAGAGAAATGCCCACGAAAATCGGCCACTTCGAAATTCTGAGTGAACTGGCGAAATCGCCCACCGGTGCGGTTTATAAAGCCAACGACCCGGAGAGCGGACAGACCATTGCCCTGAAGGCAATCCAGTTGAGCATGTTCGGCGAGAGCGCCGCGGCTCTGGAACAGGCGCTGCAGGCCGAAGCCGAGGCCACCAAGGTTCTCAGCAGCCCCAACATCACGAATGTGTTTGGCGCGGGAGAAATCGAAGGCCAGTTCTGCGCCGCCATGGAATACGTGCAGGGCAACAGCATCGCCACCATGCTGGCGCGCAAAGAAGGTTTCTCCATCTGGGATCTGCTCGACATCGGCCGCCAGTTGTGCGCCGGTTTCGATCACGCCAAGTCGCACAACATTGTTCATTACAGTCTCGAGCCCTCCAAGATCATGTGCGGGTGGGATGGCACGGTAAGAATCATGGGCTTCGGTGTTTCCAGCGTGGGCAATTTTGTGCAGCACATTGCGGAAGGCGTGCCTACGATTCTCCACTACATGTCGCCCGAGCAGATTCAAGGCCAGCCGACTGACAGCCGGTCGAATCTATTCAGTCTGGGCGCGATGTTCTACGAAATGGTGACGGAGCGCAAAGCTTTCGATCGTGAAGATGTGGAATCGCTGCGGCAGAGCATTTTGGAAAGCACTCCGGTGCCGCCGATTCATGTGAATCCGAAAGTGCATCCGCTGCTCAGCGACCTGATCATGAAGGCGCTGGCCAAGGATCCGGCCGAGCGCTACCAGACCGGCCGCGAACTGCTCGACGATCTCGAGAAATGCAAAGAGTCGAAGACTCTGGCCAAGAAGCCCGAAGCGGCCAAGGGAACGGTTGCTCCGGCCAAAGGCCAGGCAGCGGCGCAATCGAAGCTGATCGCGCCCGCCGCGCCGAAACCGCCCGCGAAGCCGGCCGCAACTTCCGCACCCTCGGGATTGGCGAAACCTTCAGTGGCGACACCGGCAGCTTCACGTCCGGTGGAAGCGAAGTCGACGCTGGCCAAGCCGAGCGAGAGCAGGCCTGCGGCGAGCGCGGTAGCGCAACCGAGCAAGCTGGCAGCGCCGAAAGCGGCAGCGGCCGCAGCTGGCGTGGGCGGCTACGATTCTTCTCTGTTGCAATCGCGTTCAGAAACTCCCGAACTCGATTTGTCGGATCATTTCATCAGCTCCAGCGTGAAGGCGACGCTGGAAGCTTCGCAGCCCCGGGCATCCATGTCGTCGGCCGTGGCCGACGAGCCTGCGGTAGAAACATTCGAACCGCAGGAGGATGCGCCAAAAATCGCAGTCGATCCCATGATGGCCGAAGGTGGGCCGAAGGGAGCCGGCGGAGTCAGTTTCTCGGAAATGACCGAGTTGCCGCCGCTCAAGGAAGCGTACGTCCCGCCACCGCCGCCGCCTGCCTCCACCGGGTTTCAGCCGGTGCATGGGCCCGCGCCGAGCGTCACGATGTTCGAGGACTTCCCGAAAGACAAGGACGAAGAGAAGCCCAAAGTGCAGCCGCGTGAAGTTGCGGCCAAAGCGATCAAAGAGATCAAGGGCGTTCCGCCCAAGCTAATGCTGTACGCGCTCTCCGGCGCAGGGATTCTGATCCTGCTGATCGGCATTGGAGTGACGGTCTACATTCACAGCCTGAACAGCGACGACGATACCGGCGGCGGAAAAGCAGCCGCGGTGGCGGAAACCCCGGCACAGCCCGAAGCTGCTCAGCCGGCGCCGAAAAAGGCTCCAGCTCCGGCCCCGGTGGTGAGCCAGCCGGTCGACAATTCCGACTCTGAACCGGCGCAGCCGGTGGCAACTTCGAAATCGCGCAACGCGCGTAAGAAGGCTCCGGCCACCCCGGTCATCATGCCAGGCCAGCTGGCGATTGATTCCACGCCGCAGGGCGCGCAGGTACAGATCGACGGCAGGACTGATCCCAGCTGTGACGCCGTTCGCATTGACCAATCTTCAGCCCGGCCAGCATTCGATTACGGTCAGCAAGGCGGGCTATGGCACTGACACGCGGTCGGTAGCGGTTACTTCCGGCAACCGCGCGACCACCGTGGTTCATCTGGCGCAACTGATGGCGACGTTGATCGTGAAGAGCGACCCGGTCGGCGCCAACATCTACGTCGATGGCCGCGACGTAGGCGCGAAAACTCCCGCGCAGGTCAGCGTAGATAAAGGCCAGCATGTGGTGCTGGTCCGCATGTCGGGCTACATTGACGAAACAATGAACGCGCAGTTCGTGCTGGGGCAGACTTTCAACTTCGCTCCTACACTGCGGGCGCTGGGCAATACCGACAACATCAAGACCGTGGGCAAGATGTCGAAGCTGTTCGGCGGAAAAGGCGCGGCGGCGGGACAGGCCACGATCAGCGTTCACACCACGCCCAAGGGCGCGCAGGTAGCCGTCAACCGCCACATCCTCGATAAGAACTCGCCGGTCGACGTGATGCTCGATCCCGGCAACTATGAAGTCGACATTACGCTGACCGGATACGCACCGGTGCACAAGGTCATCACCGCCGACAAAGGCGGCAAAGCGGTAGTCGACGAAGTATTGCAGCGGCAGTAGGGGCGCTGCAGGGATCTCAGGCGCTGCCCCCGGACGAGGCGTCCGGGGCTCCACTTTTGATGGGTTTCTTTTCTCTTTCTCTTTGGTCCTTACTTTTGATTTTTCTTCAATGTCTCGAACTGCAAGCCCCAGTTTCAAGGCCCTGATGCCTAATCCCTAGCCCCTAATCCCTAAATAGCTTGGAAGTGATCACTCCCACAACGGGCGACAGCCCTGGGTCATCCAGGGTGACCTGTCTGTAAAGCGCCCGCATAACACCAGATGTCCCGCATCGTCACTCCCGAAGGTGCGTACACGGGTCCGCGAGGTGTCTAGAACTGCGCGGCTGAACATCCGGCCTGCACTTTCCACGGTAAACAGAATGGAATCCTTCAGTGAAGGTTGCTCGTCACAAAGGCAATAAAAATCTGTGGAAAACTTGCGCGCGTCAGGCACAGCGCCCGATCTTGCCTTTTAACATTCATTTAACAATCCAGCAATCCGATTGAAACCTCGGGCGGTTAAGGTTGGTGGGCAACCTGCGCTGTGGGCAATTGCGACCAGCCTGACGCATCCGTACCCGGTGCAAAAACGTACGAGGAGGAAGACGGGAATGATAGAGAATTTGAAGTCTGACGCCCCCAGAAAGACGATGGCGATGCTGCTTGCCCTTACCATCGCTCTGGGACCGAGCGCGATTCCGGCGTTTGCCGCGAATACGAGCCACAAGACAGAAACCAAGACCGCGACGCCGATCAAGCACCTGGTGGTTATTTTTCAGGAGAATGTTTCCTTTGACCACTATTTCGGAACCTATCCGCACGCGACCAACCCCTCCGGCGAGCCGAAATTTTTCGCGGCGCCCAATACGCCGACGGTCAATGGGCTGAGCGCGGCACTGTTGAATGCGAATCCGAATCTGAATCCGGCTAACACCACCGGCGCATCCAACCCCTTCCGCCTCGACCGTTCGCAGGCCTTCACCAACGATCAGGATCACGATTATGACGCCGAGCAACTGGCCTTCGACAACGGCCTGATGGATCTGTTTCCGTTGAATACAGGCACGGCCGGTCCTCCGCCTTCGGGTTCGGGAGTGACGCAGACCAACGGCCTGGTCATGGGCTACTACGACGGCAACACGGTCACCGCTTATTGGAACTATGCGC
>Ga0210388_10003953_pt1 | contig 11588 bp, 7 predicted proteins | sample IncBWC19OmetaG_FD_155485 | JGI IMG/M metagenome (GOLD analysis project Ga0210388, IMG submission 155485) | Forest soil microbial communities from Barre Woods Harvard Forest LTER site, Petersham, Massachusetts, United States - Inc-BW-C-19-O ... | reverse complement strand
CGGCCGTCGCTCAAGTTTCACGGCAACGTCCAAGCCGCCGTGGCCGAAGCGCGCAATCTGGTGGAACAAGGCTATCGCGTGGTGTTCTTCGCAAAATCATTGGGAGAGCTGGAACGCCTGGCCGATATTTTCCAGGAATATTCAGTTCCCTTCCAGCTCGGTCTGGATCCGGCAGACGCCACGCGGCCATATCTGGCCGAGCGCTCTTACATCGCCGGCGCCACCGCCAGCACATTGTTGGTTAAAGGGCTGGTGCGCCGCGGCGTGGTGTTTCCGGAAGCACGCATCGCCGTCTTCGGCTCCGAAGACCTCTTTGATACGTCCGATCTGGTGGCCCAGCCGGCGCCCGGCAAGTCGCAGCTCGCCGCGTTCGCCGCGGACTTAGCCGATCTGAAACCCGGCGACTACGTGGTGCATGTCACGCACGGCATCGGCCGCTTCGTGGGAACCCGCGAGATCGCGCAAGGCGAAACCAAAGGCGACTTCATGCTGCTGGAATACGCCGCCGACGCCAAGCTCTACGTTCCGCTGACGCGCATGGATCTGATCCAAAAATATCGCGGCGCGGGCGAAGGCTCTGCTCCTCCGCTGGACCGGCTGGGTGGCGTAACCTGGACCCGCACCAAGTCGCGCGTGAAAACCCGCATGCGCGATATGGCCGACGAGCTGCTCAAGCTATACGCGCAACGCCAGATGGCCGAAGGCTTCAGCTTTTCCGCTGACAGCAACTGGCAGCGCGAGTTCGAAGACGCTTTCGAATTCAAGGAAACCAAAGACCAGCTCAGCGCCATCCGCCATATCAAGAAAGATATGGAAAGCGGCCATCCCATGGACCGGCTGTTGTGCGGCGACGTAGGCTATGGCAAGACTGAAGTCGCCATGCGGGCCGCTTTCAAGGCGCTCGGCGATGGTAAACAAGTGGCCATCTTGGCGCCGACTACAGTGCTGACGTTCCAGCACTTTGAGACGTTTAAACGCCGCTTTGCTCCGTTTCCGGTGCAGGTGGAGATGCTCAGCCGCTTTCGCGACAAGAAAGAAATTGCGGAAGTTCTAAGCGGTGTTGCGGAGGGCAAGGTGGATATCGTCATTGGGACCCATCGCCTGCTTTCGCAGGATGTCCATTTCCGCGATCTCGGCTTGCTTGTCGTGGATGAAGAGCAGCGCTTCGGCGTACGCCACAAGGAGCGCATTAAGCAACTCAAGCACAATGTGGACGTGCTCACTTTAACCGCCACGCCCATTCCGCGGACGCTGCATATGTCGCTGCTCGGACTGCGCGACATGTCGGTCATCGAAACGCCGCCTAAGGATCGATTGGCCATCCACACCGTGGTCGCGCATTACGATCCGAAATTGATCAAAACAGCCATCGAGCAGGAGCTGAGCCGCGGTGGCCAGGTCTATTTCATTCACAACCGCGTGGAGAGCATCTATTCCCGCGCTGCTTCCATCCAGGAATTGCTCCCCGACGTTCGCATCGGTGTGGGCCACGGCCAAATGGGCGAGGCTGAGCTTGAAAAATCGCTGCTCGGTTTCATGCGGCACGAGTACGATGTTTTCGTTTGTACCACCATTGCCGAAAACGGTCTCGATATCCCGCTGGCCAACACCATGATCATCGAGAATGCCGAGCGTCACGGCCTTTCCGAGCTCTATCAGCTTCGCGGGCGCGTGGGACGGTCTAATCGCCGCGCCTACGCGTACCTGCTCGTTCCCGCGGACACGGAGTTGAGCGAAATCGCGCGCAAGCGCCTGGCCGCGCTCAAGGAATTTAGCGATCTGGGCGCGGGATTCAAAATTGCGGCGCTCGATCTGGAGCTGCGTGGCGGCGGGAATATTCTGGGCGGCCAACAGCACGGGCACATCGCCGCCGTGGGTTTCGATATGTATGTCCGGCTATTGGAAGAAACGGTGCATGAGCTGAAGGGCGAGGTAGTTCCCCTCGAAGTTCATTCCAGCTTGAACCTGGGCCTGGATATTCGCATTCCGTCCGATTACATCGCCGATGAGCAGCAGCGACTGCGTGCCTACAAACGCATCGCCGATGCCGTCAGCGCGGAAAATAGCGCCGAGCTTTTGGCCGAGCTCGAAGATCGCTATGGGCCAGCCCCGGACGCCGTCCGCTATCTTCTCAAATTCTCGGCGTTGAAAAGCGCCGCGCAAAAGCTGGGTATCGAAGCTATTGACCGACGCCAGGGCGCGCTAAACGTCAAGTTTCACGCCGAAGCCCGAATTGATCCCAATCGTTTGATGAACCTGGTGAACGAAACGGAAGGCGCGCAGTTCACCCCGGCAGGCATCCTGCGAATTCCGTTGGATGGCGCGGCCGGCGCAGCCGCTGTGCTGGACCTGTTAGACAAACGGCTGGAACAGTTGAGATAGTTAGTAACTGGTTGCTGGTGGCTGGTTCGCACTGGTCACCAACCAGAAACCAGAAACCAGGAACCAGAAACCAATGCGTTCTCCTGTCTCCCTCCGTTGGGTAGCGATCACCGTTTTCGTTTTTTCGTCGGTACTGAACTACCTCGATCGCCAGGTGCTGGCCACCATGGTCACCATCAAAGGATTTCCGTTCTCTGGCAAGTACGGGCTCTCGCTTTCGGTATTCTCCATCGCCTACGCGGTGAGCGCCTTGTTTATCGGCTGGTTCGTCGATCGCGTCGGATTAAACCGCGGCGTTTCTATCTCAGTAGCTGTCTGGGCCATCGCCAGCGTGGGCACGGGAATGTCGCACAATGTCACCGAGTTTTTAATGTGGAGAGCCCTGCTGGGTGTCGCCGAGGCGAGCGGTGTCTCGGCGGTCGGCAAAGCGGTAGGCATGTACCTGCTGCCCAAGGAACGCGCCACTGGGACCGCGCTCTCCCAGCTCGGCTTGAGCCTGGGCGCAGGTCTGGCGCCGCGCTTCGCAGTGGTCCTCGCGGATAAATACGATTGGAGCTGGGCCTTTTATGCGGCTGGCATCATCAGCCTGATCTGGATCCCGCTCTGGCTTTTCACCGCACGATCAATTCCGCCTACTGTGGAACTCGCGCCGCCCGGAGGCAAACACTCTTTTGGCCTGTTGGCCGATCCCAAATTATGGGCGTTGATCGGCGCCAACTTTCTCAGCATGACCATTTACAGTTTGTGGACCAACTGGCCCCCAATTTATCTGGTTCACGTGCACCATCTCACCGGCCAGCAGGCTTCGCACTACACTCCGGTAATTCCCATCTGCGGCTACTTCGGCGCGCTGGCGGGAGGCAGCCTTTCCTGGCGGCTCATCAACAAAGGGATGACTCCGGTGGCCGCACGCAAGCGCGCCTGTCTGATCTCGGCGTTCCTGCTGCTAGGTACTATGACTATTCCGTTCCTGCCAACGCCGGCGCTGGCCACGGCTGGAATGTCCCTGAGTTTTTTCCTGATTTGTGTCTGGAGTACGAATCACTACACCCTCCCGATCGATATTTACGGCGCCGGCCGCGCGGCATTTGCCATCGGCGGATTGATTTTCGCCTACGGCGCCATGCAGTCGGTAGTTTCGCACCCACTGGGGCTAGTCATTCAGCGCTACGGGTTCCAGCCGGTATGCTTCACCTTCGCTCTTTTGCCGATTCTGGCCTATTTACTGGTACATTTTCTGATCCCGGATGATGCTAAAGCTCCCATTCCTTAGTAACATTTTGAGTAACATTTTCGGCTCCTCGGCAATCTAATTGACGTAGGGGAGTAAAAGCGATGAAGGTCCGCTGCCCGTATAAATGCGACTACTGTATGAATCCCAAGGGCGAAACAAACCATTGGTGGTTGCATCCGCAAGAAAGTGAACAATTTGTCTTGTTGAAGTGGGATGACACGCTGGCCGATGGTGACGGGTACGAGCACATTTGTTCGGAATCGTGCGCCGCAAAGGCGTTGTCCAAATGGATGAGCGCGAAACTTCGCAGCGTAACGATCTGCGCTGCCTAGTAAAAGCGGCCCAGCCACTCCGCTACCACAGCAGGTTTTTCCGACCCTTCCACATCCACGGTGACTAACCAGGTCACTTCGTTCTCGGCCACTTTCTGAGGCGTCAACCGGGCACGGATTCGCGCGCCCGCCGGCACTGGCGAGACAAATCGCAGCCGGTTGAAGCCGTAGTTGACCCTCATCTTGAAATTGCCGCGCACCTCTACCGCTTCGCGCGTCAACCGCGGAAGCAGCGAGACAGTCAGAAAGCCGTGAGCGATGGTGGTCCCGAACTGCGACTCACGTTTGGCGCGTTCCACATCCACGTGGATCCACTGATGGTCGTCCGTGACGTCGGCGAAGCGGTTGATCATTTCCTGCGTGACGGTCAACCAATCGCTCGCTCCCGCCTCCTGGCCGGTTAGCGCACGCAGTTCATCCAGGCTATTAACGACTCGCGGATTTGGCATGTTCCATCATAGGCAGATCCGGATCGGCATTCTTCCAGGCCGTCAGGAATTCGACATAAGCGCGCTTCGCGCCATTCTTATCACCCGCCAGCTCGTAGGATTGCGCGATTCCATACAGCGCGTGTCCGCTCGCGGGACGGGTAATCATCTCATCTTGGAACGCTTTTCGCGCCTCCACCCACTTCCCCGCCCTGAGATACGCAAATCCCAGGCTCTCCAGCTCCGGCCGGCTGTATTGCGGCGGTTCACCGTAGCCCACGTCCTTTTCCTTGCCCACCGCTTTCTCAAGCAGCGCGATCGCCTCGCCGGACTTCCCTTGCGCGCTTTTGACGCTCCCGCGAAGATCCAGTGAAATCATTTCCAGCAGGTCCAAAACATGTTCGGGATCGTGTTCCAGGCCGCTCTCCGCATGCAGACGCCAGGAAATGGCGTCCAGGGCGTCGGATTCCCGTGAGGCGTTGTCCAGATCTTTGCGCGATAACGCCAGCGCGCCTCGCGCGTAAGCCAGTATTCCATCGCGATACGCCACTGCAGCCGGGCCTGCGTCCTCGGCAGCAAAGCCAAGATCGATGGGATGGTCCAGCACGGCCTGCCAGTTTCCATAGCGAATGTTGAGCCGCGTCGTGGTTGCGCCCACGGTCATCGCGTGGAACGGCATTCCTACCGCCAGAAACGGATTCGCCGGCAATTTATCAAGCCGCGCCGCCATTTCGAGCGCCTCTTTGAAACGTCCCGATTCCGCGTCACTCGCTATCAGATAGCTGAGATTATGCTGATAGTTCCAATCGTCCAGTGTCGAGACTTTTTCGCGTCGCATGTAATCGGAATCCACTTTCATGGAATCCAGAAAAGATTGCCGCGCGCGATCGTATTCACCCAGCCGGTAATAAATATGGCCCGGCATGTGCACCATGTGGCCGGAGGCTGGAGCGAGTTTCGCCAGGGCATCCGCGTCCGCTAACGCATCTTGAGGATGATTGCTGGCTTCGAGAATATGAATCCGGTAATGATGCGCGGCAGCGTTATTCGGATGTCCCGCCAATACATCTTGCACCAGCATCCGCGCATAGATGGCATCATCTTCGGGGCGGCCGTCTTTCTTCGCGTATCCGTAACTCAAATGGATGGCCAGGATCAGCTTCGCGTCGAGATCATCCGGATACTTGTCGATGAGCGCTTCCATTTCAGCGCGATAATCTTCAGGGCCGTCGTCCTTATCCTGCTGCAACTTCTGGGCGCGAATATAATACTGCTCGTGATCGGAGGCCTTGTCCATCAGCGCCTGGGCCTTTTCCAGAGCAGCTTTCTTGATGTCCTCCATGGCCGGATAATTCGTCACCGCTTCCGCGATACCCCAATACGCCATGGCGGCATTCGGATCCAATCGCGCCGCTTCCTTGAAGGCCCGGTATGCTTCAAAATCCCAGAAGCAATGCAGCAGGCTGAACCCCTGATCGAAGTAGGCTTGCGCTTTAGCGGATTTCGTTGTTATGTCGAGATGACTGTCGCCGATACCGGTGATCCTCGGCGGCGCTGACATCTCCGTCATCTTGTAGTCGCGAGCGATGTGACCCTTGTGACAAGTGGCCGCCGCGAAACTGGCGGCCGGTAGAAGCGCGAATATGAGCAGTCGCATGTCTATTTCTTAGCATGTGGGGCAGGTTGTTAACCTGCGCGCCGATTGCCAATCGGCGCGCAGGATGAAATCCTGCCCCACAACTAGCGCTTGTATCCAATCTTCCGGAGCAACCCGTGCCGCCATTCGACATCGGAATCAGTCTCGACGCCTTTGGGCGATGAGCCGTCAACCACGCCCAGCACTCCCCTGCCCTGCTCCGTCCGCGCCACGATTACTTCCACCGGATTCGCCGTCGCGCAAAAAATATTGCAGACTTCGGGTGTCTCCAGAATGCGGTTCTTGACATTGATTGGAAACCCACCGCGCAGCGCCACCACGAACATGTGCCCGGCGCCAACCGCGGTCGCGTTGCGGGTGGCGATGGCTTTCAACTCGTCGTCGTTTCCGTCCACACGCGTAAGACAGGCGCCGGAGGCCTCGTTGAACGCGATGCCGAACTTCATCTGCGGCACCGTGTTGACGATCGCTTCATAGATATCTTCGACGGTTTTTATAAAATGGCTGTGTCCCACAATAATGTTTCCATCGACAGGAACTTCCAGCCGAATTGCATGCAGATCCATGTACGTTCTCTCTCTTGTGTTACGGTAGCAGGTTGCGGCGAACTTCCTGGAGCACCTGGATAGCGGCGATTCTCGGGATGCTCTTCTGCACCATTCTTTATAAATACACCCTTCGCGCCTGGTTCCAGGCGGACGACTTCCCCTGGCTCGGGCTCCGTCTTCACGTGCACAACGCACAACAATTTTGGTACGCCATGTTCACGCCCCTCGCTCAAGGCAGCATTCGACCTTTCAGCGAGAGAGCCTTCTTCATGGGATTCTCTTCGTTGTTTGGCATTCATGCATTGCCCTATCGGATCGCAGTGTATCTGACGCAATTGGCGGTGATTGCGTTGCTCGCCGTGGTAGCAAGACAACTGTGCAGATCGGCGCTGGCTGCCTTTGTAGCGCCGATTCTCTGGGTGGCCAACAGTGCGTTGGCTACGCCCCTGACTTGGACCTGCGCGTATAACGAGATACTTTGTAGCGGCGTTTTCCTGCTGGCATTTTATGCTCTGATGCGCTACGCGGAGACCAATGACCGGCGCTTTAATATCCTGCAATGGGCCACTTTCCTGTTCGGCTTCGGCGTTCTGGAAATAAATGTCGTGTATCCATTCATAGCGATACTCTATGTCGCCTGTTTTGCGCGCAGGCTATTACGACGGACGCTGTTGTTGTTGATCCCATCCGCGATCTTCACCATCGTCTTCTTCGCCGTGAAAATCAAGCCCAAGAATGAAGCCTTTTACGCGCTGGGCGCAGGCCTGTCCACGCTCGGAACGTTGGCCACCTATTGGGGGATTGCGTTAGGACCAAGCGCCGCCGCCGAATATTTTTCCTGGGTCCGGCCCATGGCACTCACCGTGACGCTGGTACTAACATTCGCCTTATTGGGTTTTGCTGGATGGAGGGCGCGGCGCGGCGATTGGATTCCGGTCTTTTGCCTGGGTTGGTTCCTCATTGTATTAGCTCCCTTCCTCGTCATCCGGGGTCACATCACGGATTATTACGACACCGTGCCTGCTATCGGGCTGGCTCTCGCGGGAGCGTGGGCGGTGGTGGTCAGTTTCAGAAACGGCGTGCCAGCGCGCGCTGCCGCGTTCGGGCTGATAGCCATTTATCTCGCGTTTCAAATCCCGACGGCGCGCGCGGCATCCAGGGAACTATGGGCGCGCAGCGTTCCACTGAAGCGGCTGGTGCTGGGAGTCCAGAGCATTCATGAGCGCGATCCCGGAAAAATAATCCTGCTGGATGGCGTAAGTGAACCAATATTCTGGCTGGGGGTTTATAATCATCCGTTTATTCTGATTGGCGCGACGGACGTTTATATAACATCGGAAAGCGCCCGCAAGATGACTCCCTACCCCGAGCTCGGCAACATTGCCGATTACACTTTGCCTGAGCGTGAAGAACATCTTGCACTATCCCAAAATCGGGCTCTGGTTTACGCCGTGGACGACGGCCGTTTGCGCGACATCACCAACGCGTTCAAGACCAGCGCGGTTGAAGGGGAAATTCCGCGGTGGATCGATGTCGGCCATCCCCTCATGGAATCACTTTTGGGACCATCCTGGTATCGCTCAGAAGGTGATTACCGCTGGATGCCCAAAGAGGCTTCCGTTCGCCTGGGTGCGCCCAAAACTGGCGAGGGCGAAGTTCGCGTGGAAGCATTTTGCGGCCCGGCCCAAGTTGCAATTCAGCCGCTGGTAGCGTGGGTGACCGTGGACGGCCAGGCAGGCCCGCGTTCCACCATTCGCGACTGCAATCAGCCCGTTAGCGTGGTCGCTCCTGTCCACACAGCGCCAGGGAAGAAAGAAATCGAAGTCGCCATTCATGTGGATAGAACAGTGCGCGTGGGCGCCGACCAGCGTGAGCTCGGACTAGCGGTCCGAACCATTGAAGTTGTCGGCAAATCAACTCGCGACACAAACCCCTGAAACCGCTGGCCCACCAAAAGCGATGAAGACGCCCCGTGGCGCGGACTCTCAGTCTGCAGCGCCGAGACTCGTCTCGGCGTCGGGCGGACATCGACGCGAGCGTCGATGCTGCACGCAAGAGTGCGCGCGCCACAGGGCGCGCCTTCAACGGAGCTGAGCGCCACCCCGATCGTTCGGGTCCCGCCATTTCCAAACGCTTCCTTGCGCTCGCGGCTCGGCTAGGAATTTCGCAGCACGCGTCAATTGTAGGGACGCGGGCAGGCCCCACCGCTAAAATACTTGCTCTCCGAATAAACCGCCCCCTTCGCATTCCCGCCAAGATTGCTGTCGTTCTGGATGCACACGTCCCGGCTGGCGCCCTGGTCTTGGATCATCACGCCAAAAAATCGCGGCAGCCTGGGATAAGGGCCTCCGCCGCGCTGTTGATCGTTGTGCTGTGACGTTGTCCCTAAGATGGATACGTCTGAGACCGGCTTCCGTGGACCGCCCGATATCTGCACACCGTTCAGCCCATTGTTGTAAATGTTTTCACGCTCAATGGTGATGTGATTTGCGCCGCCGCCAATCCATATTCCGGAAATAGAATTGTTGAAGATCTGGTTCGAACCGATGTAGACGTAGGATGCGCCGTCTACCTCAACGCCATAATTGTGGAGCGTGTCCCGGTTCTGGGAGGCCTCGGCCCAACCGCCGTTGATGGTGTTGTTCGTAATTTTGACGTTTGTGCTTTTCCCGGACACATAAATCTGGCCGCCTCCACAATCGGGGACGCAACTCGAATTATGGTAGAAGGTATTGTTCGAAATGACGCTCGCCTGGGCAGGATCCGTTCCGTTGGGTACGTCGTTGACATTGATGGCGCCGTTGTAATCCGAAACGTTATTGGAGTCGATTACAAACTGCGTCGCCCTCGGTCCCCAACCAAGAATCGCGGTTCTACCGGGCCGCGTGCCGGGCGCCGCTTGGCTCGCGCCGCCGCTGATCCGTTTTCCAAATGTGTTGTGACGAAGCGTAAAATGCGGTGCATTGAAGAACATAGCCAGCGAGGACGAATCGGCGAAATAGTTGTCGGAAACCGTTGCGTTGGTTCCTTCCACGTATAGATCCTGGAAACCTTTATCAGGAACCAGCGTACTGTTGCCATCGAACTGCAGATTCCTGATGGTGACGTTCGACGCGAACTTATGGACGAACATCATCTTCTTCAGCTCGGCGTCCGTCCGCTTCAGCGTAGGTGGATCTTGGCCAGGCTCAGCCGCTCCCTCAACGGTGGTGTCAGAGCGGTGGATGATCAAACCAGGACTGGTAATCGCATAGGGCTGCGGGGAACTGCGCAATGCACATACTAGCGGCTGACCTGCCGGCCGGTCCACGCAGGCTTGAAGGTCGGCGACGTTATCTACGACTACCCTCTCTTGCGCGGATAACCCAGAGAATGCCGCCAGGGAAAACAGGAAAAGCCGACTTGGTGTACAGAGAAGCACCAGCGCCCAACCTCGATTTTAACGCATTTATGTTTCCGTGGGCTATAATCACCCTGCTGTGTCGCGCCTGGCTAGGCATCTCCGGCTTCCGCTGCTGCTTTTCTGCATCACCGTGGCATTCTCGTGGAAGCTGGCCCTGTCCAGGCAATATACCTGGCTCGGCGACGGAGACGCCATCAATCAGGTCGCTCCGTGGCTACAGGGCCAAGCCGCGCAATGGCACTCCGGGCATTTTCCGTTGTGGGACACGCGCGTGCAAACCGGCCAGCCCTGGGCCGCCTTAGTGCAGCCGGGCACATTAAATCCACTGAACTGGATTTTGTTTTCCATGCCCCTGACGGATGGCTTCATCCCGTTTAGTTTCTTGAACTGGTATTGGGTGCTCATCCAATTTCTGGCTGTACTTTTCTGCTACATGCTGTGCCGTGACCTGCGGCTGTCGCCCGCGGCCTGCGTATTGGGCGGCTGCGCTTTCGGCTTGGGTGGATTCATCGCCTCCATCGGCTTGCCGCAAAAAATGATGAGCGCCCTGCTGCTTCCTCTCATTCTGATGTTTTTCCTGCGCGTTCTTCGCGACGAAAACGCGGTACCCAACGCAGCTGCATCCGGCGCATTGCTGGGCGCGTCTTTTCTCGGTGGCCATCACAATGTCCCGCTGTTCTTTGGCCTGGCGATAGCCGGTCTCTGGATCTATTACTTCGCGGCATTCCGCAACCCCGTGCGCCAAAAGCTATTCGCGGCGGCTGCGTTTGCCGGTTGTTTCCTGCTAATCGCCGCGGCGCAGATTATTCCGGCGCAAGAACTGGGAAAACTGTCCTTGCGTTGGGTAAATGCTCCGAATCCGGTGAGCTGGGACGACACCGTCCCCTACAGCGTGCACAATGAGTTTTCGCTGCAGCCCACCGATGTCCTGAATATTGTCGTCGCGAGCCCGGCCCGCTCCACTTTTATCGGCCTGGTTGTCGTCACGCTTGCGCTGCTGGGCGTGGCCGCGAAATGGCGGGAAATAGCAGTGCGGGTGCTCTCCGCATTGGCCCTGGCCGGCCTGCTCTTCGCCTTGGGGGGGCACAGTCTCTTTCATGGCGTCCTCTATGCGCTCATCCCGACCCTCGACAAAGCTCGCTCACCGGACGTCGCAATCGTTATCTTCCATTTGGGAGCAGTGGTGCTGGCCGCGTATGGACTGGACGCGCTCCAGTCGTCAGAGGCGAGCCAGAAGGCGCTTCGGTATGCTGTTCGCGTTCTAAGCGTGGCCGGGTTGTTTTTGTACGCGGCTCTGGCGGTACTTGTGAATGTGCGTCCAACAACTGGCGAGGCGTATAATTTCCTGGCGGAAACTGCGCTGGTGGCACTGTTGCTCGCCGGAATTCTGTTGGCCTGCAGCGCGGCGAGGCTCAGTAACGGCGTGGCCGGGACGCTGCTGATCCTGTTGCTGCTGTTCGAGCTCAACTACGTCACCAATTACGCCTATCAACCGCTGGAAAAAGCCAACAAGCTGCATCAATTGGATGACATCGCGGCATTCCTGAAGCGGCAACCGGGCCAGCCTCGAGTGGACGTGGACGAAAACGACATCAGCTACGACT
>Ga0210388_10003952_pt1 | contig 11589 bp, 7 predicted proteins | sample IncBWC19OmetaG_FD_155485 | JGI IMG/M metagenome (GOLD analysis project Ga0210388, IMG submission 155485) | Forest soil microbial communities from Barre Woods Harvard Forest LTER site, Petersham, Massachusetts, United States - Inc-BW-C-19-O ... | reverse complement strand
AATCACCCCCACATCTGCACGATCTACGAGATTGGCCAGCACGACGGTCAAGCATTTATCGCCATGGAATTCATGGAAGGCGCGACCCTGAAGCACCGCATCGCCGGCAAGGCATTGCCGCTTGAGGACGTGCTCGAGTGGGGAAGCGAAATCGCGGACGCACTCGCCGCCGCCCATGCCAAGGGAATCGTTCACCGCGACGTCAAGCCCGCAAACATCTTTGTCACCGAGCGCGGCCACGTCAAAATCCTGGACTTTGGCCTCGCGAAGCTGATTCCGGTTTCGAACCTCTCCGCAGAAACCCAACCAGAACGACTCACCCAACCCGGCGCGATGATGGGCACCATCGTTTATATGTCGCCCGAACAGGTCCGTTGCGAAGATTTGGATGCGCGCAGCGATCTCTTCTCCTTTGGCATCGTGCTCTACGAGATGGCAACCGGAGTCCTGCCGTTCCGCGGAGAAAGCGCAGGCCTGGTCGCTGCAGCCATTCTGAACCGAGCGCCCGTCCCCCCAGTTCGTCTCAATCCGGACCTCCCCGCAAAGCTCGAAGAGATCATCAATAAGTCGCTCGAAAAAGACCGCAAGCTCCGCTATCAGAATGCCACCGATATTCGCACCGATCTGCAGCGTTTGAAGCGGGACTCCGAATGGAGTCCGCCCGCAGTCTCATCCGCCAAAGCAGAGGTCAAGCCCGTCTGGAAGTCGATGCGGTGGGTCGGCCCTGCTGTCCTCGCCGTGATCCTCATCGGACTAGCGGTCGGCGCCCGAATGTTTTTCCCTCGCAAGGTCCACGCCCTCACAGACAAGGACACGATCGTCCTTGCCGACTTCGCGAACTCAACCGGAGACCCCGTCTTCGATGGAACACTACGACAAGGACTATCCGTACAACTCGAACAGTCACCCTTCCTAAGCATCATCTCTGACGAGAAGATCCAGCAGACCCTCGGCCAGATGGGCCAGCCAACCGATGCAAAACTTACCCCACCGGTTGCGCGGGAGCTCTGCCAACGAACAGCAAGCGCCGCCGTCCTCGACGGTTCAATCGCGAAGATTGGCACTCAATATCTTCTGACCCTCAAAGCCGTCAACTGTGAAAGCGGAAAAACGCTTGCCAGCACGGAGGCCCAGGCGAGCGGTGAGAACAACGTGCTCGAAGCGCTGGGAAAGGTGTCCACCGGCCTCCGGAACAAGCTAGGCGAGTCTTTGAACACAATTCAAAAGTTCGATACACCTTTGGAGCAGGCCACGACGCCCTCGCTCGAGGCCCTGAAAGCTTACAGCTCCGGCATTCAAACCATTAGCACCAAAGGGTCGGTCGCGGCGATTCCCTTTTTCAAACGGGCTGTCGAACTCGACCCGAATTTTGCGCAAGCCTACGGATATCTGGGCATTTTGGCGCAGGATACTCTTGAACCCACGCTCTCTGTGGAATACCGCAAAAAGGCATATGACCTGCGTGATCACGCCAGCGAGGCGGAGAGGTTTTGGATTACCTCCAGCTATTACAAAGGAGTCACCGGAAACATCCCAAAGGCCATAGAAACCTGCGATCTCTGGATTCAGGCTTATCCCCGGGCGCACGAACCCCACATCTTTCTCGCGGGAGCAGTTTTGCCCATCGTTGGCCAATATGAGCGTGTAGTCGAAGAAGCCACCGAGGGAATTCGTCTGCGTCCTGACTTTTCCGTACCCTACGGTGCCCTCATCTCCGCGTACACCGCTCTTGATCGCGTCGATGATGCCAAGGCCACCTACGCCAAGGCAGTCGAACGCAAGATACATAATCCCCTCATCGATTTCGGCATGTATAACCTTGCGTTCTTGCAGAACGATACGGCGAGGATGGCTCAAACTGCAAAGATGGACGCCCTGCCGGTGTGGGGGGACCAAATGTTGAGTCTCGAAAGCGATACAGCCGCCTATTCCGGGCACCTTAAAGATGCCCGTGAGCTCTCCCGCCGCGCGATGGATGCAGCCCAACAGGCGGGAGAGAAAGACCCGCTCGCGCTGTACTCCGCCACCTCCAGCCTGCGAGAAGTCTGGTTCGGCAACACAGAGGAAGCGAGGCAGCGTGCCACCTTCGCATTGAAGCAATCCACAATCCGCGATCTGACATATTTTGCTGCGCTTGCATTTGCGTATTCCAGGGATGACGCGCGAGCGAAGACCCTGGCCGACGATCTCGCCAAGAAATTTCCGGAAGACACAATTGCGCAGTTCAATTTCCTGCCGACCATCCGCGCAAAGCTTGCGCTCAACAAAGGAAATACCGCTGAGGCCATTGAGAGTCTCAAAGCGGCCGCACCTTATGAGTTTGCGACGTCAACTGATGCTCCCTTGAATTGGACGCCGCTGATTCCAGTCTTTGTGCGTGGCGAAGCCTATCTGGCCGCGCACCACGGTAACGAGGCCGCCGCCGAGTTTCAGAAGATCCTCGACCATCGCGGCCTCGTCCTCAACCAACCCATCGGTCCACTCGCCCATCTTGGCCTCGCCCGCGCCTACGTGTTGCAGGGCGACACCGTCAAAGCCAAAACCGCCTATCAGGATTTCCTGACACTCTGGAAGGACGCCGACCCGGACATTCCCGTCCTTCAACAAGCCAAAGCCGAATACGCGAAGTTGACATAAAGCGGCCCGCATCAACAATCGGGCCGCACATCCCCCGTTTCTCTTAGCGATGCGCCCGCCCCCTCATCAGAGATACACTAATAACTGCATCACCGGAGACCCGTCTTGCCCGACACCGTAGCCACCGAAGCGAACGACCTCGAATCGACCCAGCAGCAGGACCACACCGAGACCCCCCTCGAGTCCCTGGCCTCCATCTGCACCGTCCTCGCCATCGGTCTCTTCGTCATGACCTTCATCTTCCAGAACTTCGAGATCCCCTCCGCCTCGATGGTCAAGACCCTCCTCATCGGCGACCACGTCCTCGTTGACCGCATCTCCCTCGCCCCGCCTGCAAAATGGGCGCCCTTTACCTTCTATCGTGACGTCCGCCGCGGCGACATCATCGTCTTCTTCAAACCCGGCGAGCCCGACCTCTTCCTCGTCAAGCGCACCATCGGCATCCCCGGAGACAAAATTCACCTCCGCAACGGAGTCGTCTACCTCAACGGAGTCGCCCAAAACGAGCCCTACGCCGGCATGCCCGTCTCCGACGACAACCCCCAGCACGCCTTCCAGCCCTACCGCGACGACTTTCCCGCCGTCCCGCCCGGCCCATATGACCAGGTCACCGCAAGCTGGGCCTACGAACTCCCCAACCACATCCAGGATGGCGACCTCGTCGTCCCTCCCGGCAAGGTCTTCGCCATGGGAGACAACCGCACCGAGAGCCTCGACGGCCGCTTCTGGGGCTTCGTACCGCGCGAAAACATCGTCGGCCGCCCCATGTTCGTCTACTGGTCCTTTGAAACCCCCGCCGACCAGATCAACAAACAGTCCATCGGCGAGCGCCTAGGTTTCATCGGCCACATCATCCTTCACTTCTTCAGCGAAACCCGCTGGAGCCGCACCCTCCACCTCGTCAAGTAAAGTTGTCCGTACGCCGGTCTCAGTTGTCCGTGAGTCATCCAAACACCGACAACTGAGATCTGACAACTGAGAACTTAAATGCAGGAAATGGACCCAACCTACGACCCAGTGCAAGCCCCAGCCGAAGACTCAGGCGAATTCGTCGACCACGACGTCCCGCCAACCATCAGCCGCCGCACGCTGAAGCGGCTCCTCTACATCGCCTTCGCTGCCCTGGCCGTCCTTCTCCTCGTCTTGCTTCCGCCGCTTATCAGCCTAAGCCGCTACCAGCGCCGCGTCGCCAACAGCATCGGCGAAAGCCTCGGCCGCCCCGTCCATCTCGACAAGGTCTCCCTCAACCTCCTCCCGCTGCCCGGCTTAACCCTCGAAAACTTCGTCGTCGACGAAGACCCCGCCTTCGGCAACGAACCCGTCATCCGCGCCAACTCCGTCAACGCCACCCTCCGCATCTCCTCCCTCTGGAGCCGCCGCTTCGAATTCTCCACCATCAGCTTCACCGACCCCAGCGTCAATCTCGTCCACCTCCCCAACGGCAAGTGGAACCTCGACAGCATCCTCTTCCACGCCGCCCAAATCGAAGCTGCCCCCACCGCTCAGAAAAAACGCGGTCCCGCCCCGCGCTTTCCCTACATCGAAGCCACCGGCGCCCGCCTTAACCTCAAGCTCGGCAACGAAAAAACCCCCGTCTCCCTCACCGATGCCGACTTCGCCCTCTGGCTCCCCGATCCCCAGCAATGGCACCTGCGCCTCCGCGCCCGTCCAGCACGCACCGACACCAACGCCTCCGACACCGGTATCTTCTCCCTCGAGGGCACCCTCGGCCGAGCCGCATCTCTCAGCCAAGTTCCCCTCAGCCTGCAGGGCGTTTGGCGCAATGTTCCCCTCGGCCAGGCAAGCCTGCTCCTTCTCGGTCGCGACGCCAACCTCCGCGGCGACCTCACCCTCTCCGCCAATGCTCAGGGAACCATCGGCAACAGCGCCATCCAGACCCGCATCCAATTAGTCGGTGGCCGTCGCGCCGACTTCGTCCCCGCCGAATCCCTCGACGCCGACGTGCAGTGCCTCGCCACCGCCACCGCCGACTTCCACACCTTCCAGGAAATCCACTGCGCATGGCCCCCATCCGGCTCCTCCACCCCACCCACGCTCGCCCTCACCAGCGACCTCCTCGACGTCCGCAACCCCAGTGCCGCGACCTTCGAAATCGCCAGCCCTGGCCTGCCCGCCTCCACCCTCCTCGACTGGCTCCGCATTGCCAGCGCCCGCATCCCCGCCGACATCGCCGCCGCCGGCACTCTCACGGGAGCCCTCTCTTACCACCCCATCGCCCCCGACCCATGGCAAGGCCAGCTCCAACTCACCAACGCCAGTCTCATCAACCCCCACCCCACTCCCACCCCGCTCCTCGCCGGCGACATCACCCTCGAATCCGTCACCGCACCAGCTCCAGACCCGCACCACAAACTCCGCCGCACCGCCGCCCCCACTCCCACAGGCTTCGAGCTCTCCCCCACGCCCCTCGATCTCGGCGGCAAAGAGCCCGCCACCCTCGAAGGCCACATCGACACCACTGGCTACACCCTCCATCTCACCGGAATGGCCTCCATCGCCCGCCTCCATGCCCTCGCCACTGCAATCCCGCAACTAGGCGACGGCCTCCCGGAAGTCCTTCCCACCAACCGAGCCGCAGGCCCCTTCCGCATCGACCTCACCTGCACCCACCCCTGGGGCTCCCCGCAGATTTGGACCGACAACACCACCCAACCCACCAAACCCAAGCCTCGCCATCGCGGCTAATCCCATCCCAACCGCAATTCGTCACAAAAATCTCCTCCTGTGGCAATCCCACATCAACTTATGCCACACTGATGTGGCATCGCCACAGGAGACCCCGTTGCCGCCCTCAAAACTCGACCTTCTCCAAGGCACCCTCGACCTCATGGTCCTCCAAACCCTCGCCACCATGGGCTCGTTGCACGGTTACGGCATCGCCCGCCGCATCGAAGAGACCAGCGGCGACGAGGTCCTCCTCAACCAGGGCACCATCTACGCCTCTCTCGTCCGCCTCCAGCAGCGCGGTTGGATCTCCGCCGAGTGGGGCACCTCCGACAACAATCGCAAGGCGAAGTATTACGCCATCACCCGCGCCGGCCGCAAACAATGGGCGAAAGACGCCGCTTACTGGCATCGCCTCTCGGCCGTCATGGGCCGCGTCCTCACCATGGCTCCCGAAGGAGACGCCCGATGATAACTCCCCGCGAAGCCCTGAACCGCATCCTCTCCTTCTTCCATAAACAGGAGCGCGACTCCGACCTCGAAGCCGAGCTCCAATCCCACATCGACCTCGCCGTAGAAGAAAACCTCAACAAGGGCATGCCTCCCGAAGAAGCCCGCCGCCGCGCCCTCGTCCGCTTCGGCGGTATCCAGCAGGCCCGCGAGCAGCAGCGTGGAGCCCGCGGCCTCCCATGGCTCGACATCCTCCTCCAGGATCTCCGCTACACCGTCCGCACCCTCAATCGCAATCGCGTCTTCACCATCGTCGCCATCCTCATTCTCGCTTTGGGCATCGGAGCCAACGTCGCCGTCTTCAGCGTAGTCAACACGCTCCTTCTCCGCCCACTGCCTTTCTACGATCCCCAACGCCTCGTGGTCATCGCGCCGGAACAAAACGGCGCCGGCCTCTCCGGCGCAACCTACTCGGCCGACGCCTACGAAGATCTCCTCGCCCAAAACCGTTCGTATGCTGACATCACCGGCTACTACGCGTTTTCCGCGCCCGACAACTCCAAGCTCACCGCGCAAGGCCAACCGCAACCCGTCACTGGCATCGCCGTCGCAGCAAACTTCTTTCACGTCCTCGGCGTCGAACCCGCGCTTGGCCGCGCCTTCACCTTGCAGGAGGCGGTCACAGGAAATCCAACAGTCGCCATGTTGTCCTATCCCTTTTGGCAGAGGCAGTTCGGCAGTGACCGCTCTATCATTGGGAAGCCCATCACCCTCGATGGAGCGCCCGTCACCATAATTGGCGTTCTCCCCGACTCCTTCGACTTCGGCAGTGTCTTTTCCCCCGGCGCAAAGGTCGATTTCTTTATCCCGCAGTTCATGGACGACATCCGCATGGAGGGCAACACGCTTGCCCTCATCGCCCGCCTCAACCCCGGCGTCACCATCGCCCAATCCCGGACAGAAGCCAAAGAACTCTTTCCCAAACTCTTCTGGAGCAGAAAGATTCCAGCCTCGAACCACAGCTACACAGCCTATCCCGTTGAGTTGAAGGAGTACGTCAGCGGCAAGCTCCGCCGTTCGCTCATCGTCCTCTGGTGCGCCGTCGGACTCATCCTCCTCATCGTCTGCGTCAACCTCTCCAATCTCCTTCTCGCCCGAGCCGCCGCACGCAGCAAAGAGTTCGCCCTTCGCGGAGCTCTCGGCGGAACGCGCGCTCGCCTCATCCGCCAGCTCCTCACCGAAAGCCTCGTCCTCTCCATCATCGGCGCAGCCCTCGGCCTCGGCCTCGCCTACGCGCTCGTCTCCTACCTCGCCCACCAAGGTTCCATTGCCCTCCCACTTCTCTCGAGCATACGTATCGACGGCCAAGCCATCGCGTGGACCCTCCTCATCACCGTGGGCTCCGCCATCCTCTTCGGCCTGCTTCCCGGCATCAAAATGTCCTCAGCCAACATCCAGGAAGCCCTCAAAGACTCCGGCCCCGGAATGAGCGACGGCCGGAAACACGAACGCCTCCGTTCCACCCTCGTCATCTCCGAAGTAGCCCTCGCCTGCGTCCTCATCGTAGGAGCAGGCCTCCTCCTCCGCAGTTTCCTCCATGTCCTCGACATCGACCTAGGCTTCCAGCCATCTACAGCCGCAGCCATCAGCGTCGACTACGACTACGCGGGAAATGACAAAGCCAAAGTCGAGAAGCAAAGTGCAAACTTCCAGGAGATCCTCCGCCGCATCAATGCCATTCCCGGCGTACAGACATCCGGCATCACCGACAACCTCCCGCTCGAGCGCAACCGCGGCTGGGGAGGCCCGCGCCTCAAGGGCAAGACCTATCGTCCCGGCGAAGTCAAAGGAGCCTTCGTCTACATCGTCTCTCCCGGCTACATCCCGGCAATGGGGATGCGCCTGCACGGCCGCGACTTCACCTGGCAGGACGACATGAAAGGCGACAACACCGTGATCCTCAACCAGGCCACCGCCGACAACCTCTTACCCGGCGAAGACCCCATCGGCCGCACCGTCCTCATCGGCGACACCGAGGCCCGCATCATCGGCGTCGTCGCCGACGTCCACGAGTCCAACGTAGAAGGCAAGCCCGGCGGCCAGATGTATCTCCCCATCATGCGCACCGAGTGGGGCCCCGAAGGAGCCAACCTAGTCGTCCGCTCCAAGGTCCCACCCGACCAGCTAGCCGCGAGCGTCCTGCGCACCCTCCGCGACCTCAATCCCAACCAGCCCGCAACCGAGTTCCGCCCCATCCAGCAAATAGTCGATCACGCCGTCTCCCCACGCCGCTTCTTCGTCATCCTCGTCTCCGCCTTCGCCCTCCTAGGCCTCGTCCTCGCCGCCCTTGGCATCTACGGAGTCATCTCCTACTCGGTCACGCAGCGCACCCAGGAGATAGGCGTTCGCATGGCCCTCGGCGCAACTCTCGCCCGAGTCCAGCTAGACGTCCTCCGCTCCACCCTCATCCTCGCGCTCATCGGCATAGCCATCGGAACGATAGCCTCTCTCGCCATCTCCCACCTCATCACGTCACTCCTCTTCGGAACCACCCCCACCGACCCCGCAACCTTTGCCGCGATGATCCTCATCCTCGCCGCCATAGCCCTCCTCGCCGGCTACATCCCCGCCCGCCGAGCCTCGCGCATCAACCCCATGGTCGCTCTCCGCAACAGTTAAACAAGTCAATCGCAGTTAAACCTACAGCGTCATGGAAGGCGCTTCAACGCCCACGATCTGCCCCGGAGCTGAAGGATCATAGGCAGTAGCAATGGGCAGGAAAACGTGAACGCTGGTGCCATGATTCTCCGCCTCAGTCCTGCTTTCAATCTCAACCCGGCCGCCGTGCCCCTCGACAAATTGCCTCGTGACGAAGAGTCCGATGCCCGTCCCCACGGTAGCGCGAGTCGTGAAGAATGCCTCGAACACTTTAGGCAGATCATCCGCCGCAATCCCCACACCGTCATCCTCGATCGTGAGAAGCATGCCATCGGCCGGCTCCATCGTGTCCTCGACAGTGATGGATAAAACGCCGCCTTGCGGCATCGCATAAATCGAATTCGCGATCAGGTTTGAGATGACCTGCATGATCTCACCGCGGCGCACAACGACTCTTCTCGACGAATGGAGCGCCTTCCTGATTTCGATCCCCATCCCCGTACACCGCGGCTCATAGACGGCAATTGCATCCCGAACAATACTCGCAAGCGACGCGCTGGTGGCCTCCCCGTGTTCACGGTAATAACCAAGCGTTTGCTTCGCGATATGAGAGACCCGGGCCAGTTCGCTTTCGGCCGAGTCGAGATACTTGGCGCCCTCCGCGTCCGTGATCATCGGACGCAGAAGGTAGAGCAGGTTCGTCACCGCTTCAAGCGGGTTATTGATCTCATGCGCGATCGTAGCCGCCATACGGCCGGTCGCAGCGATCTTTTCCGCTTGCAAAAGAGAGTGCTCCAACCGTCTCCGACTTGAGACATCTCGAAGGATCTTTGATGCTCCAATAATTCGCCCCTGGTCATCCTTGATTGGCGAGATCGTAAGAGAAACGTCGAGACGCCTGCCGTCCTTCGCCAGACGAACCGTTTCGAAGTGCTCGATACGCCGTCCCGCCCGTATGCTCTCGAGGATCATCTTCTCGTCCGAGTGAAGCTCCTCGGGAATGAGCTTCAGAATCGGCGTGCCGATCATCTCCGTCGCCGAATATCCGAAAACCCGCGCCGCAGCTGCATTCCAGCTCGTAACGATTCCGTTCAAGTCCTTGCTGATAATCGCATCGTCCGAGGAGTCAACAATCGCCGCGAGTTCGCCAAGGCGCTTGGAACTATCTCGCAATGCCGCACTTACCTTCTCGCGCTCGTCAGCCAGCTGTCGCTCAATATCGGACAACGCCAACTGTTGCTGCATACGCTGCTGGGCCAATCGGCGAACGATCCATCCCATGAAAATCGAGAGCACAAGGAAGACAACGAGCCGCAAGTCCTGCGGAGCGTCTCCAAGAGGAAATCTCAGTTCTGTCCTCGTTAGAAAATAATTGACCAGGACGGCTTCAGTAAGACTGCAGAAAACGCCGCCCCACATGCCGAAAAACCATGCGCTTAGGATGACTGTCGGAAATCCCAGAAGCAGAGGAAACGCTCGCAACGGTGCGATGGCATCGGTGAGCGCGACCGCCACAACGGCAGTCCCACAACCGAGCAGCGCGCGAACCGCCCATGGCAATCTTTCTATCGCTACGGCGCCTGGAACTTTCATTCCATTGATCCGGCTCATATTTATCGAGTGGCCCTAAGGGTGTTTCGGCTAAAACGCGCTCGCGTCATGCAGATGATAGCGCACCCGTAGCCCATCAGGCCATCTTCGCCGCCACGATCCTCATCTTTGCCCTTGTCGTTGCCTGTCCTTTGTTTGCAATTCCGCAGTGCAGCAGAGAAATCTGCTTTTTCGTTGTCTTAGGCTGTTCGTGGTTTGTCCCCACTAGGTAAGCCCGGAGCGCTCGATGAGTAACTCGGCGATTTATCGCCAACTGAGAATGCTTGTGTCAGCGCTTCAACGGGATGGAATGCAATTTTGTCATCGCAGTGCCGTAATTCCCGAGATGATAAACAGATGCTCCCACAGGCGAGAAGGTAAAGTCCTCGAACGGTGCGGCGACTATGCTGTTCAAAAAGTCGGTAGTGCCGATGCCAATGGTGACGTGCGGGGCATAGTGATCGCCGCTGTGCTTGGGAACGAACTCTGCGACGTACGGAATGAGCGGCGCGACGATATCGGGATCCTGGGGAGTGGTGACGAATGCGGCGGCAGTTCCTGTGGGCGCCTCGAACGGCTTGACCGCATCGATCAATGCCTGTTGCAGTCTAAGCAGGTCTGCTGTCGGCTTAATTACGATCCCGGCAAGGCCGATGGCATTGTCAGGTATGTAGTAATACTTGAACGCCGTAAGCTTCCAGCTGGGTGGATTCTCGTTGGCAAACACTTTGTCGGCTGCCGCGTACACCTGGTCGAGGCTCGCTGTTTTGACGTACCGCTGCAGTACTGAGATGTGTGGTGCGTGTGCTCCGCCCAACGTGTAGCCCTTGGGGAAATTTTGGAGAAGCCGGGCATTGGCGGCTGTGGCGTGTTGGATCATCGTTGCATCCGGGTCAAGCAGGATGTCGATGGCTGCAACGTCATTTTGTTTGGCGGCACTTGTTTGCTGCGCCCCCGCGTTCCCAGATTGCACTTGATCGACTGGCGTCATGTTGTCTCCTTTGCCTTGAACCTTGCTATTTCTGAGCGACGGTCAGAAAACGATCGCGAAGTTGCTGCTGGCCGGCCTTATCGATTCCCAGCCCCTTTTCAAAATATCCCTCGATACTTCCATATTGGGTCTTTACCTCATCGAACGAGGACCTCAGATACTCGGTTTTCACGCCCAGCAGATCTTGTGGTATGGACGGGTCGCCACCCTCTGCGACAAAACCATCGATGGCCTGCTTGTAGGCCGGAAGAATATATTCGTTGCTTCGTAAATAGTCTTCGTACACTTTTTCTTCAGGCACTCCCAACAGCGTCAGCAACGCAGCTGCGGCCCAGCCGCTGCGATCTTTTCCGGTGGTGCAATGGAATAGAGACGGTAGCTGATCCTTGTCGCGCAGTTCAATGAACAATTGGCGAAACGCAGCCTTTGCGCTTGGGCAAGGTGACGAACTGGCGATAAGCATCCATAAACTTCGCCGCCCCCTTTCCGTTGCCAAGCGCCGAGTTGGCAGCTTTGGGATCGTGCAGCATCTCTTCAACCTCCGCAGGGTTGGTGTCTTTCGCATCCGCGAGCACATT
>Ga0210388_10003951_pt1 | contig 11591 bp, 7 predicted proteins | sample IncBWC19OmetaG_FD_155485 | JGI IMG/M metagenome (GOLD analysis project Ga0210388, IMG submission 155485) | Forest soil microbial communities from Barre Woods Harvard Forest LTER site, Petersham, Massachusetts, United States - Inc-BW-C-19-O ... | reverse complement strand
CGGAATCTTTCTTCGCCCATTGCGAGACGACGTTGCTCAGTTGGTTTTGCTGCATCGTGACATCGCTGATGGAGGACGCCCAGGAAAAGGCCGTGGACGGGCTGTTGTTGGTTTCGGTGGAAATGACTTGGGTGACGGCGTAGTCCCGCGCCGAGCCAATGGGCAGGGAGTTGACCCATTGCACCGCCGCGGCGGGATTTTGCTGCATCCAGTTTTGGGCCACGGCGGCGGACGCGCTGTCGAGCGCAATGCCGGAGGAAATATTGCCAATTAGCGCGGCGGCGCCGGCGGGGTCCTGGCTGCTCATTTGGGAAACGACGACACCCATCACGCGATTTTGAGTGTCGCCCGGGGGCATTTGCCCCGCGAGGTCCCACGCGGATTGCGGATCCGTTTTGGCCACGGAGTTAAACACCGCGGTGACGGTATCCGCCTGCGCCGAACCGGCGGGCAACGTCTGCGCCCAATTCAAAGCGGCCTGCGGATCGGCGGCGGCCCAACTGCCCGCGAGTTGCTGGGCCACGGAATTGAAGCCGGGATCGCCGGACAGATTTTGGGTGATAAAGGCGGAGGCGGATGCCGGGTCGTTCTGGCCCCAGGATTGCAGGATATTTTTTAACGCATCACTGCGGGCCTGGCCATCGGATGCTGGCAACGCCTGCGCCCAGGCGAGCGCGCCGGTGAGGTCGCTCTGCGCCCAAGTGGTGGCGAGCTGGGTGATGGCGCCGTCGCGCGTGGAGGGGTCGGGAATTATGGCGATTAACGCCGAAGCACCCCAGAGGTCGGATTGAGCCATTTGGCTTACTATACCTTGAACGGCCCGGTCATAGGTTGCTCCAGTGGCAGTGTTGCCCACCCAGGCGAATGCGGCGGCGGGGTCGGTTTGCGCCCAGTTGGAGGCAATATCCGCAACCATGGCATTGTGATCGTTGCCCGTGGGCGTGGTGGCCAGCAAACTGATGGCCGATTGAGGATCTTGCTTGGACAAAACATCCAAGACATTCCACACGACATAATTGCGCTCCTGCCCGGTTGGCAGCGAACTGGCGAAGGCGGCGGCGGCCTGGGGATCCTGCAGCGCCCAAGCAAAGGAAAGATTATTCACGGCGTTTTCACTCGCGCCGCTGACCGGCAACGCCAGGGCCGAGGCGGACGCCGCCTGGGGATTCACCGCCGCCCAGTAATAATAAACGTAGCTTAACGCCATGGTGGATTGCTGGCCGTTGGGGAATTTTTTCAGCAAGTCCATCGCCGATTGGGGATTGGAGAGGCTCATCATGCCCAGAATTTGGTTTTCAATATTGGCCTGCAAACCCGCGTCGCCGATATTTTTAAGTCCGGTAATCGCCGCCGCGGGGTCTTTGGCCGCCCACGCCTGATAAACGGCGCGATAATCATTAAAACGATTATCTTGAATGTCTTTGGATTTGACCCAGGCCGTGGCGTCAGCGGGAGCGGCATCGGCCCAACGCGCGAGCAGTAAAGCGCGGAGATTGTTGGTCGCGAAGTTGGCGGGCTTGCTTTTCAAGGCGTCTAACGCGCCCGCAATTTCACTGATTTTGAGTTTGCCCACAAAATCCAATTCATCCTGCGCAATATCCAACGGGTTGCCCCCACCCTCCTTCATAATCGCGGCGAGGCCCGCCAGCCCATCCGCGATGGAAGATTTTTTCGGAGAATTTTGGAAATTCAGCGACGCGTTGGACTGATTCAACGCCGCGACATCCAGTCGCAACTTCGACAAATTCCGCTGCTGGGAAATCATCGTCATCACTCCCGCGGCAAAACACGCGACGGCCAGCAGGATGGTTTTGAATTTGCCGGACATAAAAGTTATTTGGCGATGGTGGCCTTCTGGATGGCTTTCAACAAGTCGGTGCGTTGCTGGCCGGTCAGATTGGCGGCATCCACCGCGGCAGTGGCGGCGGCGGAATCTTTCTGGGCCCATTGTTGGACGACGTTGTTCAATTGATTTTGCTGTGTAGTCGAATCGCTGATGGACGCGGCCCAATTGAATGCGGCCGAGGGATTGTTTTTGCCTTCGGCGCCGATGAGCGAGACGACCGCGCCATCCCGCGCCGAGCCGGGCGAAAGCGTGTTCACCCATTCAGAGGCGGCGGTGGGATTTTGCTGCGCCCAATTGGCGGCCACGGCGGCGGTGGCATTATCCAAGGCGAGACCGGCCGGAAGATTGCCCAGCAGCGCGGCGGCGGCGCTGGGGTCTTGCGTGCTCCAGGTGGACAACACCGTGCCCATGGCTTTGCTTTGCGATTCACCCGCGGGCAATTGTTGCGCCTGGTCCCATGCCGATTGTGGATTGAAAACGGTTATATTGCTGAAGACCGTGGCCAGCGAATCCGCCTGCGCCTGACCGGGTGGCAGCGCCTCCGCCCAACTTAGCGCCGCCTGCGGGTCAGCATACACCCAATGCCCGGCCATTTGCTCGGCGACCACATTGAAGTTCGGGTCGTTTTGGAAATTTTGCATGATGTAGGAGGACGCGGCGGTCGGGTCGTTGTCGTCCCAGGTGCGCATGACATTGCGCAGGGCATCACTGCGGGCCTGCCCCTCGGAAGCGGGTAGCGCCTGCACCCAGGCGAGCGCGCCGGAGAGGTCGTTCTGCGCCCAAGCGGAGGCGAGTTGGGTGATGGCGCCGTCGCGCGTATTCGCATCCGGCATTTGCGCAATGAACGTCGCGGCGTCGGACGGATCCGATTTGTCCATTTGCGCCAAAACATTTTGCACGGCGAGGTCGTAGGTTTTTCCGGTGGAATTGTTGCCGACCCAGGCAAGCGCGGCGGCGGGGTCTTGCTGCGCCCAATTGGATGCGATTTGCTCCAGTGTGCTATTGCGCTGGTCACCCAGCGGCAAATTCGTAAGCAGGCCCGCAGCCTGACTGGGATCTTGCTGGGACAAGGTGGCCAAGGTCGAACTCAGGGCTAAATCGCGCGTGGCGCCAGCCGGAAGCGCGTTGACAAAGGCGAGCGCGGCGGTCGGGCATCTTGCACCCATTGGGAGGAAAGCGCGGCAAGGGCATTCATGCGCGATTGGGTGGCGGGCAATCCCAATGCGGCCGCCGAGGCCGCGGCGGGGTCGACACTGGCCCAGTTGCGAAAAATTCCGCTCAAATCATTGGGCGATTGTTGGCCGGGCGGAATTTGTTTCAGCAAATCCATCGCCAGTTGCGGATTGGCGAGGCTGATGGCGCCGAAAGTCTGGCTCTCCACCGAGGTGCGCGTGCCGGGGTCGCCGATTTGCTTGAGCGCAGCGATGGCGGCAGCGGGATCTTTGGCCGACCAAGCTTGCATAATCATCGGGTAGTCGTCGCCACGCCAGTTGGGGTCGTCGGACTTGGCCCACGCCATGGCGGCGGCGGGGTCGTCGTTCGTCAAGCGCGCGAGTAGCAATTGCCGCATCAGGTAGGTTGCCCCGGTGCTGGGCATTTTTTTAAGTTTGTCCAGTTCGCCGGGGATTTCCGCGGTTTTGAGATGACCGACGAATTGCAACGCGTCGCGCATGACATCCTGGCGGTTGCGCCCGCTTTGCTGGAGAAATTGCGCGAGCGAAGTGGAATTCTGCGAGGTGGCGGCGTGACCGACCATGCTGCGGGCTTCGAGGACGGCGTTGGCTTTGCGCAGGGCGGAGGCTTGGTCGCTCAATTGCGAAAATTCACGTTGGCGGGGCAGCAGCACGAGCACACCAGCCAAATAACTTCCAGCTGCAATTAAAATGATTTTGAGCGGGCCGCGCATGGATGAAAGACGATGAATGATTGGTTATATCTACGGAAAATGGCCGCGCAAGGTTACATATTGATGGCGAAATGAATGGAGCGCGCACCGGCGCAGTGAATATTTTCATTATCCGTTGAAAATTTTCTTTGCACCGCGCGGGCAAGTGGTTTAACGCTTTCCCTGCTCAACGAGCACAAGCAAGCAGTGGCACTCAAAATTCATACGTCGGCCCCATGGACGCTGCGCGATGCGGAGGATTACTACGGCATCAAACGCTGGGGTGGGAACCATTTCTCCATCGACGAGAATGGCGGCCTGTGCGTCCACCCCTGCGCCGACCACCGCAAGATCCGGATTTTGGACATCGTCAACGAAGCGACTTCCATGGGGTTGCAACCGCCGTTGACGATTCGGGTGCAGGATTTGCTGCGGCACCGCGTGGTGCAGTTGAATGAGGCGTTCCGCAGCGCCATCGCCCAGGAAGAATACAGCGGCACCTACCGCGGGGTGTTTCCCATCAAGGTTAACCAATTGCGCGAGGTAGTGGAGGAAATTCTCGACGCCGGGGAGGAATACGGCTTCGGCCTCGAAGCAGGGAGCAAGCCGGAGCTGATCATCGCCCTGGCGGCGATGGACCGCAAACAGGCGTTGCTGATTTGCAATGGCTATAAAGACGCCGAGTATATCCGCCTTGCGCTGTTGGGGCGCAAACTGGGCAAAAACGTCATCCTTGTGGTCGAGCAACTTTCGGAAATTGACGACATCCTGCGGATTGCGAAGGAAACGGGCATCGAGCCGCGTATCGGCTTGCGCATCAAATTACGAACCACCGGCGAGGGCAAATGGGCGACCTCCTCGGGCGAGGATGCGAAGTTTGGCCTGACAACGAGCGAGGTGATGCTCGCAGTGCGCAAACTGAAGAAAGCGGGGCTGGAAAATATTTTGCAATTGGTGCACTTCCACATCGGCTCGCAGGTGCCCAATATCATCACCATCAAAAAAGCGGTGATCGAGGCGACGCGTTTTTATGTCGAGCTGCACAAATTGGGCTTCAACATGCGGCTGCTCGACGTCGGCGGCGGCCTGGGCATCGACTACGACGGCAGCCGCGCGAATTACGAGTCGTCGATGAATTATTCGTTGGAGGAATACGCCCGCGATGTGGTGTCGAACATCAAGAGCGTGTGCGACAGCGCGGGCGTGCCCGTGCCGGACATCGTGACGGAGAGCGGGCGCGCGCTGGTCGCCCCGCATTCGATTTTGGTGCTGGATGTTTTCGACCGCATTTCCAAGACCGTCCCGTTCCAACCGCTGAACGGAAAAAAGCCCAAGCACAAGAAGCACGAAGTGGTGACGGCGCTGGAACACATCCTCAACGACGGCGACCAATACGGGAAGCTGGAGCGGTTCCACGACGCCCAGCAGAAAAAAGAGGAGGCGCAGACGCTGTTCACCCTCGGCTTCCTCGATTTGGAAACACGCGCGCTCGCGGAAAACTTGTTCTGGCAAATCTGCACCGACATCCGCGAGAAAAGCGCCGCCGCGCGCGGCTATGTGCCGGACGAACTGGCGCAGCTCAACACCATGCTCGCCGAGCAGTATGTGTGCAATTTTTCCGTCTTCCAGTCGCTGCTCGACCATTGGGCGCTCGACCAGCTTTTCCCCATCATGCCGATTCACCGGCTCGACGAAAAACCGACGGTGGAGACGGTGCTCGCCGACATCACCTGTGACTCCGACGGCAAGATCTCCCGATTTATTGATTTCGAGGATGTCCGCGGAACGTTGGCGCTGCACCCCTTGCAGCCGAACAAGCCCTACTACCTCGGCGTGTTCCTCGTCGGCGCGTATCAGGACATCATGGGCGACTTGCACAACCTCTTCGGGCGCGTCAACGAAGTGCATGTGTTCCTCGAGGAAGATGAAGACGACGGTTTTTACATCGAGGAATCCATCACCGGCGCACGGGTGGACAAAATTCTGGAAATGATCCAGTGGGACGGCGAGGAGTTGGCGCGCCTGATGAAAAAGCAAATCGACCGCGCTATCAAAGCCGACGAAGTGCGCCCGCGCGAGGGCATGCGGATGCTGGAAATGTACGAGGAACTCCTGCGCGGGAAGACCTATTTGAAACCGCGCGAAAAAGCCAAATTGAAGAAGCGGAAGTAGTGGGGCAGCTTTGCACGGACTGCGCTTTGTTGCTGCTTAATTGCACCAGCGCGGATAAATATCGTTGCTTGGGCTTGGCTACGCGCACATTATGATATTTGAATCAGTTTATCCCCCAAGCAATGGCGTGTTTTTGTTGAGAATTCATAAATGAACTTTAGATGTGCAATAATCGGCTTACGAATGGTTGCAGTAATTGCCCTCTGCGCGTGCTCCGCCTGCGCTAGTCCAGCTTCGATGCGTAACAGTCTGGTTATTCCCGAAAAGACTTTTCTAGCAATCCCGACCGGGGCATCGCTCGAAACAGTGAAGACCAAGCTGGGCATCGCAGCGCATCATGAATTTACGGTTACAATAGCAAATGGAAGTTACATCTTAATCGGCTGCTACGTCGTACCCTCTGAAGATAACGCCGATGGAGGCGGAGAGATATATCTTTTGTTTCGCGATCAAACTTTGGTCAAAACAGTGAAGCCGGTGCCGCTCCCCCAGCATGTTGAAACGGAGATATATAACGGGCACACCGTACAGGTGAGCCGCAGCATGGAGTGGGACATCGAAGACACCGCGTTCGTTACAAAGACGATCAACGCTCCGGCGCTGACCGAAGATCAGATTATTGACTATCTGAGGCCCTACACGGGGCCGGGTCGTGAATCGCCAGGCGTATTGCCCGCCGCTATGGTGACTGCCCCATTGGCTGCGGTCCTGTCGCCGACGACAATATCGCTGGCCGAGAAAGAATATGCTATGAATCAGGATTTGTTTAAGCGATACGACGGATGTTTGGCCAGTATCGGCATGAGCCGGGATCAAATCGAATCGCTTTATGGAAATCCGCTACAAACTTATCCGACGAAAAGCGGCGGAACAGCCCTAATCTATGGATGCAGCGGAAGCTTCCCTTTGGTTGACGAGAACGGACGCTTACCCTTGGTTGACGAGGACGTGGCGTTTAAAAATATGGCTGTGGAATTTGACGCCAGTGGGCGCGTAACGGCCATCTACAGCGACGCCTTTTTCTGTGATAAATGGAAAAAGGACGCGCTAACTCCGGTCTCGGCCAGCAATGGGAAATCCTGAAAAGCCATCTCCCCTCAGTTCAATTTGATGTTGTGCTTTTGTATCCACGATCTGAACAATTCCAGTTCTTCCGTCGAATGGAAGGCTGGTTTGCTAATCCAATAACCGAGACCCGGCTGGACATATAACACGAAACCCGCCGCGGTTTCCTTCCCGCTGATGAATGCGCGCCATTCGAAATTTATCCGGTAGCCCGGCGTCTCAAATTCGAGGCTGCTTTCATTGATTTTCCATTTCCCAACGGTGTTGGCTGCCGGTGTCTTTTTAAATGCCCGTTTCGGAAGCGAATTCAAGCGTAGAAGGACAAAAGCCAGAACCACGCCATAAATGGCCAAAAATAGAAGTTCCGATGTCCAATCGATTTTCTTCCCAGTCAACCACAGCAAGCTCAGGAGGATGACATATAAAACCGCAAGGCAGAAAATAATCTTCGCTATGACACGGGCCAGTCTCTGTGCATTAGAGGCATCCCACATTTCCCGATGCACCTTCTCAGTGTAAACATATTGGAGGTTGATCTCGTTGCCCATGACATCAGTTTTAATCTCCATCGCGAGTTCCCGGCAATCCGAAAAAACAAATCGACCGTGCGATCAAAGCCGACGAAGTGCGCCCGCGCGAGGGCATGCGGATGCTGGAAATGTACGAGGAGCTCCTGCGCGGGAAGACATATTTGAAGCCGCGGGAAAAAGCCAAATTGAAGAAGCGGAGGTAAGCGGCGGGTTGGAATCAAGCTCTGGCCGCAACCGCCAGCAACCACAACGCGTCCGACAATCGGTTGAGGTATTGCAACACCAACTCGGGGACGTGCGCGCCGGTGGCGCGGAGGGCCACGCAATCGCGCTCGGCGCGGCGGCAGACGGCGCGGGCGAGGTGCAAATGCGCGTGCGCGAGATTTTCGCCCGGAGTGTCCCAAGTGTGGGCGGGAGACTGTTGCGATTCCAGCTTCGCCACCAGCGCATCCACGCGGGCCAAATCCTCGGGCAGCAAACGTTGCAATTTGGATTCGAGCAGACGCGGGCGGTCGGCATCGTCGGTGGCCAGCTCGGCCATGAGGCCGACGAGGCATTTTTGTTCGGTGAATATAACCGCGGCCAAGGCGACCTCCTTGGCCGCGGCGCGGGCGACACCCAGGGCGGCGCTCAATTCGTCCACCGCACCCCCCGCAATCACGCGGGGATGGTTTTTGGGCACCCGGCGGTTAAACATCAAGGCGGTGGTGCCGGAATCACCGGTGCGAGTGGCTATAGACATGGCGGGAAGGCGGATATCGACCATGGGGAAACCGTAAAAAAGGTGCAAATGGTATTTGCGTCGGGCAGGGCCATTTTGCCGCTTGCGGCCACCCTTGGCCTACCTTGTTTCCCGTCCGAACATCCGTATTTCACCTGATGGGGGAATGCCCAAGGCGATGGTATTCTATGCATATGTATCAACATTCCCAAAACTAAACCACAAATCCACGTTTACACCCAAATGTCGAGAACGTTAGAACATAAGCTAATAGGCGTTTTTCATGGGGTAGCATATATATGATATCCAGCTTATATTACGAAAGATGCAGAATTTTAAAACAACTTACGACCAAACCGATTTTACCCATAAATCAGCCAGATATTTTACCATGAACTTCAATCGCCTCAACTCCCGCCAAAGCCTCGCCGTGCGCATTCTTGCCGCCGTGGGGCTGGTGGCATTTTGGGCGATTCTGATGGCTGTTCCCGCCCATGGCCAAAACATTACCAAGGCCAATAACGCCACCATATTGAGCACGACGACTTCGTGGACGGGGAATGTGGTGCCGACCGCCAGCGAGAATGCGCTGTTTAACAATACCCTCACCTCTTCCGTCTCGGCCACCGTGGGCGCGGGGTTGAGTGTCGGCGGAATAATCGTCACCAACACGGGCGGCAACTTCACCATCAGCGCCAACGGAACGAAAACGCTGACCATCGGCGCCAGCGGCATCGACCTCAGCTCGGCGGCCAACAGCAATAACAATTTCACCATCGCCGCGCCGGTGGTGCTGGGCGCGGCGCAATCGTTCAACGTCGCCAGCGGGCGCACATTGACGGTTAGCGGCAATATCAACACCAGCGGCGATAATCTCACGCTGGTCGGCGCGGGGGCGATCACGCTCAGCGGGGTCATTTCCGGTTCGGGTAATTTGATCCAAAACAGCACGGGCACCACGTCACTCACCAACACCAGCACTTACACCGGCGCAACCATCGTCAATGCCGGGACTTTGCTGCTCGACCTTTCGACCAAAACGACGGGGGTGCTGGCGTCCACCACCAAGCCGACCCTCGGCGGCGGAACGCTCGACGTGCAAGGCAAAAGCACCGGCGCATCGAGCCAGACGTTGGGTAACCTGACCCTGACCGCCAACACCGGCAGCAACCTCGTCATCAACGGCAACGGCGGCACGGGCACCACGTTGACCTTGGGCAGCACCTTGACGCGCGGCGCAGGCAGCACGCTGAATATTGATATTTCCGCCCCGCACTCGATTCTCGCTTCAGCAACCACCACTACCAGCGGCATTTTGAACGCGGGTGTGACCGTCACCGACGCGAACGGCACCGGCTTCGCCACGACGAGCGGCGGCGATGTCGTCCGCTACACGAGCGCGAGCCAGCTCGCCGCTTCGTCCAACAACGCCACGACCAATTATTTTGCCAACAACACGGGCACGCTGAAGCTCAACGGCAGCGCGTCCGTCAATTCACTCGATGTCAACGCCACGAGCACGGGGACGCTCGACTTGCATAGCGGCACGCTGACTGTGACGAGCGGCGGGTTGCTGGACACCGCGACCGCGGGCTACACGATTGCGAACGGCACCTTGGGCGCCAGCGGCAAGGAACTCATCGTGCAACAGTTTAGCGGCAGTACCTTGACGGTGAGCGCGACCATCAGCGGCGGCACGGGCAGCCTGACCAAGGATGGCCAGGGCAGCTTGATTTTGACCGGCAACAACAATTTCACCGGCGCGACGGTGATTTCCGGCGGCACGTTGACGCTGGCGGCGACCGGCAGCAATAAGGCGCTCGACGGCACTTCGAGCCTCATCATTAACACCGGCGGAACGTTGCTCACGAACACCGCCAACCAAACCGGCAGCAGCACGAACCTCATTCTCAGCGGTGGCACGCTCGCGCTCAACGGGCAGACTGACGGCTCGGCCAGCACCGCGGGCTTGAACCTGCTGACGCTCACCGCGAATTCGACCATCGACCTCGGCAGCAGCGGCGGCAGCGTGCTGTATGTGGGCAATAGCAGCGCGGCGACGTGGGCCGCCGGGACGACGCTCGACATCACCAACTGGGATGGCACCGCGGGCAACAGCGGCACGAACGATATTTTTTTCGGATCGGGCGCGAGTGCGCTGACTTCGACTCAGTTGGCGCAAATTGATTTTTTCAATGCGAGCGGCCAGGAAGTGGCCGCGGGCGCCGCCTTGGATAGCAGCGGCAGGCTCATCACCCCTGTGCCCGAGCCCTCGACCTATTTTGCGGGCGGCGCACTCGTTGCACTCGTCGGCCTGCGGGAATGGCGCCGACGGCAAAGCCGCGCAAAAACGGCGTAAAAGTGAAATTTGTTTCCGCAACATCACGGGATAATTTCCTGTTTGATACTTTGTGGATAATTTTCTTAAAAAATCACTTGCAGATAATTTGATTGGTGCTATTTTCGGCGAACCTACGATTTTTCACCGTTGGTTCACGTTAGGGTCTATACCCCATTAGCGCCCCAAGTATGAAAAAACCATTCCCGTTGGTTGCATGGCCAATGCGGAGCTTTTTGCTCCTGATTAGTTTGTTCGTTCTCCAGTCCCCGCCGCTTGCCGCCCAGGACGTGCCCGCCAATTACACCTCCTCCGGCAACACGAGCATCGTGTTCCCGCGGGTGCCGCCGCCGCAATATATTATGGTGGACATGGGCAATTGGAACATCGTGGACATGAATGACAGCGGCCAACTACTCGTGACCGATAGCACCAACGGCACGGCTGGCCTGTGGACGGGTGGAGTGGTCGCGAATATCGACACCTCCGACGACGATGACACCTACACTTGGCTGAGCGTCACCAACAATGGGACGGTGCTGGGGACTTATGTCAACGGCGACTATACCGATGCGGGCTTCGTCTTTTGGTCGAGCGACGATGGCATTAGCGGGGCAAGCTATTTTGACATTGCCGGCAATTACACCTACAGCAACATCACCTATTTGGAATGGCCTTATTTGCCCATGGTCGAACGCAATGCGCTCGTGGCCTCGATTGCGGCCTACACCGACACGACTCTTGCGACGGACGTGGACGACAACCCGGTGGGTTATGAGAATTATTACCAGATGCTGTTGTCGATCAGCGACAATGGCACGGTGGGCAAGCTGGGCGACTCGCTTTTTGAGGGGGGTGAGCTGACGCCGACCAACCTGACCGTCACGTACACGGTGGCCACGGATGCCGCCAACGACACCCTGGCGGCGAACATCACTGGAACCTATTACAGTTTTCCGGACAGCCTCTACTACACCACCGGCTATTCCTATGACTCCGATGATGGCGAATACGACATCCCCATCCAGTCCGTC
>Ga0210388_10003950_pt1 | contig 11592 bp, 9 predicted proteins | sample IncBWC19OmetaG_FD_155485 | JGI IMG/M metagenome (GOLD analysis project Ga0210388, IMG submission 155485) | Forest soil microbial communities from Barre Woods Harvard Forest LTER site, Petersham, Massachusetts, United States - Inc-BW-C-19-O ... | reverse complement strand
CGTCGGTGCCGACCAGGCTGACGCCGGTTCCCCCCGCCCGGATCGCCGCGACCCAGTCCAGCACCGGCCGGTGCGACGGGACCCGCACCACCGGGAGGGAAAACAGCGAGCCGGTGCTGGCCCGCACGGACCTGGGGTCGTACGGGTCGGCCGCATGACCGGTGACAATCACCCCGGACGCGCCGAACGCATCAGCCGACCGGATCACCGTGCCCAGGTTCCCCGGGCTGGCGGGCCGGTCGGCGACGACGCCGAGCAGCCCGGGACCCACCGGGATCCGGGCCAGGTCGTCGGCGGGCAGTTCGGCCACGGCCAGCAGCTCCGGTGGGCCTTCGTCTTTCTCACCCAGCTCCCGCATCAGCTCCGCCGACATCGCGATCTTTGCCGCGGCGACGGCGTCAAGCGTCTCCTGCGCCCACCGCGACGCCACGGCGTCCGCGTTGTACAGCAGCGCCCGGATCGGCCACCCGTTACGCAACGCCAGCGTGATCGGCCGCACGCCCTGGATGATGAATTCGCCGCTGCGCTGCCGCTTGGCCCGGTTGTCCAGCAGCGCCGCCCACTGCTGGAACCGCGCGTTGCGGCTGGTTACCCGCATTTCTGCACCGACCAGGTCAGGGCCGGGGGGTGCACCCGGGCGCAGACCGGGTTGCCCTTGGCATCGGTAAGGCGGATCCGGGCCACGAGCCGGTGACCCGGCCGGATGGCGGCCTCAATCAGGCCCGGATCGACATCTACGAGGCGGAGCTTGGCCCCGCGGAAGAGCCGCAACGTGCCGTCGCCGGGTACGTCGCCCCAGGCCAGGCCGAGGTGGCGGTCGTTGCGAGCCCCGCGGACGAACGGGCCGCCGAAGTCGAGGCCGTCGTCGCCGCGGCGGACGGTCACCGGGACCTCCCAGCGCGCCGACCGGGCGTCGCCGGGTACCGGCTCGAGGGCGAGCGCGCCGCCGCGGCCGGGCAGGTCCAGGGCGGGCCGGTCCTCGTCGTGGCCGGTCAGCGCGACGTGCACGCTGCGGTGCACCGTGCCGTCCGGTTCCGGGTGGCAGGTCAGCCCGGGCAGGTCAAAGCCGTCGATCAGCACGGTCAGCGTCCCCAGCACCGGAGCGGGCCGGCGGGCCGGGCGCCGCGGCGCGGCCGGGGCCACGCTCTCGTCGTAAGCGAGCCGCAGCCAGCCGAGCACCTCCTCGTCAACCTCGCCGGGCCCGGTCAGGGCGACCATCAGATTCACCGCGCCGACGTTGAGGTTCCTGGCCGCGAGCAGGCGGCCCCCGGGCTCGAGATCCGTCAGCCGCAGGCCGAGGTCCACCCGGCTCTTGGTCGTGGCCTGCACAGCGGCGAACGTGCGACGCGGCGAAACCAGCGACACGATGGTCTGGCGGGCCTGTACGGTCACCGGGCCGAGCGCGGGCAGCGCCGCGAGCACCGCGTCGAGGACCGGGCGCAGCGCCGGGCGGTCGGCGTACTGCCCGGCGATCAGCTCGTCCGCGTCGGCGGTCAGGAAGTCCGGCGGCGGGACCAGCCGCGCGGCGTCGCGTAGCGGCCCGTCAAGAAGAGTGCGGCGGTGTTCCACTTCCTCACGCAGCGTGCGCCAGCTGGGGAAACCGTACTCGCGCGCGAGCGCGAGCTGAGCGGTGGACAGAGTGACCTTGTCCGAGACCCGCCGCAGCCGGCGCAGCGCGGCCGCGTCGCCGCCTTCCGCGTCGCGGCTCAGTTGGCGGGCCTGGCGGCGCAGCTGATCGAGGTCGGGGCGATCGGGAAGCTGGGGCATGACGTCTCCTCATGAGCCCGGGGCCCGCGTTCCGCGCTCGAGCGAAGACGGTCTTGCTGTTCAGCAAGGAGCAACCACGACCGGCGGAGGCGGACTCAGTCCTTCCCGCGGACCCGGCGGTGCCCTCCCGCACCGCTGCCGAGCCTACTCCGCGGCGCCGACACGGTCGATCCTGGCCAGGTCAGAGCAGGCGGGCGGCGAGATAGGCGGTCAGACCGATGAGGATAGCGCCGGTCCCGGCCAGCAGTCCGGCCGCGGCGAAGGCCGAGTTCGCCCCGGCGGTCAGCAGGAGCAGCGGGTGCATCGGGCTGACCGGGATCGGCAGCACGGCCACGAACAGGCCGACCGCGAGGCAGATCCGCCAGCCCGCGCGGGTCACGAGCGGGGGCGCCAGCAGCGCGCCGAGCCCGGCGCCGAACACGGCGGCCGCCAGGTGCAGCACGATCATGTCAGGGACGAGGCAGGGGACACCATGCGGCCGGGTCTCCCTACGGGACGGCAACCCCTTGCCACGAGCCGCCGGGCGCCCGGCGCGGCCGTGCGGACGAAAGGCCCGTATCACTACGTTCCGAATAAAGGACACGTCCGGGTAGTGGGGGGATATCCGATATAAGGTCACAAAACGGTCCCAGCTGCGAGCGGCCAGCTCAGCTATCGTGATGACATCATCGGCGCCCCAGCCGCCGGCGAATCGCACCGGGAGAGTGATCGCGGATGAGCACCGGACCTGATGCACGGCGGGACCTCGGCGAGCTGTTCAGCGAGGAGCGCTCCGCCGAGGTCGTGTGCGCCAGCCTGGCCGGCTCCCCCGACCCCCGGGTCCGGCAGATCCTGGAGTCGCTGGTGCGGCACCTGCACAGCTTCATCAAGGATGTCGAGCTCACCGAGCGCGAATGGGCGCAGGCGATCGCGTTTCTCACCGCCGCCGGCCACAAGTGCGATGACACGCGGCAGGAGTTCATCCTGCTTTCCGACGTCCTCGGTGCCTCCATGCTGGTGGAGACCATCAACCACCGGGCCGTCGGCGGTGCGACCGAGTCGACCGTGACCGGCCCGTTCCACGTCGTGGACTCCCCGCCGCGGCAGCTCGGCGCCGACATCAGCCTCCCGGGTGCCGGCGATCCATGCCTGGTTACCGGGCGGGTCGTCGGCCCGGCCGGGGAGCCGATCCCGGGCGCGCAGGTCGACGTCTGGCACGCCGACGCCGAGGGCTTCTACGACGTGCAGCAGCCCTCGGCTCCCCCGGAGGACGGCAACCTGCGCGGGCTGTTCACCGCCGGCGACGACGGCCGGTTCTGGTTCCGCACGGTCGTGCCGCGGTACTACCCGATCCCCGTGGACGGCCCGGTCGGCCAGCTGCTCGAGGCGATGGCGCGGCACCCGTACCGTCCCGCGCACATCCACTTCATCGTCTCCGCGCCCGGTTACGCGACCGTGACCACGCACCTGTTCGTCGACGACAGCCCGTACCTGGACTCCGACGCCGTCTTCGGGGTCAAGGAGAGCCTGGTCCGGACCTTCCCCGAGGTCGACGACCCGGACCGGGCCAAGCAGCTCGGCCTGCCGAACCCGTTCCGCAGCGTCGACTTCGAGATCAGCTTGCTGCCGGACTAGTGGACTAGCGGGCCAGCGCCCGGGCGTTCGCGGCGGCCCACTTCGCCGCGAACGAGGAAAAATCATCGACATCGGACTCGAGCACGAACAGGCCGCGCACCGGAACGGCCGCGCCGAGCTCCAGTAGCAGCGGGGTGAAGTGCACGTCGACGGCAAGCTGATGGTTGGGCGCGCCGCCAAGGAGCACCGGGACGGCGGTCTTCCCAGCCAGGCTGCCCGTGGCGAGCCGGTCCAGGAACGCCTTCAGCAGGCCCGAGTAGGTGGCCTTGTAGGTCGGGCTGGCGACCACCAGCACGTCGGCCGCGAGCACCTCGCCGACGGCCGCCGCTGCCGCGTCGTCGGCTTGATCGAGAACTCTGGGCCCCAGCTCAGCCAGGTCTACCTCGCCGATGGTCGCGTCCGGCAGGACGCGCGCGAGTTCGGCCGCGAGCGTCCGCGCCAGGCCGTGCGTGCGCGATGCCGGACGGGGATTGCCGACGATGGTAACGATCCGGACCGGAGCTGACACCCGCCACCTTCCCTTTCCCGCCTGAGTGGCTGTGGCTCACCCTAGCGATGCCACTTGCCTCCTATGCTGCGCTCTCACCGGCCGCCCGGCTGCGGCAGAAGTCGGCCGCAACGCAATCCTATTAACTCGATCAAATTTATTGACAAGCTCCTGCCTGCGGTACTTGCATGCAAGAGGACACTGCTGCGGCCGACGGCATTTCCGGCCGTGCCGGGGCAATGCGGCGGGATGTGTGACACCGTTCTCTCCACGGGTGGAGAACCACGGTCGCCCGGAGCGCCGGGGAGGAGCGTCGGTGATGTCCATCGAGGTCATCGGCATGGTAGGCACCAAGGCGGTCGGCTCGATCCTTGCCGCGGCCGGCCGGGCGGCCTTCGCGGGAGTCACCAAGAAGATCCCGTAACGCAACGATTGGGGGGCAGCTATGGTCGAGATAGCGACGATCAAGACGCCATCACTCGGCGACCGCAGCTATCTGGTCACCGACGGCACGGTCGCGCTGGTCGTGGACCCGCAACGCGACATCGACCGGGTGCTGGCCCTGACCGCCAGCCGCGGGATCGGCGTGACCCACGTGTTCGAGACCCATATTCACAACGACTACCTGACCGGCGGCCTGGCCCTGGCCCGCGCGACCGGCGCCGCCTATCACGTGAACGGCGCCGACGAGGTGGCGTTCGATCGGGTCGCGATCGCCGACGGCGACGAGGTGGACGTCGGGGATTGCATGCGGGTCAGGGTGATCGCCACCCCCGGGCATACGTTCACCCACCTGGCCTATGCGCTGGAGGACACGTTCACCGGCGCGGTGATAGCGGTGTTCACCGGCGGCTCGCTGCTGCACGGGTCGACCGGGCGCCCCGACCTGCTCGGCGCCGAGCACGCGCCAGCCCTCGCCGCGGCGCAGCACGCGTCGGCCCGGCGGCTGGCCGCAATCCTCCCCGGCCAGACCGTGATCTACCCGACGCACGGATTCGGCAGCTTCTGCGCGGCCTCACTCCCTGGTTCGGACGGATCGACGATCGGCGAAGAGCACCTGGCCAACCCGGCGCTGATCCTGGATGAGGACACCTACGTGGCAGGCCTGCTGGCCGGCCTGGACGACTATCCGGCCTATTACGCCCGGATGGCACCGGTCAACGCGGCTGGCCCGCAGCCACTCGACCTGGCCCCGCTGGCGGTGTCGGGCGCCGCCGAGATCGGCGAGCGGATCAGCGCCGGCGAGTGGGTCGTCGACCTGCGCGACCGGCGCGCGTTCGCATCCGGGCACGTGCCCGGATCGCTCAGCTTCGCCTACGGTGACAGCCTGGTGCCAAACCTGGGCTGGCTGCTTCCGCCTGGCGCCCCACTGACGCTGATCGGTGACAGCGCCGCACAGGTGGCCGATGCTCAGCGCGACCTGGCCAGGATCGGCATCGACCGCATCGAGAGGTCGGCAGGGCCGCCGCATGACTGGGCGCCGCGCCTCACCTCGTACCCGGTGTGCGACTTCGCGTACCTGGCCGCGGCCTGGCGTCACGAGCCGGTCGCCGTGCTCGACGTGCGCCGCCGGCTTGAGTGGTCGGAGAGCCACATCGAGGGTGCGCTGCACGTCCCCCTGCACCACCTGCCCGCGCGCATCCCGGACCTGCCACCCGGCCCGATCTGGGTTCACTGCCAGGCCGGATACCGGGCCAGCATTGCCGCCTCGATTCTGCACGCGGCCGGGCGCGAGGTCACCGCCATCGACGATGACTATCACCGCGCAGCGCAGGCCGGGCTGCCGCTCACGACCGCCCCAGCCACCACGGGAGCAGCCCGCCCGGCGCCCTAGCCGAGCCCTAGCCGAGCCCTAGCCGGGTGCGCGTTCAGGCGAGGCCCGCTGCGTCCTGGGAACTAGGGTGTAGGACGAGTGCGTCATGGCAACAAGCATGTGATGGCGAGCGCGGGGCTGCCCAACGACGTTTCGTGATGGTGAGCCCTCACGTTCGCTCATGACAGCACGCGTCCAGCTAAGTCGTGGAGATCACAAGTGCCCACTGATTACGACGAGATTCGCGTGGAGAACATCTCGCGCTACGGCTGGGACACAGCCGTCCTCGAATTGCTCGGGCAGCTCTATAGCGATCGCGCTCACTTCATCTTCGAGCTGATCCAGAACGCCGAGGACGCCGGCGCGACCGAGCTGACCTTTGAGCTTTTCGGCGATCGGCTGGAGGTACGCCACGACGGCCGCCCTTTTACCACCGCTGACGTGCGCGGTATCTGCGGAGTCGGCCAGGGTACCAAGGCCGATGACCTTACCCAGATCGGCAAGTTCGGCATCGGCTTCAAGTCGGTCTACGCGTATACCAACACCCCCCGGATCTACAGCTCGGACGAGCATTTCCGGATCGAGAAGTACGTGCGGCCTTATTCTGTGCAGCCGCTTGATGAGCCCGCGGCCAGCACACTTTTCGTGTTTCCCTTCGACCGGGCGGAAGTTTCCGCGACGGTCGCCGTCCAGGAGATTTCCGCAGCCCTGAGCAACCTCGACGTCGACACCTTGCTGTTCTTGCGCAGCATTGAACGGGTGCGCAGCTGCGGTCATCAGACGCCGGACACGGTTCTTGAGCGCAAATCAGCGGCACGTGCCGATTCGGGCCGCCACGTCACGCTCGCCAGCCGGCGAGGTGGACGTCGCAGCAACGAGGAGTGGCTTGTCTGGCACCGGCCTCTCGATGCTCTTGGCGAGCCTGAGCTCCGGGTGGAGATCGCCTTCATGGCCCGCACTGAGATCGACGCACGCCGGCTGGTCAGGCGCGAGAGCTCGCCGCTGGTCGTGTTCTTCCCCACGCAGCGGGAGACGTTCCTGGGCTTCCTGATCCAGGGTCCGTACCGGACCACGCCCGCCCGGGACAACGTTCCCGAGCACGACCCATGGAACCTGGCTCTGGTTCGCGAGACCGCAAGCCTGCTCGTCGATGTGCTGGCAGACCTCCGCGACGGAGGGCTGCTCACCGTCGATATCCTCCAGGCGCTGCCGCTGGATGCCACCCGATTCCCGCCCGAGACGATGTTCCGGGCCCTGTTCGACTCGACTCGCACCGTTCTCGCCCAGGACAGGTTCATTCCCGCCGCCGCGGACGGCTACCGCCGTGCCCGGGAGGTAAGGCTAGCCCGGGGAGAAGGCCTTCGCGAGCTGCTCACGCCGGACCTGCTCGGCGAGCTCTACGCGGAGCCGGGCCCGGTCGACTTCGTCCATGACTCGATCACAGAAAACCGGACGCCCCTGCTCTGGCGGTACCTGCAGGAGGGGGCCGGCGTTGATGAAGTGACGCCGGAGGCCGTCGTTGCCAGGGTCACGGCCGAATTCCTTTCGGCCCGGTCCGATCAGTGGATCGGGCGCCTTTACTGGTTCCTCTATCAAAACCAGGCGCTGTGGCGAGAGCCGAGTCACCCCGATGATCAGGCGGGTCCGGCCCGGGCGAAGCCGATCATCCGGCTCGAAGACGGCGTTCAGGTGGTGCCATTCGACGCGCGGGGCAGGCCGGCGGCTTACCTTCCGGGCCCGGTGGAGACGGAGTTCGCCACGGTCCGGCGCGCCGTCGCCGCCCTTCCCAACGCCCGGCAGTTCCTGGAGGCGCTCGGTTTCGCCGAGCCAGATGTCGTGGCCGAGGTCCTCGATCACGTGCTTCCCCGCTACCAGGATGCCGACGTCGCGAAGCTGGACATGGCACAGCACGACGCTGATCTCGAGCTCGTCGCCCGCGCGCTGGCTGAGGCGCCACGTGCCGGGAGAGACGAGCTACTTGAGCAGCTGCGGCAAACCACCTTCCTGGTCGGGGAGAACGCCGCGACGGGCGAGAGCCGTCTGATGCGGCCGGGCGAGCTGTACCAGCGGGCCAAGGCCCTGGAAATCTACTTTGACGGAAACCCCGACGCTTGGCTCACGGCCGATGCCTACGGGCCCTGGCTGCCTCAGCTGCGCGCGATGGGCGTCAGGGAAACGGTCCGGCTGAACGCACGCGAAGCAGATGACCTCGGCTATGTGCTCATCGCCGACGAATTCGCGCGGCACGAGCGCGGGATCGCCGGATTCGATCCGTCCGCGGACCTCGACGGCCTGGAGTACGCACTAAACCACCCGAATTCTGCTCGCTCGGAATACGCCTGGAACGTTCTGCTCGTGCCCAACCGGCACCTGATCGCTGGCGTTGTCGAGAAGTCTCCTCGCCAGGAGTTCGCTGACGCCCGCCGCGAGACCGCCCTGTCACCCATCGGCGAGGCGGCGATGGCGGCGGCGTGGCTCCCCGCCGCGGACGGAACGTTCCGGCGCCCGGCAGATCTGGACATCGCAGATCTCCCGCAGTCCTACCAGAGGGACGACATGCTGGCGCAGGCGCTGAACATGGGCCGACCGGTGATTGACGAGGCGAGCCGCCAGCTCGGCTTCCCCCCTGATTTCCTGCGCAGGCTGAGCATGCATCCCGACCTCGTGGCAACAATCGAGCAGGAACTCACGGCCCGGGCCTCCGCCGCGCCTGGGTTAAGCCACGAGCGCGGAAGTATTCGTACTTATGGTCATGAGCCAGACGATGCCGCTGGCCAAGGTGAAAGCGCACCTGTCTGAGGGCGGCCGCTGCGGCTTCATTCCCAACCCCGGCCCGCAGCCACGCCAGCCTTACTCGGTAGGTGAGCGGCTCCATATGCAACTCACCTACCGAGTAAGGAATCCGATCCAGTCGGCCGGGCGATCATGAGGATTAATCTAGAGGGAATAACGGGGCCCGGGTCAGGGCCGGCGCGTCGCGAAGGCGGCCAGCTGATGAAGGAGTCGTGGTGACAGCGGCGCAAGACGGCTTCCACCGGCAGCTGTACCAGGTAGCGTCCTCGGCGCTGTCCGGGCAGACCGCGCAGACCGGCGGCATGAAACGCCTGGAGGCGATCTCCGGCAGCACGGTCGGGTCAGGGGACCTGTGGATGGGGCAGACGCACGTCGCCCCGTCCACCGCGTCGGCCAACCATCATCACGGGATCTCCGAGACCGGCATCTACGTCGTCAGCGGCCACCCCGAGTTCGTGTTCCTCGACGAGTCAGGCGGAGAGCCGGCCGAGCGGCGCCTGCGCACCAGCCCCGGCGACTACATCTACGTTCCGCCCTGGGTACCGCACCGGGAGGAGAACCCCGATCCCGGCGAGGAGGCGGTCGTCGTCATCGCCCGTACCACCCAGGAAGCAATCGTGGTCAACCTTGCCGACCTGACCTGGACCGGCCCCCCGCCAGTCTCCAGCTGACCATCCCCGTACCTCGATCTCTGACCGTCAGCCGGGCAGCGCCCAGATAGCACCTGGCCTCGCCGCGGTTCGCCGGCGCCGTCATATCCGCGATGGGACCGGGAATACGACGGCATCGGACCTGCTTTTCCCTATCAATCCAGTTGTCATAGACGGGATAGCGGATAACCGGAGGGGAGGCCTGTCATGCCCGTTGAGTTCCTCGGCATCGCTGCCACGAATGACGGCAGCGAGATCACCGCCAGGTCCGGAGCCAGCTTCGACAAGGACTACACGCTGCGGCTCGCGCAGGCACACGAGGAGAACGGGTGGGATCGCGTCCTGTTCGCATACGGCTCAGGCTCACCCGACCCGAACCCGGCGGCCGCCTACATCGCCAGCAAGACCGAGCAGATCCAGCTGCTGCTCGCGCACCGGCCAAACGTCTCCTACCCCACGTTCGCGGCCAAGACCTTCGCCACCATTGACCAGATCAGCGAGGGGCGGGTCACTGTCCACTTCATCACCGGCGGCACCGACCACGAGCAGCAGCGCGAGGGCGACTACCTGACCCACGACGAGCGCTATGGCCGCACCCGGGAGTGCATCCAGATCATCAAGCGGGCCTGGACCTCGCGCGAGCCGTTCGACTACCACGGGCAGCACTATCACTTCGCCGACTTCGTCAGCGACGTGTTCCCGGTCCAGCAGCCCAGGCCGCGGGTGTCCTTCGGCGGGTCGTCCCCCGCCGCCTACGAGGCCGGGGGCGCCGAGGCCGACATCTACTGCCTGTGGGGCGAGCCTCTCGCCAGCACCGCGGAGCAGATCGAGTCGGTAAAGGCCGCGGCCAGGGCGGCCGGGCGGGCCGACGTCCCCAAGATCCAGGTCGCGTTCCGGCCAATCATCGCGCCGACCGAGGATCAGGCCTGGGAAAAGGCGCACGGCATCGTCGGCCGGATCGAGGCGCGGGTCGCGGCAAACGGCGGCCAGCTCTCCCGGCGCCGGCCGATCACGAACCCGGAGAACACTGGCTCGCAGCGGCTCATTGCGATCGCCGCCGAGGGCGAGAAGTTCGACCGCGCGCTCTGGACTCGCACCGCAGCGGTCACCGGCGGCTCGGGCAACTCCAACGCGCTGGTCGGCACCCCGGAGACAGTGGCCCGGGCGATCCTGGACTACATCGACCTCGGCGTGGACATCATCTCCATGCGCGGCTATGACCTGCTCCCCGACGCGGTCGATATCGGCCAGCAGGTCATCCCGATCGTCCGCGAGGAAGTGGCCAAGCGCGACGCGGCGGCCGCCTGACGCGGCGGCGCCGCGTTGCCGTGCCGCCGCGTCAGGCCGTCTTCACCAGGCCGGTCAGCTGAGCGGGGTGACCCGGTACAGGGCCACACCTTCGGCCGGGACTGTCACGTGGATCCCTCCGGCGGACGATATGCGGAAGGTCCCGCAGCCGCCGACCACCACCGATTGGCCTCCCCACAGGTCCTGTACCAGGTAGCCATGCGGGTCGGGCGGCAGCCCGATCGCGGCGGCTGTTGTCGAGATCGTGACCGGCGCCGAGCTCAGCGCGGTAGTGGTGTTGAACAGCCCCACGATCGCGTCTCCGCGCCGCTCCACCTTGGCGAACACCTGATCGCCCGCTGTCTTCCGGCCCGGCTTGCCGGCAACCGCGATCCGCGACGCGTCGATCGCGTCCCGGTCGACGCGGATGACCTGCCGGTTCGTCAGCAGCTTGAAGTCCCGCGGGGTGATACCGGTGCTAGTGCCGTAGGCGTTGGTCACGGCCGTGGTCAGGTCACTGCCCAGGATGAGCGGGGCCGAGCCGAGCGCCCACAGGCTGAGCTGGGACTCCGAGGCGGCGAGCGACATCCCGGAGTCCGCGCTGCCGTCACCGACCTCGATCGAGTCGTAGTCGTTGAAGCCGCCGGGGCCGCCGTACGGCTGCCATTGTGCGACATCGCCGAACCTGTCGCTCCAGTGGGCGTAGCTGGTCAGCGGGAAGACGCTCAGGCAGCCGGTGAAGGGCGGGCCGTTGCAGGCGTTCGCCGAGCCCTCGTCGGGCCCGTTGATCTCGATGTCGGGCGCGAACTCCCACTGGTTGGCGTACTTCTTCAGCACGGGGGCGAGCTTGACGGTGTAGCTGCCCTGGGTGATGTTCAGCACGATCGGGCGGCCGGACTGGTGGATCGCGGCCTGCCAGGCCTTCACGTCAGCGCCGTTGCTGTTGGTGATGCCGTCGAGCTTGATGTAGTCCACGCCCCAGGACGCCAGCTCGTCGACGACCGAGTCCACGTAGGCCTGCGCGCCCGGCTTGCTGTAGTCGATCTTCAGCATGCCGCCGCAGTTGTAGTTGTTCTGCGGCTTCGTGGTGGCGATGTCGTCGGCGGTGTAGGAGGTCCCGAGGATGGGGGTGTTCTTCGCCACCGCCTGGCCCGAGATCCCTGCCGTTTCGTAGATGCCGA
>Ga0210388_10003948_pt1 | contig 11592 bp, 9 predicted proteins | sample IncBWC19OmetaG_FD_155485 | JGI IMG/M metagenome (GOLD analysis project Ga0210388, IMG submission 155485) | Forest soil microbial communities from Barre Woods Harvard Forest LTER site, Petersham, Massachusetts, United States - Inc-BW-C-19-O ... | reverse complement strand
CGGGAAGATCTCGGTCCGCCGCCTCTACCCCGAGGGGGTGGCGCACGAGGTGATGCGCCTCATTCGCTCCGCCGAGCACGGCGGGGGCGGACGGCTGGAGCCGGTGCGCCGCGATCTGCTCACCGCGTCGGGCGAGCGCGTCCCGGTCTCCATCTCGGCGGCGCTGGTGCTCGACGACGAGGGGCGGGAGATCGCCACCGTCGGCATCTTCTCCGATCAGCGCGAGCGGCTGCGGATGGAGGAGCGGCTGGCCTCCGCGCAGGAGAAGCTGGCGGTCTCGGAGAAGCAGGCGGTGGCGGTCGAGCTGGCGGGCGCGGCCGCGCACGAGCTGAACCAGCCGCTCACCTCCGTCATGGGCTACGCCCAGGTGCTGATGCGCAAGCTCGGACCGGACGACGCACACCTGCCGATCGTGCGCACCATCCTCGAGGAGGCCGACCGGATGGCCGAGATCGTACGCAAGCTCGGCAGCCTCGCCCGCTACGAGACCAAGAGCTACGTGGGTGGCGCCCAGATCATCGACCTCGATCGGTCCGCGCAGGAAAACTTCCCCGCCACCGGCGAAACCGGTAAGAAAGAAGAGACATGAAGCCTGAGCAGATCACCGAGACCCTCGAACAGGCCGCCAAACAGATGGGCGTCCAGGTCCGCTACGACACGATGACCGGCGAGGTCTCCGGCGGTGGCGGGCTCTGCAAGATCAAGGGGCAGTGGTGCGTCATCATCGACCGCAAGGTCACGGCCGGCGAGCGCGCCGCCACGCTGACCGAGGCTCTCGCCCAGCTCGACACCGACGGCGTCTTCCTGCCGCCCGAGGTGCGCGACGCCCTGACCGCCGCCCGCGCCGCCTCCGCGCGCCCCGCGCCCCAGCCCGCCGGCTAGCTCCGCCAACCCCGAGCGCCGCGCGAAGGCGCCTCACTGGATGATTCGCTGCGCTCGGTTACAGCGCGGGCGGACGGGGCCGGGGAGCTCCTCGGCCTGCGCACCCGAGGGGTTGGAATCGGCGGCGGAACAACAGAGCCGCCGCCTCAGCTTCGGCCGAGAAGCTCCCCGGCCCCGTCCGCCCGCGCGTTCCACCTCGCTCCGCTAGGCGTCCCTCGGATGTAGGCGTCCCTCGGATGTAGGCGTCCCGCATGCGGGGCACCTCACATATCCATGCACGGCGACCTAAGCACGGAGCACGCGACCTACGCGCGGAGCACGCGACCTGCGCACGGAGCGGAGCGCTGCTCTTCGACGAGCGAGGGGGGCGGGTGTTCGGTCGGCCGGAGCTGAGGCAGGCGGCTCTGTTGTTCCGCCTGCCGATTCCAACCCCTCGGGTGCGCAGGCCGACCGAACACCCACCCCCCTCGCCTCCGCCGAAGAGTTGCGCGGAGCGAGAGTTAGGGCGGGATAGGGCGGGCTACGGCAGGAACTTGATGTTGGTGATCGATGCGTCGATCGGGCAGGCGGCGCTGGCGTCGACGACGGCGCTGGCGTCCGAGCCGCCGTCGGCGGGGGTGGTCGATCCGCTGTAAGTCCACTGCCACTGGAGCCCGACCACCTCGGCCGCGGTCGCCGCGGTCCAGTTGCTGAAGCTGCTCAGCGGCGTCGTGATCGTCATCGGCGCGGACGACGGCTGCGCCACCTGCAGGACGACGGGGTAGTTGTAGCAGCTGCCCGCATCGCAACCGCCCATGGGACTCTGGCTGGTGGGCGTCTGATCGAACGTCTTGATCTGCATCTGCAGATCGCAGCCGGGCCACGAGCCCGACACGGTGAACTGCACCTGGGAGAAGGACGCCACGGTCGAGCACGCGCAGTAACTGAGCCCGATGCCCCCGTAACCGCCCGACGCCACCGAGCCAACCCCGTGCAGGTCTTTGTTGGTCGCGTCCACACTGCCACTCATCGTGGAGGCGTTGCCGCTGGGCCCGGCGTAACCGTAGATCGCGCCGTAGAGCCCCTGGGTGCTTCCCCACTTGCCCGTCGAGTTGTTCCAGTCCGAGAAGTCCGTCACGCCACCGGCGGAGACGTTGCTGGGGACCACCGCCGCCGAGCAGTCCAGCTCGCAGGTGGCGATCTTGGGCGCGTCGATGCCGGCGTCTGACCCCGGGGGGATGGTCAGGCCGGGCGTCTCGGTGGTCGCGTCCCAGTTCACGAACGTCACCACGCTCTGGGCCGGCAGCTCGAACGTGAAGTCGCCATTGGTCAAGGTGACCGGGCTCTTGGCCGCCAGGTTGTCGTTGGGATCCGGCGAGGTGACCCACGGCGTGAGCGTGGCGATCGTGTTGCCGTTGATGATGAACTTCTGGTTGACGGCGCTGGTGGTGCTGTTGATGGCGATGATCGCCAGGTGGGTCGCGTCGCGGTACGCCTCCGTGTAGACGCCGTTGTTGGGGTTGTCAGAAGCGTTGAGCCGCTGGAAGCCGGGGCGTACGAACTTGGACCAGTTCCCGAACGCGTACCCGCGCTTGAACATGTACGGGGCCCCCTGGGTCACGTCGGGCTGGATGAAAGCGGGGTTCAACCTGGTGGGGTCGTTGAGCCCATCCTCGGTGATGTAGATGGCCCACCAGCTCCAGGCGTTCATGCCCGTGGTGACGAGGTCGCCGTGCATCCGCTGCGCCATGACCAGGGCGCTGGTCATGGTCGGATCGGGCGTGTCACCCTTCGAGTTCTCCTGGGACCACTCGGTCTCCCAGAACCCCTTCCCCGCGTTCTGCGGTTTGGTGTAGTTGCCCATGGGCCCCTGGTAGCCGTGGGCCGCCATGATGGGGACGGCGCTGGCGGCGGCCGAGTTGGCGAGCAGCGAGGTGATGTACGCGTCGCAGCCCGGACAGCCGGAGGTCTCCGGGGCGATGATCTTCACGTTGGGGTATTTCTGGGCGAACGCCGGGGCCATGTACTGGCCGATGAAGTTCGTCAGGTCGTCCGGCGCCCACTGCGCGTTGTCCCAGGTGGCCACGTAATCGGGCTCGTTGGCGGGCGAGACCGCCAGGACCGGAACCGGCGGGTTGGCCGTCGTCAGGATGTCCACATACTGCGTCAGGTAGGTCGCGAAATCCTGGTAGTGAGAGGGATCGAGCTTGTTGGTGGCGAAGTTGAGTCCCCCATCCTGCGCCTCGGAGCCGTTCTTGCTGTTGGTCGTCTTCCAGATGGGGGGCGGCGTCCAGGCCGCGGCCCAGACCTGGCAGCCGCGCACCGTTGCCTGCTGGGCGGTGGTGAGCTCCGGTGCGGTCGGAGTCGGGACGGCGCCGGTCGTCGGCTCGGTACCATCGCTCATCGTGTCGGCCGGCACGCCAATCATCGTGCGCAGCAGCGAGAGACCGATCCCCTTCTTGGGGTCGAAGAGCTGGTCGGCCTGGTCGTTGGTGAGGCTCTGCCCGAAGAACGCCGAGGAGGCGCCGAACCCGTCCATGGTCTGCTTGGTGTCAGACCAGTTCACGGTGACGTCGTGTGACTTCGACGAGCAAGCGAAGAAGCTCGCGGGAACGACGACTGCCAGCGCCAGGGGCCAAAACGTCCTCATGATCAAGTCCTCCTAGGATCCGTTCGTTAAGCCCCAAACGTACCATTCGTTCGATTCTCGGGGCGCGAGAACTGCGATCATGAAGCGATAAATCGGCTCCTCGGCGAGCCGAACTTCGCATTTTTGTCCGCCCAGCTATCAAATCTGCAATGTCGCGCCATCAATGCTGGATCGCTCGATCAATTTGCGATCGCCGTCCGGGCGATGGCGGGCCCTGCGCTCAGCTCAGTCCGCGGATCTTGTCGGCGAGGAGGGGGTCGTCAGCGACGGCGTTTTCCAGCGCCGTCCGCAGTTTCTCGCGCACCGCCGCCGGCGCGTTGGTGCCGAGCTGCTTGTCGACCACCCGGTCGATCACCCGGTCGACGGCGGCCTGCGGGCTGATCTTGCCGGCCTTCAGCTCGGCCGCGAGATCGGCGGTGACGCTGCTGGTCGCGGCGGGCGCTTCTTGTCCTGCCGTCCTTGCGGTGCTGGTGGGCGCGCCGGCAGACTTCAGCTTGTCGGCAAACGGCGGACGACCCTCCGCGACGGGGCGACTCTCGTCGCTCCCGGTTGTGGGAGCACTGCCCGGCGGCCCGCCGCCGGGTCCTGTGACCTTACCTGCCACGCGCGCGCGACCTTAGCACGTCAAGCGCGGATGTTGGAAACGGCGGCCTTGGCCGTGTCGTACTTGGCGCGCATGACGTTGGAGATCGTCGTGAAGCGCTGGCTCTCGTCCTGGATCTGCTGCTGCAGCGCCAGCATCTGCATGTTCGACGTCTGTCCGTCCTGCATCATCGACTGCACGTTCGGCGGTCCGGACGTGCCGGCTCCGGTGCCGGCGGCAGGCAGGCCGGCCGGTCCGATCCCGGTCGTCTCAAAAGCGCCGCCGACGCCGGGCGAGGCGAAGCTGCCGGGCGAGCCAAAGCCACCGGAGATGGAATTCGCGGCGCCGATGCGCGCGTCGTGCACGGCCGCAGCCATCACCGGACCGGCGATGACGTGGGTGGCGACCTCGGCGCCGCTCATGAGGAGGGACACTCCGCCGGCCAGCACATCACGGAACGGCGCCGGCGGCTTCTCGGTTTGGCGGGCGCGGGTGGCGTCGATCTCGAGGCGCGAATCGGTCGAGCTGGCAACGGGGACGATGGTGGTCGGCATGGGATCCTCCTGCCGGCGGTATCGGTCGCGCGATTCGCAAAGTTTCGTGACGGGCGCCGATCCATTCGCGCGGCGGGGTGTACACTCCCCGCCGTGGGTTTGGTCCGTGGATTTCTGGCCCCGTTTCGGGGGGGCGCCCTCATCGCGCGCCATCGGCTCTGGCACTATCTCGTCTTGCCGATCCTGCTCAACCTTGCGCTCGGGATCGCGGCGCTCTTTCTGGCCGGACGTTACTGGCACGAGGAGGCCTTCGTCGGGGAGCAGCTCATCAAGGCGCCGGCGGTCGGCTGGCTCATCTTGGTCGTGCTGACCATCGTCAGCGGGGTGGTCCTCTTCCTCGTGGCGCAGCCCCTCCTGTCGGCGATCTTCTCCGATCGACTCTCCGAACGGGTCGAGCGGCAGCTCCGCGGTTCGGCTCCCACGGCCCCGTTCCTGGCCTCCACCGGGCGCGCGCTGGCGCATGGCCTGCTCAAGCTGGTCCTCTACGCGCTGGCGATGCTGATGGCCTTCGTGCTCAGCCTCTGGACGGCCGGAATCGGGGCCATCGCCGGCGTGGCCCTGGCCGGGCTCTTCATCGCTTACGACGGCTTCGACTACCCGCTCTCCCGTCGCGGGGCGAGCTTCGGAAAGAAGTGGGCCTACCTCGCGCTGCACCCCGCGCAGACGATCGGCTTCGGGGCGGGCGCGACGCTGCTCTACCTGGTCCCGTTCGCGCTGTTCGTGGCGCCGTCGTTCGGGGCGGCCGGAGCCACCGCTCTGTTCGTCGAGGGAAACCCGAACGAAAAGGTCGACAAGTCGGAGGAGAAGGCGGAGAAGAAAGCCGAGGAGAAGGCGGCGAAGCCAGAGGGCGGGGAGACGGCCAAGGAGACCACGAAAAAACCGGCCGGAATGTAGCTGCAGATACGTGAAATCCCCCGTATTATGAGCACCTTGAAGAAGCCCGTCCCCTTCGGGAAGTACTACCTCCTCGAGCGGATCAACGTGGGAGGTATGGCCGAGGTATTCAAGGCCAAGACCTTCGGCGTCGAGGGCTTCGAACGCCTGCTGGCGGTCAAGCGGATCCTGCCGAACATCGCGGAGGACGAAGAGTTCATCACGATGTTCATCGACGAGGCGAAGATCGCCGTGCAGCTGCAGCACGCGAACATCGCCCAGATCTTCGACCTCGGGAAGGTCGACGACAGCTACTTCATCGCGCTCGAGTACGTCAACGGGCGCGATCTCCGCTCGATCTTCGACCGGATGCGCAGCCGGGGGGAGTCGCTGCCGATCGCGCTCGCCTGTCACGTCATGATGCAGGTCTGCGAAGGGCTCGACTACGCGCACAACAAGCGCGACGGGCAGGGGCGGGAGCTGCACCTCATTCACCGGGACATCTCGCCGCAGAACGTGCTCATCGGGTACGACGGCGAGGTCAAGCTGATCGACTTCGGCATCGCCAAGGCGGCCGGCAAGGCGTCGACCACCCAGGCCGGAATCCTGAAGGGGAAGTTCGGCTACATGTCGCCCGAGCAGGTGCGCGGGCTCCCCATCGACAAACGCAGCGACATCTTCGCGGTCGGCATCGTGCTCTACGAGCTCCTGACCGGGGAGCGCCTCTTCGTCGGGGAGACCGACTTTTCCACGCTGGAGAAGGTCCGCAACGTCGAGATCGTCCCCCCCTCTTCGTACAACAAGAAGATTCCGCAGGAGCTGGAGCGCCTCATGATGAAGGCGCTGGCGCGCGATCCGGAGGATCGCTACAGCAACGCCATCGACCTGCACGACGACCTGCAGTCGTTTCTCTACTCGATTGGCGAGTTCTATTCGCGCAAGGACCTGGCCGGCTGGATGAAGAAGACCTTCGCCGCCGAGATCGAGGAGGACAACGCCAAGATCGAACAATATCGACAGATCGCGGCGCCGGTCGGCGCCTCGAACGAGGTGTCGCGTCGGGCGGCGGTGGCCGGGGCGGGTTCCCGTGTCGCGGCTCCGCCCGCGTCGCCCGCCAAGGACAAGAGCGTCTCCACGGCGATGGGCTGGGATGACGAGGAGCTCGACACCCAGATCTTCGACAAGACGGACGAGAACGCGGCCGACAAGACCGTCGAGCAAAACGCGGCCGATCTCTTCTTCGAGGACGACGATCGCACGGTGGCCAACGAGCCGCCGCCCGACATCCTCGAGCAGGCGCGCCCACCGGACGTGCTGGCGACGCCGAAGCCGCAACGGAGGCCGACCGCGCCGATCAGGACGCTGTCCGAAGAGGTCAACCTCACGCCGCCGCCGCTCACGCCTCCCAAGCCACCCGTGCCCCGCCGGCCGACGCTGACCGGTGTTCCCCCGACGCCGCTCCGCTCGCCCACCCGTCCGCTGGCGCCTTTGCCGCCGCCACCGCCGGTGCCCTCGGCCCCGCCGCGGACGACGCCGGCGCAGCTGCGCCGTTCGGGACTCAACCTGCCGCCCGCTCAGCTCGCGGCGCCCCCCACGCCGTCATCGACGCTGCCGTACTCCCAGCAGCCTCCGGCGATGTTCGCCCATCCGGCCGCCGCGCCCTTGCCTCCACCTCCGCCTCCACTCGCGCCGATGCCGCCGCCACGGCAGAATTTTCACCAGCCTCAGGCCGCGCCTGCTCCATTCGGCACCGGAAACTTCTCCGACGAGCTGTCACGCGGGCGATCCAAAGGGGGCTCCGGATTTCTCAAGGTCGCCATCGTGCTCCTCCTGGCCGCGGGGGGCAGCGGGGCCTACTGGTACATGACCACCACCAAGCCGGGGCGGATCGAGATCACCACCGTACCGGCCGACGCGACCGTTCTGGTCGACAACACCAAGGTCGGGGACCACTCGCCCGTGTCGCTCGATCGCTCGCCCGGCCCCTACACGGTGTCGGTCACCCGCGACGGTTACGTCCGCAATGATCAGAACGTCGAGGTGCACGCCGGCCAGCCGCTGCCGCTGGCGGTCACGCTGGAGCCCTCGCCCGACACCGGCTTCGAGCTGACCAGTGAGCCGCCGGGCGGGTTGGTCTGGCTCGACGGGGCGCCGATCCAAGGGGCGGCCGGCCAGCAGGCGCGCACCGACTTTCGGGCCTTTCGGATCACCCCGGGACATCACCTCCTGGAGATCAAAGGGGAGAATCGGTTCAAGCCTTGGCGGCAGGACGTCGAGGTCGAGCCGGGCGCCATTCAGAAGGTCCACGCCATGTTGATCCCGGCCGGAGGATCGACGACGACAGGCTCAGGGAAGGCGTCGTCGCATCCCGACGTCGCGGTCGCGCCGGCACCCACGCCCCCCGCGCCGCGCGCGGCACCGCCCAGCCCGCCACCGGAGACGCACGAAGCGCTGGTGGCGCCGCCACCTCCGCCCGCGCCACACGTGGCACGGCACAAGAAGGCGCACGACGTGGTGGCTGCCGACGACGGCCAGGGCCCGAGCGCGGGCGCCGACGACGACAGCGGCCCGAAGGCGTCGGCCGATCGGGGGGGCGACAAGGGGGGCGACTGCACCATGACCGTCAACTCCGTCCCCTGGTCGGAGGTCTGGATCGACGGCAAGAACACCAGCCAGCACACGCCGGTGGTCGACTTCAAGATCCCCTGCGGGAAGCACAAGCTGGCGTTCAAGCGCAGCGACATGCAGATCGACCACAGCGAGAGCATCAACCTGCGGCCAGGACAGAACTTCAAGCAGCGCTACACGCTCGCGACTGACGAGTAAATGTCGCCGCAGATTCCCCCGGAGCCGACGACGACCTCCGTTCACCTGCCCTTTGACGGCATCGAGCGTCCGCCCTCGCGCGCGGAGGCGCTGGAAGCGACCTGGCGCGAGTACTACCGGCACGCGGCCGAGCCGCCGCGCAACCCGGCGGCACGGGACTTCCTGCACCACGATCTGACCGCGGCGCTGGCGCGGTTGATTCCCGCCGACGCGGCGGTGCTGGAGGTCGGCTGCGGCGAAGGCGACCTGCTCGCCGGGCTGCCGAATGCGCGCCGTCGGGGGATCGACTACCTCCCCGAGGCGATTGCGCGCGGGCGGGCGCGACATCCGGAGATCGACTTCGAGGTCGAAGACGCCCTCGCGCCGCCGGCGGATCTGCTGCACCGGGCCGACGCCGTCATCTGCGATCGGCTGTGCCACAGCGTGCTCGACGTCAAGGCGCTGCTCGCCGGCCTCAAACGGCGCCTGGCGCCCGACGGGCGGATCTATCTCACCGCCTTCAACTATCTGTGGGAGGTCCCCGTTCGTCTGGCGGAGCTGGCGGGGTTCAAGCGGCCGGCGCCGCAGGCGAACTGGCTCTCCGACTCCGATTTCCGCAACCTCTACGACATCACCGGTCTGGAGGTGGTCCGGTTCGAGGACCGGCTGCTGCTGCCCGCCGATCTTCCGGGCGTCTCGACCGCGCTCAACCGCTACGCGGTTCGCGCCCCGCTCATGAAGCACGTCTCGCTCTACCGGATCTACGTGCTGCGCGATCGGGGCGCGACGCCGGCGACCCGCAAGGCGAGCGTCAGCGTGATCGTGCCGACCCGCAACGAGGCGGGGAACGTCGCCGCGGCGGTGGCCCGCACGCCGGTCATGGGATCGGCGACCGAGCTCATCTTCGTCGAAGGGCACTCGACCGACGACACCTGGGCCGCGATCCAGCGGACCGTTCAGGCCTACGACGGCCCGCTGCAGCTGCGCGCTTTTCAGCAGACCGGTAAGGGAAAAGGGGACGCCGTGCGGCTCGGCTTCGCGCACGCCACCGGCGACGCCCTCATGATCCTCGACGCCGATCTGACCGTGCCGCCCGAGGAGCTCCCCACCTTTTACGACGTCCTGACCGGCGGCCACGCCGACTTCGTGCAGGGGACGCGCCTCGTCTATCCGATGGAGCCGGGGGCGATGCGGTTCTTCAACAAGATCGGCAACGTCGCCTTCTCGGAGCTCTTCACCTATCTCCTGCAGCAGCCGATCAAGGACACGCTCTGCGGGACGAAGGTGCTCTGGCGGAAGGACTACGAGCGGATCGCGGCCGGGCGCAGCTATTTTGGCGACTTCGATCCGTTCGGCGACTTCGACCTCATCTTCGGGGCGGCGCGCCTGAATCTCAAGATCGCCGAGATCCCGGTGCGCTACCGCGACCGCACCTACGGCGAGACCAACATCTCGCGCTGGAAGCATGGCTTCCTGCTGCTGCAGATGTCGGCGGTGGCCGCCCGCAAGATCAAGTTCGTGTAGCGCGATGCCGCTCTCCGAGGAGCTTCGCGCGCGGACGCTGGCGCGGTTCGAGGAGCACCGGCGGGCCTGGGACGAAAACCCCGCGTTGCGCGCGCTCTACGGGGACTGGTACGGGCGGGTGGCCGCCCAGCTGCCGGCGCCGGCGCTCGGGCCGCGCCTCGAGCTCGGCTCCGGGCCGGGCTTCGCGCGGGCGTTCATCCCGGACCTCCAGCTCTCCGACATCGTGCGCGCCCCCTGGCACGATCGCGAGGTGAGCGCCGAGTCGCTGCCGTTTGCCGCGGCGACCGTGGGGGCGCTGGTGCTCTTCGACGTTCTCCACCACCTGCCGTCGCCGCGGCGGTTCTTCGCGGAGGCCGCGCGCGTTTTGCGTCCGGGCGGACGGCTGGTGATGTGCGAGCCGTACGTCAGCCCGCTCTCCTATCCCATCTACAAATTTTTCCACGAGGAACCGCTCGCGCTGCGGGTCGATCCTCTGGCCGGCTTCGATCTGCAAGCGGCTGACGACGCGCGCGATCCGTTCGATTCCAACCAGGCGATCCCGACGCTGCTGTTCGGCCGACGCCGGCAGCTGTTCGTGGAGACGTTTCCCTCCCTGGCGGTCGTCCAGGTGACGCATCTGTCGGGCCCGAGCTATCCGGCCTCCGGGGGATTTTCACGTCGCCCGCTGCTCCCGCAACGACTCTGGTCGGCGCTGCACCGGATCGAAGGGCGGTTGCCGGAGGTGATCTTCCGCGCCGTCGGCTTCCGGATGCTGATCGTGATCGAGAAGCTGTAGGCATGCGCCGTCTGGCCATCGTCGTGGTTCTGGCAATCTCCGCTGGTCGCTTTGCCGCCGCCGCCGGGTCGCTGTCGGGCGCCTGGCTGTTCGGCGACGACCGACCAGAGCCGAAGGAGTCGGTGGTGTCGCTCGCGCCGCGTTGCTGGAACGGCGGCGTCGATTTCACCCTCGCCGAAAACGGGAAGAAGCTGACAGGGGAGGCGCGCTGGACCGAGCCGTCGGGCGGCGTGGCGCGGAACTCTTCGCGTGATGAATCGGAGACCCTGGCTGGCACGCGCGACGGCGACCACGTCGTCTTGACCGGGCGGCACGTGGTGGTGACCACCGACTTCGCTTTCCCGTCCGTCCCGGACTCGCAGCAGACCGGTGAGTCGATCATCAAGTACGATCTGCGGCTCAATCGCAAGACGGGCCACCTGGTCGGCACGCGGGACGGACAGCCGTTCTGGCTGGCCCGCTTCCGGACCCACCACGCCGACTGCGGCTCGCCGCCGCCCTGAAGAGGCGTTACCCGCGCTTCGTCCAGGCGGTGCACTGATAGAGCGCCGCCGGAACCGGTGCGCCGGGCGGAAAGGCGGCACGCCGCGCCGGCGACAGCACGCGGCCGAGCGCGGCCGCGATCTGAACGGGCGCGCTGACGTGGTGGTCGTCGATCCGGTCGTAGCCGATGGCCGCGAAGGCACGGGTCATGAGCCGGCTCACCATCGGATACCCGGTCACCAACGTGCCCCCGGGGGCCAGCGCCCGGGCCAGGCTGCGTGCGGCGCCGTCCGAGTCGCGGATGTGCTCGAGCACCGAGAAGCAGACGATGGCGTCGTAGCGACCGGCCGGCAGATCATCGTCGCGCAGCAGGTCCGCGCGGCGAAACTCGGCGTGGCAGCCGGCCGCCACCAGCGCGTCGAGACCGGGCGCCAGTGTCAGATCGGTGCCGGTGTAGTCGGCGTAGTGCCTGGTGAGCGTCGGG
>Ga0210388_10003944_pt1 | contig 11598 bp, 9 predicted proteins | sample IncBWC19OmetaG_FD_155485 | JGI IMG/M metagenome (GOLD analysis project Ga0210388, IMG submission 155485) | Forest soil microbial communities from Barre Woods Harvard Forest LTER site, Petersham, Massachusetts, United States - Inc-BW-C-19-O ... | reverse complement strand
CCTCCGTGCCGTGCGCCGGCTGATGCCAAAACGATATATCGCGACTAGCGGTGCTGCAACTGGCTGTGCTGCAACTGCCTGTGCCGCAACCTCCTGGCCGCGGGCGCTAGTTCAGGAAGTAGCTGCTGCCGCCGGTCTGCGGGTTCGTGACGAGCGCGGGCACGGAGACCGATCCTGCGTGCGCGAACACGAGCGTGAGCGTGATCAGGGTCCCGGACTTCATCGGGCCAGAGTCGGTGACCAGGAAGTGCGAGCCATTCGGATCCAGTCCGGTGAAGCTCTTGGCCGGGATGGTGATAGCGCGAACCGTGCGCATCTGCACGACTCCGGCACGCACCGGGGACCGCAGGGCGATCTTCCCGCCGACGCTGATCCGGGCCCCCACGATCTGGTCCGCGGGTCCGTTGTTCTGGACGTCGACGTAAACGTCGGTGATCCCGGTGGCACTCGGCTGGGTGACCTGCGCCGAGGTGAGCTTGATCGCTGGCCCTTGCTGGCCAGGCGCAGCGCACCCGGCGGCGAGGCTGATGCCGAGGATGGCGACGCCGCACGCTGCCTGCTGACGTACCCGGCGACGCCAGGACCTGGCCCGTATCGGCCCGGCGGATGTGGGCGTGCTGAGCATGATGACCGACCTTACGTGTGGCGTAGCGCGACCATGCTCTCACGCTGGCCTGCCGCAGAAGCGGGTGGGCCAGCGTGAGAGCAAGCCAGCCGGGGCGGTCAGTAGGACGCGCTGCCCGCTCCGGTTCGAACGGGGGAGACGCTCATGATCGAGATCGCGGGGTTGGCGCACGCCTGGGTGTTGTACTGCACGTAGATGCTGCCGTAGTCGCCAGGCGGATAGATCCGCAGCCAGTTCACGGTGGTGATCGTGCAGCCCGCGATCGCGCCCGCGTCATGGACGGCCAGCAGTGTGTCCGCCTGGCCGCCCGGCGCTAGTGTGACGAGCGCCGTGGGCACGACCGGGTTCTTGCTGGCGGGCTTGCCCACCTGGGTGCCGCCGACGCCTGTGACAAAAGACACACCGGGATATCCGTACAACGTGCAGGCGGCGCTGGAGGTGTTGGTCAAGACGATCACCTGGTAGATCGTGCCGGCCGTGCCCTGCGAGACGCCGAGTTGCGCGCTGAGCCCGGCGGCGAGGCAGCCAGCCGGACCAGACGGCGCTGCGGGAGATGTAGTGGTGACCGCCGCGGCGGCGGACGTAGTGGGGCTCGCGCTCGCCTGGACGGTGACCGTCGTGGTCGGGGCCGCAGTGCCTGGTGCTGGCGTGCTACCGCAGGCCGCGAGCAGGGTGCAGGCGCCTGCGAGAACGGGGACGGCTGCCAGCCGGGCGGCCAGAGTCAGCGAAGGGATCATGGGACCTGGTTCCTTTGTACGGGGCCGGGGTCTGGGGCCTGGCAGCATCCCGATATCCAGCTAAGACGCTGCCGCAGGGGTGTCGGTTGGCCTGTCCTGTCACAGCTGCATCACGTTTGAGCCGGCCGCCGGCGCGCGAGGCGATCTTGATCGGGCGAACTGGCGCTGACATCGATAGAAACTTGTGACATATCGTGCACCGGTTCGACACCACGCTGGACATACGCTGCTTCGGACCGTAGCCGGAAAGGCAACGGGTTTTGCTGGCGCGGGGCGACCTGGCCAACGGACCCAGACCTGGACCGGTTTCGGGCGCCGCACGACGGGTCGGCGGGCGCAGCACCAGTCCGAACTACGCTAAGTAGGGCTAAAGACCACCTAGTCGTAGTCTTTAGGTATCTTGGCTAAGTCGCATCTGGGTACTGCACGCGCACGGAGCGTCATGGCGCCTGAACAACGAACCGGCTCGGGCGTGCTATTCGCGCCGCAACAAAGGAGTTCACATGTTTGAACGCAGACGCAAAATAGGCGTCGCGGGGGTCGCGGCTTTCGCCGCGACCGCATTGCTGGCCGCAGGTTGCGGGTCCAGCGGAGGCAGTAGCAGCAGTAGCAGCTCCGGCACGGGTGCCTCGGTCTCGGGCGCAGTGGCTACCATCGCCAACCTCAACGGCGCGGGTGCCAACTGCATCTACCCCTTCACGGGGACCCAGTGCTACAGCGTGACCAACTACGAGGACTTCCAGTACCTCATGGTCCGGCCGCTTTACATGTTCGGCGGCAACAGCAACACCTCGATCTCGGTCAACTACCCGCTGTCCCCGGCCGCCGCGCCGGTGTACACCAACGGCGGCAAGACCGTGGTCATCAACATGAAGGGCTGGAAGTGGTCCGACGGCACGAGCGTCGACGCCAACTCCCTGATCCTGAACCTCAACCTGCTCGAGGCGGAGAAGACCGGTTACGCGGGCTACACACCTGGCCTCATGCCGGACAACGTCGTGTCCTACAAGGCGACCGGTCCGGATCAGGTCACCATCAACCTGAAGCAGGCTTACTCGAGCATCTGGTTCACCTACAACCAGCTGGCCATCCTGACCCCGATGCCCGAGGCGTGGGACGTGTCCGCGACCGGCGCCAAGGCTGGTAGTGGCGGCTGCCTCACCGACAGCGCGGCTGACGGCTGGGCCAAGTGCAAGGCCGTCTACACCTACATGAACGCGCAGAACAAGGACACCGCTACCTTCGGGACCAACCCGTTGTGGCAGGTCGTCGACGGTCCGTTCAAGCTGTCGTCGTACAACGTGGACGGCAACTACACCTTCGTGCCGAACTCGACGTACTCCGGCAGCCCGAAGGCCTCGGTCTCGGAGCTGAAGTTCCAGACCTACACCAGCGACACCGCCATCTACACGGCGCTGAAGACCGGCGCGCTGAGCACGGGCGGCCCGAACGGCGCAGTGCCGTCGACCGACCTGCCGCCGGCGGGAGCGGGCTTCATCCCGCCGTCCAACCCGCTGGCATCGGCCGGGTATACCCTCCAGCCGTCGTACCAGTTCGCCATCGGCTTCGCCTACATCAACTTCAACAACCCGCAGTACGGTCCTGTGTTCAAGCAGCTGTACTTCCGGCAGGCGCTGATGGAGCTGAACAACCAGGCCGGCATGTCCAAGGCCGTTGGCCGCGGTTACGCCTACCCGACCAACTCGGGCGTGCCGCCGTACCCGAAGAGCCAGTGGGTTTCTTCGGACATGACGGAGAACGGCGGTCAGGGCCCGTACCCGTACGACCCGGCCAAGGCCGAAGCGCTGCTGGCCGCGCATGGCTGGCAGAAGGTGGGCGGGGTGTTGACCTGCGAGTCCGCAGGCACTGGCGCCGCTGACTGTGGTGCTGGCATCCCGAAGGGCACGCAGGCCTCGTTCTCCATGGCCTACACGTCGGGTATCTCCACCCAGGAGGACGACGTCGACATCCTCAAGTCGGGCCTGGCTCAGGCCGGCATCCAGCTGACCGCCGATGGCGAGACGTTCGACACGCTGCTTGCCGACACCGTGCCCTGCACGCCCACGCAGGCGGCCTGCAAGTGGACGTTCCTGTACCTGGGCGGCTGGCTGTTCAATGGTCCTGGCTTCGAGCCCACCGGCGAGGCCCTGTACCAGACTGGCGTGCCCAGCAACTCGGGTAGCTACAGCGACCCGACGATGGACAGCCTCGTCAACGCCACGCACACCAGCAACAGCCTGAGCGCCTTCGACGCGTTCGCCAACTACACGGCGACGCAGGTGCCCGCGCTGTGGATGCCGTGGGGTACGGGGATCCAGGCCGTCAAGACTGGCCTGCACAACGTGACGCAGAACCCGCTGCTCATGTTCACCCCCGAGTACTGGACGTGCAGCGACAAGACCTGCTGACGCCAGTCCTGAGATAAACCGTAGGCCCGGCCCCGGCCGCCGCGCTGGCATCCCAGCCAGCGCGGCGGCCGGTCCGGAGACCCAGGGTGTTGCAGAAAACTCAGGGTGTTGCAGAAACCCAGGGTGTTGTAGGTAGGGAATGGTCGGCGCACTATGGAGGAAGCCCGATGCAATCTGTCGCCAGAGCCGTCGGCACCGATCCCGCGCGGGCACACGGCTGCCGGCCGTCCGCGCTGAGAATGGCCGCCATCCAGGCTGAGCTCGCCGGACAGCCGGACGGACGGGAGTAGGGGCAGTGACTGGTTATCTGATCAGGCGCGTGATCCAGACGATAATCGTCACGATTATCGTGACCATTATCACGTTTGTCTTGCTGCATCTTGTGCCCGGCGGCGAGGTGCGAGCGGTTCTCGGCATCCGGGCCAGCAAGGCTGAGATCGCCGCCGACTCGCGGCTGTGGGGCTTCGACCAGCCGCTCTATGTTCAGTACTGGAAGTGGCTGTGGCAGCTAATGCACGGCAACTTCGGCTTTGACATCAAGTACAGCGCCCCGGTGTCGACCTTGCTGTGGAACGCGTTCCCGCGGACGCTCGTGCTTGCCTTCATCGGCACTGCGGTCGGCCTGCTCATCGGCGTTCCCCTCGGCATCCTGCAGGCGGTGCGCCGGTACACGGCCGTTGACCACGTCATCACCGGCATTGGCTTTATCGGCTACGGGTCGCCCACCTTCTTCGTCGGCCTCATGCTGGTGAACTGGTTCGCGGTGGACTTGCACATCTTCCCCGCGTTCGCGCCGCAGTCGACGTCGATCATCGGGATCCTGTCCGACCCGGTCGCCCTGATCCTGCCGGTCGCGACGTACGCATTCGTCGCGTTCGCGCTGTGGAGCCGGTTCATGCGGTCGTCGGTGCTCGATAACATCGTGCAGGACTACGTGCGGACGGCCAGGGCGAAAGGCGCCAGCGAGAAGCGCGTGCTGTGGGGCCACATCTTCCGCAACTCGCTGATCACGATCGTGACGCTGCTCGGCCTGCAGCTCCCGGTCATCATCGGCGGCTCGATCTTCATCGAGGTCGTGTTCAACTATCCGGGCATGGGGCTGCTGTTCTTCAACTCGGCGCTCAACACCGACATCCAGATGATGCTGGCGATCACTGTGCTGACCACCATCTTGACGATTCTCGGCAACCTGCTCGCCGATATTGGTTATGCCATGCTCGACCCGAGGGTGAGGTACAGCTGATGGCCATGACGCCGCATCCCGAGATCGCCGCCGATTTCGGCTCGTCGGGCACGCTGCTGGCGCCGCCAGACGTCGCGGGCGGCCCGCAGGCCGGGGAGAAGCCGCGCAGCATGTTCAAGCGCGGCTGGGAGGTCTTCGCCGAGAACAGGCTGGCGCTGGTCGGCCTCGGTTTCGTGATCTTCGTGCTGCTGTTCAGCTTCGTCGGGCCGATGATCTACAAGACCCAGCAGGTCAGTGTCACGCTGGCGGACGCGTACTGCACGCCGAGCGCGCAGCATCTGCTCGGCTGTGACAACCTGGGCTACGACGTGGTCGGCAGGCTCATGCAGGGCGGGCAGAGCTCGCTGGAGGTCGGCCTGGCCGCGGCGTTCATCTCGTGCCTGTTTGGCTCCATCTACGGTGCCGTCTCCGGATTCGCGGGCGGCCTCGTGGACGCGTTCATGATGCGCATCGTCGACGCGGTGCTGTCGATCCCGTTCATCTTCGTGCTGATCATCCTGGCCGTGCTGTTCCACCCCAGCCGGCTGGCCTTCATCGGCTTCATCGCGGCGACGTACTGGCCGCAGCCGGCCCGCCTGGTCCGGGGCGAGACGCTGTCGCTGCGGACAAGGGAATATGTCGCCGCGGTGAAGGTGGCTGGCGGCCGGAGCTCACGCGCGGTCCTGCGGCACATCATGCCCAACGCGATCGGCACGATCATCGTGCAGGCCACGTTTGCCGTGGCCGACGCGATCATCATCCTGTCCAGCCTCGGCTTCCTGGGCTTCGGTGTCCAGCTGCCGCAGACGGACTGGGGCTCGATGCTCTCGCAAGGGCTCTCATTCCTGACCCTCGGCTACTGGTGGCTCATCTACCCAGCCGGAATCATCATCATCTTGACCGTCGTGGCATTCAACTTCATTGGCGACGCGCTCCGCGACGCCTTCGAGACCCGGCTGCAGCGCCGGTAGGAAAGGTGACTAGTGGCGCCGCTACTTGACATCAGTGACCTGCGCACCGAAATCAGGCTGCGTCAGGGTGTCGTGCATGCCGTCGACGGAGTGACGCTCCAGGTCGAGCCAGGCGAGACCGTCGGCATCGTCGGCGAGTCCGGCTGCGGCAAGACGATGACGGCGTTGTCGATCATGAATCTGCTGCCGGGTGGCGGCTCGATTGTCGGCGGCAGCATCAAGCTCGATGGCCAGGAACTGAGCACGCTCTCGGAAGAGGCCATGCGCCACATCCGGGGCAATGAGATCGGCATGATCTTCCAGGATCCGCTGACCTCTCTCAACCCGACGATGACGATCGGCAAGCAGATCTCCGAAGTCGTCAGCCTGCACCGGGACGTGTCCAAAGAGCAGGCGATGGACCGCGCAGCCGAGGTCCTGGACCTGGTCGGGATCCCGCGCGTGCGGGAGCGGATCAAGGAATACCCGCACCAGTTCTCAGGTGGCATGCGGCAGCGCGTGATGATCGCGATGGCGCTGGCTTGCGAGCCGAAGCTGCTGATCGCGGACGAGCCCACCACGGCGCTGGACGTGACGATCCAGAAGCAGATCCTCGAGCTCATCGACGGCCTGCGACTGCGGCTTGGCATGTCTGTCATCCTCGTCACCCACGACCTGGGCGTGATCGCGGGTCGCGCGGACCGGGTGGCCGTGATGTATGCCGGCAAGATCGCGGAGCTCACCGACACCGAGACGCTGTATGCCCGGCCGCGGCACCCCTATACCGAGGCGCTTTTCCAGGCCTTGCCGGATAAGGCGGCGGAGGCTGGCGAGCGACTGTACTCCATTCCGGGTCTGCCGCCGGACTTGGTCAACCCGCCCAAGGGCTGCCGGTTCGCGGCCCGGTGCCGGTATGTGACCGACAGGTGCCGGGACGAGGAGCCGATGCTGACCGGCGAGGTCCCAGGGCACGAGTACCGGTGCTTCTTCCCCGTCGGGCCGTCGGAGCGCAGGCAGAACGGCAGGGTCGTCGACTACAACGAGACTGTTCTCGAAGCTGCGCTGCCAGGCCCCGGTATCGGCGCCGAGCTGCTGAAGGTCGATCACCTGGTCAAGGACTACCCGGTCACCAGGGGCGCCGTGCTGCAGCGGAAAGTCGGCTCACTCAGCGCGGTCGCGGACGTGAACTTCTCGATCCGCAGTGGCGAGACGTTCGGCCTGGTGGGCGAGTCTGGCTGCGGCAAGAGCACGATCGGCAAGCTGGTCGTGGGCCTGGAGAAGCCCACCAGCGGGGTGATCGACTTCGAGGGCAGGGACCTGGCTAAGAGCTCCGGCAAGGAGTACCGGCGGGAGCGCCGGAACATCCAGCTCATGTTCCAGGACTCTTACGCCTCCCTCGACCCCAGGATGCGGGCCGGCACGCTGCTGCGCGAGCCGCTCGTCATCCAGGGCATCGGGACTAAGCAGGAGCAGCTCGCCAGGGTCGGTGAGATGCTCGACAAGGTCGGGCTGCCCCGCTCGGCGGCCGACCGCTATCCGCACGAGTTCTCCGGCGGGCAGCGCCAGCGGCTCGGCTTCGCTCGTGCGCTGATGCTAAACCCGCAGCTCATTGTCGCGGACGAGCCCGTCTCGGCCCTGGATGTCTCCATCCAGGCACAGGTGCTCAACATGATGAAGGAGCTTCAGCGCGACCTCGGGCTGACCTACCTCTTCATCTCGCACGACCTCGGCGTCGTGCGGTACCTGTCCGAGAAGATCGGCGTGATGTACCTGGGCAAGCTCGTGGAGATCGGCCCGGCCGAGGAGGTGTACCTGCGCCCGGCGCACCCGTACACCCGAGGCCTGCTGGACTCCGCGCCAGTCGCCGATCCGGTGGCCGAGAGAGCTAAGGTCAACGAGGGCGTCACCGGCGAGCTGCCAAGCGCCATCCACCCGCCCTCAGGCTGCCGGTTCCGTACCCGTTGCCCGAAGGCCCAAGCCATCTGCGCTGATGTCGAGCCGCCGATGGCGCCGTTCGCGGGCAAGGACCACTTCGCCGCGTGCCACTTCCCGCTGGAGATCCCGGTGGGCGCACCGGTCAGCGACGACGCGCGGTCCGTGCCACTGCAGTAACTGCCGGCCAGTCTAAGGACAGCCGCGCGGGCCGCAAGCCCGCGCGGCTGTCCTGCTCTCCGGCCCCGAGCCAGAGTCAGGTCACTGGAGGCAAGGATGACAGCGAGCCCGGAGTTCACCACGCGGCCACAGCTAGCCGGGACCTACGGAATGGTCGCCTCGACGCACTGGCTTGCCTCCGCTGCGGGGATGGCCGTGCTGGAGCAGGGCGGCAACGCGTTCGACGCCGCGGTCGCCGCTGGTCTGGTGCTCCAGGTCGTCGAGCCGCACCTCAATGGTCCGGCCGGTGAGGTGCCCGTCATCGGCTTCGACGCGAGCAGTGGGCAGCCGTTCGTGCTCGATGGCCAGGGCCCGGCGCCGGGCGACGCGACGCTGGCGGCGTTCGCCGCCCTAGGCCTCGACCTCGTGCCCGGAACCGGCCTGCTCGCGGCCTGCGTGCCGGCCGCCTTCGGCACGTGGATGCTGCTCCTGGAGCGGTACGGCACGATGCCGTTGCGAGTGGTGATGGAGTACGCGATCGGGTATGCCGACCACGGCTACCCGATGCTGCCGACCGCGAGCGCCGCGATCGGGGCAGTCGCCGGCACGTTCCGCGACCACTGGCCGGGATCGGCCGAGATCTACCTGGCCGGAGGAGTCCCGGCGCCTGGTAGTCGGTTCACGAACCGGCCGCTGGCTGCCGTCTACCGGCGCATCCTGGCTGAGGCGGAGCAGGCAGGGCCGGGCCGGGAACGGCAGATCGAGGCGGCCCGGCACGCGTTCTATGAGGGCTTCGTCGCCGAGGCGATCGCCGCCTACACGGCCAGCGCCGAGGTCATGGACGTCACTGGCCGCCGCCACCGCAGCCTGCTGACCGCCGACGACCTGGCAGCCTGGCGGGCAAGCAGCGAGGCGCCCGTCACTGCTGAGTTCCGCGGTCTCACCGTCTGCAAGACCGGCCCCTGGGGACAAGGGCCGGTGTTCCTGCAGCAGTTGCTCCTGCTCGATGGACTCGGCATCGACGCGGCCGAGCCCGGCAGCGCGGCGCTGATCCACACCGTGACCGAGGCCGCCAAGCTGGCCTTCGCCGACCGCGAGGCCTGGTACGGCGATCCGCGGCAGTCGGAGGTGCCGCTCGCGGCGCTGCTGTCCGCTGACTACGCGGCTGAGCGCCGCTTGCTTGTTGGCGAGACGGCGTCGGCGGAGCTGCGGCCGGGCGCGCCGGACGGCTTGGCGCCGCGGCTGCCGGACTTTGCCCAGGCGGCCTTCGCGCCGGGCCGGGCCGGCCAGCCGGGTCTTGGTGAGCCCGCGGCTGGCAGTTCGGCGCCAGAGCTTGGCCCTGGCGACACGTGCCATCTGGATGTCGCCGACCGGTTCGGGAATCTGGTCGCTGCCACGCCGAGCGGCGGCTGGCTGCAGAGCTCTCCCGTCATTCCTGGTCTCGGTTTCTGCCTGGGGACGAGGGCGCAGATGTTCACGCTGACGCCTGGCCTGGCGAGCACCCTCGCGCCGGGCCGACGGCCGCGCACCACGCTGTCTCCAGGCCTCGCGCTACGGGGGGGCGAGCCGTACCTGGCATTCGGCACACCCGGCGGGGATCAGCAGGATCAGTGGTCGCTGGCGTTCTTCCTCAACCACGTCGTGTACGGGATGAACCTGCAGGAAGCCATCGACGCGCCCGCCTTCCATACCGATCATTTCCCGTCCTCGTTCTATCCGCGCCAATCGGTGCCGAGGTCACTGGCGATCGAGTCCAGGGCGGGGACGGAGGTGGTTGCCGCGCTCCGGGCTCGCGGTCACGACGTCAGTGTCCGGCCGCCCTGGTCGCTCGGGCGCATGAGTGCGGTCGCCAGCTCCGGCGGCTTCCTGTACGCGGCCGCCAACCCGCGCGGAATGCAGGGCTACGCGGTCGGCCGGTAACCGGCGCTACTGCCCGCGGCCGAGCCAGACCGGGACGGCCAGGCCCGCGGCCACCGCGGCCAGGACGACTGCGCCGATCCTGATCAGGGTCACGACCAGCCCGGCGGGCAGGCCGGGCAAGGCAGCACTGCCGACCGACAGCGCCGTCAGCCCGAAGCCCGCGCTGAGCAGGGGCAACAGCGCGCGCAGCGTGCTGGCCCTGGCGTCCGTCTCGGCAAGATGCACGGCGAGGAGATAGCCCGTCAGGGCCAGGGCCAGCACGGCAGTGTGCCATGGCCGGGACCTGTGCAGCGCCTCCAGCACGAGCGCCGCCACGGTCATCAGCTCGGCCCAGGGGAGCATCATGACCAGACCGGTGACTTGCTGCGCGATCCGGTCGGCCGCGTTCAAGCCATCCGGGCGGCGGGTCACGGTGGCGGCAACCGCCAGCTGGGCCACGCTCATCGCGCCAGTGGCGATGGCGATCACCAGCGTGAGCTTCGTCCCGCTGCCGCCGCCGGAGACCGGGACGGCGGCCCACCAGATCACGGCGGCTGCTAGCGCCGCGCCCGCGGCCAGGCTCAGGCCGCGACGACTTCGCGGGCCGACGCGGGCCAGTGCCCGCGCAGTGCCCTCGCGGCTCATCGGTGCGCCACCAGGACGCGCCTGGTGTACGGAGCGAGCGGCTCGTCCAGGCTGCTGACGCCGTCCCAGTGCACGACGGGCACGCCGATCTGAGTGAGCGAGAACCTGATGGCGTCTTGCTCGAGCCGCCACAGCCGGCTGGCCAGGCTGGATAGCCTCCTCCCGTCATGCCCTGGCGCGGAGTTGAGCACGTCGACAACGAGCACGCTGAATCCGCGCTCGCGCACATCGCGCAGCGCCTCGATGAGACGCGGATCGAGCAGCGGGCTGAATACGACGATCAGCGACCCCGGCGGCAGGGCCGCGCGCGGGAGCCGGGTCAGGCCGATGGCCCGTTCCCAGCCGCCCGGCGTGGCCATCAACAGATCAAGCAGGCGCTGATAGTGCCGCTGCCCCTGGCCCGGGCCGATCCAGCTCAGGCGGCCGGCGAAGATGACGAGGCCGACTCGATCGCGTGCCGCCAGGTACCGGGTGACGGCACCAGATGCGCCCCGCAAGACGAAATCCAGCGACGTTGACCCCGCGTCGCCTACGTCGGTCGTCTCGTCGGCGATGACAACGACGTTCTGCGTGCGCTCCGCAGCGAACGTCGTGAGATGCAGGGTGCCCTGCCTCGTCGTGGCGGGCCAGTTGATGCGACGCTGCCGGTCGCCTGGCACAAACTCGCGCACGCCGGCGAACTCGCCGCCCTCGCCGGTCGACCTGGCGGGGTGCTCGCCGAGCCGGCTCGGTAGTCGGCTCAGCACGATGCTGCTGGCCAGTGCGGCTGGCAGCGGCCGGCACTGGATCGTTGGCAGCTGGATCAATGCCTTGCCTTCGGTGAGCCGGTAGCGATCAGTGCAGGTGATCACCAGCAGGCCCAGCGAGCGGCTACCCCACCGGGTCGGCTCGAGCGCAAGCCGTGCGATCCGCCTCGGCTGGCCGGCCGGCAGGACGACGTCGGTTCCCGCCAGGATGTGATCGCCAGGGTCGACCGCCAGGCGCACTTCGCAATCGTCGTGGCCGTGGAGCTCGACGGGGA
>Ga0210388_10003943_pt1 | contig 11599 bp, 8 predicted proteins | sample IncBWC19OmetaG_FD_155485 | JGI IMG/M metagenome (GOLD analysis project Ga0210388, IMG submission 155485) | Forest soil microbial communities from Barre Woods Harvard Forest LTER site, Petersham, Massachusetts, United States - Inc-BW-C-19-O ... | reverse complement strand
GGCCGCAGCATATTTATGCACGATATGCAGTATGCTCGTTGCCGTCTTCATCAGTAAGAAGATGGCCACAAAACGAGCTCTTCTGGCCGACTTCGTTACCGACCAAAACATGCAAAGCGCCACGGTTGGTTGCATGGTTACGGGCCTGATAATCGTGGTAGTCCAATCTATTTTTCCCTCGGGGCCGGGATCTGTCCTAAGTGCACTCAGTCAGGTCGACCGTTTTTTACCCTTGGCTATTATGCTAGGCGTGATTCATTCTATCCGCCGCAGCGGGGGCACTCGTAGCATTAACCTTCCTGTTATCATTTCGGGCGCTACGCTCTTTGTGCGAGGGGCCCTTGGTTTTTCCAAGCAGGGAATGATCATTCCGTTCCTCTGCTGGCTCATAGCCGCAGCTTCCCAGCGTTACAAAATGGCCCGCATCCAGGTTGCCGGCGGATTCCTGGTGATCTACTTCTTGTTTCAGTATGTCGTTCCGTATTCGCAGTATGGAAGAACATATCGTGCAGAAACGCTCTCTGACAACGTCGAGGTCGCAATCGGGTTTTTCTCAAATTTAGACTATGTTCGCAGTCAATATCTTGAAAGTGAACTGGAAGAAGACGATGAGCTGCGTGTGGGCTATTTCACGACCCATCAGGGTTTTATGGATCGGCTTCAAATGATTGGACCTGATGACACTCTGATTGCGTATACGGAGCAAAACGGCCCTGCGGGACTTATTGTTCCGCTATCGATTTATATTGAGAATTTTGTTCCGCATTTTATCTGGCCAGATAAACCGACCTGGGGTGGGGGCAATCTTTATGCGCGAGAGGTAGGTATTCTTCCGGACTCAGACGAAACCACGGGCATTTCGTTCAGTCCTACCGGCGAAGCCTTTCGTTTGGGGACCTGGACGGGCCTTCTTATAGCGGCACCTCTTCTGTGGATTACAATGTTTACCTTATTTGATTCCCTATGCGGAGACGTCCGTAAGTCCCCATGGGGGCTAATTGTCATCGTTGTTTACTCACATTTTGCCCCGGAGGGCGGAATCGGGACGATCGTCTATTCGATAGGCTATGTTACGGCAGCTGTCCTATTTGCAGCATGCCTGGTGACTTATCTCATGCCGATCGTCGGCGAATTCGTTATAGGGCCGAATCAAAAATTTGTCCGATCAAGCAGCAGAATTCGAAGTCGGCAGAATCGTTTGAGGTCCGCTAGCTCGTCAGGAATGACTCCACTTTAACTTTCCACAACATGGATATGCTGATCTACCGAAATGACTAAGTGTTTTCGCATATATCAAAGTAAGAATGAGAATTAATTTGGAGGTCGATGAAGCGAGCCAAAAATATCACTCGTCCGGCCGCTTACAAATCAGCCGAGCAACGTGGTCTATTTCTGGCATTGGCGACGGTTATCCCGTTAGTAGTGGTCTTTTCCATGCAGGTTTGGCAGAGAAGCGCATACTCGGGCACTGTATTTCACCTGCAGGGATTTATTAATGTCTATGGCACAAGTGTCTACAAGTATCGGGTCTTAGGCAGCCGTTTACTGTTGGAAATCTACTACTTTTTGACCAGGCACTACACAGACCACCCTTTTCTAATGCCGGGCGATAGTCACGCCACATTTCTATTCTATGCGGCGTATTGTGTGATCAATTCAATCTTTTTTTCCCTGTTTAATTTGCTACTTTTGATCTTTATTTGGGACAAGGGAAAGGTTCTAAGCGACCTGCGGCTGGCACAATATTTTTTTATAGTTTTGGTCGTCGCGCTGTCGTCCTGCGCTGTCACACCGTACGACCAGCTTGCTTATTTTCTTATGCTGGTTGCCTTCTTATCGGTCAAACTCAAAAGCTCATGGAGAATGTATTTTGTTTTAGGGGCGGCAGCAATAGCGGGATCTCTTAATCGTGAAACAGAATTCCTGATAACTCCTGCTCTATTAACTGTGGGCTTGTTTGCAGGGCCGGCAGGATCCAAACGCTTCTACCATGCGGGCCTGTACCACTTATTTCTATTTGCGATCTTTTATGTCGGTCTTAGAGTTTTTCTGTCTGGAAAGCCGGAAGTCACAGCAGCATTTATATATGGTGGAAAGTGGGGTTTGGCAAGCCTGATTGTAGCGGTGGCCCTGTTCTATATCGGATTCAAACTTGCCATCAGGGAATACGTTAATCGTAGACCAACAATCGTGTTGCTCATCTTGAGCGCCCCCTACATCATTACAATTCTGCTGAGCGGAGAAATTCGAGAGCTCAGGCTACTCGTGCCCCTTTTGCTCTGTCTTTTCTTCGTTTACATCGAACTGGCTCGGCTAAAAACTGAGAATGAGGACGCACCTGACGGACAGGAATATGTATGAAGCTGGGCCATGACCTACCGGCCTCTCTTCTCATGAATAGGACCTGCCTACCCGCTCCCGGTACACTGGTACAAGAATGAACAAACTGGTTGTCGGCAATCTCGTCCATCGTCCCCTGCGCTCGCTCATCAGCTGCCTCGCCATCGCCATCGAGGTCATCATGATCCTCTCCATCACCGCCATCCTGATGGGCAAACTCAACGGCTTCAAGGACCGCACCAACGGCATCGGCATGGACATGTTCGTCCGTCCCAGCACCACCAACAATTTCATCGGCATGAGCCCCGCCGCCGCCTCCATCAAAGTCGCCGACGTCCTTGCCAAGGTCCCCCACGTCATCGTCGCCGCGCCCGTCAACATCCAGATCACTGGCTCCTTCGACAACATCTACGGCATCGACTTCAAGACCTACGACGCCCTCCTCCCCTTCGTCTTTCAGAAAGGTGGGCAATTCCAGGGTCCCTTCGACATCATCGTCGACGACTATGTCGGCGCCGGAAAAAACATCGGCGATTCCATCGAGGTCATCAACCATCAATTCCGAATCTGTGGAATCGTCAATCACGGCAAGGGCGGGCGCAAGTTTATCCCCATCGATACGATGGGTTCGATCACCGGCACCGAAGGAAGGGCCACGGCCTTCTATCTCAGGACCGAAACCCCGCCAAAATATGAAGATGACGTCAAGGCGTCCATTCTCGCCACGCCCGGCATGAGCAGCTATAACGTCGTCAAGACCGAGGAATACCTTGCGGCAATGACCCCCGCCAATCTGACTCCCGCATTCAACATCGGCCTCGAGGTCGTTATCGGCATCGCCGTTGTTATCGGCTTCCTGGTCATCTTCCAGTCCATGTACACCGCCGTTATGGAGCGCACTCGCGAGATCGGCATCCTCAAATCTATGGGCGCCTCCCGAGCCTACATCGTCGGCATCGTCCTCCGCGAAACGAGCGTCCTTGCCTTCCTCGGCATAGCTCTCGGCATAGCGGCCAGCTTCGCTCTCAGCGCCGTCCTCGAGGCCCGCTTTCCCACCCTCGACTTCGTCATTAACGTTCCCTATGTCTGGAAGGCAATCCTCATCGCATTTGTCGGGGCAATCCTCGGAGCGCTCTACCCGGCCCTCAAAGCCGCCAGCAAAGATCCCATCGACGCCCTCGCGTACGAATGAGGCAGGACCGCGCACATCTCTCAACGCCATCGCTTCCAGCTATCTTTGAAAGGTGACTCCACTGATAGATAAGGCTTATCGTTGGGCGGTCCCGGTCTTAGGCCTGTGGCTCGTGACGTGGATCGTCCTCTCCTGGGCCGGTGTCCAGGACGACGCGTTCATCCATCTCCGCTACGCCGACAATCTCTTCCAAACGCATCTCATCACCTACGACGGCGTGCATCCCAACTATGGTGCGTCGAGTCTTCTCTACGTCTATCTCCTCTCGTTCCTTCGCACATTCACCGCCACGCCGGACCTTCCCCGCATCGTCTCAAGCTGCGTCCACGTCCTCCTCATCGCCGGCCTCGTCTTCTTGTTCCTTCGGGCAATACCCCGGGAGGCCCATCTCGCTCGTCTTCTCGGCCTCATCACGCTCGTCATCTTCGTCGCCCCTTCCGCCGTCCGCTGGCTCGACGACGGCATGGAGACCGGTCTCGCCCTCTGCTTCGTCGCAATGCTCTGCTGGTTCACCTACCGCCAGTCCACCACGCCCGCCACCACTGGCCTGCAGTATCTCGCCTTTGTCATACTCGGCTTCTTCACCGTTCTCCTGCGCACTGAGCTCATTCTCTTGTGCGGTTTGTCCTTCGCCATCATCGCGTGGAGCCGCTTCTTCGCTTCAGAGGATAAGGCGCAATCGAATCAACGTCTGCACGCGCTCCTTGGCAGCAGCCATCTGTTGCTGGGCGGCGTCCTGGCCATCGCATTTATCCGCCTCAAGATGCACGTCTTTCTTCCCGACACCGCTCTGGCAAAGTCCGACGGCACAGCAAGTTGGTACATAGCCTCGTACGTAACCGCAAAAGTTCTTGCCGGGGCCCTCTCCTTTGGAGTTGGGGTCTTCCTTCTCTGGCTTCTGACCATCTTCCTGTTGCTGCGTGCGGGCCGTTTTTCGATCACGGCCCTATTCGCCAACTTGGCCTTTCCCGTCTTATTTGCCCTGGCCGCCATGCGCGGCCAACAGATCCAGGGCGCCCGTTACTTCGTCTGGACCTTCTTCTTCTCCATCCTCTGGAATGTTCTCCAACTAAGCTGCGTCCCTCCGGGTGATCGGGTGCAAACTCAAAGCACCTCACTTACCTACTGCTTCCTGGCACTGGTCCTGCTTGCCCTGCCATTTGAATCCAGAATGCTCTACCCCATGTTGAGAGGTCGCGCTCACCTCCTCAAACAGTTCGAAGGCAATCACCTCGAAGACCTGCAGGGCAAACGAGGAATCGCCCTCGACATCGGTCTTATTGGCTATTTTTCTCGTGCTGATATCTGTGACATGGCTGGTCTGGTGAACGGAAGAGATAAGGCCCGCCAGACGACCCAGCAACGCCTCGTAAGCTGTGTTGCGACTCACCCCGACTTCATATTTCTGGATCTTGGGGGGATAGGTTATGTGGCGAACTATCTTCCCATCAATGACTGGCAGGTTTGCTCCCAGTATGACTTTGAAAATGTATACCAGAGCAACCGCCACTACCTCATCGTTCCCCGAACGACCGCCCCCGAAGTCTGCAAAAGTATCGCTAACACTGTCCCCTCGGAGATAGCACCTCTCCTCCGTTAAGCAGGGGCCTCCGGGCGCCTGCAACGCCGGCCTGTCCCGGCGAAAGGACGATCTTCCTCTCGTTTCGAACAGAATCAAGACCAAAAGATAGCGCTCCCCGCTGCGGCGTCAGTTGATCGTCTCAGTCTCAAAAGCCTTGAGATTGCTATCATTTCCGTCGCCACTGCAACACTTCTGTAATACTCTGGAACTCTCGGTGCCAACTTGCGTTTAACCCCCTGAGCAAATGAACCCGTCGCGCTCCATTTCGTTCCATGTCATTCAAGCAGTCGAGGCCGTTCTCCTCCTCGCCACCGCTATCTTCCTCGCCCTGCATGCCTTCCACCTCAACGCCGACTTCCCCAACCACTCCCCTTGGATGGACTGGGCCAAGTACACCGACGAAGGCTGGTACGGCGACGCAGCCATCCGACACTTCCAGCGTGGCCACTGGCACGTCCCCGGAGACTTCAATCCCGCGGTGGCCCTTCCCGTCTGGCCTCTGCTCGAAGCGGCCCTCTTCCGCTTCACCGGCGTAAACCTCACCGCCGCGCGCGCCCTGACCGTCGCCATCTTCGGCCTTGTCCTTCTCACGTCCTATCTCTTGCTCCGCCGCTGGCACAGTCTCTCCGCTCCAGCCGGCCAAAGACCCGCTGCCACCCTCGCCCCCGCAATCGCCGTACTTCTTCTTGCCGTCAGCCCGTTTTGTTACGTCTTCACCCGCATGGCCATCCTCGAGCCTTTGCTCATTCTCTTCACCCTGCTGGCCCTCCTCGCCGCCTCCTACGCCACACCGCCGGAGAAGGGAACAGCCGCCACGCCTCTCCGAACCCGCCTCAGACAAATCGTGCCCCCCTTGGCTCTTGGTCTGCTCCTTCCCCTCATGGTCCTCACCAAGACCACTGCCATCTTTCTCCTCCCCGCGATCGCCTGGCTCCTTTGGGCACGTGCCGGATACCGCCTTCGTCCGGTCCTCTGTCTCGCCGTTCCCCCTGCCGTGCTCGCCGCAGTCGCCTGGATCAGCTACTACCTCTTAATCGTCCGTCCGCACTTCCTATCCGACTACCGTTATCTCTTCAGCGCCAACGCCTACACCGGCATAACTCCGTCCACCGCCCTCCCCATCATCGCCGCCACAATCGCCGATGGTCTCTGGATAGGCAACGTCCTCTATCCTCTGGCGCTTCTCGCCGTGGCCGCAGCGTTCCTTCTCCGCCCTCAACTTTTTCGCAGCGACCCGCTCGTCACAGCGCTCGTCCTGTGGGCCGCCGGCTACGCGGCCTTCCTCGCCTATCACAATAATCTCCAGCCCCGGTACTACCTGGTCATTGCGGTTCCCCTCACCCTGTTGGTTCCCGTGGTCTTCTCCAACTTTTTGAGCTCAGGCTCCGGCACCCGCACCGCTACCCAGACCTCGCTGCACCGCCTCGCAATCGCCTCGATAGTCGCCGCCCTCGCCGTCCTGACCTTCACCGACGCCCGCCAGACCCTCCACTACGTCCGCACCCCCGACTACACCTTCACCACCGCCGCCGCCCGTATCCGCCAGATCGTCTCCGCCGATCGCACTCACAACCCTCTCATTCTCTCCATCAGCGGCTCCGACCTCTCCCTCATGACCGGCCTACCCTCCATCTGCGACGACTTCGGAACCATGGACCTAGCGGTACGAGTCCAGGCCTACCACCCCGGCTGGTATGTCACCTGGAACCAGGTCGACGACGACAAAATGGACGCCCTCGCCCCCATGTACCACCTGCACCGAGTCGCTGCTTTTCCCGCCTTTGACGACCCCGAGCGCAATCTCCTCATCCTCTACCGTCTCGACCTCGCCACTCCCGGCTCACCATCGCCACGCCGTCACCGCAAGCCCGTCGTCCCCCGCCTTCTGCAGACCAGCTTCGGCCAACCGCCCAGCCCCACCCAGCTTGAACACTGAGCTACGACTCGGTCGCGTACTGGAGAAACTAGCCTCTATCGCAGCCTGAAATGCGAAGCTCATCAAATGAGTAATAATCGGAAACATGTCCCCAGTGCCCCCCCCGCCTTCTGCTCCATCAGGGGATAAGCAAAATCCTGGCGGTTTTACCCATATTCCAGCGCTCGACGGGGTACGAGGCTTGGCAATTCTTCTTATCCTCTTCGTTCATCTCTTCAATTCAAACCCTGAAACCGGCAGCCGGTTCTTGAACTTTGTGAGCCAGACGATTGCCTCCTTCTATTTTGGAGTTAACCTCTTTTTTGTCCTCTCCGGATTTCTCATCACCGGGATCCTTTTGGACACGCTCCATCAACCACACTTCTTCAAGACCTTCTACATCCGCCGTGCACTTCGTATCTTTCCCCTCTACTACGGCGTCCTCGTTCTGTTGTTTCTGCTCACCCGGCCATTTCATTTCATTTGGTCTGGGTGGCAATACTTCTTCCTGACGTACACCGCGAATCTAGCGTTCTGGTACATGCACCCTCTCATCCTCGCCCCCTTCAACATCAACCACTTCTGGTCCCTCCAGGTCGAGGAGCAGTTCTACCTAGTCTGGCCTTTTCTCGTTTACGGCATCAGGCGCCTGCGGTCACTCATCCGTCTCACCTTGATTGCCTGCACCGTCATCCTTCTCGTTCGCGTTGTCCTGGTTGCCTTGCGTCCACAACTCCTGAACATCTATCTCCCCTATGCGCCAACTTTTTCCTGTGCCGACAACATTCTCTTCGGATGCGGCCTTTGCTGTCTCCTTCGCACCTCCGCGCGCCAGCGAGTCCTCGACCTCGCTCCTCGCCTGTTTGCCATCGGTGCCGTCATTCTCGCAAGTACTGGCCTCTACTACCACGGCCTGGTGTGGCAAACCAATTTCTTCATACCTACCCTTGGGTTCACTCTCATTGGCGTCTCGTTTGCGGCACTTGTCGCGATGGCCTTACGCCCCAGATCGATGACGCAACGTTTCTTCGAAAACAAGACCCTGCGCTTCTTCGGCAAGTACAGTTATGGCCTATACGTATTCCACTACTCAGTCGACAGCGTCCTTACCGGCCCCACGCGTCTTTTTGTCAACAATCACTTCCATTCCAAAGGACTCGCCGTACTAGCCGGTGCCTGCGTCGTCATGGCGGTAACGGTCCCCATCGCGCTCTTTAGCTACCACTTCTACGAGGCTCCATTCCTCAAGCTGAAGCGATACTTCAGTTACAACCGGCCTGCGTCTCTCCCGCTCAAGAGTGAAGGGCTATCAACGGAGAAGGCCCTCCCGCCCCATCAGGTTTGAACGCAGGATGGCCAAACTCCGGCCGCCCCATGATCATTTGCAATCGATCATTAACTACTCAATGCGGCGCATTCATTAGGGAAAGATCACTGGCGAGGTCAAACCCACGTAGAAACAATGTTTTACCCACCAACTGCCCAACGTCGACGCCCAGTCGCCACATGCGACTGAGACCTATCAAAGTGGGCCCCTAAACCTCGTTCATCGTTGACTTCCGGCCCAAAGGTCGTCTATTCTTGAATCTCGCGCAGTCTCGCGTCTGTACGTCTGTGTCTTCATTGTTCCCAGGCAAGTTCAGACATCCGAGGCGTCCGTGATGGATCCACTGGGGAGCAGCTCTCACACCATAGCCGCCCCTGAAGCACCCATCCCATAGGTTTGTGCGTAGTCCAGTTCAAGCGGTATTTCTCCGCGTGTTGTGAAGAGAGAAATCATCTCTTCCTTCGCCACGCCGCCCTGCTCTGGAACAATCGTTCTTTTTGCTTTTCGCGCACCATCAACTTGGCACCATTTTCTTCATGCACCAAGCCGAACAATGAAGACGGCAGAATCAGGGAGTAAACAACGATGTCCACCACCATTCCGAGCGGCAAAGACATTAAGCGCAAGTGGTTCGTACTCGACGCCAGCGGCAAAACGCTCGGTCGTCTCGCCACTCAGGCCGCCTCTGTCCTCGCAGGCAAGCTTAACCCCCTCTACACCCCCTACATCGATATGGGCGATCACGTCGTCATCATCAACGCCGAAAAGATCGTGCTGACCGGCCTCAAGTCTGACCAGAAGCTCTATCGCCGCTACACCGGATTTCCCGGTGGTCTCCGCGAAGAGTCCTTCATCAAGCTCCTCGCCCGTCGCCCCGAAGCCATCGTCGAGCAGGCCGTCAAGGGAATGCTTCCCAAGTCCAAGCTCGGCCGTCAGATGGCCACCAAGCTCAAGGTCTACAAGGGCGCACAGCATCCGCACCTCGCCCAGCAGCCTCAGCCGATGGAACTCGTCGGCTAGGTTTTAGAGATTTTAGGTAGGTCCGGGCTTTAGCCCGGACATCTACGGAACCAAAAACGACGGGGCTGGTAGCCCAGGGCTTTAGCCTTGGGTCTCCCCGAGGAAAAGTTCAAGGAGCACCATGGCAGATTTGATTCAGTACTACGGAACCGGCCGTCGCAAGTCCTCGATCGCACGCGTCTTCCTGCGTCCGGGCAGCGGCAAATTCACCGTCAACAAAAAAGAGTGTGACGTCTACTTCGTCACCGCGCAGCAGCGCGCAGCCGCCCGTCGTTCCCTCGGCATCGCCGACATCGGCGAGACCTTCGACGTTATCACCACCGTCAAGGGCGGCGGCGTCATGGGACAGGCCGACGCCGTCAAGCTCGGCATCGCCCGGGCCCTTATGGTTTTCAACCCCGAGCTCCGCAAGGCGCTCAAGGCAGAAGGCCTCGTTACCCGCGACTCGCGTGGTAAAGAGCGCAAGAAGTACGGCCAGAAGGGCGCTCGCGCTCGCTTCCAGTTCTCCAAGCGGTAATTACTGGAGCACTGCAGGCCCCGTGCTTGGGCCCACACAGTTTGAATGGGTGCCGGAAATGTCCTCCGGCGCCCATCGCATCACCCTCACGTTTCGATCGCTTGCGATCGCGCCTGAGGTCAGGAGTCAAATCTCCCTTACGAGGGATCAATCCAGGCACCGATGATCACACTCGGCCGCCTCAACTAAGGAGCTACATTGGCAAACATCACTATGAAAGAACTGCTCGAAGCTGGCGTTCACTTCGGGCATCAAACCAAGCGCTGGAACCCCAAGATGAAGGAGTACATCTTCGGCGAGCGCAACGGCATTTACATCATCGACCTCCAGAAGACCCTCAAGATGTTCAAAGAGGCGTCCAAGTTCGTCACCGACCTCACCTCCACCGGAAAGCTCATCCTCTTCGTCGGCACCAAGCGCCAGGCGCAGGACGCCATCGCCGAGGAAGCCACCCGCGCCGGCATGCCCTACATCAACAGCCGCTGGCTCGGTGGTCTGCTCACCAACTGGATCACCGTCCAGAAGTCCGTCAAGCGCCTTCAGGAGCTCGACGACATGTCCACCGACGGCCGCTACGAGCTCCTCACCAAGAAGGAAGTCATCAAGCTCGAGCGCGAGCGCAAGCACCTGTCGACCAACCTCGCCGGCATCAAGTCTATGAAGCGCCTTCCTGACGCCATCTTCGTCGTTGACTCCAACAACGAAGCCATCGCCGTCGCCGAAGCCCGCAAGCTTGGCATCCCGGTCGTCGCCGTCGTCGACACCAACTGCGATCCCACTCAGGTCGACTACGTCATCCCCGGCAACGACGACGCACTCCGCGCCATCCGCCTCTTCACCACGAAGATCGCCGATTCCGCCTACGAAGGCGTCCAGATGGTCTCCGAGAAGGCCTTCGCCACCGAAGCGGCTGACGTTCAGCCGATCGCAGTCTCCCCCGAGTACATCGGCGAAGACGGCGAGTACGAGCCCGGCGAGGTCCACGCAGCAGCCGAGCCAGTCGCGGCCGCGCCCGAAGAAGACGAGACCGTCGACCTCGAAGCCGTCCTCGGCGGAAACATCCGCAAGGCCCCGGCGGCCTCAGAGCCGGATTCCGAGCCCGAGTCGATCTCGGCACACGCCGCCGTCTAACCTCCAACTGCGCCGGCTCTCCCGTGCCTCATTCCCATGAGGTGACGTGACCCCGGAAGGGCACGGCTTTAGCCGTGCCGTAACAGCCTCTTGATATTTTATTGGGGCGCGGACTTTAGTCCGCGCCCCTCTAGCAACCACCTAAGGAAATGCACAATGTCTGAAACTGCCGTAAAGATCGACGCAAAACTCGTCAAGGAACTCCGCGAAAAGTCCGGCGCCCCCATGGGCGACTGTCTCAAGGCCCTCCAGGAAGCCAAAGGCGACATGGAAGACGCCTTCGTCGTCCTCCGCAAGCGCGGCATGGCCTCGGCCGCCAAGAAGGCCTCTCGCACCACCAATGAAGGCGCAGTCGGCACCTACATCCACGCCGGCGGAAAGATCGGCGTCCTCCTCGAGCTCAACTGCGAGTCCGACTTCGTCGCCCGCACCGACGACTTCCAGGAGCTGCTCCGCGACATCGCCATGCACATCGCCGCCGTCGACCCGCGCTTCGTCAGCCGCGAAGACGTCACCGAAGCCGACCTCGAGCGCGAGAAGGAAGTCTACCGCGCCCAGGCCGCAGCCACCGGCAA
>Ga0210388_10003942_pt1 | contig 11601 bp, 7 predicted proteins | sample IncBWC19OmetaG_FD_155485 | JGI IMG/M metagenome (GOLD analysis project Ga0210388, IMG submission 155485) | Forest soil microbial communities from Barre Woods Harvard Forest LTER site, Petersham, Massachusetts, United States - Inc-BW-C-19-O ... | reverse complement strand
CTGATTTTCTTTATGACAAGCAGGAACATCTGTACGCGCGGGATGCGGATTATCTGACGAAGACTGAGGCGAATGGGAAGAAGATGTTCTGGTCGCGTGGCAATGGGTGGGTGATGGGTGGACTCGTCAGGACGCTGGAGTATCTGCCTAAGGATGATTCTGCGCGAGGCAAGTATGTGACTCAGTTGAAGGAGATGGCGGCACGGGTGGCTTCGCTGCAAGGAGCAGATGGACTGTGGCGGGCGGGGATGCTTGATCAGGCGAACTATTCGGAACCGGAGATCTCGGGGTCGGCGCTGTTTACTTATGCGCTGGCGTGGGGGATGAATGAGGGGATTCTGGATAAGAAGGTCTATCGGCCGGCGGTAGAGAAGGCGTGGGCAGGGATGCTGAAGCATGTTTATGCAGACGGACGGCTGGGATGTATTCAGCAGACGGGAGCCGAGCCGGCGCCGTTCAAGCCGACGGCGAGCTATACCTACGGGGTGGGAGCGTATTTACTGGCTGGAAGCGAGATTCGACGGATGGGAGGGAGCGGCGGCGCAAAGATGGGTGGACAGCATCACTAGGCTAAGTGGGTTGTAGGATGAAGAGGTCTTGCAATTCCAACAACGCAGGTGCTGTGGATGAAGGTGGATAGGGAAGAGGCGCTGCGTGTGCATCGGCAGCGCTTTGGGCAGGTGGGGCGGGTGTTTGCTGCTCCGGCACGAGTGAACCTGATTGGCGAGCATACCGACTACACGGGTGGGTTCGTGATGCCGATGGCGATCGATTTTCAGACGATGGCGGTTGTCAGTGCGCGGGGAGACGGGCGCGCGATTTTCTACTCGGCGAATTATGACGAGGAGGTTGCGTTTGAGGATGCGCCTATGGCTCCGGCGCCGAGGGGGCATTGGAGCGATTATCCGGCTGGAGTGCTTTGGAGTTTGCAGCAGAGTGGGATTGCGCCCGGCGGGTTCGAGATGAGCTTGTTGGGCGATGTTCCGCTGGGTGCTGGGTTGAGTTCGTCTGCATCGGTGGAGGTAGCGACTGCAATGGCTCTTTTGGCGCTTGCTGGGGTGAGGCTGCCTCTTGAGACAGTCGCGCCGCTGTGCCGCAGAGCCGAGAACGAGTTTGTTGGAGCGAAGAGCGGGATTATGGATCAGTTCGCCGTTGCGGGTTGTGTGGCGCATCGGGCGATGCTTCTGGATACGCGGTCGCTTAGGTATGATCTGCTGCCTTTGCCTGAGGAGGTGCGGGTGGTGATATGCAACTCGATGGTGAAGCATGCAGTGGCGACGGGGGAGTATGGCGATCGGAGTTCCGAGGTGGAAGCGGGACAGGCGGTACTGCAGCGGGAGCGGCCTGGTGTGACGCTGCTGCGGGATGCGACGCTGGTGGACCTGGAGGCTTGCAAGAGTCTGATGTCGGTTGCGAGCTACAAACGTTGCCGGCACATCATCACGGAAAATGCGCGGGTACTCGAGGCACGCGAGGCTTTGTTGCGGGGGGATGTGAAGCGTTTTGGGGCGTTGATGGTGGAAGCTCACGCGAGTGTGCGGGATGACTTTGAAGCAAGCTGTGCGGAGGTGGATGTTCTGGTTGATATTGCGAACCAGCAGGAAGCGTGTTTTGGATCGCGAATTACGGGCGGTGGGTTTGGTGGGTGTTCCGTGAATGTGGTTCGCACGGCGGCGGTGGAGGGGTTTGTTGAGACTGTGCGGCGAGAGTATCGGGCGAAGACGGGGATTGCGGCCGATTGTTTTGTGTGCACTCCATCGGACGGGGCGATTGCGCTGGCAGAGAAAGATGGTGACGAGTGAATCCGTTGATGCAGCTGAATTCACATCGGCGCTTCAATCCTCTGAAGCGGGAGTGGGTGTTGGTGTCTCCGCATCGGACGCAGCGCCCGTGGCAGGGGCAGACGGAGAAGAAGGTTGCGCCCGCGGAACTTGCATACGATCCGGAGTGTTATCTGTGCCCGGGAAATATTCGTGCGGGTGGGGTGCGAACGGAGCGGTATACGAGTACCTATGTTTTTGAGAATGATTTTGCGGCATTGAAGCTGGATTCGCCGAGATTTTCGAGCGATGAACAGGATAAGGGGCTGCTGGTTGCGGAGGGGGAGAGCGGGGTGTGCCGCGTGATCTGCTTTTCGCCGCGACATGATCTGACGCTGGCGAAGATGTCGGTAGCCGAGATTCGCCTGGTCGTCGATGTGTGGACGGCGCAGATTGACGAGTTGGGTTCGCGGGATGATATCGGCTACGTACAGGTGTTTGAGAATCGCGGAGCGATGATGGGTGCGAGCAATCCACATCCGCATGGGCAGATATGGGCCAGCCGGTCGATTCCTAATGAGATTGTCGCCGAGTTGGGCGGCCAACAGGAGTATTTTGCGAAGAATGGGACAGCTTTGTTGTGCGAGTACCAGAGGATGGAAGAAGAGCTCGGAGACCGAGTGGTGGCAAGGAACGATAGCTTCCTTGCGGTGGTTCCTTTCTGGGCGGTGTGGCCGTTTGAGGTGATGATTCTTCCGCGGCGGCATGTTGAGAGGCTTGAGGACCTAACGGATGAGGAGCGGTCGGAGTTTGCCGCGATGCTGCGAGAGGTTACTTCAACGTATGACCAGGTCTTCGACACACCATTTCCTTATTCGATGGGGTTGCATCCTGCGCCCTGTGATGGGCAGAGGCATCCGGAGTGGCAGTTTCATGTTCATTTTTACCCGCCGCTGCTGCGTTCGGCGAGCATTCGGAAGTTTATGGTGGGGTACGAACTGCTTGGATCGCCTCAGAGAGATATCACGCCCGAGTCGGCGGCTGAGACGCTTCGGCATGCTGGTCTTCGTGTCGCTGGCTAGTCGTTTAGTCGGTTCTGTAGGATGTTGTGCAATTCAAGGAGCTTCATGAAACGGATCAGAGGGATCGCTTGTCTTGCCTCGTTTGCGTTGGCGTGCTGCACATTATCATTCGGAGCTCAACCTGCTTCGCAGACGCAGCAGATAGCTGAGCCTAAGCTGCCTCTTTACCTGGGTGCGGCGTGGTATCCGGAGCAGTGGCCTGAGTTGAGGTGGGATGCGGACCTGACGTTGATGGAGCAGGCGCACATCACCTTCGTTCGCATCACCGAGTTTGCGTGGAGCACGATGGAGCCGAGTGAAGGTCACTACGACCTGGACTGGGTAGAACGCGCGGTCCGCATGGCGGAGAAGCACCATATTGCGGTGGTGCTTGGCACTCCGAGTGCCGCGCCGCCAGCGTGGTTGACAACGAAGTATCCTGAGACGTTGCGCACGCAGGAAGATGGGCGCAAGGACCAGCATGGCAATCGCCAGCAGTTCAACTGGGCGAATGCGAAATATCGCGAACTCGCGGGTAAGATGGCCGAGCAGATGGCGATTCGCTTTGGGCACGATGCCAATGTGATTGGGTGGCAGATCGATAACGAGTATGCGCGCGAGTCTTTCGATCCGGAGACCAAGGCTCAGTTTCAGGCGTGGTTGAAGGCTAAATATGGCACGTTGGACAATTTGAATGCGCGTTGGACCACGAGCTATTGGAGCCAGACCTATTCGGACTGGAGCCAGATTCCGATTGAGACTACGTATGGAAATCCGGGACTCTTATTGAGTTGGCGACGGTTTGTGAGCGACACCTGGCGGAGTTATCAAAAGGTGCAGTTGGACAAGATCAAGGCGCACAGTGATCCGCGGCAGTTTGTTACGACGAACATGATGGGTTTTTTCGATGCGTACGATCACTACACGGTGAGCCAGGATCTGGACATCGCTACGTGGGACGACTATGTGGGGACAGGACAACTTGACCCTGTTTACAACGGTGCAGCGCATGATTTAACGCGAGGCTTTTTGCGCAAGAACTTTTGGGTGATGGAGACGCAGCCGGGGTTTGTGAACTGGTCGAAGGACAATAACGCGCTGAATAAAGGTGAAGTGCGGGCGATGGCGTGGCATGACGTCGGACATGGCGCGGATGCGGTCGAATATTGGCAGTGGCGTAGCGCGCTCAATGGTCAGGAGGAGTATCACGGGACGCTGGTGGGAGCGGATGGAACTGCGGTCCCTTTGTATGACGAGGTGGCGCAGCTTGGGCGGGAGTTTGAGAAGGCTGGGCCGGTATTGAGCGGAACCGGGGTTCATTCGGAAGTCGCTGTTTTGCATTCGTACGATAGCCGCTGGGCCATCAACTGGCAGAGGCATAATCAGGCCTTCGATCCGAAGGACGCACTGATCAGCTACTACGGCCCGCTGCGCGCGCTGGTGCATAGAGTGGATATCGTCTCGCCTTCGGTGTCTCTGAGCCAGTACAAGCTAGTGGTGGCGCCAGCGCTGAACGTGCTGACAGACGCGCAGGCAAAGAATCTGATGGACTATGTGCGCGGGGGCGGACACCTGGTGCTGGGTCAGCGGAGCGCGATGAAGAATGATGACAACGGCCTGCAACCGGAGCGGCAACCTGGTCCGCTGGCGTCGATGCTTGGCGGACGAGTGGAGCAGTTTTATGCCCTGAATGACGACGTGCCGGTGGCGGGAGATTGGGGCACGGGGTCCGGGAAGATTTGGGCGGAGCAACTTAGCGTGAAGGATCCCCAGGCACATGTTCTGATGCGCTACGGCAAGAGCAACGGGTGGCTGGATGGACAGCCGGCAGCGATTACCCGAGCGATTGGAAAGGGTAGCATTACCTATATCGGCGCGTGGTTGGACGAGACGACTATGAATGCTGCGGCGAAGTGGATGGTGAAGGATAGTGGCATCCAGTTACTACCGGTAAATCTTCCGACGGGAGTCGACCTCTACGTGAGGAGCAAAGAAGTTCCGGGAGGCGGCGAGAAGACGGTGTGGATACTGGTGAACTTTGGAAAGGATGCGGCGACCGTAACGCTGCCCGGAAGCATGAGCGATATTCTTGGAGGCGGACGCGTGAGCTCAGTGAAGTTAGAGCAATATGGCGTGGCGGTATTGAATAAGGAATAGCAAGCATTTTGCTTCCGGTGGTCCAAGGTAAGGTATCGATTTTAAAAGGGGGAGTAATGCCGGTCGATTCGCTTCGAGTTGTTTCAGATCTTCAAGAGCTTCGCTCTCTGACTTCGGATGCGAATGGCGCTCAGCGCATTGCGTGGAGCCCTGTCTGGCTTGAGGCGAGAGCGTGGTTTCGGGAGAAGCTCAAGGGCCTTCCGGTGGAACATCACTATGACGCCGCGGGGAATTCGTGGACGACTCTTCGTGGCGATACAGATCGCGCTTTGATTCTCGGGAGCCATCTCGACTCAGTGCCGAACGGCGGTTGGTTGGATGGCTGCCTCGGGGTTCTTGCGGGACTCGAAGTGCTGCGAGGGTTCGCGGAAGTGTTTGGCGGTAGACCTCCGGTTACGATTCGCCTGGTGGATTGGGCTGACGAGGAAGGGGCACGATTCGGGCGCAGTCTCTTTGGCTCCTCGGCGTTTGCAGGAACGCACAACATAGCTGCAGATCGTGTTCGTCTGGACCGCGACGGCGTGCCATTAGAGGAGGCTCTTCGACGCTGCGATGTAGACGTAGAACGGATCGGCGATGCAGAGAAGGAACGCATCGGTGCGGCTGCGTATTTGGAATTGCATATCGAGCAGGGTCCCGTGTTGGAGAATATGGGCCTTCCGCTTGGAGTTGTACTTGGCACTAAGGGAGTGGAACGGCATGCAGTTACTTTTCATGGTCAGGAGGCACACTCTGGGTCGACGCCGATGGCCGTGAGGCGAGACGCACTGGCCGCTGCTGCGAAACTTGCGCTTGAAATCCGCCCGATGGCACGGAAGCATCCTGACGCCGTGGCAACGATGGGGAGCGTGAAGACTTTTCCGGGGATTGTGACGGCAGTCGTGGGCCGGTGTGAGACAACGCTGGATATGCGTGACCTTGATGCTGGGGTTCTGGCTTCGATGCTCGCTGAAGCTCGTGCGGCGAGTGAGACGTTTGCTGCGGAGGAGCGCTGCACTGTCGAGTGGTCGAAGATATGGAGCATCGAGCCAATCTCGTTTGATCCACGGCTGATTGCGTTTTGTGAGGAGGCGATTCGCGAGACGGCGAGTACCTCTCACAAACTGCCTTCAGGGCCATTGCATGACGCGGCAGAGGTTGCGCGAGCGGGCGTCCCCACGGTCATGATGTTCACGCAATCGCTCGCGGGACTTAGCCACAACAAGGCAGAGGATACCAAGATTGGGGATCTAAGGCTGGCGGTTGAGGCGTTTGGCAGGCTTGCCAACAAGACAGCGGCTTGGCTGAGCTCTCTGGAGAGCAAAGGGTAACCTCGATTATGCGATGAGGTTTCTTTAGGTGGGCGCAGATTTGCGCGATGGTGGATAATAGTCACTTCATATCGAAGTTCTGGGCACTAGAGGGCGCGGTGTCTTCCACGAGGCGATCGCCCACGCAACTAATATTCGGGATCTGAGGTAATAGAACGAAATGGGAGAGCGAGTATCCTTTCACGAACAGGCAATGACGCGACCCGAGGTTATCGAACGCTTCGGGGATCTGCATCCTCCCTTCGATGAGCAGGCTGCTGTGGTTGAAGCAAACCGATGCCTCTACTGCTTCGATGCTCCATGCACGAGTGCCTGCCCGACACATATTGATGTGCCTCGCTTCATAAAGAAAATAGCCACGGGGAATCTGGAGGGCTCGGCGCGCACGATTCTGGATGCCAATATTCTTGGCGGGAGCTGCGCGCGGGCGTGCCCAGTGGAGGTGCTGTGCGAGGGTTCTTGCGTGATGCATCGGTACAACAAACAGCCGATTCAGATTGCGAGATTGCAACGGCATTCGATGGACTCTTTTTACGAAAGTGGGGTTTCGTTGCCCTTTGAGGCAGGGCCGGAGATGGGATGGTCGGTTGCGTTGATAGGGGCAGGGCCGGCGTCGCTTGCTTGCGCCGCGCAACTGCGTCGACAAGGTATTCGAGCCGATATCTATGACGCTCGTTCGCTGCCCGGAGGGTTGAATAGCTATGGGGTCGCCGAGTACAAACTGCCATTGGCGGAAAGCCTACGTGAGATCGACATGCTTTCCGTGCTTGGCGTGAATTTTCAATTCGATACGTGGGTTGATGCGGAGAGGCTGGCTGAGATTGAACGAGAACATGATGCCGTATTTCTGGGGATCGGACTCGGAGGAATTCATAAGCTTGGTGTTTCAGGAGAAAAGCTCCACGGAGTGACAAATGCGCTTGATCTTATTGCCGGCTACAAGTCTGGTGAAATCGCTTCTATATCCGGACGCGTAGTTGTCATAGGCGCGGGAAACACCGCTATTGACGCTGCAATTGCCGCTGTACGGCTCGGCGCTGACGAAGTGCATATCGTATACCGGAGAGGACCCGAACAGATGTCGGCCTTCGCCTTCGAGTATTCCCATGCTAAAGCTGAGGGGGTGAGATTTCTCTGGCATGTTCAGCCTGTTCGCGTTCTCGGCGATAATTCAGTTGTGGGAATTGAACTTTCGAGACTTACGACTGAAGCAGATGGTTCGGTCGTTGGGGAGTCTGGCTCCGGCTTTGTGCTTGAGGCTGATCTGATTGTTCTTTCGATTGGACAGGCGACGCATACGGGTTTTCTTGGCGAGAGCGGGAGAGATGGTACGAAGGTTCAACTGGAGCGAGGGCGCGTGCTGATCGATCGCATGAGTGGCCAGACTTCGAATCCGAAGTTTTTCGCCGGTGGGGATTGCACAAACGGGGGCCGCGAAGTTGTGGATGCGGTCGCAGATGGAAAACGTGCAGGCATCGGAATTGCTGCATGGTTGGAGGCGCAACGTGGCCAACATTAAACCGACACTTGAAACGACGTTCTGCGGGATCCCCTGTATTAACCCCTTCTGGCTGGCATCAGCGCCACCGACGAATTGTGGGGAACAGGTTATGCGCGCGTTTGATGCGGGATGGGGCGGCGCGGTTTGGAAGACGATTGGCGAACCGATCACAAATGTCAGCTCACGCTACTCTTCGATTGATTGGGAGGGGCGGCGGATGATGGGCTTCAATAATATTGAACTCATTTCGGACCGTCCGATCGAGGTTAATCTGCGGGAGATCGCAGAGGTCAAGCGGCGGTATCCGAAGCACGTCGTTATTGCGTCGCTGATGGTGGAGAGTAAACGCGAGACTTGGCACGAGATGGTGCAGCGCGCGGAGGACGCGGGCGCGGATGGGCTGGAATTGAACTTTGGGTGTCCGCATGGCATGAGCGAACGGGGTATGGGATCTGCTGTGGGCCAGGTGCCGGAATACTGCGAGCAGATCACGTCGTGGGTGAAGGAAAAGGCGCGCACGCCGGTGATCGTGAAGCTGACGCCCAATATCTCGGATATACGCATGCCTGCGCGAGCGGCCAAACGTGCGGGGGCTGATGCGCTTTCTGCTATCAATACGATCAACTCCATTACGGGGATCGATCTTGATACGCTCGAACCAAATCCGAATGTGGGTGGGAAGAGTTCGCATGGGGGGTACTGTGGTCCCGCGGTTAAGCCGATTGCTCTGAACATGGTTCAACAGATTCAGGCCGACTCGGCGAGCGCTCTTCCGCTCTCAGGCATTGGAGGCATTGGAAGTTGGCGCGACGCGGCGGAGTTTATTTTGCTTGGCTGCGGTACAGTGCAGGTGTGTACTGCGGCGATGCATTATGGATATCGCATCGTTGAAGACTTGCAGGATGGTTTGTTGAAGTGGATGTCGGAGAAGGGATATGCCACTATTGATGATTTCCGTGGTCTGTCGTTGCCGAACGTTCGCGAGTGGAAGCAGCTTGATTTGAACTATCAGATTGTGGCGCGGATTCATGAGAATCTTTGTATTGGATGCCAGCTTTGCTATGTCGCCTGTTGGGACGGGGCTCACCAATGCATTCATCTGGATCGCACATCGCCTGTGCCTGATACCACTCGAACGCCGGGGATGGTCGAAGCAGAAGCGGCAAAGCGTATTTCGACCACGCCCATTGCCAAGCTAGATGCGGGAAAGATGGGTCTCAACAGCGCGATTACCCCGCTTGAACGTATACCGCGAGTGGATGAGGAGCATTGTGTGGGGTGCAATCTCTGCTCTCTCGTTTGCCCGGTTGAGAACTGCATCACGATGGAGCGGGTTGACAATGGATTGCCATTTGAAAGCTGGGAGGAGCGCACCGCGAAAGGGCTGGTGCCACCGGGACAGGCCGTCATGACTACGAATCACTAACCTGCTTCGGTGCATTTGCGGGATGATTCTTCTGCGATGTTGTTAGAAATTGTTTGGAGCGAAGTATGGGAACTCTGATTCAGAATGGCACTGTTGTTACCGCGGATCGTGTCGAAAAAGCGGATGTGCTTATCGAAGGCGATACGATACGCGAGGTGCGTAGTGGGATTGAACCGAAGGGGCACGCGGTTGTCGATGCGGCTGGGATATTGGTCTTGCCGGGCGGCATCGATGCACACACTCATATGGATATGCCTTTCGGCGGAACGGTATCCGCGGATGATTTTTTTACGGGGACCAGGGCGGCTGCGATTGGGGGCACTACTACTATCGTTGACTTTGCTATTCAGGCCAAGGGAACGCGCATGCGCGACGCGCTTGATATCTGGCGGGCGAAGGCGGATGACAAAGCTTGTATTGACTACGGGCTTCACATGATTGTGACGGATCTTGGCTCCGACAATGGCAAGCAAGGGCTTCACGATATGGACGACATGGTCCGTGAGGGCGTTGCCAGCTTCAAGCTGTTCATGGCGTATCCAAATGTTCTGATGGTGGATGATGGGACGATCTTCAGGGCTTTGCAGCAGACGGCGAAGAATGGAGCGTTGGTCTGCATGCACGCGGAGAATGGGAGCGCGATCGATGTGATTGTGCAACAGACTCTGGCTGCGGGAAAGACAGCGCCGATCTACCATGCTCTGAGCCGACCTACGAAAGCGGAGGCGGAGGCTGTGAATCGCTCGATTGCGCTGGCTGAGATTGCTGGAGTGCCTGTGTACATCGTTCACCTCTCAAGCGAGGATGCGCTCAATCAGGTTCGCGAGGCTCGCGATCGAGGGCTGCCTGCGTTTGCGGAGACGTGTCCGCAGTATCTCCTGCTTTCTATTGAGGATCAGATGCCGGGTAAGAGCTTCGAAGAGGCGAAGTATGTGTTTACGCCGCCTCTGCGCGAGAAGAAGAATCAGCCGAAGCTTTGGGATGGATTAGTCACGGACAATCTGCAAGTGGTTTCAACCGATCACTGTCCTTTTTGCTTTGCTGATCAGAAGCAGTTGGGGAAGGATGACTTTTCCAAGATTCCGAATGGTGGACCCGGAGTGGAGAATCGCCTGCAGTTGCTCTTTCACTTTGGTGTGAATGCGGGGAAGATCTCGTTGCAGCGGTTCGTCGAGATCACATCGACTGCACCGGCGCGGATCTTCGGGATGTATCCGAAGAAGGGAACGATTGCTGCGGGGTCGGATGCTGACGTTGTGCTGTGGGATCCTGAGGCCGAACATCTGATCTCGGCTGCGACTCATAATATGCGCTGCGACTTTTCGATGTTCGAGGGATGGAAGGTGAAGGGCAATGCCCGCAAAGTCTATTCGCGCGGGGAACTCATTGTGGATGATGGTAGATATTTGGGTGTGGCTGGGCGCGGAAGGTATCTGCGGCGCGAGGCGAGGGGAGGGGCATGGCAGTGAGTTCGACCACCCGCCAGGCTCTGGATCAGGATGCCGCGAGGCTCGCAGAAGATCATGACCCGCGTCTTTATAACAACGACCTGGCGCCGACTACTTCAGCGCGAAGGACTTGGGGAACTTATAACTACATTGCGCTGTGGTTCTCTATGTCGATGGAGGTGACGACCTACATGCTGGCGTCGTCGCTGATCGCGGGCGGGATGAACTGGAAGCAGGCGGTGGGAACGATCCTGCTTGGGAATTTGATTGTGCTGATTCCGATGATTCTGAATGCACATGCTGGCGCGAAGTATGGGATTCCGTTTCCGGTATTTGTGAGAGCGAGTTTTGGGACGCGGGGTGCAAATATTCCGGCTGTGCTAAGGGCTGTGGTGGCTTGCGGGTGGTTTGGGATTCAGTCGTGGATTGGTGGGACGGCGATTGCACAGATGGTGAATGTGCTTTGGCCTACGACCGCTGGGATGCCTTCGGTTACGTGGGCTTGTTTTCTCGGGTTCTGGCTCCTGAACATGTTTGTGGTTTGGCGTGGGGTGGAATCGATACGGTTTTTGCAGAGCTTTTCGGCTCCGTTCATGGTGCTGATGTCGGCGCTGCTGCTGGGTTTTATGCTGCATAAGGCGGGCGGCTTCGGCCCGATGCTGGCAGCGCCGAGCAAGTTCACTACGACGGGCACATTTTTGAAGTACTTCTTTCCGGCGTTGACGGGGATGGTTGGGTACTGGGCCACGCTGTCGCTGAATATTCCGGACTTCACTCGGTATGCGAAGAACCAGGATGCGCAGATTCTGGGGCAGGCGTTTGGGCTGCCGGTGGCGATGACGCTTTACTCGTTTCTGGGGATTGCTTGCACGTCGGCTTCGACCGTCGTGTTTGGCGAGCCAATCTGGTCGCCGGTGACTCTGCTTGGCCGCTTTCAT
>Ga0210388_10003941_pt1 | contig 11603 bp, 9 predicted proteins | sample IncBWC19OmetaG_FD_155485 | JGI IMG/M metagenome (GOLD analysis project Ga0210388, IMG submission 155485) | Forest soil microbial communities from Barre Woods Harvard Forest LTER site, Petersham, Massachusetts, United States - Inc-BW-C-19-O ... | reverse complement strand
CCGCAGCATGCCGCGGCAGATGCCGGAATTTGCCTCGATGCTAACCCGCGTGACCTTCGCCTTCCGCAGGTGCAGCGGCACCGCGTCGGCCGAGACAGTACGCCCGGAAACCGGGTCGATCAGCAGCGGGGCGTCGTCCCCGGCGGGCAGGCCGAGTTCGGCCCGGCGCTCTCGCAACCGGGCCAGCGCACGAGACGGCGGCACCTCGCCGAGGGTTATCGCGAGCAGTGCCGCCGGGTCCGTGCCCGCCGCGAGCAGCGGCCTGCACACCTGATCGGTGCCGGCCATCACCGCCTTGCGCAGGAAGTCGGCCCGTAGCCCGTGCAGCTCGCTGACCGCCTCGCCGTCGAACGACTGCACGAAGCCGGCCTGAGCGGCCACGCCGTCGTTGATGGCATCCGAGGCGAAGTGGTCCTCCAGCACCACTGACGTGCGCCGCACGCCCGGCAGGACCGACACCACGTCGTAGGCGTCCGCCACCATCAGGTAGGCGAAGTTGGGCGCGCAGAAGTACGTGGGCAGCCGCAGCCGGACCACGGCGTCGCCGTCCGCGGAGACGGTGCACGACGCCACGAACCCGAGCGAGGTGATCGGCTCGTCCAGCTCGGGGTCGCGCACCGTCTCCAGCGCCTGAAGGAGGCGCTGCTGCGAGAAGAGAGCCCTCATGCTCTGTTCCCCGCTCGCCTCCGGGGCGCTTTAAGGCGCTGCCTTCCTTCGTCGCTCCTTCGTCGCTCCTCAGTCCAGGCAGCGCCGCGCCCCTTCGGCGAGCTCATGCTCCAGCGACCGGCTCGCCCAGGACTTCCTGCGCGCCCGGCGTACCGGCCGACGCGGGGAGCTGGAACTCGTCCGGCACCTTGATGTCGTAGAGGTTGGCCGCGTTCAGGCCCAGGATCTTCTTCTTGCCCTCGACGCTGAGCCTGGGGAAGTCGGCGAACTCCTCGCGATCCGGCATCTCCCAGGCCGCGAAGCCCTCGACCTGCCACTTCGGCTCCCAGATGCCGTAGTCGCTGCCGAACAGCATCTTGTCCTCGCCGACCCAGAACAGCAGCTCGCCCATGACCTTGGCGAAGAAGTTCGGCCGTGCGTGCATGAGGCCGCCGATCACCACAGAAAGCCCGGCGTACACGTTCGGCTCCTGGGTGGCCATGAAGCAGAAGTCCTCGATCCGCGGCAGGCCCACGTGCTCGATGATGAAGTTGAGGTCCGGGAAGTCGGTCGCGCAGTGGTCGATGTCGGACACGTCGAAGGCGTCCTTGTCCAGCGGCCAGATCGTCGGGCCCTTGTGCACGTGGACGTTCTTGATGCCGAGGTTCTGCGCGGCCTCCAGGTAGCGGTACGCCGCGGGGTCGCTCAGCTTGTACCCGCGTGATCCGTTGTTCCACTCCGCGGTGTAGAGCTTGAGGCCCTTGGAGCCGAACCGCTCGACGTTGCGCTTGAGCTCTTCGAGGCCTGGGTCACCGTCGCGCGGGTCGAACCGGGTGTTGTAGATGAACTTGCCCGGGTGCTTCTCGCCCATCAGCGCGTTGCGCTCGGTGGTGTTGAAGCCCTCCTTGTACCACTCCTTGAGGTAGGTCGGCTGGAAGATGGCCACGTCCACGTAGCCGTCCTCGAAGACGTCCTTCATCAGGTCGTCCTCGGAGTACGTCTCGAAGTGCTCCAGCGACCAGTGCGTCGCGGGCGGGCCGAGGCTCTGGTAGGCGTGGAAGCACTTGATCCAGCCCTCGGCGTACTTCTCCGCTCCGGGCACCCAGTTGTCGGGGCCGGCGCTCCAGTAGTGCATATGCCCGTCGACGACGAAGTACCTCTCGCCGTTGCTCTCGTACATGTGCCTCCTTCGTGGTGACTTGGCAGTGGCACTGAGCCGGTTATTACCGGCTCAGTGCCACAACATGCCGCGAGCAAAATCTGGAATTTCCATCTTCTGCCCGGTAGAGGTGCGCGGCCCGTACGATGCCGGGGGTACGGGCCGCGCTCTGGATAGGTCTCTACCCGCTAGGCCTGCGTCGCTAGGACCGGGCCACCAGGTCGAACCCGATGAACTCGGCCGCGTCCTCGGGGTTGGCGAACATGATCGTCCGGTCGTCCTCGTGGATCATCCGGCCGTAGTGCGTCGACATGTTCTCCTCGAACTCCGCGGCGTCGAACCAGCCGGGCTCCTCGCCGGCCGCCTCGGAGATCTCGTCGTAGATGAAGTCCATCCGGCCGATCGCGTCGACGCGCATCATGGACGGCAGCGGGGTCACGGTGACGTTCGGCTTGGTCGCCATCACCTGCGCGACGATCTCGCCGACCTGGTTGTTCATGAGCGTGACGCCGCACTTGTTGGACGCCGTGTTGTCGGACTTGAACGGGCTCTGTGTGGCCGTGGTCATTGCGCGAGCTCCTTCGGGGTGTCCAGGTCGAGATCGGCCACGATGCCGGCGAAGCGGGTCTTGGCGGCGTCCAGGCCGTCTTCGAACCGGCCCGGCTTGGCCTCGGGCTGTGACCACAGCGGCTGCAGGGTCCGGGCGGCCGAGATCGCCCGCGGCACCCAGGTCGACATCCACTGCATGAGCAGTTCCCGGTTCTGGTCGGCGAACTCCCGGTCGTTGGTCAGCAGGTGGAACATCGGGACGGTGTAGCGCAGGTCCCGCTCGGCGAAGTCGTACTCCTCGGCGCCGACCACGGTCGGCGTCACGAAGTCGCCGTTGCGCGGCGCGGCGTGCATCACCAGGTGGCTGCGGAACAGCTCGCCGACCAGCGGCTCGAACACCACGTTGGCCGCGAAGATGGCCTCGCACCAGTCGTCGATGGCGGTCAGCTGCTCTGCGACCTCCCGCACGCCCTGCCAGGCCGGGTCCTCGTTCCAGGTCTCCATGTGCGCGGTGCCGTTGAACCCGTCGAGGACCTCGGACAGGGTCAGGTTGTACAGCGCCAGGTCCTGGGCGGCCCGGATCCGGTGCATGCTGTTCACCGAGATCGCGTTGTTGTGCATGTTGGTCGGGGCGCGGCGGTTCGCGTTCGCGAACAGGTAGAGCCCGAGCCCCTGGTCGACGTGCATCCAGGCGCCCACGTTGCGCTCCACGAACCGCACCCAGTTCCGGTTCCACTGGTCGAACGCCTTGGCCTGCTGGGCGTTCTGGATGTTCTGGTTCAGCTGCCGGACCACGTTGGCGTTGTAGCGGTACAGGGTGAGTTCCCACTCCTCGTTCGGGTCGCGGAACTCGTGCCAGCCCAGCGCGGGCCAGTCGTAGCCCTTGCCGCCCGAGCCGGGGAAGCGCTTGGGTTCGGGCCGGTCGGTGCCCCACGCTTTCAGCGCGGTCCAGTCCAGCGGGTAGCCGCCGCGGCCGTCGGAGAACCCGTACAGCCAGCCCTGGCTGAGGTAGTGCCTCGGGTCCGGCTGAACCTCGACGGTGACGTCCTCGTAGTGGGTCTGCTTGCGCCCGGCCGGGGTGTAGTAGTTGAACCGGCGTTCGGTGGAGTCGGGGAATACCTTCGCACCAGCCTCCGCGTCGGTGAAGGTCACCATCGGGACGCTGCGTTCTTGAGCCTCTGTCATAGTCCTTCCCTTTCACGTTAGGGAGCTGGCGGTGCTTTGTCCGGGTCCCCAGTAGTCGTGAACTTGTCGAAATACACGTGCTTTTCCGGTATCCCGAGCCTGGTCAGCAGCGGGACCGCGGCCTCCACCATGGGCGGGGGACCGCAGATGTAGCCGTGCGCCCGGGCCAGCGCTGGCTCCGAACGAGACACCACGTCGGTGATCAGGCCGTTCTCGCCCTCCCAGTCCTCGTCCGACAGGGCGGGCACGAACCGGAAGTTGGGCAGGGTCTGCTCCAGGGCGCGGAGCTCGTCCTCGAAACACAGGTCGGCGCGGCGGCGCGCGCCGTAGTAGTACACGGCCTTGCGGTCGATACCGCGTTCGGCCATCGAGCGGATCAGGGACAAGATGGGCGCCATCCCGGCCCCGCCGCCGACGAAGATCAGGTCGGTGTCCGGGGCGTCGCGCAACATGAACACCCCGTACGGCCCGGTCACCGTGAGCCGGTCGCCGACCTTCAGCTGTTTATCGAGATATTCCGAGAACAGCCCGTCCGGATAGACCTTGATGACGAACTCGAGCTGCCCGCTTTCCCGGGCCGACGTGTTCGCCATCGAGAACGACCGGACCTCGTCCGTGCCGGGCACGGAGATGTCCACGTACTGCCCCGGGAAGAACTTGAAGTCGGCGTCCGGGGAGACCAGGCGCAGCACCAGGTGGCGCAGGTCGTGCGTGACCGGGTCGTTGGCTACGACCTCGGTCTCGACCTCCTGGATCGGCAGCCCGGACCTGATCATCTCCTCGTCGTAGTTCAGCAGCTCGATCGTCACGTCTTCGTAGACGTGCGCCCGGCACAGCAGCGTGAAGCCTTCTTCCTTCTCGAAGTCGGGCAGCGCGAACGTCGAGTACTTGTCCAGCTCCACGTCGTCGCCGTCGAGCAGGAACGACTTGCAGGCCGAGCACTGCCCCTCCTTGCAGCCGTGCATGAGCATGAGGCCCTGGTCGAAGGCGGCCCGCAGGACCGTCTGCTCCTCATCGACCTCGATCTCGATGCCAACTGGCTCGAACCGGACGACGTGCTTATCGCCCATCCATCACCTCATGGGGAAGCGGGAAAAAACAGCGGGGAGACAGACCGGGGAGCAGGAGGCAACGCTCCTGCCCCCCGGTTAGCTCGCACGGACCGGTCAAGACGAGCCACGGTCCGTTCGGATGAAAGGACTAAAGGACCTCAGGCGTCTTCCTTCGGGAACCGGCCTGCGGGTCCGGCCTTGATGTACTTGGCGTGGAACGCGACCCGCTCCTCGGGGGTCATCTCGTTGAACAGGACGTTCGGGCTCTGCACCGGCCCCATGCGACGCAGGTGGTCCAGCGTCCACATCTTCGATTGGTCGCCCAGCTTCAGGTGCGGCTGCGCCACCATGGTCTTGCCGTCGTCGCGGACGAAGCCCATGTCGGACACCACGTCGGCCCAGTTCCAGCCGTGGTACATGGTTTCCCATTCGCGGGTGCCGATGAGCTGGCCCATGTTCGGGGTGGCCCGGCCCTGGTAGGTCGGCCGGAACGCCTCGACGTCGGTCCAGCGGCATTCCTTGTGGCAGTACGTGCGGACCACGCCGTCGACCTCGGCGTACACCATGTCCTCGCGGACCAGGCACGGGACCATGCAGGTCCAGCACCGGTTCGGGTACCAGTAGTCGACGTCCTCGGCCACGATCGGGTGGTGCCCGTTCGGCTCGGACAGGCGGCTGTAGTTCTCCCACCACTTGCCGTACTTGTCGTACCAGCCCGGGTACTTGTACTCGAACCACTCGAAGTCTTCGTCGGTCATGCCGTCGATGCGCCAGTAGTTCGCCAGCCAGCCGGTGGCGAAGAACTGCGCGACTTCGTGCACGTAGCCCTTGTTCCAGATCTGGTTCCAGGCTTCCTCGATCAGGTCATGCGGGATGACCAGGCCGTACTTCTCCAGCGGCACGAGGTAGCTGCGGTAGTAGTCGTCGTAGATCCACCGGCGCCACATCTCCGCGTAGGACTCCCGGTCCTTGCGGCGGTCCTTGGTGCCGTACTCGATGAACGTGCCGATGGCCGCGTCCACCACCCGGTGGTTGTTCCACCACGCGTAGCGCAGGTCGCGCTCGAGCAGCTGGTGGTTCTCCTCGTCGGCCAGCGCCATCAGCAGCGTGGCGTAGCCGTTGGAGATGTGCCGCGACTCGTCGGACTGCACCGAGTGGAACACCGTCGGCAGCAGGTAGTCGCCGTTCGCCGCCGCCTCAGCCGGCATAGCCACGAACAGGGTGTTCGTGAACGCGGTCTCGGCGACGATGGTCAGGTAGATCGACGCCGCGGTGATCGCGTCGCCGGTGATGAAGCCTTCCGCGAACTGGCGGCCGATGGTGCCGCAGTAGTCGTCCTGGAAGTTGCGCAGGCTGTTGTTGAAGCCTGCCGGGTCGATGTAGTTCTGCATGTACAGGCGCTTGAGGTTCTGCTGGATCGTCGAGTGCCGTACCTCGTCGATCATCTGGATCGCCTGGCCGTTGTGCAGCTCCGGGTTCGGCACCGTGCGGAACAGCAGCGGCATCGCCCGTGCCGCGGAGATCTCCGGCAGCGGGATGATCGAAAGGAACAGCTTCTGCCACTCCAGCCAGCGCTCTTGCACCTGCCGGAACATGTTGCCGCGGATCGCGCCGTCCTCGGCGCCGTACACGCGGTGGTCCTTCTCTTCCTGCATCGGGAAGTAGGACCGGAGCACCTGCTTGAGCGGGTCCTTCTTCGCTGCCTTGCGGAAGGTGTAGTCGGTCCCGTACTGGGAGACTGGCTCGTGGTACTTGGGCTCCCAGGAGAGCTCTTGGATCTTCTGGTGCGCCCTGGCCACACTCTGGCGACTCATCGTCACCCCTTTCTCGGCGGTTCCGGGGTTCGGGGGGCCATAGGGGCCCCCGCGGGCTGCAGCCAACAGCCCCGAAAGTCCTTGTGTGTCGCATCACATCTCGAAAGCCAAGGTCATGAGCTCTCGAAATGAGACAGTGCTGGCTGTTTTTCATCCCTGTTCGAACGCGGCGCGGATGGCCGCGAGCTCCTGCTTGGTCTGCTCGGAGCGCTGCCGGTTCCCCTCGGCGGCCGGCTGGATGCCGAGCGCGCGGAGCAGGTCGGCCGCGGGTGCACCCGGGTCGCCGGCCTCACCCAGGACCGGGTGCAAACCCTCCTGAGCCAGGTGGTGAAACACCAGGTTGACGATGCTCCACGGGTTATAGGTCTCGGGATCCGGGGAATGGTTGGTCTCGCCGTGGGCGTCCATTGCCCCAGCAAAACGTCAGGACCGCCAAATCGGCGGTCTCAACTTGAGACAGTGCCCCGCAACAACGGGTTTACTTTGTAAGGGGCGGGTAACGGCCGAATTCGATCCGCGCAGGCTAGCCTCAAGGCCAGGCTGAGCCTCCAGCCGGAGAACTTTGGGTGGGGAGGCGAAATGGTACACGCGTCACTTCCGCCGCAGACGTCACGGGACATCCTGGCCGAGGCCAGGGTCCGGTTCCTCTCGGCCGACGCGGTGGACTCCAGTGCGGTGCGCAAGCCGATCTTGGCCTCGTGGTGGCGCTCACGCCAGTGGCAGGTGGCGGCCGACCACATCGACTTGAGCTACCTGCACGAACCCGACCTGGAGACCAGGCTGGTGCGCAGCGCCGAGCCGGTGCTGCAGCGCCTGCGCGAGCAGCTGGACGGCCAGCCGATCAGCATCATCTTGACCGACGCCGCCGGGCTGGTGCTGGCCCGGCTGACCGCGGACCACGACCTGGAGCGCGCCCTGGACAGCGTCATGCTGGCGCCCGGCTTCAGCTACGCCGAAGACCGCGTCGGCACCAACGGCATCGGCACCGCGCTGGAGGCGGGCGGCCCGGCCCACGTGTTCGGGCACGAGCACTACGCCGAGCACCTAGAGCAGTTCGGCTGCGCCGGGGTGCCGATCCACGACCCGGTCTCGGGCAAGACGGTGGGCGTGATCGACCTGACCTGCTGGCGCAGGGACGCCGACCCGCTGATGATCTCACTGGTCAAGGCCACCGCCGACCAGATCACCCAGGCCTTGGTCACGGCCAGCAGCAGCCGGGACATCGACCTGCTCCAGGAGTACGTCCGGGCCTGCCGGCGCACCGGCGGCATCGTGCTGGCCCTGGGCAACGACGTGACCATGCTGAACGACCACGCCCGCACGCTCCTCGACCCGGGCGACCAGGCCGCGCTGATCGGCCACGCCACCGAGGCGCTGACCGGCCGCGCGGCCGGCGCGGTGACCGTCGATCTGCCCAGCGGCGTGATGGCCCGGATGTCCTGCCGCCGCCTGTCCGACGGCCCCGTTGCCGACGGCGTGGTGCACGTCAAGCTGGTCTCCGCGGTGGTGGGCGCGACCGACGTGCCCGCGCCCCGCTCGGCCATGTACCTGCCCGGCCTGGTCGGCAGTGGCGTGCTGTGGCTGCGCGCCTGCCGCGAGGCCGAGACCCTGTACGACTCCGGGGAGTGGCTGACGCTGGAGGGCGAGCCCGGCGTGGGCAAGCTGGCCCTGGCCCGGGCCGTGCACCAGCGCCGGAATCCGGCCGCGCCGTTCCACGTGCTCGACGCCGAGCCGGGGGGCCAGGAGTGGCTGGTCAAGACCCGCCGCGAGCTGCTCGAAGGCAACGGCATGCTGGTCATCCGGCACGTGGACGCCCTGAACGCCAAGCAGATGCACGCGCTGGCCAGCGCGCTGGGCGAGGCCCGGGCCGCCGGACGCCAGGCCGAGCTGCGGGTCGCGGTCACCCTGAACCGCAAGCAGGCCACCGCTGACCTCAACCCCATGGCCCGGCTGCTGCGGTTCTTCCAGGGCACCGTGGAGCTCCCGCCGCTGCGCCATCACATCGAGGACCTGCACGAGCTCGTGCCGTTCTTCCTGGCCCGGCTCAGCCAGCAGGGCCGCCTGACCTGCTCCGCCGAGGCCATGCAGTTGCTGCTGCGGCACAACTGGCCCGGCAACACCGAACAGCTCTGGCAGGTCCTGCGCCAGGTCGTGCAGCGCCGCCGGGCCGGCGCGATCATGCCGCGCGACCTGCCCCCGGAATGCTGGACGGTGAGCCGCCGCCTGCTGTCCCCGCTGGAGTCCATCGAGCGCGACGCGATCGTGCAGAGCCTGCAGGACCACGACGGCAACAAGGTCCGCGCCGCCGAGGCGCTGGGCATGTCCCGGGCCACGATCTACCGCAAAATACACGAATACGGAATCGTCGCTGCAGGCAGTTGACACCGTAACCACAGGTCACAGCGGTACTGGTTCAAAGTGAGAACACATGTGTCCCGTCATCGGCGTACGGATGCATTAAGCCCGCTTTCGCGGGGCGCTCTAGCTCAGGGAGCGAAACCGATGACCACTGTTGACGCAACCGCCGGTGAATCCGGCCGTCCCGTTGCCGAGGAAGCGCCCGCGGCGCCCGTGGTCGGGCCCATGGCAGGCGACCCGTCCATCTGGGGCCTGGCGAGCTTCATCGCCGGTTCCGTGGCGCTCGGCCTCGCCTTGGTCGGGGTGGTGCCGTTCGGCGTTCTCGGCGCCCCCCTGGCGATCATCCTGGCCGCTACGGCCCTGGGCCTGCTCCTGTCCACGATCTGGGCCGCGGCAGTCGGCCAGAGCGCGGTGGCGGCCGTGTTCGGTATCTTCGGCACCTTCTGGCTGAGCTACGCGGTGCTCGTGCTCGGCCTGGACCACAACTGGTTCGCCATCCCCGTCCTCGCGGCGGTCGCCACGGTGAGGCTGTTCCTGCTCACCTGGCTGATCATCATCGTGTTGCTAACCCTGGCCACGCTGCGCCTGCCGTCGGCGTTCACCGCGGTGTTCGCGCTCGTCAGCTTGGCCCTGCTCCTGCTCCTGCTCGCCTGGGAGCAGACCTCCCCGCTTGGCGCACCCTCCTCGAGCCTGCTCAAGGCCGGCGGCTACGTAGTGCTGGTCTTCGCCGCGGTCGGGGTCTACCTGTTCTTCAGCGCGGCTTCGGCGGGCACTGGCGGCAAGGCGCTCTCGCTCGGCCCTCCGCTGCTGAAGTAAAACCCTTTTTGGCCGAACGGGGCGTGGTACCCGCGCCCCGTCCCCGTTCGAGCCGCCCATCCGGATGAAACCCCGGGTTTCACCTCGCTCTATCAGGGTGAACCCCGGGTTTCACTCCGCGGTATCCCGGGGGCCGGCCCGCAGCGCGGGGAGGAAGGCGTGCGTGCCCACGGCTATCCATGCCGCTCGCCGGGCCGCGGCGGTCCCGCCGTACTTATTGCCCTGCCGCAAATTCGGGCGGACCGCAGGCGGCGGGCGTAACGGTGTGGCGGGCTGCGTCTCCTGGGGCAGGTCCTCGGGCTGCTGCGGCAGGGCCGTCGTCCAGCGTTCCGTGCAGGACCTGACATCCTTGCAGTACCAGCGGACGTCGGCGCACGCCGTGCCGCCATCGGACACGAGGAGGCCCAACGGGCGGGTGACGCCGCACATGGTGCAGTCGGCTACCTCCAAGGGGCGGAGGCGTCCCTCGCCCCGCTCGGGGGCCGCTGGGTCGGCCGGGGCCAGCCGGAGCTTGGCCGGAAACGGTTCAGGCTGCCATACCGAGGGCAGCGCCGTTGCTGATGTGGCCTGTAGGACCATAATTCCTCCACGCGGGACCGGTCACGAGGCTCCCTAGTCCGCGTGCCCGTGGTCAGGGGGCCAGCTCGCGACGTTGGACGGCAAGCTCGCTCATACTCAAGCCCGTTCGTGGTTGGCCAAGCTCGCTCATACCAAGCCCGTCGTCCCAAACTAGCCCTCCTGCTCTGACTGCTCAAGAGGGCCTGCAAATCCAACGATTCCCGACCTCACTCTGCGCGTCTGACCAATTCCGGCCGGTCGCCACCCCGGTCGCTTTCCGAACCGAGACGATGACCCGCCGCCACAACGACGTCGTTACCGCCATCCCTGGCTCCCGCCACCGGTAGGCTCCCTCCGCAAGAGCGGCGCTCCCCTCGCTTACCGCTTCCCTGCGGTCCACGACGGCTTCGACCCGGGCAGCGCCATCCTGCCGGGCATTACCGAAGGCTGGCCGCGCGTCCTGTCCGACCTCAAGACTGTGCTGGAAACCGGCGACACGCTCGTCCCGGCTTAGGAGGCGCGATCCTGCTCACCGGTGACCATGGGCGCCAGCCACATGGAAACATGCGCGGGCTGGAAGGCGTCCTCGGTCACGCCGAGCAAGTCGTGCCGCAGGGCGTCGAGGTCGACGGTATGCCGTAGCCGGGCGGTGAACGCGGCCACGACAGCCTCGGCGTCGTAGCGCGCCCGGTTGAACCGGCGGTCGACGGCATGCTGCACCCGCCGGCGCAGCGGGTTGAACAGCGCCGCGATGACCAGCGTAGCCACAGCCACGGCCACCGAGCCCTTGACCGGCAACACCCGGTCGGCCAGCAGGATGACGCCGGCGAACACCCCCCCGAGCAGAGCCGTGATCATCGTGTAGGAGACCACCCGGCTGATGACCCGGTTGAGCTCGTACAGCCGGTACTTCAGTACCGCTACCCCCAGGCAGATGGGCAGGGCGCTCGTCCCGAGGGTCGCCAGCGCGCCGACCACCGGCTGGGTGCCCCACCCGGCTGCCTCTCCCATGGACAGCGGGACGATGAACACGCCGATGATCAACCAGACCACGTAGATGGCCGCGCCGCTGTAGAGCCACTTGAGCTGCTGGCGGCGCTCGCCATCGGCGTGGCGGTAGGAGGGTATCTGGAACGCCAGCCAGGCCACCCAGCTGACCACGGTCCCTACGATCACCACTACGTCGAGGCCAGCGATCACTCCGGGCAAGGGCGTGGCCAGATCCCCGCTGGCTTTGACGCGGACGTCGTGCGCCGTGACGGCCAGCAGACCGGGACTGGAGGCCGCCAGGCCGATCAGCAACCCGACGACGACGAGAACCACCGACCAGCGGTGCCACCGGCCCGACGGCAGCCTCCCGTCCGGGAAGATCCACAGCAGGATCGCGATGAACAACAGGAACAGCGGCCAGCACTCCTGGAGCACCACCGCGACCCAGCCCAGGGGCAGCGTCCCGTGATGCACGCC
>Ga0210388_10003939_pt1 | contig 11605 bp, 12 predicted proteins | sample IncBWC19OmetaG_FD_155485 | JGI IMG/M metagenome (GOLD analysis project Ga0210388, IMG submission 155485) | Forest soil microbial communities from Barre Woods Harvard Forest LTER site, Petersham, Massachusetts, United States - Inc-BW-C-19-O ... | reverse complement strand
TTCAGGATCTCGGTGGGCATGGTGGCCGAGAACATCAAGGTCTGACGCTTGCGCGGCAGCACCGCGATGATGCGCCGGATCGGATCGATGAAGCCCATGTCCAGCATCCGGTCGGCCTCGTCGAGCACCAGCGTCTCGAGCGCGTCGAAGCGGGCGTGTCCCTGGCCCATGAGATCGATGAGGCGCCCGGGGGTCGCCACGATGACGTCGGTGTTGCGTCGCAACGCCTCGACCTGCGGGCCCTGGCCGACGCCGCCGAAGACGACGGCGGTGGTCAGCGACAGGTGGCGGCCGTAGGTCTGGAAGCTCTCGGCGATCTGCAGCGCCAGCTCGCGGGTGGGGGCGAGGATCAGCGCGCGCGGCCCGCGCTTCTCGGCGGCGCGCTTGGTGCGCGCGAGGCGGTCGAGGATCGGCAGCGCGAACGCGGCGGTCTTGCCGGTGCCGGTCTGCGCGCAGCCGAGCACGTCGCGCCCGGCCAGGAGGTACGGGATCGCCTTGGATTGAATGGGGGTGGGCGTCTGATAGCCGGCGCCGAGCACGGCGCGGCGCAGAGGGTCGATGAGCCCGAGGGAATCGAACGAGGTGATGGGAGCGGAAACTGGATCGGTCAACGTAGCGGTCATAGACGTGTGGCGTTTTCTTCGAAGCAGCCACCGCCGGATATGCGCCTCCGTCGAGAACGACGGGACCAAGCGGGGTCTTCGGTTTTGAGTGCGTGCTGTCCGTGCGAACCCGTTCAGACAGCGACGCCGCCTACCGGTCCCTGGCGCGCTCCGCAGAAATTCGCGGAGGCAGGACAAAACTTATTGTTGAGGAAGGTGACCGACGGGACCATAAAAGTCAAGGAATGCGGCCGAGCCGTGTCTGAGCGAAAGGACGACCCGCGCGACGACCGGCGCCTTTTGGCGGCCCTGGCGCTGTTGACGTTCGCGACCGGGCTCATCGATGCGGCCAGCGTGCTCGGCCTGCGGCACGTGTTCACCGCGAACATGACGGGCAACGTCGTGTTTCTCGGGTTTGCGCTGGCCCACGCCGGGAGCGCCACCGCAACCGACTGCCTGCTCGCGCTCGCCGCCTTTCTTGCCGGAGCGACGCTGGGAGGGCGGCTCGGGACAAAGGGCGTTTCGTTCACCGCCGCGCTGATGGTCGAGGTGGCGATCCTGGCGGTCGCGTCGGCGCTGGGATGGGCGCCGGCTGGCGTGCCACGGCTGGCGCTCGTCGAGATCTCGCTGCTGGCCCTGGCGATGGGGCTTCACAACGCCTCGGTGCGCAAGCTCGCCGTCCCCGACATGACCACGACCGTGCTCACGCTCACGCTCACCGGCCTGGCTGCCGACTCGTCGCTGGCCGGGGGCCAAAACCCGCGCCTGCCGCGGCGGCTCCTCGGTGTCGGGCTCATGCTGCTCGGCGCGCTCACGGGGGCGCTGCTCCTTCGGTATGGGCTGAGATGGCCGATCACGGTGGCAACCGTGGTCGCCGCAGGCGCGTGCGCGGTGTCGGCGACACAGGGAGTCACTCGGAAAGCTGAGCGTGGCGCGTCGCGCCTGTCGTAAAGTGGTTGGACCGTTGGACCCGTTGGATCGCTTGTGGGGCGTGCATCGGCCCCAGTTCCTCAGCGCCACAAATGAGAGCGGGGCGCCACTGATGCAAAGACGTGGGCGCGGGTGGGGTGCATCGTGGCCGCATATGAGCCTTGCCTACAACCCGGTCGCCATGACCGACGTGACTGGCGGGATGAGCCACGGCAAGTCGCTCCCCGACGTCTGGAACGATTCCGTCGTCAACGTCGCCGCCACCTCGCTCGCACAGAAACAGAAGATGTTCTCCGCGCTCGACGCCGGAACGCTCACGCTTTCACCCTGACGAAACAAACTGGAGGCCCCACTATGACCCGATCTCGAAATTACCTTGTTGGTCTGCTGGCGACTGCCATCGGACTGCTCGCGGCTTCGCCGGCATATGCGGGGTCCTGGCAGACCAGCTTCGCCTTCGGAGCCACCCTGAACGGAGATCTCTATACCCCCACCACCCTCGCCAGCTCGCCCGCGATTCTTGTCGCGATCCACATGTGCAGCGGGCACTCGTCGACGGTCCACGGCTGGTTTGACTCCTACGCCGACACGAACGGCTTCTACATCATCGCTCCCTCTTCCGGGACCAATGATTGTTTCGATTCCAGCGCCACCCGGAGTGGCGATAGGGCAGCCATCGTTACGATGGTCAACTACCTGATCACCAACAAACACGCCGACAAGACCAGAGTCTTCGCCGCAGGAATGTCCTCGGGCGGATGCATGACCAACACGCTGCTCGCCATTTACCCCGACGTTTTCGCGGGCGGTTCGGCGATGCCCGGTTTTCCGGCCGGGACCTGGCCTGCCGGCGACACCACCTGTACCAAATGCGGCTCGACGCCCCCCACCATGACGGGCGCACAATGGGCGGCCCTGGCGACCAATGCCTTCAAATGGAGCGGTCAATATGGATGCTCCCAGCAGTGGGTCGGCGGCGGCGACCAATACAACTTCGACGGCTATCTCCCTGATGTGGTCCTGCAGTATCAAACTCTGGCGGGTCTTGGCGCCGCCACCTCGGAGGCCAGCTGGAGCGACCACACCGGTTGGACGCGAACCGTTTACAAGGACGGCTCCGGAAACGTGCGGCTGGAAACGAACCTCGGTCCGTCGAGCCAGAAGCACGATCTCGAGACGGTCAGCCCGACCCTCTATAAGGACGTCATCAGCTTCCTCGGCCTCGACATGCCCACGGGCGCTTGTGGACTCAGCACCACCAGCACCACGGGCGGAGGCGGTGCCAGCGGCGGGACCACCGGCACCGGCGGCGCAGCCGGCGCGAAGGGGACCGGCGGCGTGACGGGGACGGGCGGCGTGACGGGCACCGGCGGCGTGACGGCGACTGGCGGCGTGACGGGCGCCGGCGGCTCGGCGACCGGCGGTGTGACGGGGGGGACCGGCGGCGTGAAGGGCACGGGCGGCGAGCCGGGCACTGGCGGTGTGACCGGCACGGGTGGCGAGCCGGGCACCGGCGGCGTGACGGGCACCGGCGGTGCGACGGCGACCGGCGGCATCAGCGGTGGTGAAGGAGGTTCCTCGCAAACCGGAGGAACGAGCGGGGATAATTCGTCGGGGTGCAGCTGCGCCCTCGACCGTGGCGCTTCCCGAGGCGGTCCGCTGGCGATTCTGCTGGGGATCGCGTTGACGATCGTCACTGTTCGGCGCCGAAAGCGGACGCGGCGGTAGCGCGAAAGCGCGCCGACGATTTGGTAATCGCGGCGCGCGCCTTTCTGCCAGTCCTGTGGACCGCGGTCGTCGGGGAACATCCCCGCGGCCGCGGGACCTGGCCGCGCGTCTGGTGTTCGCCGGGCGTCGCTTCGGCGCGTGAGCGCCGGCCCTCTGATCCGGGTGGTGAGCTGTCCGGACGGTGCTCCGGACACACACAGGGCATGCGACGCATTTCAGTTTCGGTGGCGGCCCTGGTGGTCGCTGGTGTTTTCGGCACGACGATCGGTTGCCAGAGCGGTGACACGGTTGCGACGGGCACGGGCGGTTCGAACGGGAGCGGCGGCTCGTCGAGCACCGGCGGTGTCCCCGGGACGGGCGGCACGCCTGCCACCGGCGGCGTCACCGGCACCGGCGGCGTGATCGCCACCGGCGGCGTCACCGGCACCGGCGGCGTGATCGCCACCGGCGGCGTCACCGGCACCGGGGGAACGCCGAGCACAGGCGGCACGACGGGGACGGGCGGCACGACCGGCAGCGGCGGCGCACCGAGCACCGGCGGCACGACCGGCAGCGCCGGATCGAAGGGGACGGGCGGCACCACCGGTACGGGAGGCGCGACGGGCACCGCCGGAACGACCGGCACCCTCGCGGCGTGCGGTGTCGCCGCCAGCTCCGGCGTGGCGATCGCAAAAGGCGGTTCCTGCACCAGCACGGACACCCAGGCCTGCACCAACACCTGTGGTCCCGAGAAGACCGGCACCAAGACCGAGACCTGCACAGCGACCGCCTCCGCGAGCGGCACCTACTCCGAAGCGGCCTGCTCGTTCCCCGCCACCACGAACTTCACGTGTTACGCGATCCCGAGTGCGGCGGCCGCCTCGACGATGTGCCCGACGACGGCGCCGACGGCCTCCAGCGCTTGCAGCATCGCCGACTGCATCGTCTGCGGCGGGCCGAGCGCCAGCAACGCCGCCGGCACGGGTTACCTCGACTCGAAGGGCAAAGCGAATACCGGCTACTGCGTCTGCCAGGCGAGCGGCACGTGGAGCTGCGCTTCGACCACCGCCTGGCCCTGCCCCGGCAATACCGGCTGCTGAATGGCGGGGGTGGCAGCTCGATCAGCGGCGGTATTGCTCGGCGCGAAGTCGGTAGAGCACGTGGCGTCGCATCGGGCTTTGCGGCGGGAGGTTCGGGTGATCGAAGTCGTCGGCGGCGTCGCGGGACATCCCCAGCTTCTCCATCACGCGGCGTGACCGCGCGTTGTCCGGGGTCGTCATCGAGATGATCTCGGCGAGGCGAAGCGTCTCGAACCCGAACGCCAGCGCGGCCCGGGCTCCTTCGGTGGCATAGCCGCGCCCCCAGGCGTCGTGGGCCAGACGCCAGCCGATCTCGACGCAGGGGGTGAAGTGCGCCGAGAAGTTCGGCACCGCGAGGCCGATGAAGCCAATGAAGCCGACGGGCGCGGCGCCAACGATCTCGGCGGCCCACAGCCCGTAGCCCAGCTGGTCGAAGCCCTCGCGAATTCTCCGCGCGGAGCCGTCGCTCTCGGCGCGCGAGAGGCAGGAGGGAAAATACGCGCGGACCCGGGGATCGGCGTTGAGCGCGGCGAACGGCGCGAGGTCGTCGTCGCGCCACGGGCGCAGGATGAGGCGCTCGCTGCGCAGCACGACGGGCTCGCCCACGCCGCGCAGCATAGCTAACCGGACGAGGCGGCGCTGACGACGCGGTTTCGGCCCTCGGCCTTGCCGGCATAGAGCGCCTCGTCCGCTTTCTTGAGGCAGGCGTCGACGCGCATCGGGCGATCGAAGACCGCGACCCCGAAGGTGAGCGTGATGCTCTCGCTGAGACTGGCCGTCTCCGGCAGGCGCGCCTCGACGGTGACGCGCAGGCGGTCGGCGACCTCGCAGGCGGTGGCGAGATCCGTTTCGGGGAGCAGGAGCAGGAACTCCTCGCCGCCCCAGCGGGCGACGGCGTCGTGGCCGCGCAGCCGTTCGCCGAAGAGGCCCGCCACGGCGCGCAGCACGCGATCGCCCACCGCGTGGCCGTGGGCGTCGTTGATCCGCTTGAAGCGGTCGACGTCGGCCATGACGACGCTGAACACGCGGCCGGTGCGCTGGAATCCGTGCGCGGCCTCGCGCAGGCGTTGCTCCATCGACCGGCGGTTGAGCAGGCCCGTCAGGGGATCGGTGAGCGCCATCGACTCCATCCGCCGCTCGGCGGTCGTCGACGCGCTTCGAAAGTAGAAGGTCACCAGCGCCAGCGCCAGCAGCGGAATCGCCAGGTTTCCGTAGCGCCAGATCGCCAGCAGCGGGTCGCCCGGCAGGACGGCGCCCAGGGCCGCCCCTTCGGGGGCAAAGGCGCGCAGCGCCAGCAGCGCCGCGAAGATACCCGCCGAGATGACGGCCACCGTGCGGCTCGCCAACCGATCGTTGAACATCACGAACGGGATGAGCGGGACCAGGTAGTACTGAAAGCCGCTGGTCCAGCCGAGCACCGTGACGGCCAGGAGCGCGTGCGCGACCACCTCCAGCGTGATGAGCCACATGGAGAGGGTGCTCCGCCCACGGCGGTTGCCGATCGCCGCCGCCACCCAGAGCGCCACGCTGAGAACATTGAACGCCGCCAGCCGGGGATGGCCCCCGAGCAGGAACATCGGCACGAAGGCGGCGTGGGCGGCGATGCCGACCCAGGACACGTGACGGACGACGGCGGCGATCCGCGGCGGCGGCACCACCACCGCCGGGATGCCGGCGGTCACCCGACGAACCGGCCCGGTCGTGTGTGTGCCGGTGGTTGGCACGCGGTGAAGCGAGGATACGGAGCGTGGCGCTTCAAGTCAAAAGCCGCGCCGCGCTCCTGACGATCACGCGTCCGCCAGCGCGACGGCGTTGGGAGCGCTCTCGTTGTCGTTCGGGCCATGGCCACCGGCCTCTTCGGGGTGATAGCCGGCCTCGCCGTGCTCGGCGTCGTCGAGTCCGAGCTCCTCGGCCTCGACGCTGGGACGCAGGCCCATCGTCGCCTTGAGCGCGAAGCCGATCATCGTGGTGGCCACGATCGAGAGAGCGAGCGTCAACCCCATCGCCTTCAGCTGCTCGAGCCAGAGCGTCGTCCCCGCCAGACGGCTGAGGTTGGGATTGGCCTCGGGGGTGGCGAAGAATCCGGTGAGGAGCGCGCCCAGCGTACCGCCCACGCCGTGGACGCCGAAGGTGTCGAGCGCGTCGTCGTAGCGGAAGAACGCCTTCAGCTTGGTGCAGGCGACGAAAGGGACGATGCCGGCCAGGACGCCGATGGCGATCGCCCCGCTGGGGCTGACGAAGCCGGAGGCCGGGGTGATGACCACCAGCCCCGCGACCGCGCCCGAGCAGAACCCCAGCACGGTGGGCTTGCCGCGCGTCATCCACTCGAGCCCCGGCCAGAGGGCGGCAGCGACGGCCGTCGCCAGCGTCGTCGCGGTGAAGGCGTTGGCGGCGATCCCGTCGGCGGCCAGCGCGCTGCCGGCGTTGAACCCGTACCAGCCGACCCAGAGCATGCCGGTGCCGACCATCGTCAGCACCACGCTGTGCGGAAGGAAGGCGCGCCGCCCGAAGCCGCTCCTGCGTCCCAGGATCAGGCAGAGCACCAGCGCCGACCAGCCGGACGACATGTGGACGACCGTACCGCCCGCGAAGTCGATCGCCTTGATGCCGGCGTTCGGGTTGGCGAGGCCGTTCATGAACCCGTCCACGCCCCAGATCATGTGCGCCAGCGGGAAGTAGACGACGAACATCCAGAGCGCGATGAAGGTCATGACCGCGGCGTACTTCATCCGTTCGGCGATCGCTCCGACGATCAGCGCCGGCGTGATGATCGCGAACATGAGCTGGTACATCGCGAACACGTTCTGCGAGACCCAGGGCGCGTAGTCGCCGTTGGGCGCCGAGGTGACGCCGTGGAAGAACGCGAGCTTCAGGCCGCCGATGAGCCACGAGCCCTTGCTGAACGCCAGGCTGTAGCCGCACAACCACCAGAGAATCGTCACCAGCCCGGCGCAGCCCAGGCACTGCGCCATGACCGAGAGGATGTTCTTCCGGCGGACGAGGCCGCCGTAGAACAGCGCCAGCCCGGGCAGGGTCATGAACAACACGAGCGCGGTCGAGGTCATCATCCAGGCGTTGTGCCCAGGCCCCGACGACGTCAACGCGGTGGGCGTTCCGTTCCTGACGTAGGCCTCGAGATCTGCGACGCGCGTGGCGAGATCGGCTGGTGCATCCATGAGGCGAAATCTCGGCCATTGCCGAGCCACCGATCAAGCAAATTGACGTAGTGGACTCAATAAATGGACGTAGTCGACATGTTTGAGAAACACACCCGAAACAATCGAGGGGCGTGAGTCCAGCGAAAGCCGGCCGCGGCCGCGGGTGCGGCGCTCGCTCAGCGCTTCGCTTCGAGCGCGAGCGTGAGCCGGGCCGCCGTGGTGGAGGCCAGCCCGATCAACAGGGCCGCCGCCGCGATCCCGAGGACGATCGACCCCTTCGAGGCGTGGCCCGCCCTGACGATCCACTGGAACGGAAACGCCATCCCCAGCGCCATCCCGACCATGCCGCCGACAATCGACGTCATCCGGCAATTGTTCGAGAGATCGTAGTGACCACCGCAGGCCTTGCAGACGAGGACCCGGTTGTTCTCTCGAGACGGGAGCAGGTCCCAAAAGGAAAGTCCGACCGATTTTCCGCAGTGCGGACAGGAATCCTTGGCGTGCGTCGTCTCTGAGCTCATGGCGCCGGTCAGTTTAACAGGGAGACGCCTCTCCTGAGCACTTGCATCGGAGCGCGACCTCAAGAACGATGAAGGGCGTGAAATTCGGCCTCTTCGTCGACCCGGACACCACCCGCTTCAGCGGCCTGCGCCTCCGGCGCCTCAAGGAGGCGATCAAGGACCCCAAGGTCCAGGACGCGCTCGCCGAGGAGCTGGAGGTCGCGGGCGCGATCGGCAGCAACAAGATGGCGGCGATCGAACGCCGGATCGACGAGCTCCGCACGACCAAGGGCTCCCTGTGGTTCGAGGTGGCGGCCCCCGAGGTCCTGGCGGCGTCCATCTTCAGAGCCAAGCAGCTCCAAGGCCAGGTGGTCGACGAGCTCTTCAAGCGCGTCGCGCGCGTCCAGCAGCTGGCGGGGCCGCTCGCCATGTGGCTGGACTTGGCAGGCCTCACCCCTCATCCAGGCGGTGCGCCCGGCCTCGGTCGCGCGAACCTCATCGGCTACCGCGGCGGGACCTTCGTCTCGGGCGGGAAGGTCGTCGGGGTCGAAGTGACCAACGACGTGGGCGAGCTCGGTCGCGCGCTCGACGAGCCGAAGGGGGCGCGCGACAAGCTGACCGCGTCGTACGTCGCCTGCACGCCCGCGCTGGTGGCCGAGCTCCTCTGGGCGCGCACGGCCGTCGCGCCGCGCTGGGCGCCCGACGCGGTTCGCGAAAAAGTGCAGGCCGGTGGACTCGGGCTGTTGCTCGTCGAGGGTGAAGCCGTCGCGCAGGCGATCCTGCCCCAGGAGCGGAAGCTGGACACGGGAAAGCTGGCGGCGATCGTCACCGCCTTGCAATCGAGCAAGCCCGGCGGCTGACGCGGGGAGCCTCGCCGGTCCCCGATGGCACGGCAGGTGCTTCTTTCTGAAATGCATGTGGCGCGGTTCGATGCTGGTGCTCGTGGGCGGGCTTGCGGCGGGGTGCGCAGGAGAGGGGGGCGCGCTTTCCCCCGATTCGGGTCGCGCCGTCGATATGGGCATCGCCGTCGATATGGGCACCGCCGTCGATTCCGGTGGAGCGCCGGATTCGGCCGTTGCATGCGATCCGTCGCTCACCTACGCCAGCTTTGGGGCTGCATTCCTCAGCGCCCACTGTGGCAGCTGCCATTCTTTCTCGCAGTCGTTCGTCCAATCGGACGCGACGGGGCTATCCGGGATCGTCCTCGAGGGATTCATGCCGCCGGGCGGTGGATTGACGACAGCCGAGCGGGACCAATTCGCCGACTGGCTGGCCTGCGGCGCGCCATAGCAACCTCAGATTCCTGATGGAGCTGCACCAGCGACAGCCAGTGCTCGAGCGCCTGCGTCGAGGGGCGGTGCTACGACCGGCCGGGCCACTGTCAGCCGGCAGCGCCTTGAGCACGCCGCCACTGCGCGTGTCGTCTCAGCCGAGGTCGAAGAGCAGAACTTCGGCCGCCTCGCCGGCGCGGATGGCGATCCGCGCCTCGTCGCTGACCGACGCGCCGTCGCCCGCCGCCAGCGCGGTGCCGTTGACGTCGACCGCGCCGCGGGCCACCTGAACCCAGGCGTGTCGGCCGGCGCCGAGCGGGTGCGCGACCTCGCGGCCGGCGTCGAGCCGCGCGGCGTGGATCCGGGCGTCCTGATGCACGGTCACCGAGCCGTCGCGTCCGTCGGGGGAAGCGATGAGGCGCAGCTGGTTGTGCATCGCCTCGGGCGCGAGCGTCTTCTGTTCGTAGCCCGGCTCGAGGCCGCGGCGATCGGGGAGGATCCAGATCTGCAGGAAGTGGACGAACTCGGTCTTGGAGTGATTCCATTCGCTGTGCGTGACGCCGGTGCCGGCGCTCATGCGCTGGACGTCGCCCGGGCGGATCACCGAGCCGGTCCCCATGCTGTCCTTGTGTCCGAGCTCGCCGTCGAGGACGTAGGACACGATCTCCATGTCGCGGTGAGAGTGCGTACCGAACCCGCTCTCGGGCTTCACGCGATCCTCGTTGATGACGCGCAGGGCCCGAAAGCCCATGTGTCGCGGATCATGGTATTCGCCGAATGAAAACGTATGCTGCGTGTCGAGCCAGCCGTAGTTTTCGTGCCCCCGCTCCCCTGCACGCCGAACGCTGATCATGTCTATGTTCTATCGCAGGTTCTGGGCCTGTGCACCGGCGGAGAGGGGTGGCGTCTCACGCCGCTTGCGGGATATCATTTTGCCTATTCGTCGCTGGTTGGCACTCTGCGGACTGTGCGTCGCTCTGGCGACGAGCGCGTGCGGAGGTGACGGTGGCAAGATTGCCCAGCCGGTCCTGCCGCAGGTGATCGATGTCGGCGGGACGTTCCTGCGGACGCCCAAGGTCCAGCCGGTCCTCTACGCCAGCGACGCGGGCGCCACCGACATCTTGGCCTTCCTGCAGGAGCTGGCCACCACCAACTACTGGGCGCAGACGACCTCCGAGTATGGCGTCGGTCCGCTCACGATCCTCCCGGCCGTCATGCTCTCCGATCCCGCGCCCGCGTCGGTCACCGACGCCATGCTGGAGTCGAGCCTCGCCAGCAACACCTCCGGCGCGAACCCCGCCTGGGGCGCCGCCGATCCGGGCACGATCTATCTGCTGGTGCTTCCCGAGGGGACCATCGAGTCGGACTCCGAAGGGGCCTGCTGCACGGACTACGACGGGTATCATTTTCAGGCCGACGTGGATGTGGGCCCGAATGCGGTGACCGTTCCTTACGCGCTCTCCTGCGCCTGTCCGGGCTTCGACGGGCCCAACGTCACCGACCTCCAGGAGCGCACCATCGACATGAGCCACGAGCTGATCGAGACGGCGACCGATCCTTTCCCCGACAGCGATCCGGCGTACACGCAGGAGGATGACGCCGACATCGTCTGGACGCTGGTGACCGACGGTGAGGTCGCGGACATGTGCGAGTTCAACGACGACGCCAACGTGATCCCCCCCGGCTCGACCTACATGGTCCAGCGATCGTGGTCGAACGCGGCCGCCGCGCGGTTCGAAAACCCGTGCGTTCCGGTGATGACCACCACCCCGTACCTCAACAGCTTCCCGCAGCTCGAGACCATCAGCATCGACTCTGGGCGCCTCACCACGCGGGGGCTCAATATCCCGCTGGGACACAGCCAGACGATCGACGTCGCCCTGTTGAGCGGAGCCCCCGTCTCACAGACCTGGACCGCGGCGGCCTACGACTACGAGGCGGCGGTTCTGGGCCTCACCGCCGACTCCGTGCTCAGCCCGCCCACCTTCGACGGCGGCAGCGGCCAGAGCTTCGGCCTCACGATCACCCCGACCAACGCCGACTCCTACCTGGGCGGCGAGGCCTTCATCATCTGGTCGGACTACGGCAACCCGGGTGAGCCGGACTTCGAGAGCCAGCTGACGATGGGCCTCGTGACCAACTAGTTCGTCATCGACGAGGCGCAGGTTCCTCCCGCGCTCGAGGCAACGCAGGTCCCGCCCGACGGTTGAGCGCAGCTCGGGGGGGGACAGCTGCCGGTCCCCGCTTGGTTGCATCCCAGTTGCTCCCACACCGATTTGATCGCGTTCACGGTGGCGACATCGTTGACGTACGTCATGCAAGTGGGGCACGACGAGAGCGCTGCGCTGACCTGTTGCT
>Ga0210388_10003937_pt1 | contig 11607 bp, 9 predicted proteins | sample IncBWC19OmetaG_FD_155485 | JGI IMG/M metagenome (GOLD analysis project Ga0210388, IMG submission 155485) | Forest soil microbial communities from Barre Woods Harvard Forest LTER site, Petersham, Massachusetts, United States - Inc-BW-C-19-O ... | reverse complement strand
GGGCGGCGTGGGTCGGAAGGTTGCTGAAGTGGCTTCGCTCGCGCGCGCGTGAAATCTCACCGGAATCGTAAAATCTTTGCGAGGTGCGATGCGTCGTTCGTTGCTGGACATGGGCCCTCCTGGGGCACTGCCGAGTATGATCGTCTGAGGAAATTCTTCCGGAAGGGGTTCGCCGAGAATCCCACTGCGCTCGAGACCAGTCAAGAATTTTAATGTCTGTACGGCCGATAATTTCGGTACACAGTTCGCAATGGTCACTGCGACCGGGTCAATCGCTGTTCGAGATGTGCCATAATGCATTCCAGACGCACCATGGCGACACAATCTCAACTCATCGCGCCGGATATTGAAGCGATTCGCGCCGCCCATCGCCGGATTTCGGCGCGTATACACCGCACGCCCGTCATCACATCGGCGTCGCTTGACGAGCTCTCCGGTGCGAAACTTTTTTTTAAGTGTGAAAACCTGCAAAAAACGGGCTCCTTCAAAATACGCGGCGCGGCAAATGCGGTTTTCTCGCTCACGGATGAAGAGGCGCGGCGCGGAGTGGTCGCTCCATCTTCGGGCAACCACGCGGCTGCTCTGTCGCTTGCTGCTCGCTGGCGCGGAATTCCGGCCTTCATCATCATGCCGTCGAACTCGTCGGCGGTTAAGAAACTGGCCGTCGAGCAGTACGGGGGCCGTATTACGGAGTGCGAACCCAATATCCAATCGCGCGAGTCGGTCGCGGCGGCAGTGATGAAAGAAACGGGAGCGCACCTCGTTCATCCCTACAACGACGTTCGCGTGATCGCCGGACAAGGAACCGCGGCCCTTGAGCTATTAGAAGACGTGCCGGACCTCGACATCATCTGCGCACCGGTGAGCGGAGGCGGGCTTCTGAGCGGATCAGCTCTGGCTGCGAAAAGTATTCGGCCTCAGATTCGTGTCGCGGCGGGAGAGCCGCGTAACGCCGACGACGCGTACCGTTCGCTTGCTTCGGGGCGTATCGAACCCGGGTCACAGAGCGAAACTATGGCCGACGGACTTCGAGCGGTACTTTCTCCGCTTACGTTTTCAATTCTTCGCGAGCACGTCGACGAAATCGTCCCACTCACCGAAGATGAGATTGTCACCTCGATGCTGCTTCTGTGGGAGCGCATGAAGCTGGTTGTCGAACCGTCCGGCGCAGTCGCTGCAGGCCCCGCTCTATTGAAAAAATTGGGCGCTCAAGGAAAGAAAGTAGGAATCATACTTTCCGGCGGGAATTTAGATCTGCGCAAACTTCCGTTTGCTTCGTGAATTAGGCGGAGGCAGCAACACTTCGGCTTTTACGGCTAGAGATCATCAGGCGGACGCCAATCGGCCGGCGGAAACGCAATTCCCCAGTAGTTCGGTTCCGGCGTATCAAATTCAAGGGGAATGTGGAATCCTTCCGGCATCTCTCGCGCCGGCCGCGGTATTTTGCACGTTACTTTGTGGCCGGTCACGCTGTGTTCGAGTACCACTCGCGTTTCCAGTGGCAGACTCCGGGGCATAACAACGAGCGCTCCGTGATCGTTGACGCTCAGCGTCGAGACCTGAAACGTCATCGTTTTGCCTTGTAGCGCAACATGAAGGCTGACGTGGACTCGCAGCAGGACGCGCTGACTGCGGCGCCGTTCTTCGCCGGCGATGATGCGTCTCGCACCTGACGCCACCGCCCCTTCTTTTATCGTTGAGTGTAACGGCTGCGCGGGATTGGCAGTCGTCACCACGCTTGTCGCCCGCGGAGTTACATGTTTTGCAGGCACAACCTTGAAATTGTCAATTTTCAAAGATTAACACCCCAGAATTCCAGATCGGCCGCAACCAGTTCTACCCCCACGTCCCAGCCGTCGGGACGCTGCACTCCCGCCCAAACGACAACTGCCTCAGCCTTTTGTTGTGTAGCCAAATTTGTCACGCGCAATCGCTGTTGCAAGTCGAGCGCCCTTGGACTGACCAATAAGCAGCCGTAGGAATTCACAACGCGCGTGCATCCTGTTTCAAAGTGGAGCGTGCCGCTCCGCCCGTTCCATTCAATCGACACAGGTACGCGAGAGTTCATGCGCGAGCTGCGCCTCTTCTGCCGAGTTCGAATGTCGCGTGGTAGGTCGAGTAGTGACATCCTGACTTGCCCCCGTGGAATCGATACGAAACACAGGGGAAAACCCATATTTCCGATTCGTTTTCTGAAACGCTTGTGCGTTCGACTTCATCGTAGGCGTCGAAATTTGAGTGGTCAATAGTACGGAGTGACAGGCGAAACTGTTCGAGAGGGCAAACGAGTACAGCTATTCGAAATTTTGACTAGAGCACTCCGATGATTGACCGCGCGATCGATGACTGTTCTGGGGAAATACGAAACCACCCGTTCGATTCCCTTTTCCGTGCAACTCCGCGAAACACTTCCCGAAATGGCTCGCGTCTAAAATGTGATTCTTATCCGGCGGCGGCTTGATCCAGATACCAAAGCACGCGGCCCGCGGGACGGATCCGTCCGGCGGGAGATTTACTTGGCTCGGATTCGGGTTCAGCCCGGAGCGCCGCGAGAATTTCGCGCTTATTTGCGCCCGCCACGAGGAAAAACGTATTGCGGCCACGATTCAGAACCACCGGAGTCAGCGTAAGCCGTTGCGGTGGTTCCGCTGGAACCGTCACAGCCGCAACCCAGTGCTGGTCCTCTTCTAGCGCGGGAGAATCGGGGAACAGCGACGCGGTGTGCCCTTCGATTCCCAAGCCAAGGAGCTGAACGTCGAAAATTGGCAGCTCATCGTCCGCAAAGAATTTCCGCAGCTCCACTTCATACGATTCCGCCGCTTTTTCAGCCGACGGGAAATTCGTGGGAATCGGATGCACATTTTCTTTGGGAATGGGAACGCGGGATATGAGCGTCTCTTGTGCCATGCGGTAGTTACTCAGAAGATCGTCTTCGGGCACGAACCGTTCGTCACCCCAGAATAAATGGACTCGGTCCCACGGCGTCTGCGTCTTGTACTTTTCTGCCCACAGCGAGTAGAGCTTTGCCGGCGTGTGACCGCCCGCAAGCGCGATACAAAACCGTTCGCGCTTGGCCACTGCATCCGCGAGAATCTTTAGGATTTCGTCGAGCGCGGATTTGCTGAGCGCTCCCAGATCAGGAAATACGGTCGTGTCAAAGTACATGTGGACCACCTTCCCGGAAATCTACTCTCGATACCGCTGCTCATGTAGCTGCGCAGTTCGCCGCGCGAGCTTGCCGGGCTATTTTGCCTGACCGACGCGCCGGTTGAGTCAAGATCTTTTCTTGATCACAGGCGCGGTTCGCTCAAGCTACAATCGGCCGCAGTCGTCCAATGTTTCAGTCATATGATGGTGAGAGTTCTATGCCTGCTCGCCGAAAACAAAAGGCAGTAACAGTTTTCACCATCGGGCATTCCACCCACCCGATCGCGGAGTTCCTCGAACTCTTGAAAATGCACGGAGTCAAGCGTGTGATTGACGTCCGCACGATTCCTCGCTCACGGCACAATCCGCAGTTCAATCGCGAGGAACTCGCCTCGTCCTTACGCGCAGAAGGGATTGCATATACTCATCTTAAGAAATTGGGCGGCTTGCGGCATTCAAAAAAGGACTCGAGCAATCAGGGCTGGCGCAATGCTAGCTTTCGCGGATTTGCCGACTACATGCAAGCTCCTGAATTCGAAGCTGGACTCGATCGTGCCACTAAGCTCGCGGCGACAAAACCGAGCGCGCTCATGTGCGCGGAGGCCGTCCCATGGAGATGCCATCGATCACTCGTCGCTGATGCACTCACAGTGCGTCGCGTTCCCGTCGAGCACATTATCAGCGGCTCACGTACTCAACCGCATAAAATTACACCGTTTGCGCGCGTCCGCGGAAAGCGAATCACCTATCCGGACGAAACGCGGCGTCGCTAATGCTTGATGCCATGGGCACCGGTTGGGAACCAACGGAGGCTTCTCCCCGATTAGTGCATCGGCGGTGCTTCTGCCGCGCCAGCGGCTGGTCGCTTCATGATGAATGCCATCGGGATCAGGCAAGCTATAAGCACCGCGAGAACTGAAATCACGTCCTTGTACGCAAGGGCGGCCGCCTGCTGCTCGAGCAATTGAGCAACGCGGCCGTATGCTTGTCGAGTCGCATCCGCTACGCTCAGCCCCTGCGAATGCAGCGTTGCCGTAAGGCCCTCCACCATACTTCGAAACGCGGGATTTCCGTGATTCAAATGGCCTGCCATGTACGACTGGCGCTGTTGCGTGGCCCTCGTGATGAATGTGGCGATCAGCGCGATGCCAATGCTTCCGCCAATATTGCGTATGAAATTGATCATGCTCGAGATTTGGTTGCTCTTCTCGCGAGGTACGCCTACATACGAAAGCGTGTTCGACGGAATAAAAATGAACGCCAGGCCGGCTGTCTGATAAATCCGGAGCATTGCCGCGGTTCTGAAATCCATCTGCAGGCTGATGTGAGTCGTCATGTAGTAAAGCGAAAGTGCGGTCGCGGCGAAACCGCAAGCCATCATGATTCGCGCATCGCCTTTTGACACCAGAATTCCCGCAATCGGCATTGTGAGCATCATGATGAATCCGCCGCCTGCCAGCGCTTCGCCCGAATTCATCGCGGAATAGCCGAGCAGCAACTGCAGAAACTGCGGAATCAGCACAGTCGTGCCGTACAGGACGATCCCGAGGATGAACATGAAAAAACTCGCGGCTGCGAAATTCCGGTTCTGAAGCAGCTTCAACTCAACGATTGGATTGGGATGCCGCCATTCCCAAATGACCCAGGTGACAAGCAGTCCCACCGCCAGGATCGACAACAAAGTAATCCAGTGCGAGGAAAACCAGTCTGCCTCCTGACCTTTGTCGAGCACAATTTGCAGAAATCCGATACCGACTGCCACCAGGCCAAGCCCCATGTAGTCGACGCGCATTCCCTTCACGCGAATCTTTTCCTCTTTCAAGTACGGCGGGTCTTCCACCAGACGATGGGTCAGGTACAACGAAAGAACACTGATCGGAACGTTGATGTAAAAAATCCAGCGCCAGCTGTAATTGTCGGTAATCCATCCTCCAAGCGTGGGACCTATCGCAGGAGCGACAACCACAGCCATTCCATACACCGCGAATGCCATTCCACGTTTCGATGCAGGAAAAGTGTCTGCAAGAATTGCCTGCTCGCTTGGCTGCAGTCCCCCTCCGCCCGCTCCTTGAAGCACTCGGAAGAAAATTAGCATCCCCAGACTCGGCGCGAGGCCACACAGAAAGCTGCTTGTAGCAAATACCGCGACGCATACCATGTAAAAGCGCTTTCGCCCCACTCGAGTGGCGAGCCACGCGCTGATAGGCAGCACGATCGCATTGGAAACCAGATAGCTCGTTAGAACCCACGTGGATTCGTCGGAACTCGCGCCCAAGCTGCCGGCGATGTGCGGAAGCGCGACGTTCGCAATCGAAGTATCCAGCACCTCCATAAATGTTGCGAGCGTCACTGTGAGAGCTATCAGCCACGGATTGTGGCTCGGGCGCCAGGCTTCGTGGCTCACGGGGAGCGCTACGGACGCTGCCATCGAATCCTCTTGTTCTGTTCCCGCATATGCAATAATATACATGCATGTATGTATCTTGTCGACTGCCCTTAGCCGTCTGCTTCTGTTACATTCGTAGGAAACGTAATGTCGCACCCGCTCACTAAACAACAAGCTCGAACCGAAGCCACTCGCAAACGGTTGCTGGCTGCTGCCGAAAGAATCTTTGCCCGAGACGGATTCGAAGCAGCGCGTCTGGAAGACATCGCCGCAACGGCTGGCTACACGCGCGGGGCGTTCTATGCAAACTTCGACGATAAGGAAGACATTTTTTTCGCGATTCTCGAAGAGTACGTCACCGAGCGGATCGAAGAAGTGAACAAACTGCTCCTGCAGAACAATGACCCGAATGATCGCTTGAATGCCCTCCGTGCCAACTACTCCCAAATCGCCGGAGACCGTCGCGTGGCGCTTCTATCCCTCGAATTCAAACTCTTCGCTATTCGCCATCCGGAAGCTCATGCGCGATTGCGAGCACGCCAGCAGGAAATGCGGATGTGCGGAGGCGACTTTCTCCGCAAAATCACGAAGGAGTTGGGCCGAACTCTTCGAGTTTCAGGCGAAGCTGCCGCTACCGGCCTAGGCGCTCTTTCAAATGTCCTGTTGATGGAGCATATTTTTGATCCGAAAACGGTGCCGAGCGATGATGTGAAGCACCTACTCCGTGTTTTCTTCGACGCGGTGCTCGGGCCATCGCCGCGCGGCCATCGCAACTAGATTTCAGGCCGTTCCCTTCCCCCGCGCTCGCGCAAAACAAACCTTTGGATTTTGCCGGTGATCGTCCTGGGTAGTTCTCCTACGAAGTAAATCTCGCGTGGACATTTGTAATGCACGAGCTTTGCGCGAACCGCCTCTCGAATCGAAGTTGCAAGTTCCGCGCTGGGCTCCGTAGCCGTTGCGAGAACCACGTACGCAATCGATTTGACCAGCCCGGAGCCGTCGTTGATTCCAATTACCGCCGCTTCTGCGACGCGCTCGTCCGAGAGCAGGGCGTTTTCCACTTCCACTGGAGACACCCACATTCCCGACACCTTGATCATGTCGTCGCTCCGTCCGCAGTAATAATAATAGCCATCGGTATCGGAGACGAATTTGTCGCCCGTCCCAACCCATCCGTCAATCTTTACGCGCGCTGTATAGTCGGGCTGATTCCAGTATTCGGCGAATGCGCTTTCCCCTTTGACCCAGAGATTTCCTATTTCGCCGGCAGGCGTAGGCTCTCCGCCGTCTGTGAGAACGCGAATTTTGTAGTGCGGGACTGGTTGGCCGCAACTTCCTGGCCGCGCACTTCCCTTCCGGCTTGAAATGAAGATGTGCAGCATTTCCGTGGACCCGATTCCGTCCAGAATTTCGATTCCGAAGCGCTCGCGAACCTGATTGAACACTTCCGCAGGCAGCGGCTCGCCAGCCGAAACGGCCAAACGCACTGAAGAGAGGTCGACAGCCAACCCGCGACTCGCTGCCTGCAACACTGCAGCGTAAAACGTGGGTACACCGAAGAAAATGGTTGGACGGTGGAGCGAGATCAGTTCGACGACACGTTCGACCCGCGTTTTTTCGGGATTAAGCACCATACCGGCGCCCACCGAAAGCGGAAAATACATTCCGTTGCCCAACCCGTATGCAAAAAATAACTTTGAAACTGAAAAAAAGCGGTCGTCTGGCCGAATCTCCAGCACACCCTCCGCGTAACCGCGCGTAGTAACGAGCATATCCTTATGCTGATGAGCGGCAGCCTTCGGCAGGCCGCCGCTTCCTGACGTGTAGAGTAAAAACGCAGGATCGCTCGCCGCGGTAGGATACGGCGACAGCTCGGAAGACGACGCTGCCACCCAGCGGGTCCAATCCGCATGAACGGATCGATTGACGCTACCGCCCACAGCAACGACCGTCAGTTTCTTGCCATCCGCGGCGGGTAGGAATTCGGCGAGCGACGTGTGATCGACGATCGCGAACGAAGCGCCTGAATCCTTGAGGAAACACGCGTAATCTCTCGTTCGCGCGAACGAATTCAGAGGAACGGCGATCGCGCCGATTTTCGCAGCACCGAAAAATGCCGCAATAAACTCGGCCGAATCGCTCAGAACGATCAAGACTCGGTCGCCCGGCCTGCAACCACTTTCAAGCAACGCATTCCCCGCACGATTCGCGAGATCGCGAAGCTCGCCATATCGCACTGCGACGGGCTCGCCGAGAATCGCGATTCGGCCGGGATGCGCTTTAGCCGGGCGATCCAGAAACCACTCCGCGATATTGAATCGCACGGGTATCTCGAGCGGCGGCGTCATCGGATTTCGCCGGAACTACTGCTCTTTGCCACTCACCTTCGCGGCCACCTTCACCGGGACTCCATATACTCGCGCTGGAGCCCAGGGATGCACCGGTACGCCACCAGCGATTCGCGATTGAATTTCGCCGCCGAAGAACAGATACGGATGCGCCGGTTCAAGTGCGCTCGCTTCATCGAGCCGCTTTCGCAAGTCGGTGGGAATTACGAATTCAACCGACGCTAAATTGTCATCGAGTTGCGTGACCTTCGTCGCTCCGAGAATCGTAGACGTGATGCCCGGCTGCGTCGCCACCCAATTTAGCGCCACTTGAGCTGGTGGTTTGTTGAGCTGCTTCGACACTTCCAGAACCACGTCGAGAACCCGCCAGTTATGTTCCGTGAATCGCATGAACGGACTGCCACCCGGCGTCGTCAATCTTCCGGTACCTTCTCCGCGCCCGCTCGTCTCTCGTTTGTACTTGCCGCTCAGAAAGCCACCGGCGAGTGGACTCCACGGACAGATCGCGATCCCCAATTCCTGCGCAGCAGGTACGTGCTCGCGTTCGATTGTGCGTTCGACCAGCGAGTATTCGAGCTGCAGAGCGATCAGTGGCTCTTTGCCTTCCATTTGAGCGAGCGTTTGCGCACGGGCCACATACCACGCGGGCGTGTCTGAAAATCCGTAGTGACGGATTTTCCCTGCGCGCACCAGATCGTTCATGGTCGAGATCACTTCTTCGACGGGCGTCACCGTGTCCCAGGCGTGCAACCAATAGAGATCGATGTAGTCTGTCTTTAATCGGCGCAACGAACCTTCTAGCGCGCGATAAATATTTTTGCGCCCGTTGCCACCCGCATTCGGATTTCCAGGGTCGGTGTTGAAAGTAAACTTTGTCGCGAGCACGATTCGGTCCCGCTGACGGCGATCGTTGATAAATTTTCCGGCCAGCTCCTCGCTTTTCCCAGCGGTGTATCCGTCCGCCGTATCCACAAAATTTCCGCCGAGTTCAATGTACCGGTCGAAGATCGAGCGCGAAATCGTCTCATCGACGCCGAATCCCCATTCAGTGCCAAACGTCATCGCTCCCAGGCACAATGGACTCACGCGCAGTCCTGAACGTCCCAACGTCACGTATTCATACAGGCTCATCTTCGTTCCTCCAGAATGATTTCAGACCGCAACATTCAGATGATCCATTCGCCAGGAATTTGATGCGCCGCCGCTCTCGCACTATTCATTATGTCTCGAGATCGAGGCCACTTTGCCCCGTCCGCACCGCGGACCCGGAGCCGCTACTCGGCCCTTCGAATTCTACACGGAAAGATTTATGCTATGGCAAGCTTGCGGGCTTCCTAAGGAGGATTTCGAGTATGCTGAACGTCACCACGGAAAAACACACGCTCGCGGTAGCCGACGGCACTTCTATGAATGCGTTCGTCGCGCTTCCTTCCGAGAAGGGTTCGTTTCCCGGCATGCTCGTTTTCCAAGAAGCGTTTGGCGTAAACGGACACATTCGTGACGTCGCTCAGCGGCTTGCCCGAGAAGGATATGTCGCGATCGCGCCCGAACTTTATCACCGCACCGCGCCTTCCGGAATTGAAATACCTTACAATGATTTCCCTTCTAGCATGCCGCATATGAAGGCACTCACGGAAAAAGGGTTGAGCGACGACATCCACGCCGCCTTCGGGTGGCTGCGCGACAGCAGTCACGTTGCGCCAAACCGTATCGGAAGCATTGGTTTCTGCCTGGGTGGGCGAGTTTCGTTTCTTACGAACTCAATCGTCCCCGTTCGGGGGTCGATTTCCTTCTATGGCGGAGGCATTGCCCCGGCGCTGCTTCCGCGTGCGACCCATCTTCACGCACCCATGCTATTTTTCTGGGGTGGCCTCGACAAACACATCCAGCAGGATCAGATTCGTTCTGTGATTGACACTTTGAAAGCGGCCGGCAAACCGTATATCAACGTCGAGATTTCCGACGCAGACCACGGGTTTTTCTGCGACGCGCGGCCGACTTACAATCCTGTCGCCGCGAAAGAAGCGTGGAGTCTTGCGATGAGCTTCCTCGCTGCCCACGTAAAGCATTCTGAGGAGCGGACTCACGCCGCGAGCTAGCTGCCTTCCAATCTATTAAGCGCCGAGTTCGGCCAGAAGCGCCGTTCGAAGCGCGTCCTGGTGTTCCGCGGTCAGTTTCGAACCAGCTGAAGTCAAATAAAACACGTCGATTGCCGTCTGACCTTCCGTGTCGATCAACGCAATCTCGATATTGCAGTTCTGGTGAGCGAAGCTCGAGCTGATTCGGTGTAGAAGTCCCGGCTGGTCTTGCGCAACCACTTCAATGAGCGTGCTATGCGCCGCGCATGTGTCGTCGAAGCTGATTTTTGTCTCGACTTTCACTTTCGGCGCCCGGTTTTGCCTCGCCCGCAGGCGATCGCGCAACATCCGGTCGAGGTCTACTTTCCCTAGAAGCGCGTCGTGAATGTTGGTCTTGAATCGCTCCCACTCCGAGAGATTCAACTCGAGAGTGCGAAAAGTATCTGTGAAATAAAATGTATCTACGACTGTCCCTGCCTGATTCGAAAACGCCGATGCTTTTACAATGTTCATTCCCCACGCCGCGAGCACACCCGCCATTGTCGCGAATAGAAACGGGCGATCCGGCGTCACGAGGGTCAAATCGTACCAGTGGCGTCCCCGGCGCAGGTCGATCTGCACCGAATCCTTCGCAAGATTTGCTGCCATCTCTGCGTGTGTGAAGACTTCTCCCGCTGAATGAGTAAGAAGGTACCGGCGAGGCAACCCCTCGAGAAAACTTTCCAGATGTTTACCGGCAGGCGGTGAGAGCGTGCGGAGATGCTCCAGAACCTCGTCCTGAACGTCGACGTGAAATCTCTGATCGAGAGTTCGATTCAAGAGATTCGCCGTTGCGATATAAAGCTGCCAGATGATTTCGGCTTTCCAGGGAGAGAGCGCTTCGGGATTGACGGCCTTGATGTCCGCGTAAGTCAGGAGACAGAGCATCTTCAATCGTTCCGGCGTTTCCACCTTTCCAGCAAAAGCTCGCACAGTTTCCGGATCAAAAATGTCTCTCCGCAATGCCGAGCTCATTTCCAAGTGTTTTCCAACGAGAAAGAGCACGGCTTCCCGGTCTGGCGTATCTAGATCGAGACGCGCAAGCGCGGTTTCAGCCAGCTCTGTGCCTGCTCGCACGTGGTCATTCGTCTTCACACCTTTTCCTGTGTCGTGAAGGAGAATTGCGAGATAGAGCAGATCGGGTTGCTCGAGCTCTTCCAGGAGCTCGGCATACCGCTGATCCCATTTCGATTGTGATTGGCGAAGCGCGTGAAGATTTTCGATCGCCACAAACGTGTGCTCATCGACCGTAAACCGGTGCGAGTAGTCGCGAACCACGAGCGATTCAACGCCTTCGAATTCAGGAAGCAAAATCTTCAAAAGTCCGAGCGAGTGCATCGCGCGAAGCGCGTCGGCAGCGTGAGGCGCAACCAGAATTTCCTGCAACAGATGCCAAAACTCGCTTTTCTCAGGCAGATCCGCCGCAAATATCGGCAGGGCCTGCTCAATTTGCGATTCAGCCTCCGCACTGAGCGCGAGACCGTGGCGCGCAACGAAGCGGAACGCGCGGAGCACCAGGTGCGGATCATCCAGACTTTCCGGCTGGCGCAGAAAAACCATATCGTCGACCACGGAAAATTCTGCGTTCGACAGCCTCGAGCGCCACGTT
>Ga0210388_10003935_pt1 | contig 11612 bp, 11 predicted proteins | sample IncBWC19OmetaG_FD_155485 | JGI IMG/M metagenome (GOLD analysis project Ga0210388, IMG submission 155485) | Forest soil microbial communities from Barre Woods Harvard Forest LTER site, Petersham, Massachusetts, United States - Inc-BW-C-19-O ... | reverse complement strand
CTCGATCAGCGTTCTCTTGTGTTGCCGTTCCTCCTGGACCTGGGACGCCTTCAATAAACCAGGAAGAATTCGAGATTGTGGGGAGTAGCGAGGCGATGAAGCGGTTGCGCCTGCAGGTACGGCGGATCGGACCGCACTTCCGCTCCGTACTGGTGAGTGGAGAGGCAGGCACGGGTAAAGAGTGGGTGGCCCGGGCACTGCATGGGATGGGGCGGCCAGCAGGCGGGCCGTTTATTGTATGCCATGCTGCGGCGATCGAGGACGCTCCAGTTGAGTTCGAAGCAAGTATGGGGCCGGTGGACACCATTACACGTTTGATGAAGAGGGCCCAGCGAGGGACGTTGTTTCTGGATGGGGTCAATGAGATGCCTTTAGAGGCGCAGGGCCGATTGCTGCGGGCGTTGAGAAAGCGTGAGTCGGCACAGAGTCATCGGGAGGCGTCGCAGTGGACGGGCTTGCGGATTATCGCAGCGACGGAAGAGGACCTGAGAATTCTGGTGTCCACGGGACGCTTTCGACACGACCTCTATCGGCGGCTGGCCACAGTGGACATTTTTCTGCCTCCGCTGCGGGAGAGGATGGAGGACCTTCCGGAGTTAGCGAGGTGCTTTTTGAGGAGGTTTGCGCAGCTCTATGGGAGGAGCGTCCGTGAGATCTCGGAAGCAGCCATGGAGAGCATGAAGAGGTATCGCTGGCCTGGAAATTTGCGTGAGGTGGAGGAAGTGCTGCGAAACGGAGTGCTGCAGTGCAAGGGCAGCGTGGTTGAATCTCGGCATTTACCGGCGTTTGCAGGGACGCGCGGGACGGGACCATCGACTGCGGTCGACGGTGAGAGTGTGCGGCTGCAGGACGTCGTGGAACAGCATGTACTGCGGGTGTTGAAGGACTGCGCGGGAAATAAGCTGCGTGCGGCGGAGGTTTTGGGGATCAGCCGGTCGACGCTGTACCGGATGCTCGATGCCGGGACATCCGCGGCCAGCTAGCGATCGGCATCGAAGATGATTGACGCGGCATTGAAGTGCTGGCTGAGGTTTGCGGACCCTTCGCGATAGACTGACAAACGGGGGCGAGGACAGATATGACAGGATTTTCGCTGCGTCGGTCGTGTATTTTGGTGCTGGTTGGCTGCATGGGTCTGGGCGTTTCGGCGGTGCAGGGTCAAACCGTGCCCACGACACCGACTGCTGCTTCGGTGGCCGCGCGAAGCAAGGCACTGTCGGCCCTGCTGGCCGATATCTGGCAAGACCATTTGAAACACTCGCCCGAGTTTGCTTCCTCGATTGGGGACAAACGGTACAACGACCAGCTGACCGACTACTCGGCGAAGGAGGTAAACGCCGCGTTGTCGCGCGGGCGTGACTATATTCAGCGGCTCTCGGAGATTGATACGACGGGCCTGCCGGCGCAGGAGCAGTTGTCGGCCGAGTTAATGCTGCGCTCACTGATCGATGAGCAGGAGGGCGCGAAGTTCAAAGAGTGGGAGATGCCGGTGAACCAGTTCAGCGGCTTTCACACGGACCTTGCGCAACTACCGAACCAGTTGCAATTTGATTCAGCTAAAGATTACGACGACTACATTGCACGGTTGAAGAAGGTCCCGACGGCTTTCTCGCAGATCATGACGAACATGCAGCTGGGGGTGGATGAAGGAAGGACGCCACCGCAGTATCTGATGGAGAAGGTGCTGGTGCAGACCCAGACGCTGGCGAACCAGACGGTGCAGGAGAGTCCGTTCGCGCTTCCGTTGAAGACGTTTCCCAAGTCGGTTAGCGCTGTTGACCAGAAGCGCATTTCGACTGAGCTGCTGGAGGCCATTTCGACTGATGTGCTGCCGTCGTATAAGCGGTTTGCCGGATTTCTGAAGGCCGAATACATTCCGAAGTCGCGGAAGGAGCTTGGGGTATGGGCACTCCCTGATGGAGATGCCTACTATGCCTACCTGATTCGGCAGCGGACGACGCTGAACAAGTCGGCCGCTGAGATCCACCAGATCGGACTCGATGCGGTGCAACGCGATGAGATAGAGATGCTGGCGATCGTGAAGGGCCTGGGGTTCGCGGACCTCAAGAGTTTCAGTGCAGCGCTGAAGGCGAATCCGAAGGAACATCCGGCGTCCGCTGACGGTCTGATCGATGCGTACAAGGGACATATCGGAGAGATGAAAACGAAGCTGCCCGAGCTGTTTGGACGGTTGCCGAAGGCCCCACTGGAGGTGTTGCCTGTGCCGTCCTATATCGAGAAGGACCAGGCCGCGGCCTACTACTACAGCGGGACGCCGGATGGGAGCAGGCCGGGGCGGGTGTACGTGAACACGTACAACTTTGCTGAGCGGTCGCTGGCGCCGGTAGAGGCCGTGTCGTATCACGAGGGGTTGCCGGGGCACCATCTGCAGATATCGATCGCGCAGGAGCTGACAGGGCTGCCGGAGTTTCGCAAGTATCAGCAGAACTACACGGCGTTCACCGAAGGTTGGGGGATGTACAGCGAACGCCTGGGCAAGGACGTTGGTCTCTACAAGGACCCCTATAGCGACTATGGGCGGCTGGAGAACGATATGTGGCGGGCAATTCGACTGGTCGTGGATACGGGGGTCCACTCGAAGCATTGGACGCGGCAGCAGATGGTGGATTTCTTTCATGATCACTCAGCGATTGATGAGACCAACATACAGGCCGAGGTGGACCGCTACATCGCGTGGCCAGGGCAGGCGCTGGGGTACAAGATGGGGCAGTTGAAGATCCTTGAGCTGCGCGACAGGGCGAAGACGGCGCTGGGACCTAAGTTCGATATCAAGGCTTTTCACGACGAGGTGTTGGACTCGGGTGCGCTTCCGCTGGACGTGCTGGAGAAGCGGGTGGACGCGTGGATTGCGGCCCAGAAGCAATAGGGTCTGATAGCCTTTGAGAATGAGTGAGAGCTTTGAGGTCCCGGTTGCGGCTGCAACTCCGGTGATGCCCGGGTTGAGGGTCGCGGTGCTAGGCGCAGGCAAGATGGGCGGCATTCTGCTGCAGGCATTTCTAAAGAACAACCTGCTTTCGCCGGAGCAGATCTTTGCCACGGTGCAGCATGCGGAGCGGGCGAGGGCCCTGTCGGCGCAGTTTGGGGTCGAGGTCACGACGGACAATCTGGCGGCGGCAAAACAGGCTGAGGTGATTCTGCTCGGAGTCAAGCCGACGCAGGTGCCGGCGCTGATTGAAGAGATCAGGACTGCGCTGACGCCGAAGAAGATGGTGCTCTCGTTTGCGGCTTCGGTGAAGACGCGGAGTATCGAAGACGGGGCGGGTTGCGAACTGGCGGTGGTCCGTGCGATGCCTAATACTCCAGCGATGCTCGCTGCGGGGATTACCGCGCTTTGTAGTGGACGGTTTGTCTCGCCAGAGCAGATGGCTGTGGCGCAGAAGATCTTTCAGACGGTCGGCAAGACGGTCGTCGTGGACGAAAAACATATGGACGCGGTGACGGGACTGTCAGGGTCGGGGCCTGCGTTTTTGTACATCATCATCGAAGCGTTGGCGGAGGCAGGCGTGAACGTTGGGCTGCCGCGCGATGTGGCCACGCTGTTGGCGGCACAGACGACGCTGGGTTCAGCGCGCATGGTGCTGGAGACGGGGTACCATCCGGCGCTGCTGAAGGACGCGGTAACAACTCCGGCAGGGTGTACCGTTGACGGCATTCTGGAGCTCGAAGAGGGCGGGTTGCGAGTGACGCTGATCAAGGCGGTGAAGCGGGCGACGCAGCGGGCGAAGGAACTGGCGAACGGGTAATTTTCTCGCCGAGGGCCGATGGCCAGTTGCTCGAAACGACATCCGCAAGGCTGCGTAGAATAAATGCATGGCTACGGCTGCAACAGTGACGGGAAGAAAGACCTCGCAGGCGCTGGTGCGGTTTGCCTGGGGTGTGGTGGGGTATAACGTCCTGGTGGTCCTTTGGGGGGCACTGGTGCGGGCCACTGGGTCGGGCGCAGGATGCGGGAACCACTGGCCGCTATGCAATGGGCAGGTCGTGCCTCTGTCTCCAAGTGTGCATACCGTGATCGAGTTTACGCACCGGATGATGACCGGCGGATCGCTTTTTGTTGTGATTGGGCTACTGATGTGGACGTTTCGCGGAACGATTAAGGGGCAGGCGTCGCGGGTGTTCGCAGTGGCTTCTACGGTGTTGCTGCTCAATGAGGCGTTTCTGGGTGCGCTGCTGGTAAAGCTGGGGTATGTGACAGGCAATCAGTCGATGGGGCGGGTGGTGGTGCTGTCGATTCATTTGAGCAATACGCTGTTACTGCTGGCTGCACTGACTCTGACAGCGAGGCTGTTGGGAACTCGACAGTTGTGGCGTCAGCTTGGAATTGGTGGAGCGAAAAAAGTCTGGGCCCTCTTTGGGTTGGCGGCGACGCTGGTAGTGGGAGTGAGCGGGTCGCTGGCGGCGCTGGGGGACACATTGTTCCCTGCTTCTTCGTTACGGGCAGCTTTTGCCCAGGACTTTGCGGCAGAGTCTCCGTGGTTGCTCCGTTTACGGGGAGTGCACCCGGTGAGCGCTGTCGTGGCGGCCATGTTCGTGCTTTGGCTGGCACGACAGGCGAGACGCGCTGGCGCTAGACGGTTAGCGGGAGCCGTTCTTGCGCTGCTTGCTTTTCAGTTTGCGCTAGGGTTGGCGGATGTTTTGCTGTTAGCTCCTGTGTGGATGCAGATACTCCATCTGCTGGGGGCAGACCTGTATTGGGTGGGTCTGGTAATGCTGGCAGCGGTAGTAGTTTGGCCGAAGACCGACGCGACGTCGCTGAAACCAACAAAGAGCTAAAACTTGTCTGCTCAAGTCTGGTTTCGAGTGAGATCGGGCTCGCGGAGGCATAACTTCTGGTGGCTATTGCGGAGTGGGCTTGCCTGCGATCTTGTCGCCGACCTTTTCTGTTCCGTGGGCGGTGTCCTTTGCGGCCACCTTAGTGCCGTGACCGACATCTTTACCGACGGTTTTAGTCCCATCAGCGGTCTTGTCTGCAGCTACCTTCGTGCCGGTTGCGGTCTTGTGATAGACCGTCTTTGTGCCAGTAGCCGTCTTGTTGTAGGTCTTCTTTGTACCGGTGGAGACAGCGTGTCCAGTATCCTTTGCTGCATTTTTGGTGTCGGTGCCGGCGGCCTTCATGTCCTGCTTGGCGCCGTCCTGGGAGAGGGCGTAGCTGGTTGAAAGGAAGATGGTAAGGGCGGATGCGAGAACGGTCGCCCGTAACTTGCGAATTTGCATTGAAACTCCTTCGGGGGCGAACAAGAACCCTACTAGATAGAGTCGCGGCAGGAGAGAAGCGTTGTAAGAAGGACTCAGAATTATGCGCAGTTCAAGGTTGGCGGACGAAAAGTGTTGAACTTTGCGTTGAAGACCGGATCGTGGACCGATTTTGTTATTGCGTTGTGAGTAATTCGTTGTTGTATAGTTGCAACGTTCGGGAATCAGCAGTTCCAACGTTTTGCAGGTTGATTCCTAATGCCTGGTTCGACCGTATTGTTGTGGTACCGAACATAGATTCGAAGAAGAGAGGGGTAGACGTGTTCTGTCCACAATGTAGGGTGGATAACGTTTACTTTTTGGTGTCTCACTGATGCAGTTTCTTGCGGCGCTTCTACTGATGAATGTGCAGCTGACCAAATTGGCGCCGGTGGATGTTCTGATCCTGGTGCTTTACTTCGCATTGGTGGTGTTTATCGGGTTTTATGCGAAGGGGAAGGCGAACACCAGCGAGGATTTTTTTCTGGCAGGGCGGGAGATGACAGCCTGGATCGCGGGACTGAGCTTTGTGTCGGCCAACCTTGGATCGCTGGAGCTAATGGGCTGGGCTGGAGCGGCCTACCAGTATGGGATCCTGGCCGCGCACTGGTATTGGATTGGTGCGATTCCGGCGATGCTGTTTCTGGGCATCGTGATGATGCCGTTTTATTACATCTCGAAGACCCACTCGGTGCCGGGGTACTTGAAGTTAAGGTTTGGCGAGGGTGCGCGGGCGGTATCGGCGGTGTCGTTTGCGGTGATGACGATCCTGATGAGCGGCGTGAATATGTACGCCATGGCGCTGGTGATGAAGACTGTGCTGGGATGGAACATCAGTTTCAGCATCTGGGTGGGTGCGGCGACGGTAGCTTTGTACGTTATGCTCGGCGGCCTGCGGTCGGCGATCATCAACGAGGTGTTGCAGTTTGTGCTGATTTGGGCAGGCGCCGCGATGATTCCGGTCCTTGGATTGATCGAAGCGGGCGGATGGACGAAGCTGAAGGCACAGATGGCAGCAAACCTCGGCACAACCGACTATGGGCACCTGTGGAGCACGCTGGGGAGCTTCAAGGACAATCCCATGGGCGTGCATTGGACAGGGATCGTCTTTGGGCTGGGGTTTGTGATCAGCTTTGGGTATTGGACTACTGATTTTCTAGTCGTGCAGCGGGTTTTGAGCGCAAATAATCTGCGCGCGGCGAAGATGGCCCCTGTGATTGGCGCGGCGTTCAAGATGGCGGTTCCGTTCATCGTGATCGTGCCTGGTCTGCTGGCGCTGGCGGTGTTGAGAAACCCCGACGGTAGCCTGATGCATCTGGTGCCAGAAAGCATTGCAGCAACGACAGGGCAACATAGCTACAACGAAGTGTTGCCGCTGATGTTGATTCGCTATTGCGGACCCGGGTTGCTGGGGTTGGGGATCACGGCCCTGGTGGCGGGCTTTATGAGCGGCATGGCGGGTAACGTCAGCGCGTTTTCGACGGTGTGGACATACGATCTGTATGGCGCATTCATAAACAAGAAGGCCAGCGATAAACACTACGTTGCGATGGGCCGCTGGTCGACGGTGATCGGGATGTTGGTGTCGATCGGGACGGCTTACCTGGTGATGAATGCGGCCAGCATCATGGATTACGTGCAAGCCTTGTTCAGCTTCTTTATCGCGCCGCTGTTCGGAACGGTGATTCTTGGGATGCTTTGGAAGCGGGCCACTCACTGGGGCGGATTTCTGGGACTACTTGCCGGGACGATGTCTTCAATCGGAATGTTTATCTGGGTGCAGAGTGACGCTGGGGCATTGCACTACATCGCGATGAGTCCGAATGCAAAGCCGATGGCGGAGAACCTGTATCGCGCGTTGTGGAGTTGGATTATCTGCGTGCTGGTGACGATCGTCGTGAGTTTGGTGACGGAGCCGGTGCCGACTGAAAACCTCTCTGGGCTGGTGTATGGCGTTACACCGATCCCGCATGATGGATCGACGACTATATGGCAGAAGCCGATCTTCTGGGCCATTGTGGTGATCGTTGTGTTCTTTGTTTTGAATTTGATCTTCTGGTAAGAGGTGGGCTGTATGGATAAACGTGAGCGTGAAATCGAATCTGCCGAGCTGTCGATCTGGTTCTTCTGCGGCATCCTTATGCTGGTTTATGGAGTGGTGCTGGTGATCACTGGAATCGTTGAGTTGCACGATCCGCCGCCAAATGAGGTGCTGCTGCCGTGGCTCGAGGCGCTGCACCCGACGTTGTGGTGGGGTGCGGTGTTGACTGTGTTTGGCGGATTCTACTCGATCCGGTTTCGTCCGGGCCGGGTTTAATTAGGGTTGAAGCACGTCTATATGGATGAAGTTTTACGACCAAGACCCGGAACGGGCATGAATTCAGGTGGATTATGGCAAAACAAATGACGATGGGTGTGATTGTAGGCAATCGTGGATTTTTCCCTAGCCACCTGGCCACAAGCGGACGATTGGAGATGATTGCGGCGCTCGAGGCCGCAGGAATCAAACCGGTCGTGTTGACGCCGGAGGAGACGGCCCACGGCGCCGTCGAGACCTACGAGGACGCGAAGAAATGCGCTGCATTGTTCAAGAAATATGCCGCGGAGATCGACGGGATTATTATTACGCTGCCGAACTTCGGCGAGGAGCGCGGGCTGGCGGACGCACTGCGGCTAGCGAACCTGCGGGTGCCGGTGTTGATCCAGGCGACGCCGGACCATGCCGGCAAGATGACGATTGCGTTCCGGCGCGATAGCTTTTGCGGCAAGATGTCGATCTGCAATAACTTGAAGCAGTATGGGATTCCCTATTCGCTGACGCGCGTGCATACGGAGGCGCCGGACTCGGTGGAGTTCAAGGCGGACCTGGAGTGGTTCTCAGGTGTGTGCCGCGTGGTGCGTGGATTGAAGAACGTGCGCTTCGGTGCGATTGGTGCGCGGCCGACCGCGTTCAATACGGTCCGCTACTCCGAGAAGCTGCTGGAGCGATCGGGCATCACGGTGGAGACGCTGGATCTGAGTGAGGTCATGGGGCGCATCGGGCGGATGAAGGACAACGATGATGCAGCACAGGTGAAGCTAGCAGCAATCAAGAAATATATTCCAGTGGGCGAGACGCCGGAGGCCGCACTAATGAAGATGGCGAAGCTCGGCGCAGTGATCGACCAGTGGATGACTGCTAGTGAGTTGACTGTGAGCGCGGTGCAGTGCTGGACGTCGATCGAGGAGTTCCTCGGTATCGTGCCCTGCACTGTGATGAGCATGATGAGCGAGAGCCTGATTCCCTCTGCGTGTGAGGTAGATGTGCTGGGAACGCTGAGCATGTATGCACTGACGTTGGCCAGCGAAACGCCGAGCGCGCTGTTGGATTGGAACAACAACTATGGCGACAATCCGGACAAGGCGGTTTGCTTCCACTGCTCGAACCTGCCGAAGCATTTCTTCAACGAGGGCGTAAAGATGGACTTCCAGCAGATCATCGCCGGGACCGTCGGCAAAGAGAACACGCACGGCACGCTGGAGGGGACGGTGAAGGCCGGGGCGATGAGCTTTGCGCGTTTCTCAACCGATGACTTTGCCGGGCAGATCAGCGGATATGTCGGCGAGGGTGCGTTTACCAACGATCCTTTGCATACGTTTGGCGGGGCCGGGGTGGTGGAGATCCCGAAGATGCAGGAGCTGCTCCGATATATCTGCGAGAACGGCTTCGAACATCATGTCGCGGCTAACTTTTCGACCACGGCGGCACCCGTTCACGAAGCCGCCACGAAATACCTCGGCTGGAAGATGCACTGGCATCGGTAGAGCGGACAGCGATGTTAGTCAGCCTTGCGAAGCTGCTGATTTTTGATCAGGAGCTCGGCGACCAATCGATGTAGACGAGAGTTCTCGATCTCGAGCTCCGTAAGACGGTCGTTATGCGTGGCGGCGGTTGGCCGATAATGGACCGACGAAGATGGATCTTTGTAGCCACTCTGCTCGGCGCTTTCTCCGGTGTTGATGGCGCTTGTATCGAACTTGTTCATACTTGAGGCTCCGCGGTCGAGGCGAAGGGGGCGCGGCCGCAATGCATTCCTTTGCGAAATTTTTCGCGCTCCTCGGGTGTCATCTGCTCCCAGCGATCTTTCATGCGCTGCTTCCAATGATTGCGCCCGCCGGGGCCGTGACGATGGAAGCCGCCAAAGAGGATTTTGCTGAGTAATAGCAGGCCAATCGCTTGCCAGAAGGTGATCGTGTGCCATCCAAAGATCGGTGGAATGAGCACGTTCCACAGACCCTCAACGATGGAGCCGAAGACAACGATTCCGATGATCACGAAAATCGCGATTCTTATTCCTCTAAGTACGGGATGATGACGCATGGGTAACTCCTTATTTCTTTCCAAAATTTTCGTAGATCGTCTGCAAACTTTGTCGCAGGTGCAGTACGGCGTAGTGCTTTCGCGAGAGCAGAGTGTTGACGCTGAGACCGGTCTCCGCGGAGATGTCTTTGAAGCTCTGCCCCATCAATTCGTGAGCGATAAAGACTTCGCGCTGGGCCTCAGGCAGCTCTTCGAGGGCTTCGTCCAGGGCATCAAGAAGCAGATTCCTCGCATAAGCTGCTTCGGGACCGGCATCCTCTGACGGGAGGAGGTCTTCGAGCGTGTCGCCCCCTTCTTCGGCGGACGATGGATTGTTGAGCGAACTGGGCTTCTTTCTGCGGAAGAGATCGACCATCCGATTCCGGGCCACGCGAAAGAGCCACGCAGTTACATGCTCTATGGGCTTCATTAAACGGTAGGCTTCGAGGAGCTCGTAGAAGACGTCCTGAAGGATGTCCTCGGCTTCGCTGGTGTCAGCGACGTGCTTGCGGATGAAATTGCGCAGTCTGGGCTGGTCTCTCTCCAGAGCCTCAGAGATGAGCTGGTTCTGCTCGATAATCGTCCAACTACCCGGGATTTGGCTCATCTACAGGTGTAGACGGGTGACGGACAGGAATATTTTATGGCGATGATTATTTTGTTTGGTTTGAGAACGGAAGGACGGCCCAGGCGATCTTGAGAGTAAACAAATCGCTTGCCTGCAGGAATCTTGGTGATAGGATGCCTCAAAGCCTTCATTCAAAGGAGTTCTACCACCATGCGAAGGGCCGTCGCCTGTTTTACCTTGCTTGCAAGCACCGCATACGCTGTCAACGCTGGAGAGGTTTCTCTGCGTGGGTACACCTCGGAACACGCTGCTGCCGAGGTGCAGTGGGAGCAGAAGTTTCGCGAGATACCTGACCCGGTGAAGGTCCGTGAGAATATGCGACGAATGTCAGCGCGGCCGCATCATGTCGGTTCGCCCTACGACAAGGACAACGCCGAGTGGTTGCTGGCACAGCTAAAGTCGTATGGGCTGGACGCGAAGATCGAACAGTTTGAGGCGCTGTTTCCGACGCCGAAGTCGCGAAAGCTTGAGTTGCTGGGGCCGGAGAAGTTCGAGGCCACGCTCGACGAGCCGGTGATCAAGGTCGATCCAACTTCGGACCAGAAGAAAGAGCAGTTGCCAACTTACAACGCGTACTCGCGGGACGGCGACGTCACGGCCCCGCTGGTCTATGTGAACTATGGAGCGCCGGCAGACTACGAAGAGCTGGCTGCGATGGGTGTCTCGGTGAAAGGCGCCATCGTGATCGCGCGGTATGGTCAAACATGGCGAGGAATCAAGCCAAAGGTCGCGGCGGAACATGGTGCGGTCGGCTGCATCATCTACTCTGATCCGCGCGACGATGGTTACTTTCGCGGTGATACCTACCCTGACGGGCCAATGCGACCGCCAGAGGGCGCGCAGCGCGGCAGTGTGATGGATATGCCCGTGTATCCGGGCGATCCGCAGACGCCGGGCATCGGTGCCGTGGCCGGTGCGAAGCTGATTCCGCTGGACCAGGTGCAAACGATTACGAAGATTCCTGTGCTTCCGATCTCATACGCGGACGCAACACCGTTTTTGAAGTCCCTGCGCGGCGAATTGGTACCTGAAAGCTGGAGGGGCGGGCTGCCGTTCGCGTATAAGGTTGGTCCAAGCGTGGCGATGGCGCATCTTGCGGTGAGCTTCAACTGGGACCGCAAACCGCTCTACGACGTGGTCGCGACGATTCCCGGTTCGACGTTGCCTGATCAGTGGGTGATTCGCGGAAACCACCACGACGCATGGGTGAACGGTGCCGGCGACCCTCTTTCCGGTGCGAGCGCTGAGCTGGAGGAGGCGCGTGGGCTGGGTGAGTTGTTAAAACAAGGCTGGCATCCACAGCGCACAATTATCTATTGCTTCTGGGACGGTGAGGAGCCGGCGCTGCTAGGTTCCACCGAGTGGGTGGAGGCCCACGCGCCTGAACTGAGT
>Ga0210388_10003934_pt1 | contig 11613 bp, 10 predicted proteins | sample IncBWC19OmetaG_FD_155485 | JGI IMG/M metagenome (GOLD analysis project Ga0210388, IMG submission 155485) | Forest soil microbial communities from Barre Woods Harvard Forest LTER site, Petersham, Massachusetts, United States - Inc-BW-C-19-O ... | reverse complement strand
GCGGCGAAACGCGAATTCGAGTTTCGGCCCGGGCCGCTGTTCGCCGATGTGTTGCTGGTCGATGAAATCAATCGCGCGAGCCCAAAGACCCAGTCCGCACTGCTGGAGGCGATGGAGGAGCGCCAGGTGACGGTCGAGCGCAAGACCTATGCATTGCCGCCGCAGTTTTTGGTGATCGCCACTCAGAACCCCGGCGATTTCGAAGGGACCTATCCGTTGCCGGAATCGCAGTTGGACCGATTCATGCTGCGCATCGACATGACCTATCCCCAGCGCACCGATGAGCAGGCGATCCTCGCGCAATACGCGGCCTTGAGCGGACTGGCGGTGGCCTCAACGCCGGTTGTCTCAGCGGAGATGCTCGAGGAGGCGCGCGCCGCCGTGGATGCGATCCATGTGGCGCCCGAGCTGCTCGGGTATGTCCTGGATCTGGCGCAGGCCTCCCGGCAACATGCGCACCTCACCTTGGGCCTCTCCACTCGCGGCGCGTTGGCGGCACTGCGTGCCGCGCGCATCGCGGCGGCGCTGCGCGGCGCAACCTTCGTGAGCCCGGATGACGTCAAAGGCGTGATGCCGACCGTGATTTCGCACCGCTTGATGCTCGCCCCGGAAGCGATGCTCGAAGGAATTACCACCCAGGCGATTGTGCAGCAGATGCTCGAGCAGACGCCGGTACCCCGATGAGCGGTGCGAGTCTGCGCGCCAACGCCTTTTTGCTGGTGCTGGTGACGCTGGCTGCGGCAATTGCGGGCGATTGGAGCGGCGATTCGAGCCTGACGGGCGTGTGGCGGTTCCCCGCGGCACTCTTGCTGCTCGGGCTCGCCTACGAATCCTTGCTGGTGTCGCGTAGTAAAGTGGCGTTCAAACTCGAGACGCCCGAGCCGCTGTACCTGGGACGCGGCGCATCATTTCGCTTTGTCTGCACGCATTCCCTCAACCGCAACGTGAAGTTGGAGGTCGCGCTCACCGCCCCGGAGTACTTCGATGTTGAGACGCAGGTTGAATCCTTGAGCGTGCCGGCCGGCGCGAGCGCGATCATCGAGCGCGTCGTCCTGCCTTGCCGGCTGGGCGAGCATGAGTGGAAGCAGCTCAGCACGCGGATCGCCGGGCCGTTGGGACTGGCCTGGTGGCCCAGGAAGGTTGAATGCGTGAAGCGAGTCAAGGTACTGCCGGATCTGTTTCGCAGCGCCGCGGAAGTCAGAAGCGTCTCGGCATCCGGGTCTCAGGCGGGACTCGACAACGGCGCCGGCGCAGAAGTGCTGCGCTTGCGCGAGTACCGCAGCGGTGATCCGCCGCGAGTGATTGATTGGAAGGCGACGGTGCGCGCCGGACGCCTGATCAGCCGCGACTACTCACAGGATCACGGCTTGCAAATCGTCATCCTGATCGACGCGGGGCGCTCGAGTGCGCTGCGCGCCGGCAACCTCGATCGATTCGGCCACTACGTCAATGTGGCGGCTCGTCTGGCGCAATTCGCGGTCGAGCGGGAGGATCTGGTGGGATTGATCCTGTATGCCGACCGCCCTTTGGCGACATTGGTGCCGGCCAGGGGCGCGGGCGCCGTGGTGCGGCTGCGATCGATGCTGGCGGCGGCGCGCGTCGAGCGCACCGAATCCAATCCGCTCTATGCGGCCACCCGCGTCCGATCACTGGTGCGGCACCGCAGCCTCATCGTCATCCTCACCGATATCGATGACGCATCGGCCAAGAGCCAACTAACGCAGGCGGTACGGTTTCTGGTGCCCAAACATCTGCCGTTCGTCGCGGGCTTATCGAGTGCTGCGGTGGAATCGATGGCGCGCGCGCCGGCTCGTCAGTGGCTGGACCCTTATCGCTCCCTCGCCGCGCAAGAATATTGCATTGGCCTGGAACGCAAAGTCCGCGCGTTGAATGCGCTCGGCGCGCCGGCATTGGTCGCGAGGCCGGAACAGCTGGAGCACGCGGTGTTTGCGGCGTACGCTAATTTTCAGCGTCAGCGCCGCGCTTGAAGTCGGGCGCGCGGAACAGGCGGCCGCTCATCAGAGTCCACAAGATCAGCCAGTAGGCGATGCCGATGGTGACTCGGCTGGCCATGGGAAAACGCGGATCCGGAGAAACAAAGCCTTCGATGAATCCGCAGCCGACCAGCAATAGCGCGCACAACAGCAGCACGGGCGCGATGCGATGCGCGCAGGCTTGGAAAGAATCGCGGCGCGATTCGACAGTAGGCCGAACGATAGACTCGCCGAGCGCGACGCCCATCGCACCGGCGATGCAGATCACCGAGAGTTCCACAGGGCCATGCGCGATGATGAACTCGAACAACGCGCGCGCCAAACCGTGTTGATGCACAAACGCAAATGCCGCGCCAAGCATGAGGCCATTCACGGCAATCAGATACAACGTGCCCAATCCTAAGAATATTCCCGCGCAGAAGGCCAGGATGCTGACCACGATATTGTTGGCCAGAATGCTGATCGAGAGGATCGAGGAGGGCATGACGTTGATGATGCCCTCGGTCCAGAGGTGTCCCTGTTCGACGTGTTCGATCATGTCGTCGCTCGCGAACAGGCTGATCAGTGTCGGAAAGGTCGCCACCAGCCACCAGCCGGCCAGGGCGCTCAACCCCATGAGCAAAGCCATGGCGGCGATGCGCCCGCGCAGCTCGTGTGCCGCGCGCGGGATATCGACGCTCAGCAGCAGACGTATGGCGGCTATTCCACCGCGGGGACGGCGATTGACCACGCCGTGCAACTGGCCGTAGAGCGACTCGAGTCCCAAGGTCATGCGGCTGTTGGGTGCCACGCGTCTTGCAGTCGCCAGGTCCCGGGCAAGACCTCGATAGGCTTCCACGGCGCTCAGTGCCTCATCGACCGTGGCGTGGCGTTGCGCCCGCAGCGCGGCAACATGCTGCACCACGCTGCGCCAAGCCCCGGCGCGCGACACCAACCACTGCCGGATGTGCGAAGCGTCAGATGTGAGCTGCGTCATGGGACTCGTCAGGCATGGCAGACGCGGCGTTCGAATTCAAATGTGCCTGCAGCATGGCCCGCAGGTTCGCATCGGCCAGCGCGTCCAGCGCAACCGTATCCGCTGCCGGGTCCAGCCGCCGCAAAAGCGAGCGGGCGATTTGAGCGCGGCTTGCTGTTTCGAGCGAGTCCCAGCGCTCCAGGAGTTGATCGACCAGTTCCAGGGCATCGAGCGATAGCTGCGAGCGGCTGGCCAGCGCTTCGATTCGCAGCAAGGATTTTTCGGCCGCGGCATTGTCCAGTACCAGCAGCGTGCCGGCGGCCATGTCGCCGACTCGAACCCGATTGGCGGTCACGAAACAGCTGATCAGCCCAAGCATATAGGCCGCGGGCAGACTGTCGACGAGGCGAAAAATATTGCGGATGAGCAAGGCTGAAGTTCCCGCCGGTCCGCCATCGCGGCTCACGATGCGCACGCCCGCCATGCGCTTGCCCGGCGTGCGTCCGCGCAGCGCAACCTCCAGGATCGGGTGGTAGAGAAAATAGATGATCGAGGCCGGCAGAATGCTCAAAAAGCCGGCCGCCGATTTTACGGTCAGCGCGACATCGAATAAGAAGTAGGCGATGAGCAGCCAGGCAGCGGCGATCAGGAAACGGATATGCCAGTCGATCACGAAGGCGTAGCTGCGGGTTCCGGGACCTGCGAGCTTGAGCGTGAGGTCGACTCCCGTCACGCTCTGAACGCTTAACTGCTCATCGCTCATGGATGCGGTGCAGGGTTGCGGGAATCGCGGCCGTAATAATCCGGATAGTCGCTGCTCAAGCCCTTGAAGCGCCGATGGACCCACAGGTACTGATCCGGCACCAGGCGCACCTGCGCCTCGAGCAATCGATTGTAGCGTTCGACGTCCTCAACCGGATCGGGACCGGGGAAATTCTCGAATGCAGGTCCGATGACCACCCGGTACCCGGCGTTGCCGGGCAGCCGCTCGCCAAAATAAGTCATGACGGCGGCACCCGAAATGCGCGCCAAACGCGAGGTTGCCGGATTGCTGGCCGCCGGGATGCCGAAGAAGTTGACCATCGCCGCCCCCTTGTTGCGGTAACTTTGGTCCGGGGCGAACCACACGGCTTCATTTCTTTTTAAGGCCCGCACCATGCTCCTGATGTCGTCCTTGGGAATCGGCTTGCCATGGCGGCAAAAGCTTTCGAACATAATGTGCGACAGCAGGGCGTTTTTCATGGGGCGATATACGACATTGAGCGGCACCACCGTTCCCAATATGCGCGTGGAGATTTCGATGGTCGTGAAATGGCCGCCGACCAGAATGGCGCCACGGCCCTTGGCGAGCGCCGCCTCGAGGTGCTGCAGGCCTTGTATATCCGCTAGGCGATTGAGGCGCTCATCGCTGCTCCACCAGGTATCGGCGGTCTCGCACAAGGCCATGCCTAGGCTCCGGCAATGGCGGTCCAGCAGCTTTTCGCGCTCCGCCGCCGATAATTCCGGGAGGCACAGGGCAATATTGCGGCGCGCGATCCGCAGATAGCTCAAGGGCAGCTGCTTGAGCAGCACCCCAATGGCGCCGCCCACCCGGGTTTGCACGCCGTAGGGCAGGAATTCGACGGCGCGCATCACCCCCAATCCCACCCAGGTGATCCAATACTTGGGCAGGAGATACGCTAGCGCCATCCGACTGCTGTCATAAGAATAGTACTTGCGGCTGATGCGACAGCCGGTGAGGATAGCCGCGTTAAAGAGCGGTTACCAGGATTGACGCGGCGCAGCATAGGGTTGCTCAAGCTGGAATATTCGTACTTATCAGTAAATTGCTGTAGTATTCGCGCCGGTTCGTGATTTCTACTTGGTCCGTTTTTGGTCACCGCGCCGCTCCGGCGTCACCTTGGCCACAACCCACAAAGCAGGTTTCCTCGATCCAGGTGGCTGGCATTCCGCAATAGGGTTCAACTCAAGGCACGCGTGACCGGCCGATAGTTTCTTTTGTAGTAGGTATTCTTCACATGACGAAAATGTATGTTGGCAATCTCCCGTTCTCAATGGACGAGTCCGCAGTGCGCGCGCTGTTCGAAAAGCATGGCGCGGTACAGTCGGTAGCGTTGATCAATGATCGCGACACCGGTCGGCCCCGCGGCTTCGGCTTCGTTGAAATGGCCAGCGCAGATGCTGCGCGCGCTATGCAGGCCTTGAATGGTCACGATGTCGACGGGCGAGCGCTGAAGGTGAACGAGGCGCAGGAGCGCACCGGCGGCGGTGGCGGCGGTGGTGGTGGTGGTGGATCTCGCGGTCCGAAGCGCTGGTAACAGTGGCTTAAGATTTAAGCGATAACGGGGGCCGCAGCGATGCGGCCCTTGTCATTTCCAGTTAGGGCAATTGCTCAATCAGGGTTTACGCCCGAAGGGGCATTGCCTATAATCGCGGCCCTCGGCGGGGCTTGAACTGGCGCGTTGGCTTAAGGGTTGCCTTAAGTCCTAAGGCGCTGCTCGCGAATTGTTTTAGGTTTGGCCCCTTTTAGGGGCTTTTTCTTAAGCGAATGGAAGGGGGCCGATGGTCCCCTTTTTGTTTCTGGGGTTGGCCTAATCGAAATGCGCGACGCCTTGATCCGCTTGCTGGAGCCGCCGATCGAGGCGCTTGGTTTTGAATTGGTCGAGATTGAGATTGCGCGGGAAGGGCGCGGCGGTGTGCTGCGGGTTTTCATCGATCGGCGTGCGGAGGACCCCGCGGCCGGTGTCACGGTGGATGACTGTGCACGCGTGAGTCACGCGGTGAGCGAGGTGCTCGAGATCCATGATCCGATCAAGGGGCATTACACGCTGGAGGTTTCCTCGCCGGGCTTTGATCGGATCCTGCGGACGCGCGCGCATTTTGAGCGATTTGTCGGCGCGAGGATTTTTGCCGAGTTGAAGCTGCCGATGGACGGGCGGCGGCGGTTTATTGGGCTATTGAAGTCTGCGTCAAGCGACACGATTGTAGTGGAAGTGGACGGCAAGGCCTACGGGCTGCCGCTCGATCGAATTCAGAAGGCGAGATTGCGGCCCGAGTGAGCATTGCGGCCGGAGTGAGCGAGGAGTCTCAAGGTTTATGAACAAAGAAATACTGATGGCCGTCGACGCGGTTTCCAACGAGAAGGGCGTCGATAAGGAAATTATATTCGACGCGCTCGAAGCCGCGCTGGCATCCGCGACTCGCAAGAAACACGGCGAGGAGCTGGATGTGCGCGTCTCGATCAATCGCAAGACCGGCGGATACGACACCTTCCGGCGCTGGAAGGTGTTTGCGGACGACTCGACCGAACTGGAAGTGCCGGAGCGCGAATTGCGCCTCGACGATGCCCGCGATATCGACAAAGACGTCGAGCCGGGCGGGTTCGTCGAAGAACCGATGGAATCGGTGCCTTTCGGACGCATTCTGGCGCAAACCGCCAAGCAAGTGATCGTGCAGAAGGTTCGTGAAGCCGAGCGCGCCCAAGTGGTCGATGCCTACAAGGATCGGGCCGGGACGCTGGTCAGCGGCATCGTCAAACGGGTCGATCGAAATGGTGTGTACGTCGATCTCGGCGCGAATGCCGAAGGATTCATTGCGCGCGAGGAGATGATTCCGCGCGAACCGGTGCGTTCTCAGGACCGCATCAAGGCGTTCCTGAAAGAAGTGCGCACCGAGCCGCGTGGTCCGCAATTGTTCCTGTCGCGCACCGCGCCGGAATTCCTGATCGAATTGTTCAAGCTGGAAGTTCCCGAAGTCGGCCAGGGCTTGATCAACATCCTGGCGGCCGCCCGCGATGCCGGCGTGCGTGCCAAAATCGCCGTGCGCAGCAACGATCCGCGCGTCGATCCGGTGGGCGCGTGCGTCGGCATGCGCGGCTCGCGCGTGCAAGCGGTCTCCAACGAGATTGCGGGTGAGCGCGTCGACATCATTCCTTTCGATGAGAACAATGCGCAGTTCGTCATCAATGCCATGGCGCCCGCCGAGGTGACCTCCATCGTGGTCGATGAAGACTCGCATTCGATGGACATCGCCGTCTCTGAGGACAAACTCTCGCAGGCCATTGGCCGCGGCGGCCAGAACATCCGCTTGGCGAGCGAGCTGACCGGCTGGGAATTGAATGTGATGAGCGAATCGCAGGCCGAAGCCAAGAGCGAGACCGAATCTCTGGCGCTGCGCGAAACTTTCATGAAGCAGCTCGATGTCGATGCCGACGTGGCGAGCATTCTGGTGCAAGAGGGCTTCTCGACCATCGAGGAAATCGCTTATGTGCCGGCCAGCGAATTGAACGGCATCGAAGAATTTGACGAGGAAATCGTCAAGGAGCTGCGCACCCGGGCGCGCGATGTGCTGTTGACGCAGGCGATCGCCAGCGAGGAATCGATGGACGGCGCCGAGCCCGGCGCGGATTTGATTGAAATCACCGGCGAGAGCCTGGGTAAGACGTTGGCGCGCAAGGGCGTGCGCACGCGCGATGATTTGGCGGACCTGGCGGTCGATGAACTAGTTGAGATGGGCAGTATCGATGAGAAGAAGGCCGGCGAACTGATCATGAATGCCCGTAAGCACTGGTTCGCGGAAGAAGCTAAGGTCTAGGAGTCAAGTATGGCAGACGTAACCGTCGCTCAATTCGCGGAAGTTTTGAAGGTACCGGTCGACCGGCTGCTGCAGCAGCTCGATCAAGCCGGCATCAAGGTCGACGGCGCCGAAGACATGATCAGTGAGGATGCCAAGCACGAGCTGCTGACGCATCTGCGTCGCAGCCATGGGCACGATGAATCCCAGGGCGACGCCGCGCCGCGCAAAATCACGCTGCGCCGCAAGTCGCAGTCCGAGCTGAAGCTCGCGAGTCCGCAGGGCCGCGCGCGCACCGTGAACGTCGAAGTGCGCAGCAAGCGCACCTACGTCAAGCGCGAAGTGCTCGAGGACCAGGCGCGTCACCAGCAAGAAGAGATCGACAAGCAGCGCGAGACCGAGGAGCAGGCCAAGGCCGCCCTGGAGCGTGCCGAAAATGAGCGCCTCGAGAAGGAACGCCTGGACCGCGAGCGCCAGGAGGAAGAGAGCCGGCGGCGCAGCGATGAAGAAAATCGCAAGCGCACCGCGGAAGAAGAGGCACGGCGCGCCGCCGAAGTTCAGGCGCGCGAAGTGGCGGAGCGGGAACGCAAGGCGGCGGCGGCGAAGCCCGGCAAGGCAACGCGCGAGGTCGTGGACGACAAGTCGACGCGCTACGGCCGCCAGGAATTGCACATCGTCGGCGATGTCAGTTCGCGGCACAAAAAGAAGAAATCGCGCGACGGCCGGCGCCGCTCGATGGGCGGCGAAGCCGATACCAAGCATGGCTTTGAGATGCCGACCGCGCGCGTGGTACGCGAAGTGGCGATCGGCGAGGCGATGACCGTGGGCGAGCTGGCGCAAAAGATGGCGGTCAAAGCGACCGAAGTCATCAAGGTCATGATGAACATGGGTGTGATGGCCACGATCAATCAAATGATCGAGCAGGACACCGCGGTACTGGTGGTCGAGGAGATGGGTCACACGGCCGTGCTGCGCAAGGAAAATATCATCGAAGATGACCTGCAAGGCGAAGCGGATGCTTCGCTCGAGGTGCTGCCGCGCCCGCCGGTCGTCACGGTGATGGGACACGTCGATCACGGCAAGACTTCGTTGCTCGACTACATTCGGCGCAGCAAGGTGGCGGCAGGGGAGGCCGGGGGCATCACGCAGCACATCGGCGCGTACCATGTTGAAACCGCCAAGGGCATGGTGACCTTCCTGGACACGCCCGGCCACGCCGCATTCACCTCGATGCGCGCCCGCGGCGCGCAGGTCACGGACATCGTCATTCTCGTGGTCGGCGCGGACGATGGCGTCATGCCGCAGACAGTGGAAGCGATTCAGCACGCGCAGGCGGCGAAAGTGCCCATTGTCGTGGCGCTCAATAAAATGGACAAACCCGAGGCCGACGCCGAGAAGGTCAAGCAAGAACTGACCAAGTACGGTGTCATTCCGGAAGAATGGGGCGGCGAAAATATTTTCGTACCGGTCTCGGCGCGCACCGGCCAAGGCGTTGATCAGCTGCTCGACAGCATTCTATTGCAGGCGGAAGTGCTCGAACTCAAGGCACCGACTGCCGGTCTTGCCGCCGGATACGTGATCGAATCGAGCCTGGAGAAGGGCCGCGGCGCCGTGGCCACCGTGTTGGTGTTGCGCGGTACGCTCAAACTGGGCGACCCGCTCTTGATCGGCCAGGAATTTGGGCGCGTACGCGCGCTGTTCGATGAGGCCGGACATCCGGTCGATTCGGCCGGGCCCTCGATTCCGGTGGTGGTGCTGGGACTCTCCGGCGCGCCCAACGCGGGCGATGAGCTGCTGGTCGTGGAGAGCGAGCGCAAGGCGCGCGAAGTGGCGATGCATCGCCAATCGAAATCACGCGATGTGAAGTTGGCCGCCAAAGCCACCAACATGCAGGACGTGTTCTCGACCATGGGCGAGAGCAAGGCCGACCTGGTGCAGCTCTTGGTAAAAGCCGATGTGCAGGGCAGTGCCGAAGCGCTGCGCGATTCCTTGAATGGTTTGTCGACGCCCGAGGTCGCGGTGAACATCGTTGCCTCCGGGGTCGGTGGACTCACCGAGTCGGACGTGACCCTGGCGGCCGCGTCGAAGGCCCGCATTATCGCGTTCAACGTGCGCGGCGATGCAGCGGCACGCGCGGCCATCAAAGAGCATGGCGTGGACGTGCGGTACTACAGCATCATTTACGAAGCCATCGATGACATCAAAGCCGTGTTGACCGGCATGCTGTCGCCGGAGGTGAAAGAGCAAATTGTCGGCTTGGCCGAAGTCAGAAGCGTATTCCGCTCGAGCAAGTTCGGAACGGTGGCCGGTTGCATGGTCATCGACGGCTACGTTCGCCGCAACTTCCCCATCCGCGTGCTGCGCAACAACGTCGTGATTTTCGAGGGCGCGTTGGAATCCTTGAAGCGCTTCAAAGACGATGTCACCGAGGTGCGCGCAGGCACCGAGTGCGGCATCGGCGTGAAGAACTACAACGACGTCCAGGAAAAGGATCAGATCGAGTGTTATTCGCGGGTTGAAGTTGCCAGAACTCTTTAAAGGCGCTGCGCGCCACCTTTGACGGGGTCGAGGCGACCCCGACCTTTAGTGTGGGAAACCCATGGCCAAAGACAACCCTCGAGCAAAACGCCTCGGCGAGCAGATCCAACGCGAGCTCACCGAGCTCTTGCGGCGCGACGTCAAGGACGAGCGTATCGGCAACGTGACGATCACCGCGGTCAACGTTACCGGGGATCTGCGCACCGCCAGGGTTTATTACCTGGTATTCGGCAAGGATGGTCCGGACCCGAAGGTGCAGCAGGGCCTGACGAGCGCGGCGGGCTTCCTGCGCAATGCCTTATCGAAGGCGTTGATGATTCGCTATACACCCACCTTGACGTTCGAACTCGACACCACGATCGAACATGGCGTGCGCCTGACCCAGTTGATCGACTCGTTGAAAAAACCTGAGGGTTCCGGCGTCGGAACGCCCGACGTGGGAGCGGCCGGTGTGGGAACGCCGGCACCGGCCGACGGCGCGGGAACGGATGAGCACGACCATATTATTGACGAGGGCTGAACGTGCCCGCCGATATTCATGGGATTCTGCTGCTGGATAAACCGCTGGGCTTGAGTTCGGCCGGGGCGGTTGCCCGCGTCAAACGATTGTTCAACGCGCGCAAGGCCGGGCATACCGGATCGCTCGACCCGCTCGCATCCGGTCTCTTGCCGATTTGCTTCGGCGAAGCCACGAAGTTCGGCACCCAATTGCTGGAGGCCGACAAGACCTATCGCGTCACCGTGCGGCTCGGCGAGCGCACACCGAGTGCGGATCGCGAGTCCGAGGTGATCGAGACGCGCGTGCTACCGGCGTTCTCGCTCGACGACTTGCAGCGCGCGTTGGCGCTGTTTCCACGCGACTACCAGCAGATTCCGCCCATGCATTCCGCGCTGAAGCAGGACGGCAAACCGCTCTATGAATATGCCCGTGCCGGCATCACGCGCGAGCGCGCCGCGCGCGCCATCACCATTCACGAGCTGCGGCTGCTCGAATGGCAGGCACCCGATCTGTCCTTCGATGTGCGCTGCACGAAGGGCGCCTACATTCGCGTGCTGGCGGAGGATCTGGCGACCCAGCTTGGGACCATTGGCCATTTGGCGGCCCTGCGCAGGCTCGCCGTGGCCCCGTTTGTTGCGGAGCCCCAATGGCCATTCGAGGCCTTGGAGGCCATGACCCTGGACGCGCGCCACGAGGTCTTGCTGCCGGTGGACGCGGCCTTGAGCGCCTGGCGGCGTTTTGACCTGCCCGCCGGGGGGGTGAGTGCCCTGCGCCAGGGCCAGTCGCTCAATGTCGCCGTCGAACTCCCCGGAATGGTGCGTATCTACGCGGCAGACATAGGATTTTTGGGCTTGGGCGAGATTGAAGCGGCCGGCCATCTTAGGCCGCTGCGCCTCATTTCGGCGGCAACGAATCGTGCTTGAGGCGAGGTGCCGCGACGCGTACAATGCGCGGCTTCTTAAAAGGTCCTAAGTTATTGATTGAGGGTTCGATTTCAATGCCACTTACTCGTGAAGAAAAGACGGGCGTCGTCGGTAAATTTCAGCGCAGCGCGC
>Ga0210388_10003931_pt1 | contig 11616 bp, 13 predicted proteins | sample IncBWC19OmetaG_FD_155485 | JGI IMG/M metagenome (GOLD analysis project Ga0210388, IMG submission 155485) | Forest soil microbial communities from Barre Woods Harvard Forest LTER site, Petersham, Massachusetts, United States - Inc-BW-C-19-O ... | reverse complement strand
TAGAGTATCAAAAGATGTGTCTTGTTTAACGGCTAAATATGGATGTCAGTTCTTACATAAAAGCAGAATTGTACTTGATTGTTTTGTTGGTTTGGGTGTTAGATTTAAAAATGTAACGACTACACTAACACAGCAGCAGGTTAATGGGTTGAAGTATAATGACGATTCCAGTTATGAATCAGATGAAATAGGATACCTGGTTAAACCGGGTATGTACGTATTGCCTAATCTTGAAGCAGGTTTTAAGATAGGTTACCAAATAAATTAATTTAGTATTAGTTACTTTTAACGCTAGTGTGGATCTGGCGTAACCGTTGGTGTTGGTACCACTGTTGGAGTCGGTGTTGGAGGTGTAACAGGCTGAGTTGGTGTGATGGGTGGAGGCGGAGTTACCGGTGGAGTTGGCACAATAGGTGGAGCTGGAACAGGTGGTTTATATGGCGGAGCAGGTACAACTGTTGGGGTTGGTAAAGGTTTTGGTGCCACGGTATTGGTTGTATTAAGATTATCAGGTGTAACAGTATTGGTAGGTTGTACGGTTGGCATCTGTGCCTTAGCACAACTTAATACTATGCAGAAAGAAAAGGTAAGCGGAAATAATATCTTGTTTTTCATAATGGGTAAAATTGCGCACATATAAGTATAAGGCTATTATACTTTAGTTACTAAATTTTGTAACATTCCCACATTAACAGGTCATTAACAATCATTGGCAATTCATTAACAGGCGAACGGTGATTGATCAGATATGTTTGCATCATAAACTTTTGCGCAGAGTTTAATTCATCAAACATTAATCATTTAAAAACAAACATCATGAAAAAGTTAATCACATCAATCGCACTTGCAATGGGGCTTATGTTTGCTCATAACACCAAAGCACAACAGACTGACCCTAATGCCCCTGTAATTAGTTTTGCAAACGACACTATTAATTATGGTACCGTTGCACGCAATGCCGAGGGCAACAGGGTATTTACATTTACCAATACGGGTAAAGAGCCTTTAATTATTGCCAATGTAAAACAAAGCTGCGGATGCACCACCCCAAAGGCTTGGCCAACTGCACCTATACAGCCGGGACAAACGGGTATTATTACTGTGCATTATGCAACCGACAGGGTAGGGCAGTTTATTAAGACATTAACTGTAACCAGTAATGCTACTGCCTCAAGTAAGGTTATCTATATAAAGGGTAATGTGTTGCCTGATGCTCCCACAACGGCCTCGGTAAATAAGTAAAGGCTATTAATAGTTAAAGGCACCTCTGAGAAATTGGGGGTGCTTTTTTTATCTTATTTCCACCATTTTTCATATTTTTTCTCCATCCTCTCGAACTTTTCTTCTCCCTTTTCATCTTTAAACAAATCCTTATACGATTCCCACCCATTATTTATATACTTTTCATTTGGGCAAAATTCACCTGTACCCCAATCAAAGTCTTTTGAAAAGGGGATTCTATAATCTCCCCAATTACAAGTTTCACTAACTTGATTTTTATACTCTTGCCATTTACCTGCAAACTGGTTATTACAAAACATATCGCAAACTGCCCCTATTGAATCATAGCACACTCTCCCCTTCTTATCTATAAACCATGCAGATGCGAAAGAGCCAGTAAAAACACCTGATTTTTCTTGTGTACTGTCTTCATAAAAGCAATAGTCTCCAAATAAGATTCCTCTTTTTACTGCACCCCAACCCGTTACTTCAGTGCCTAAATATTTATATAGTTTAATATTCGATATTTTAATTGTGCCTTTAAACCTACAAACATTATTTCTTGCCATAGTCTTTCCAATTACTGTATAAGAATAAGGGTTAGCAGAATCCTTCTTTACTTCTATAAATTTAATAAATAGCCGTTGGTAATTACTACCTATGAATCCATGTACGTCTTGATTAGGTGTGCATGTCCATATTGGTGAATAATTATAATGGCTGTATTTCTCTTTATAGTCCTTTTTATATAATGAAGTATCCGAATACCCTAATGATTCATTATCATTCCATAAAGCCCATTGAGTCTTAGTTTGTGCCTCCAGCCCAAATCTAATTAAGAGTATTATTATAGTTATATAAGTTTTCATTTCACCGAAACAAAAGTCTGCACTTCAGCATTAGCAGGGTTTTGGGCTTTGTCTCCATATACATCAAAATCAGCGGTATATTTTCTGTCAGGAGCAGATTTCCATATTCCAACCCAGGTATTTATAACGCAATCGGGTAATTTACCGCTCGATGTATATACATTGTATTTTGCAGCAGGTATAGCTTTACCGGTCATTCCCGCGGGTATGCTATCCAACGATTTTACTTTGCAGCCCAATATGCAGGTATAGGGCCCCTGGAAATCGCTTTCATAGTCGGTATACACGCAATATGTTTCATCAGATAGCCTGCCTGGTATTTTAGCTTTGGTATTTTCAATCATAAATTTTGTGAACAGGTCGCCAATATCTTTTTGCGATTTTGCTCCTTCATTTGTGGTACGTACCGATATGCCTATAACATAGAATTGGGGCAATTCCTGGTTTTTATGGTCTATTTTAACCGAATCACAAGAGGTTATAAATAAACAAGCTATAACAAGGTAAAAAAGGTTCTTTAACGTCTTCATAAATGGCTTAAATTAAGAAAGCTAATATAGGAAAAGGGCATATATAAGTAAAAAAGGCTTGGTATCATATTTTGCTTAAATTCGCTTACAACAAATTCATCACATCATGAGCATATTTAGTGGAATCTCTCACGAGTTAATTGACATTATAGAATGGACCGATGACTCTTCCGATACATTAGTTTGGCGTTTCCCACGCTGGCAGAACGAAATCAAGAATGGTGCAAAGCTGGTTGTGCGCCAGGCACAGGCTGCAGTATTCGTAAATGAAGGTAAAATTGCCGACGTGTATCAGCCCGGTACATATACCCTGGAAACAAACAATATGCCCATATTAACCACCCTGCGTGGATGGAAATATGGCTTCAATAGTCCATTCAAGGTAGAAGTGTATTTTGTAAATACCCGCCAGTACACCGATCAGAAATGGGGCACGAAGAACCCTATTATGTTGAACGACCCTAACTTCGGTATGGTTGATATTCGTGCATTTGGAACGTACGCTTTCCGTGTAGCTGACCCTAAAAAGTTCATGGAAGAAATTGTTGGAACCAATAGCGCATTCACTACTGAAGATATAGGCGGACAGTTAAAGAGCACTATGGTTAGCAAACTTACATCGGAACTTGCCAAGAGCGGTTTTGGTGTAGATAAATTCTCAGCTAACGTAGAAGAGATATCTGATTTCTGTAAGACCAAGGTAACACCTGTTTACGAAGGTTATGGACTTACACTTACCCAATTTGTATTAGAGAATGTTTCCATGCCTCCTGAAATTCAGAAAGAGATATACCAATACAGCAGGCTTGGTAAAGTTGATATGTCGAAGTTGGCACAAATGAATGCAGCAAATGCTATTCAAACTGCAGCGGCAAACCAGGGTGGTATTGCAGGCATGGGTATGGGCTTAGGCGTTGGTGTTGGCATGGGTAATATTATGGCTAACACTATGGGCCAGGCTACCAACCAAATGCAACAGCAGCAACAGGCAGCTCCGGCTCCGCCGCCAATTCCGCAAGCTATACAATACTTTGTGGCAGTTGATGGTAAGCAGACGGGCCCGTTCAATGAGCAACAACTTGCACAAATGGTGCAGGGTGGCACATTAACCCGCGAGTCTATGATATGGAAGAATGGTATGGCTGCATGGCAGCAAGCGGCACAGGTAGCTGAAACAGCAGGGCTGTTCAACAACGCACCTCCTCCAATTCCTTCGTAAGAAAAAGCTTATTACATAGTTTCGTCAGCGCTTGGGCCATACATTCCCGGAACAGGAACGCCTAATAGCCTAAGGTAAACGCTTAGCTGTCCCCTATGGTGAATAGAGTGGCTCAGTGAAAAGCTACGGATAACTCCAATGGTTGGCATAGTGAAGTAAACTTTTTCGCCCTGGCGCAATGTCCATGGTTTCATAAGGGCTTCATCGGTTGCGCCTTCCAGTTTCTTAATAGCTTCAGCAATATTTTTGTCGAATACACTAAGTACTTCTTCACGGTTTGTAGCAGCAGGTCCTGATTTCGGAACATTCGCAAAATCGAATTCATTCGCATCTAATGCCCTGCCAATCCAGATTGGATTCATAGCAATGTGAGCGCTAAGCCTTAAAAGCTCAGCAGACTTTTCGTGTGGCTTCCATGTATATTTATCGGTAGGAATACGTTCCAGCATTTTGCGGGTGTTAGCAGCTTCGTGCTTTAATTCCATTATCAGTCCTTGGTTAATTGCCATAATGAATTTGTTTTATATTATTGATTGAATTGTTTAATGTTTATTCAGGGCTAAAGCCCGACAACAATAATACGATTTTAACCCAAGACTTAAGTCTGGGGTAATCAAATGCTTTAGATATTAGGCTTTAGCCCTGATAAGGTTTAGTGTGCATCTGCAGGAAGCGCGACATTCTTCTTAAATTTCTGCAGGTATAGAAGTGGTATGCAGCAAAGCATAAATGTTCCTACGAAAAGGTACACATCGTTATAAGATAGGAGCAAGGTTTGTTTTATTACTGTGCCATCTATAGCCTGGTTAGCCATTTGCTGCGCCTGAGCCAGGGTATATCCTTTAGCAACGAAACTGTTTCTTATCATATTATAGCGGTCAGCAAAAGCGCCGTTGTAAATATTAATGTTAGAAAGCAGATTGCTGCGGTGTAATGCAATGCGATTGTTCAATACAACGGTACTTAATGCAATTCCAAATGAGCCACCAAGCTGACGCATCATATTATTCAAGCCTGTACCCTGTCCCATTTCTTTACCATGCAGGTCCTGCACGGCAAGTGTAGTAAGTGGAACAAAGAGTAGCGACATTCCTATACCACGCACAATTAGTGGCCAGAAAAAATTGCCGGTGCCGGATAATAGATTGGAACTAGCCATTAGGAATGAGAATACAAAGAATAGAACCATACCTACCGTTGACATAAACTGAGCAGGAATACCTCTTTTCAACATAGTGCCGACAAATGGCATCATAAGAATTGTGGCTATACCCCCCGGGAATAATAGCTCACCCGTCTGCAATGCGGTAAAGCCTAATAAGCTCTGGCAGAATATGGGGAACACGAATACCGAAACATACATGGCAAAGCCAAGCATGAAGGAGGTGAACATACCAATGGAAAAACTTCGGTGCCGCATAATACGGAAGTTCACCACAGGGAATTCGTAATGTAATTCACGCCAAATGAATGAGAGCAGGAACACAACCGATGTAACTAAAAGTACACACATGAAGGTTGAATGGAACCAGTCTTCGCGGTCGCCACGCTCCAACAGAACCTGTATACTACCAACTGCAAGTGTAAGGAACACAATTCCCCACCAATCGATTTTTTCCCCTTTTGAACTGGGGGGAGTTTTTTTAATGTATGTGACGACAAGAAAAACTGCTATAGCACCTACAGGTATATTTACGTAGAATATCCAGGGCCATGAAAAGTGATCGGTAAGAAAACCACCGATTGTGGGGCCAACTGTTGGGCCAAATACTGCGCCTAAACCAAACAATGCTGTTGCCATTCCCATTTCTTCGCGTGGCCAGGTTTCAAGCAAAATTGCCTGTGCAGGAGAAAGCAAGCCGCCACCTGCCAAGCCTTGCATAATACGGAATATTACAAGCTCACTCAATGTATGTGCATGTCCGCAAAAGAACGATGCTGTTACGAATGCTATAATGGAAAAGAGGAAATAATTCTTTCTGCCGAATTTGTTGCCTATCCAGCCCGACATAGGTAGAATAATTACGTTGGCAACGGTATAGGAAGTAACAACCCAACCAACTTCGTCGAGGGTAGCACCAAGGTTACCCATAATTTGAGGAAGAGAAACGTTTACAATAGTAACGTCGATAAGTTCAAGTAAGGCTGCAAGAATTACCGTTATGGTAATGATCCATTTTCTTGCTCCTGTTTCTGCCATAGACTATCCTTATAAAAGTCTGCAAATATACTTAATATCTGCCGTATATTGGCTGGTATACTACCGTATACCGGGTAATGATTTGGGTAATTGCCAATAGGGGTGAAGATAGGTAATAAGGCTCTCCATTCGGTTAGTATATTCACTTATAACCAATTGGTTAGATGCTGTTTCTTTTTCAGTGTGTATTATCTTTTCTCCGTTAATTCCTGCCAGGAAATTGTATAAACATTTAGGTAAATATTCAGTATTATATCCACCTTCTAATACTGCGAATACATTTTTGAATTTGCTTTTAAGCAGTTCTCCTATTTTATAATAGCTGGTTGCCGATACATTGAGTTGCAATAATGGATCTTCCATGTGCGCATCAAAGCCTGCCGATATAGCTACCACATCTGGTGAGAATTGTTCTGCAATGGTCATAAGGTTAGTAATGGCATGCATAAAAACATCGTCGGCACTGCCCGGAGGTAAAGGAGTATTAATAGAAAAACCTTTGCCCTTTCCTTCGCCAATTTCATCAATATTGCCACCGCCGGGGAATGCAGGATATTGGTGCAATGACCAGAAAAGTACTTTATCGGTATTGTGGAATGTCTTTAATGTTCCGTCACCCAAATGCCCATCGAAATCGAGTATGAAAACACGCTTACCTTCATTAACCAGCTTTTGTACTGCAATGGCAATATTGTTGAATAAGCAGAATCCACTCGCAAACGTTGGGTGGGCATGATGCCCCGGTGGCCTTACAATAGCAAAGTCATTAGTTTGAGATGCCATTATAGCTGCACCCACTGCATAAGTAGCAACCTCATAACTCTTGGGAGAGGTCTTGGTATCTATATCAAGTTCGGTGCTGTTTACACAAGCAGCCTTAACATGTTCTATATGTTCTTTGGTATGAACTAATTCAAGAAAAGGTTCTCCGCTTATTAATTTGGTGTTCGGCAAGTCACCTAACGATTCCAATCTGTGCCTGTTCTCGGCATGAGTTGGCCCTGTGTAATGTTCCAGGAATATGTTGTTGTAAATTAGTTTCACGACCAACTGCTCGCTTTATTTAATTCTTCAATCGAGATCACATCCAGTTTCAGTTCAACCGATTTCACCAGGTCATCCATCTGTTGCAGATTAGTTGCGCTAGCGATAGGAGCAGTAATGCTCGACCTTGCCATTAACCATGCTAACGCTACCCGTGCCGGATTTGTATTGTATTGTTTTGCAATGGAATCAAGAGCCTCTAAAATTCGAAGGCCGCGATCATTCAGGTATTTATTTTTTACAGCATTGCCATGCGCGCCTTTGTTTCCAATATCGGCAGCAGTGCGGTATTTACCTGTAAGAAAACCCTTTGCTAATGCATAAAAGCAAATAACACCAATCTTATTCTCCAGGCAAAATGGCTCCAGATTCTTTTCATAATCTGCACGGTCGTACATATTATATTGTGGCTGAAGCGTTTGATAAGAGGGATACCCGAATTCCTTACTTATCTCCAATGACTGAGCCATTCTTTCAGCAGTAAAGTTTGAAGCGCCAATGGCACGTACTTTCCCTTGCGCAATTAATTCATTGTATGTTGCAAGTGTTTCTTCAATGGGAGTATTAGGGTCATCCTCATGCGACTGGTATAGGTCTATATAGTCCGTTTGCAAACGCTTGAGTGATGCTTCCACAGCTTGCATTATATATTTCTTTGAAAGGCCCTTCATGCCACTTCCCATGCCCATAGTATGGCCCACCTTAGTTGCAATAACAACCTTGTCGCGTTTACCGTTTTTCTTTAGCCAGTTTCCAATTATTGTTTCCGATTCACCGCCTTTGTTGCCCGGTTTCCATATAGAATACACGTCTGCAGTATCTATAAGGTTTAAGCCAGCATCGGTAAAAGCATCCATTAATTTCATGCCCATGGCTTCATCAATGGTCCAGCCCAGCACATTGGTACCAAATGCAAGCGGAGCTACTTTTATTCCCGATTTTCCTAATTCGCGCTTTTCCATACTGTGTAATTTTTAGTTATAGTATTCTTCTTTTGTAACCTACAATTTATCATTGTTTGTATTTTATATACTTTTTTGCTTTATCATCCATTTTATAAAGCGTCTTCGAAATGAGTTCATAATTCTTCTTTTTCTTTATATCATAACGTGTAGTTATAGTCGTTACATCTAAATCGTCATATTTTATATTTGCTCCTGGAATCTTTTTGATTTTATTTTCTATTTTTTCAAAACTGCTATCTTGTCTTCCCCAGGCATCTTCATTATCATAATTTTCTATGAAAAGAACTTGATTTCCTTCTGGAATTGTAACATATTGTTCATGATCGGTAACCTCACCTTGCCCTGATGATGAACTGGATACATGGAGCAGATAATTATCTGTTCCAAATTTTTCCAATGAAAAATCTCCTGGGTTCGCAAATTGACCTGTAGTATCGAAGCCTAATGAAAACCCTATTACATTAAAGGAACTTCCAACTTTATCTACTTCAGCCAAACTATTTATAGCTGAAGCAGCATGATTGTCGTCTAGTGTTATGTTTTTAAACAGTGAATCTGCGAAATACTGGTTTGAGCTAAACACAATCAAATATCTTTCTGATGAATTGCTTGGAATGGTCATTATTGCGTAGACCTGAGCTCCCTCCAATCCAGTAGAGTCTTCATAATATCCTATGTTTTTAATTATTCTCTCGGGATTAAATAGCTTTAATAACGCCACTGTATCATAAGGGGACTTGATGCTTAATCCTTTCCGGGAATTAGTATTAATTGCATCAACTGAAGAAACAGATTGGTTTTCCTGTTTTGAATGTGGAGTAGAGCAGGCTGATAATAAACATGCAACTATTCCAACCGCAAATAATTTTATAGATGTTTTCATTTAATTATAGCTATTGCCCAACATTACATATTTGGGACTAAATTTATACTTTCAAAAGTAGTAAAAATGCCACCACCCTGTCTTCCGACCGGAAGTTGCGATTAAAATTGAGGATGTAAGGTGATGGCGGGAAGGAAGCGTTATCTGATGAAGTCAGCGTGTTCAGGAATATGAAAGAAATATTCTGAATATTTAGTGCAGAGTTCAATTTGATCAATATAGAACATGCGTATGCTGCTAATGTTTTTTCCGAAGGCCTTGCAGAAATAATATCCTGCTTCGGTTTGTGTCATGCGTTTTAAATAGCCTTTGTCGTTAAGGGTTTTGTAAAGGCATACTATAGGTAAAACTTTGCTGCGGGTTTTAGGTACGAAGGTGTATTGCCCATCGTCACTCATACGCAAAAGGCCGAGCCTTTGCATATATGAAAATAATTTTTCTCCTGCAGTTCTGTTCTTAAACACATCGAAAAAGGAAAGAAGATATTTGTCTGCATCGGTATCTGCTAAACGGTAATCGTGGTTGCTGAGCGGCCTTCTTATAAGTGCGGAGGTTTCCAATGTTGCCTTATTTGGTAATGTTTGCAGGGATGCTTTCATAAATTCGTCTTGGGATTATTATTGTTGTTAATTAAGGCGATTCTTCCTAATCCGCTAAGCATAGCCTGCGGTGTACCGGTTACTATTTGAGTAAAACCTATTTACGAGTTTCTGAGCAATCCTTGTAAAATAATGTACCCAAGAATTAGCAAAGAAAGCGCTACGTAAGGCAGTGTGCTGTTAAACAATCTTGTTCTCATTTGGATGTATGTTTGAAGATTACAATACAAAGGTAGAACAGCCTAACACCTTGCGTGTTAAGAATATGTTATGAAACATTAAAGAAATTGCTCTGCTGATGCGGGATTCAGCAGGGTGGGGGATATTAGAATTTCTTCTTCTCCAAATGTTCTATTAATTGCCTTATAGAATCAGGAATAATTACTTTTTCGTTCTTATTATAATCAAACAACACTATCACATCCTGAGCTTCAGCAACTACTTCACCTTTATCATTTATTATGTAATGATGCAAACCAAAACTGGTGTTCTTAATATATTCCACTCTTACTTGTACAGTAATATTTCCCGGATAAAACAGGGGCTTTATAAACCGTATGGATGTAGATAATAAAAGCGGACCGATCTTCTTTGTACGATAATCACCATCGAACTTTGCCACTTCCCAGTAATTAACCCGCGATGCCTGAACATACTTAGCGTACATTACATTATTAATATGCCCGAACATATCCATCTCGCTCCAGTCGAGGCGGAGGTTAAGCTTAACAGGGAAATGCAATTCTTTATCCATAAAGTTTTAAAAAATCAAACATAAGGAAATTATAAATAATCGGTTGGTATAAAACTGTGCCAATGTTTTACGTACTTTGTACGAGAAAATCCATTTAACTATTAAGGTATGAGGACTTTAATTTTCTCTTTTGCCATTAATGCTATTGTAAATAAATCCAAATAATATGAAAAAAGTGGTCGTATTTATAGTAATTATTTCTTTTTGCTCATGCTCAGCTCAATCCCCAACAAAGGAAGAAGCAAAGAATGCTTTTCTGGAAATAATGAAAACTTTGATGAAAAAGGATTGCGATAAATTTTTCAGTTATTTTAATGATTCAATTAAGATCTTGATACCTATGCTTCCTTCAAGTCGAGTAAGACAATATAAGCCATCAGATCTTGATACTATATTACTAAGTGGGCCAATATTGAAGGAAATTAGTGAGATGTGTGGTAAAATAAAAGAAGATTTTCGAGGCAACCCAGATACTTTATATACTAATTATATAAACCAAGTAGATATTAAAGTATTAAATGAAAAGGAATTCCTCGATACTGCAGCATTAAGAGCTAAAGATAAAAAATGGTACATGGATTTAAAGGATAATGGATTTTATCTCCGTTTAATGGGTTATATGCCTAAATATTATACTGCTAATGATTTTCTTGTTTTTGGAAATATGACTAAGGATGGTGACTATATAAAACCTATGGGACGTTTCGGATGGTATGTTTATGTTTTAAGAAAGACAAAATCTGGCTGGAAGATTTTTGCTCTTACTAATTAAAATATTATATCTGCCTGACAGATATTTTCACATTGGCTGTTCTGCCCTTATCGTCTGTACACGATATTTTTACGCTGCCCGCATCGGGTGTAAAGAACATTGATTCCTCCGGTTTTGATTTTCCCAGGTAATGATCATTCACATACCAGTAGATAATACTTACATCGTTCATGGCATTGCACTTGAGCATTATTTTATGGCTCTCGTTCTTCATTAAAATATATTCCATACCATTTACAGGTGATTGTATAGCAAGTGATTTATCCTGGTAAACCCTAGGGCATTCAGGATTATGCTCAGGTACTTTTTTATAAGGTATGTGGTAGAGTTCGAAATAAGAAATCATCTCCGGTGGATAGCTCGGATATAGTTTTTCTACATAACCAGCCTTGGGTAAGCAACTGCGGCAATAGGATATTTTTCCGGCAGCATCGGTATACACTTTCTGCATGTGGTCGCATGTGGTAGAAGAAGAAACATCGGGGATATAATAATCACTCACCTGGTTGGTACACCATGTGTTTGGCAATTTGCCTGTTTCCGAACATACCCAGCGTATG
>Ga0210388_10003930_pt1 | contig 11617 bp, 8 predicted proteins | sample IncBWC19OmetaG_FD_155485 | JGI IMG/M metagenome (GOLD analysis project Ga0210388, IMG submission 155485) | Forest soil microbial communities from Barre Woods Harvard Forest LTER site, Petersham, Massachusetts, United States - Inc-BW-C-19-O ... | reverse complement strand
CTATCCACGCCGTCAAATTTTTTCGTGGATTGGCGCACCGCGACATCGCCGGGACGGCGGACATCGCGCAACACGTTCGCCACGGAGCGCACCACTGCGGCGTCCGGTTGCGCGCCGGCGCAAAATGTGGCGAGTTGGTCCCAGAATTTGGGCGTGTTGGTGTCAAGAACGAGCATGGTACTTCAATTGGGTTTTAAACCCGGCAACGGTGCCAGCGGAGTGGAAGGTGCAGCGGCATTGGCCGTTTTCACCGCGTTGGCCGAGGCGGCGCCATCCGTGGAGGTTGCTTTCGGCGCCGGAGCGTACAAATCCATCAAAGATGGCGTGGCAAACAACCGGTCATCCAGTGGCGCATTCACAGCAATTTTTTCGAATTTGACCGTATTGATGAGCTTTCCATCCTTATCATAGCTCTTCAAAACCTTGGGGAAGATTATGCCGTTGACGGTAGCTTCGCCTTCTTCAACGAATTCCTCGCCCAATGGCTCAACCACGGTGCCCCGCAGCTTGCCAGTGGCGTGGTCAAAATAACGCACATAAGTTAGGCTCTCGGGGTACTGGAACGAAACTTTTTCGCACGCGGCGTCATGATATTGCGCGTCGCCATCCAAGTTGACCGTGGTACCGCGCACGCGTTCGGGCCCGTGGTAAAAATACAAATTTTCAATGCTCTCATAAACATTCTGCAGTTCATCTTTCCCATTGAGAATGGTCAGCGTTTTTCCGTTGTTCTTGTCCACCGTTACCATCCAGCCCTCAATGCCATCGGAGCCTTGAATTTTAAGTGTTTGGTCGGGGGCGCGCAATTCGGTGCGCGAACGCGCGGGTTTTTTGAACATCAGCACCACTTGGCCCATGGGTTGGCTATTGGCGTCCGTGATGGTTCCCGCCATTACCAGTGAATTGACGGCATCAAGCTTATCGTCCGGCCCCAGCGCGGTGCGGGCTTGGGCGATGGCGCGCTCCAGCGGCGTGGCATTGGCCGGCAGTGCGGACAGAGCGGTGGCGCTGCCTTTGCCACAGCCGCTTACGAGCAATGCAGCAAGCGCGGCGAAGCCCATCCGGATCCAAATTGGGACCGGGAAACCCATGGGCAGTCGGTTTGGGAATAACATACGCGGGGAACTTGCGAACATGGCAGAATCCCCTTGTGCTGACAAGGCCGGATGCGCCGCTGTTCCCCCTCAACCGCTTTACTTATGCAACACCCCGGTCGCAAACGCCTGCGCAATCACCAACACCCAAATCAGCAGGCAATTAAGCAGGCTCAAAAACACCGCCGCGCTACCCATGTCCTTCGCGCGCTTGGCAAACGGGTGGAGCTGCTGCTTCGCCGCCAAATCCACGCACCACTCCACCGCCGAATTGAGCAATTCCACGATCAGCACCAATAGCACGCTGCCAATCATCAGCGCCTTGCCCAGTAAATCCACCGGCAACAAAACCGCAACCGGCATCAGCACCAGCGCCAGATAAATTTCCTGTCGGAACGCCTCCTCGTGCTTGTAGGCCGATCCAAATCCTTCCATCGAATAAAAGAAGGCGTTAACGAGGCGCCGCACGCCCAGGGTCGTCGGCTTTTTGTCGGAGACAGATTCGGGTGAATCCGGAATTGTGCCCGGAGGGCACGGCTCGCGCTCGGTGGAAATCGGCATGGTTTGGATTGTTACGAAAACGTAACATCTATCCTAACCGATTTCCACGCGAGCGCAATGCGAAAGCGCGTCCGCGCATTATTTGATCAAATTCTTCGGGAAGGAGAAGTGATACGTTCCGGCCACCAACGGAATGCTCGTGCTGGTGGCATTGTCTGCCGCGAGCGGCTTGCCGTTCTGCATCACGCTTTGCGGAGGTATCGGCAGTTGCAGCGTCGCCGAGCTGTTGGGCGGCACGGTTGTGTCATACACCATCTGGTCGCCCTCGACATGCCAGTAGGCGGAGATTTTGCCAAACGGCGACTCGATGGACGATTTCACGTAAGTGAGCTTGTCAGTGAATTGCGGGGTAAAAAAGAAGTGCTTGTAGCCCGGGCTGTCGTCGTCGAGCTTGATGCCGGCGGCGGAACTGTAAAACCAGTAGCCGACTTCGCCTTCGGAATAGTGGTTGAAGGAATTTTCACTGGAGCCCATGAAACCTTTCTCGGGTGTCCATCCATCCCAGTGCTCCCAGATGGTTGTCGCGCCGTCTTTCACTTCGTATAACCACGAGGGGAACGTGTCGGTGAAAACTAGTTTCCACGCCACATCCGAGCGCCCGATGGTAGTCAAGGCCGGGCAAATCCATGCGCAGCCGACGAAACCCGTGGTGAGGTGGTCGTAGCGGGCGATGTTGTCGAGGAATTTTTGCGCAACCGCCTGCTTCAGATTATCGGGTACGAGGTTGAACTGAATGGCGAGCGAGTAAGCTGTCTGCGTGTCGCTGGTGACCGTGCCGTCGGGGGTAAGATAGGCATTGTCGAAGGCCTGGACCGCTGCGTCATAGAGTTTTTGATATCCTGCGGCGTCATCCTTGAGGCCTAGCGCAGCAGCGGACTTGGCGAGAATACGGATGGAATTGGCGTAATACGCGGTATCGTAAACAGGGGTGCCACCACGCGCCCCAAAGCCGCCAGCACCCGCACCACCCGCCCCACGGGCACCCGCAGCTCCGCGCGCACCAGCAGTGCCGCCCGGCGCGGCAACTGCGACTGCGGGAGCCGAAGCGGCCGATGCAGCCGGACCACCGGCCGCGCCGCGCACCGGCGTCACCACCGGGGCCAGATTGTCACCCACTCCGCCGCTGACCAGCAGATTGGGAAATTTGTTATATTGGAAGGTAATCCAGCGCGCCATGTTGGCGTAATTGTCGGCAAGGAACCTTTTGTCGCCATAGGTTTGATACATGACCCAGGGAACAATGACGCCAGCGTCGCCCCAGATGGCGTAACAGTTGTTGTCTGCGGCGGTGTTTTGGTTGGCGACTGGCGAAACCGCCGTGAAGCCGCCCGCTGGAGACTGGGAGTCGTCCACGTCCACCATCCATTTTTGGAAGAAGGCCGCGACATCGCCGTCAATGGCGGCCGTTGGACTAAAGATTTCCGCGTCACCCATCCAGCCGAGGCGTTCGTCGCGCTGCGGGCAGTCCGTCGGCACGCTGAGGAAATTGCCGCGCTGGCTCCATTGGATGTTGGAAAAAATTTGATTCACGTCGGGATTCGAGCATTCCCAAGTTCCGGTCATCGGAAAGTCCGAACCCACGACGATGCCGCGGACGTTGTCGGCCGTCAGCTCGCCCGGATAACCCTGAATGAGGGCGTAGCGGAAACCGTGAAAAGTAAAGCGCGGCTCGAAGGTTTCAGCGCCTCCTCCTTTGAGCACAAATTCATCCAGCGAAATGGCCGGGCGGAGGTTTTCCGTATAAATCGTGCCGTCGGGATTAAGCATTTCGCCGTGGCTGACCTTGATGACCGAGCCGGCGGTGCCGTTCGCCGTAAGGCGGATATGGCCAACCATGTTCTGCCCGAAGTCCACCAGCCACAAATTGCCCTGGTGGGTAATCTTTTTCGGCGTCAGCGTCATCGTCTGGCGCACCGGCGGCCCAAGCTGCGGGACCATGGCGACCGCGCTGTGGTCCTCGACGGTGGCGGCAACCCAGCTCGCATCGTTAAAATCGGTCTTGTCGTAGGCAACGGCATTATGGTCGTCAATGACTTCGCCGAGTTGTTCGTCGGCTCCAGTAATCTCGCCCGCACCGCCTTTCCAGGTGTTATCCGTGGCGATGACATCCTTGGTGCCGTCGGCGTAGGTGATTTCCAACTGGGCATTGAAGGAAGGATGGTCACTGACTTGTTTGTATTGATACAGGCCCATCCAGCCCAGGCGACCGGCAAACCAGCCATCGCCCAGAACGACACCCAGAACATTCGCTCCGGGCTTGAGCAGCTTCGTGACATCGGTGGTCTGCACCATCACCCGCTTGTCATAAGACGTGAAACCCGGGTCGAGCTGGTGGTCGTTCACGCGTTGGCCATCAAGGCTCGCCTCGTAAACGCCAAAAGCCGTCGAATACAGGCGAGCACTGGCAACGGATCCTTTGACGGTGAAAGTTTTGCGCAGGTAGCGGCCAGCCCCAATCGTGCTGTCGGCGGATGCCACGGGCTTGCTATCGCCATACGGGCCAATAACAGTCGCAGCCTCCCATGTGGATTCGTCAAACTCCGGCGTCGCCCAGGAACCGGGCGCGGGAAACGATGTCGCCGTGGTACCGGTGGTTGTGGCGGCGGGAACTATGCCTGCTTTCCATGAGCCGTCCGTGTTGATTTCGATGTGCTGGCCGTCGGCCAATACAATCTCGCCATGGGCGGCAATGGCGTCGCGGCCGCCTCCGCCGCGATTGCTACGCACACCGCCGGAAATGATGGCGATGACATTGCGACCGGGCTTGAGATTCTGGCCAAAATTTGCGTGGAAAGGCGCCGTGTGGCTGCTGCTACCTTCACGGGTCGGAATGCCGTTGGCGTAAATGGCGATGAGGCCGTCGGCGGAAATGTCCAGGTTGGCGTCGAGAATTTTGGCATCGGCAGGAAGATTCAAGACGAGACGCACTCCCGTGCCTTGGGCGGCCGTCGCACCACCGGTGATCCAATTCGACTTGGACAAAGGCGCGGCCTCGATGTCAAAGCGCGGCAAATCCACGGTGATCCACTGGCCCTTCCAGTCTGTGGACGTGTTGAGCAGGCCCAATTCAAAATTCGCCGGGTCGCTCCACGCCGACGCCACGCCGTCCTTGTCCCACACCCGCACTTGCCAGAAAACTTGCGCGCGCGAACCCAGCGCCTTGCCGCCCCACGGCACAAGGACGGATTGGTCCGATGCCACTTTGCCGGAACTCCACAAATCGCCAGTTCCGGCCTTAAGCAATGCCACCGTCGAAGCGGCGCGGATCTCATAAGCCGTCTGCACTTCGCCCGAACGGTCGGAAAGAAGTTTCCACGACACGCGTGGTTGCGTGTCGCCAATGCCGATGGGGTTTTGCTGGTGTTCGGTGGTCAGTGCGCCGAGGCGCACGGGGGAGGCAGTTTGCGCTGCGAGGGGCGCGCACACGCACAAGCCAAACAAGAAACAAGCAGTACGAATATTCATGGGGGTTCTCCGGTAAGGGGGTAAAAGAGCAATTAGAATGAAACTCCTTTTTTAATGCAAGACCAAGCCCAAAATCCACGCTCGAACTTGCCCCGGTTTAGGATAAATTTCCCATCACCCCCTTACCACCCCATGAATACCCCCTCGCAAAAATTGCCGCACTGGTTTTCTTTTTTTCTCCAAGTTGGCCTGGCTTTCTTGGCCGCTATTTCCTCCACTCGCGCGTCCGTCATCCCCGCGGATTTACGCTGTAACAGTTTGGCCAATCCCTTGGGTGTGGATACCTCCACTCCGTGCCTGACTTGGCTGCTCGATGCCGGGCCAACCCCCGCGCGCGGAATCAAGCAAACCGCGTATCAAATTCTCGTGGCTTCGACTCCTGAATTGCTCGCCCAAGACCGCGCCGACTTGTGGGACAGTGGCAAAATCGCCTCTGACCAATCACTCAATATCGCTTATTCCGGTCACGCGCTGGCCACATGGTCGAATGTGTTCTGGAAAGTTCGCATCTGGGATCAGGATGGTCAGCCAACCGAGTGGAGTCCACCGGCCCAATGGACGATGGGCCTGATGGCCGCCAACGAATGGCACGCCAAGTGGATTGGCCGCGATGACCCGGCACCGACCGCCAACGTCTCCACTCCTGCGCGCTGGCTGCGCAAGGAATTCTCCATGGAAAAACCGCTGCGTCGTGCCTTGGTTAGCTTCGCCGGGCTGGGCACATCGGAACTGTATGTTAACGGCGCGAAGGCCGGCGATGCCGTGCTCTCCCCCGCCCTCAGCGATTACGAAATGCGGGTTTATTATGTAACTTACGACATTACTGACCTGTTGAAAAATGGCGCCAATGCGCTCGGCGTTGTTCTCGGCAATGGCCGCTTTTACGCCCCGCAAATTGTTGGCCGCAACGGCTTGCGCACGTTCGGCTGGCCCAAATTGATTTTGCAGCTCCACCTCGAATACCAAGACGGCACGACCGCCGAAGTCCTCAGCGATGAATCCTGGAAATTCACCGACGCGGGTCCGATTCGCGCGGACAATGAATATGATGGCGAGGATTACGATGCCCGCGCAGAAATGCCGGGCTGGGCCAATCCTGGATTTGATGATTCCAAGTGGTCAGCCGCCAATCTCGCCAGCGCGCCCGGCGGCGAACTCGTCGCCCAGGACATCGCGCCGATTCGCGTCACGGGGAAACTCACACCCATCTCCGTTAAAGAAGTTTCCCCCGGTGTGTTCGTTTACGACCTCGGTCAAAATATGGTGGGTTGGTGCAAATTGTCCGTGACGGGCCCGGCGGGAACCACGGTGCAAATGCGCTTTGCCGAGCGGCTGCACGACGATGGCACCATAAGCATGGAAAACCTGCGCACCGCCAAAGCCACCGACCATTACACCCTCAAAGGCGGCGGTCTGGAAACGTGGGAGCCGCGCTTCACTTACCACGGCTTCCGCTACGTCGAAGTCACCGGCTACCCCGGCACGCCGCCGCTTAATGCGCTGGAGGGCCACATCGTGAATGACGATTTGGAACAAATCGGTGACTTCGCCTCCTCCAACGAACTACTAAATAAAATCTATCAATGTGTCGTCTGGGGCGTGCGCGGCAACTACCGCAGCATGCCGACGGATTGCCCGCAGCGCGACGAACGCCAAGGCTGGCTCGGCGATCGCGCCGCCGAATCCCTCGGCGAAATGTTCATTTTCGACAACCACCTGCTTTACGCCAAATGGCTGCGCGATATCGTGGACGCCCAGCGGATCGACGGCAGTGTCCCCGCCGTCGCGCCGAGTTTTTGGAAAGTTTATAATGACGATGTCACCTGGCCGAGCGCGCTCCTCCTCATCCCCAACAGCCTGCGCGAGCAATTCGGCGATGATGCGCCGATTAAGGAAAATTTTCCCGCCATGCAAAAATGGATAAACCACATGAGCCCGTTCATCGCCGACAATATCATGCCCAAAGACAAATATGGCGACTGGTGCATGCCGCCGGAAGACTCGAAAATCATCCATAGCGTTGACCCGGCGCGCCTCACCGCTGGCCCGCTGCTGGGCACGGCGTATTTCCATTACGACCTCACCCTGATGAGCGAGTATGCTGACATCATTTACGGCCCCTCGGCCAAGGAAACCCCGCAAGCCATGGCCTACGACGAACCGGCGTATAACCTCACCACCGGATTAAATAAAAAATACTATAATGCGCAAACCGGCCTCTACGACAACGGCACGCAAACGTCCAGTGTGCTGCCGCTCGCCTTTGAAATGGTTCCGGTGGGTGAGCGAACGCATGTCTTTGCGAATCTGGTTAACAGCATCACCAACATCTATCACAACCACATTGGCACCGGCCTCATCGGCGCGGCGTGGATTAACCGGGTGTTGACCGACAATGGCCGTCCCGATTTGGCCTACGCGCTGGCCACCAACCGCGACTTCCCGAGCTGGGGCTACATGGTCGAGCATGGCGCGACAACCATTTGGGAACTTTGGAACGGCGACACCGCGGACGTGAAGATGAATTCCGGCAATCACGTCATGCTCGTGGGCGATCTCGTCATCTGGCTTTATCAAGACCTCGCGGGCATCCGCTCCGACCCCGCGCAGCCCGGCTTCAAAGATATCATCATGAAGCCCACACCGGTCGCGGGCCTGACCTCGGTCAAGGCTTCGCATCGCTCGCCTTATGGCTTCATCGAAAGCGAATGGCATCAGGATGGAAACACTTTCCGCTGGCACATCACCGTGCCCCCCAACTCCACCGCGGAGATCCACATCCCCGCGAATTCAGCCGACCAAGTCACCGAAGGCGGCCACGCTGCGGCATCAAGTCCAGGCGTAAAGTTCCTCGCCACCGAACCGGGCCGGGTCGAATACCACCTTGAATCTGGCACGTATGATTTTCAATCCACCCTCAATTAACCCCACTATGAACACGCCGAACCTTGCCCACTCAGTTATATTTTTTTGCGCCGGAATGTCGTTCGCCTTGGGTTTGGAAGCGATGCTTCCAGCCTCAACCGTAATCGCCGCCGCTTCCCCGGCGGCGTCCACAGCGGTTGCGACGGCCACTTCCTCGTCCGCGGCAACCCCTGCCGTTGCCGAGCCAACGATCACGCCCATGCAAACGACTGCATTTCCGGCCCGCACCAAAGTCACCTCGACCGTCATCGATTCCACCAAACTGCGCACCTCCATCACTGCTTCCGGGAAAAGGGCCGAGGTCTTCAACGGCCCCAGTGGCACACTGCAAACCTTTGAGAGCCATATCACCACCGTTGACCCGGGCAAATCCGCCCACGATCCCCACACCCACCCGCACGAAGAAATGCTTATCCTCAAGGAAGGAAAACTCGAAGTGACGCTCGCGGGTAAGACTTACATCGCCGAGCCGGGCGCTATTATTTTTTACGGGCCGAATGACCCTCACGGCACCAAAAGCATTGGCACTGTGCCCGCCGTTTATTACGTCTTCACTTGGGTGACGGATCAAACCCAACAGCCCGATGTTACTACGCCGTATCATCCGGCAACCACAGCTACCACGACGCCTTGAGGCAAATCGTCGCCTCAGGCAGCCATCAATAATGTTCAGTGTCTGGTGAAAACACGCAATCCGCGCATGTACGCCTTACAAGAGTTGCTGAATAATATAGGGAGTTTATGTGCAGACAAACCGGGGGATGCCGGATCAAATGGTAAAAAGTCGTTAAGTTCCGGCCGGGTCTTTGCGTTTTCAGAAACCGTTAGTTATAGTGTGGGCGTGGGTTGTTGCCAGGCGCACGTGCTTAGCCCGGGCAATATGGCGGCAACTGACACATTTAATCCGAACCTAAAAACAAGGCCATTGTCATGAATCCCAACGACACATCTCGCAACAATCCCCAATCCGGTCAACAGTCGGGCCAAGGCCCCAATCGGGACAATCTGCCGGCGGGCGGCGACAGTTCCCAACCGCAAAAACAACAGCAGAACCGCCCGCAAAACTACCCGGCACAACAAAACCAGCAGCGGGGCGATCAGCAACCCGGAAGCTCCCAGGGCAATCAGTCCTCGGGCAACAATCCGGGACAAAAACGCCAATCGCAGGAAAACCAGAAGCAAGGTGCTGGCGAATCCGGCGAAACCGCGGATAATTCGTAAGCCCGCAGAGCTATCGTATGCGAGCGTTTCGGGCGGCGGGGAGTATCTCCTTGCTTCACACCGCCCGGAACGCCACGACGGCATTGTGGCCGCCGAAGCCGAGATTGCTGCTTAACGCCGTGCGCACTTTAACGGAGCGTTTCACATTGGGCACGTAGTCCAAATCGCAATCGGGCAGGTCGGGCGTTTCTAAATTTATCGTGGGCGGAATTTCGCCGGTTTCAATGGCCTTGACGCAGACAATGGCTTCGATGCCGCCGGCCGCGCCGAGCAAGTGGCCGGTCATGGACTTCGTGGAACTCATGGGAATCTTGTACGCGCGCGCGCCCAAAACAGATTTCACCGCCATCGTCTCAAATTTGTCATTATAGGCCGTGGACGTACCGTGCATGTTAATGTAATCCACGTCTTCGGGGCCGAGGCCCGCGGTTTTCAGCGCCGTGCGCAGCGCCTTGGCCAAGCCCGCGCCTTCCGGGTCTGGGCTGGTGATATGGTAGGCGTCGCACGTGGCGGCATAACCGACCAATTCGCAATAAATTCTCGCGCCGCGTTTGCGCGCATGTTCCAGCGTCTCGAGCACGAGCACCCCCGCGCCTTCGCCCATGACAAAGCCATCGCGCATTTTATCGAACGGGCGGCTGGCGCGTTCGGGCTGATCGTTGAAATTCGTGCTCATCGTGCGGGCGGCGCAAAATCCGCCGAAACCGAGCCGGTTGATCGCCGCTTCGCTGCCGCCGGCAATCATCACGTCGGCCTCGCCAAATTGCATCGCGCGCAGCGATACGCCGAGGGCGTGCGTGCCCGTCGCGCAGGCGGACACAATGCCGAAATTCGGGCCTTTTGCTCCAGTGGAAATTGCGACCACGCCCGCGGCCATATTGGAAATGAGCGAGGGAATCATGAACGGCGACACCTTGCGCGGGCCGCCGTCGAACAACGCCTTCGATTGTTTTTCAATCGTCTCCAAGCCGCCAATGCCGGAGCCGATGATGACGCCCATGCGGTCGGGGTCGTTATCGCCTTTTTTCAAATTGGCATCGGCCAAGGCTTGCAAGGCGGCGGCAACCGCGAAATGCGTGTAGCGGTCGTTGCGGCGGACTTCCTTGGGATCCATCAGCGTGGCCGGGTCCCAATCCCGCACTTCGCCACCGATCTTGCACGGGTAGTCCGTGATGTCGAAACGCTCGATGCGGTGGATGCCGCTGCGGCCCGCAAGGAGCCCGTTCCAGAAATCCGGCACGTTGTGACCCAGGGAAGTGACGGCGCCAAGGCCGGTCACAACCACCCGGGGAAATGGCGAAGCGGTATCCATGCAGCAAACAAAAATTTCCGGCGCGCGGCAGCCGCCGGGATGGGCAAAATGGCGCTTATTTCGCGCCGGACTTGGTCTTGATGTAGTCCACGACCTGGCCCACCGTGGTGAGCTTTTCGGCCTCGGATTCGGGGATTTCGCCCTTGATCTCGTTCTTGAATTCCTCTTCGAAGGCCATGATCAACTCGACGAGGTCGAGCGAATCGGCCCCGAGGTCGTCGAGAAAAGAAGCCTGCGGGGTCACCTGCTCTTCATTGACGTTGAGCTGGGCAACGATGATGTCCTTGACGCGCTGGTCGATGGTTTTGTCCGCCATAGTATGATTGGGAAAGGGTTGAGATTGAATGGGGACTAGCCTTCACATCGGGCTAGCCGCCGTCAACCGTAAAAATCGGAAAGGGTGCCCGTTTGCTTGGGATATATTTTTGGGCCGCTTTCGCGCTGGCCGGGTGTTATGGAGAAAACCATGACGCCCGATCAGGAACTGTTGCAGCGTTACGCGAAGGACGGCGACGAGACCGCCTTCGCCGAGGTGGTGCGCCGCCAGGTCAACATGGTTTACGCGGTGGCGCTACGCGTGACCCATGGCAATGCCGCCCTTGCGGAAGATGCCACCCAAAGCGTCTTCACCGACTTGGCGCGCAAGGCCGGGCCGCTCTCCCGTCACCACGCGCTCGCCGGCTGGCTGCACACCAGCGCCCGTTTCGCCGCGCTGAAAACCGTCCGCGGCGAACAACGCCGCCAAAACCACGAATGCGAGGCCGCACGCATGCATGCCATTGACAACTCCCCTGCCACCGACTGGGACAGCCTGCGCCCGATGCTCGATGACGCCGTCGGTCGTTTGCGGGAAGACGAACGCGCCGTGGTCGTGCTCCGGTTTTTTCAAGGCCTCAGCCATGCGGAAGTCGGCGATGCCCTCGGTATCAACGAAAACACTGCGCGCAAGCGTGCCGACCGGGCGCTGGAGAATCTGCGCGCACACTTTGCCCGCCTGGACATTCCCATTTCAGCCGCCGTGCTGGCTTCGACGCTGACG
>Ga0210388_10003927_pt1 | contig 11621 bp, 13 predicted proteins | sample IncBWC19OmetaG_FD_155485 | JGI IMG/M metagenome (GOLD analysis project Ga0210388, IMG submission 155485) | Forest soil microbial communities from Barre Woods Harvard Forest LTER site, Petersham, Massachusetts, United States - Inc-BW-C-19-O ... | reverse complement strand
CGAGCCTCAATCCTTCGGCGATCTCCGTTTGATCCCACACGGTTCTGTCCTGATCCTCGAGCAGGACGACATCTCCGGTCAAAGACTCGCGGGCCGCACGGCGCGCGTCGTGCAGCAGCATGAGCGCCAGCAACCCGAGCACGGCTGCATTGTTCGGCAGCAATTCGTCGAGCAAGTACCCCAAGCGTATGGCTTCGCCGCAGAGTTCGGCATCGACCAACCGGGTTCCGGTGGTCGCCGCGTACCCCTCGGTGAACACGCCGTAGACCACCGCGAGCACGCCTTGAAGACGCTCGTGCAGCAGAGGTGGTTCGGGAGTTTCGTAGGGGATGCCGGCGTCGCGGATTTTTTTCTTGGCGCGCACCAGACGTTGCGCCATGGTCTCCTCGCTCAGCAGAAAGCCGCGGGCCACGGCCTGGGTGGACAGTCCGCACACCTCCCGCAAGGTGAGTGCGATCTGCGCCTCCTGCTTAAGCGCCGGATGACAGCAGGTAAATATGAGCCGCAGCCGGTCATCGCCGAAAACCGCCTCATCGGTTTCATCGAAGGCCGCCGCGTCCGCTTCGGCGCTGGCCAGCTCGCGATCGAAGATCTTGGTCCGAAACACGATATCGCGGCGAATTCGATCGATCGCCTTGTTGCGGCCGGTATTGATCAGCCAAGCGCGGGGATTCGCCGGCAGCCCGGCGGTCCATTGTTCCACCGCGGCTGTGAATGCCTCCTGGCGCGCCTCTTCGGCCAGATCGAAATCGCCGAGCAGGCGGATCAATGTCGCGAGCACACGACCCGCCTCCCGGCGAAATATCTCCTCGACTTCCCTGTCTACCTTGCGCGCGCTCGACATCATGCCCGCGGCCATTTCCTAGGTGGCGGGCGCCCAGATGGGTCGCACTTCGATGCTTCCGACCCTGGCGCCGGGTATTCGCGCCGCAATTCCGATCGCTTCGTCGAGGTTCTTGGCCTCAACCAGGTAGTAGCCGCCTAATTGCTCGCGGGTCTCCGCAAACGGCCCGTCGGTGGTCGTGACCTTGCCGTTGCGCACCCTCACGGTGGAGGCCGTCGATGTGGGCTTCAGCCGATCGCCCGCCTTGAATTGTCCGGCCTGGATGATGCCCTTGGTGAACTCCGTGTATTCCGACATCATGGCCGCAAGCTCCGCCGGCGGTGTCGCCGCAAACTCCGCCTCATTTCTATAGATCATCAATAAATACTGCATTTGGGGATTCCTAATTTGTCGGCGCGATTCGCCGTTCAATAGTCGAACGGCGCGGCGCCGTTTCGACATCCCGCGCCGCCTCAAGGCCATCTATATCTGGAAATCGCGGTGAAAGGGCTGCCTTTAGGGAACCTAATCCCAATCGAAGGCTCTAATTTACACAAGAAATCAGCGACTTACCCCCAAATCGCTGAAGGCTGGCGGCTCCTCGCCCTTGGCCGTAAGATCACAGGGGCATTGATTAAACATTCGTACCGATAAAGAGGATTCCCGATGAAGGCTTGGATACCGCTCACGCTGGTTTTGGCACTTGGCTCCGCCGCTCACGCAAACGCGACCTGCACCTATCCCCGTGCTCCGGACGCACCCCCGGATGGGAATACGGCCACCAAGGAGCAAATGGTCGCGGCGGCGCAGGATTTCAAACGGTACAACGGCGAGATGAATGCCTACTTGGACTGCCTGAAGCTCGAGATGGATGCCGCCGCGCCCAAGGATCCCTCGAAGTTGAGTGCCGAGGAGAAGAAAAAGGCGACCGAGCAGCAGAATGTTCTGGTGCAGAAGAACAACGCCGCCGTCGATGAATTGCAGGCGGTGGTTGGCCGCTTCAACGAGCAGCTGAAGATTTACAAAGCCAAGCAGAAAGCGGCGTCGTAAACATGGAATGCGGCGGAGCCACCTCGCCGCACCACCACCTATGCAGGCTGGAACGCTCATTTCACCGCGTCTGGCCGAAGAGGCGATCAACTCTCGGCTAACGTGTCTGCCGATCGAATCACTGCCCCTGACGCAGTGTGTCGGCGGCATCCTGCGGGAGAATGTTTATGCGGAGCGCGATCAACCGCCCTTCGATCGCGTCACCATGGATGGGATTGCGGTGCACAGCGCCGCACTGCGCCGAGGCGTGAAGCGCTTCCGCATCCAAGGTACGCAAGCGGCGGGAGCCCCGCCGGTCAAGCTCGCAACGGCCGACGATGCCATCGAGGTGATGACCGGGGCGATTTTGCCTCCGGGCAGCGACTGCGTGATTCCCGTCGAGCAGCTGGAGATCGCCGGTGGCTACGCCTCGCTCAACACCGAGGCGGCGTGGCCGGCCTATCACAACGTTCATCGGCGCGGCAGCGACAGCCGGCAGGGCGCGCTGTTGCTGGAAACCGGCACGTTGCTGCGTGCGCCCGAAATCGCGGTGGCCGCATCGGCGGGCATGGCACGGGTGCGTGTCAGCAGTCAGCCCGCGGTGATGGTGGTTTCGACCGGCGATGAGCTGATCGAACCCGGCGATCCGATCGCGGACTATCAAGTTCGCCGTTCGAATTCCTATGCCGTGGCCGCCTCGCTGCGCAAGCGGGGCTTGGTCCGGGTCGGTGACGACCACGTGGCCGATGATGAGGCCCTGTTGCTGGAGCGCCTCGGCCTGCATCTGACGACGCATGAAGTGGTGGTGTTGAGCGGCGGCGTCTCCATGGGAAAATTCGACCTCGTGCCCAAGGCCTTGGCGCAGCTCGGAGTCCAAGAAGTATTCCACAACATCGCGCAGAGGCCGGGCCGACCCATGTGGTTCGGCATCGGGCCGCAGGGCCAGGCGGTGTTTGGATTGCCGGGAAATCCGGTGTCGACCCTGGTCTGCCTGATTCGCTACGTCGTCCCCGCCATTGCCGAGGCCATGGGGACCAGACGAACGTCGCCCGAGCGCCTGGCGCTGGCGGCTCCAGTCACTTTCCAGCCGCCGCTCGCTTATTTTCTGCCCGTGACCATCGAACACGACGATTGGGGGCGACCCTGGGCAAACCCGAAGCGGCCCAACGGGTCCGGAGATTTCCTGAGCCTCGCCGGCACGGATGGATTCGTCGAGCTTCCGCCCGGACCCAATACCTATCCGAAAGGATTCGTCGCCACCGTGTACCGCTGGTAAATATCATGAGTTCCACCGTTCACTACATTCGTGGACCGCAAAACCCGATCGATCGCCTCGGCCGGCCCCTGCACGATTTACGCATTTCGGTTATGGATCGATGCAATTTTCGCTGCCCCTACTGCATGCCGAAGGAGCAGTTCCACGAGCATTATCGATTCCTGAAATCACAGGAGCGATTGTCGTTCGAGGAAATCGTGCGCCTCTCAAGGCTGTTCGCGAGCCTTGGCGTGCGCAAGCTCCGCCTCACCGGCGGGGAGCCGCTGCTGCGCACGAATCTCGCGGACTTGGTCGGCGATCTCTCCGACGTTCCGGGCATAGACGATATTGCGCTCACCACGAATGGGGTGTTGCTGGGGCAGCATGCCGTCGATCTGCAAGCCAACGGTCTGAAGCGGGTGACGGTCAGCTTGGACACCCTGGACAAAGAGGTCTTCGCACACATGAGCGGCGGCTTTGCCGGCCTCGATCAGGTCCTCGGCGGCATCGAGGCCGCCATCGGCGCCGGCCTGATTCCGGTCAAGATCAACGCGGTCATCGAACGCGGATTGAACGATCACACGGCCTTGGACCTCATCGAGCGTTTCCGCGGCTCGCCCGTCATCGTACGTTTCATCGAGTTCATGGACGTCGGCAGCCGCAATAAGTGGCGACCGGAGCTCGTGGTCCCGTCGCGCGAGCTCGCCGCGCGCATTCACGCACGTTGGCCCATGAGTCCGATCTCGCAGAACTACCCGGGCGAGGTGGCGCAGCGGTGGGCGTTCGACGATGGCGGCGGCGAGGTGGGCTTCATCTCCTCGGTGTCTCAGCCCTTTTGCGGCGCCTGCAGCCGCGCGCGTCTGTCCTCGGAAGGCAAATTCTATACCTGCCTGTTCGCGACCCACGGCCTCGATCTGCGCGCGCCGCTGCGTGCCGGCGCCGACGATGCGGAGATTCTGCAATTGATCCGTGGCGTCTGGAACGGCCGAGCGGACCGCTACAGCGAACTGCGCGAGGAGTTGCGGCTTGCAGACCCCGCCGCGAAGAAGATCGAGATGAACTACATCGGCGGGTGACATCCATGACCTTCTCTCATTTGGATGCCGAATTGCGCCCGACCATGGTCGACGTCGGCGACAAGTCCACCACCAAGCGGACGGCCACCGCCGAAGCGCACGTGCGGTTCCCGCCGGCGGTCGCCGCGGCGCTGCGCGACAGCGGCCTGCGCTCGCCCAAGGGTCCGGTGTTCGATACGGCGATCGTGGCCGGGGTCATGGGCGCCAAGCGCACCCACGAGCTGATTCCGTTCTGCCATCCGCTCGGCCTCGAGAACTGCCGCATCACCATCGATCTCGAGGGCGATGCAGCGGTGATTCGCTGCACGGTGAGCGTGCATCACAAGACGGGCGTGGAAATGGAGGCGCTCACCGGCGCCAGCATCGCCGCGCTGACAATTTACGATATGTGCAAAGTGCTGTCCCACGACATTGTCATCGCGGACCTGCGGCTGCTCGCGAAGGACGGGGGCCGCAGCAGCTACGACCTCAAGGGGCCGCCATGACCCCCGCACCCGTGTACGGCCTGATACTCGCCGGCGGATCGAGCTCGCGCATGCGGCAAGATAAGGCGGCGCTCCAGTACGCAGGCGTGACCCAATTGGACCGCGCCTTCGAGCTGGCGAGCCGGCACGTCTCCAAGGTGTTCGTCTCCGTTCGCGTCAGCCAAATCACCGACCCGGCGCGGGCGCAAAAGCCGATGATCGTGGACTCGCTGGCGGGCGAAGGCCCCATTGTCGGCATCCGCTCGGCGCTTGCTGCGTACCCGAACGTGGGCTGGCTGGTGCTGGCCTGCGATCTACCGTTCCTCTCGGACGCCGCGCTGTCGCAACTCTTGCGGGAGCGTGACGCGACCGCTTTGGCGACGGCCTATCGGAGCGCGCACGATGGCCTGCCCGAACCCCTGTGCGCCATTTGGGAGCCGGCGGCCGCGGCCGCCCTCGCCGCCTACGACTCGGGCGGAGGCACCTGCCCTCGGAAATTTCTCATTCGGCACGCGGTGCCTCTGCTCGAACCTGTGGACAAGCGCGCGCTCGACAACGTCAATACGCCAGAGGAATACGCCCACGCCCGCGCCGCCCTCGACGCCACGGGCTGATATTCCATGCAATTGAAAATTCACTACTATGCCTTGATGCGCGAGCAGGCCGGACGCTCCGAGGAGACTCTCGAGACCTCCGCCGACACGCCCGCCGCCCTGTACGGAGAATTGGTCGATCGGTACGGATTCACTCTCATGCGCGAACAATTGAAAGTCGCAGTCAATAGCGAGTTCAGCGACTGGGGCCGCGCGCTCGCGGCGGGCGACGCGGTCGTGTTCATCCCACCGGTGGCGGGCGGCTGATGCGCTTTCGTTTCACTGAAAGCCCCATCGACACCGTCGGGGCGCGCCGCGAGCTCCTGGACTTGGGCGCGGGCGGCTACGTCAGCTTCGAGGGTTGGGTGCGCGACCACAACGAGGGACAGGAGGTCACTCGTTTGGAATACGAAGCATTCCAGGAACTGGCGGTCAAGGAAGGCGAGCGCATCATCGCCGAAGCCCTACGGCGTTTTCCCGTGAAGCACGCGCTGTGCATTCATCGTATCGGCAGTCTCGATCTCGGCGACATGGCCGTGTGGGTGGGGATCTGTTCCGCGCACCGCGGCGAAGCCTTCGACGCCTGCCGCTTCATCATCGACGAAGTGAAGCATCGCGTGCCCATCTGGAAGAAGGAGCATTATCGAAGCGGCGATTCCGGTTGGGTGAACTGCGAGCGCTGTGCCGCCGCACCGAATCACATCCACGAACACGCGTGACTGGGGCGCGATGCAGCCCGACTATTCACGGCAGCAATTGCTCAAGGAAATCGGCGCCCAGGGCCAGGCGGCTCTGGCGCGCGGCCGCGTTCTCGTCGTCGGTGCCGGCGGTCTCGGCAGCCCCGTGCTGCAGTACCTGGCCGGCGCGGGGGTGGGTTGTCTCGGGATCATCGATGGCGACACGCTGGATGCCAGCAACTTGCATCGTCAGCCTATATACGCCCTCGCGGAGGTCGGCGGACGAAAGGCCGGCTTGGCCGCCGCCGCAGTCCAACGAATCAACCCGACCGTGCGCGTCGACATTCATGCCGAGCGGCTGAGCGCGGACAATGCCCTGGATCTCGTCCGCGGTTACGACGTCGTAGTCGACTGCAGCGACAACTTTCGCACCAAGTTCCTGATCAACGACGCCGCCGTGCTTGCGCAGCGACCCGCGGTTTTCGCCAGCGTCTACCAGTTCGAGGGTCAGCTGCAGGTGTACAAGCCGCAGCCGCAGCACGCCTGCCTGCGCTGTCTATGGCCCGAGGCTACGCCTGATGGCGTGGTCGGCAACTGTGCCGAGGCGGGAGTGCTCGGCCCCGTGCCCGGCGCCTTCGGCACATTGCAAGCCCTGCTCGCAATCAAGATTCTCTTAGGGTTGTCCGGTCAGCTCGAGGGCGAGCTCATGCTGCTGGATTTCATGAATTTCTCCAGCCTCAAGCTCAAGGCGGCGCGCCGCGCGGAGTGTCGTGCCCCCGGGTGCGCGCACATTCTAGGGCTCGAGCAGGAGGACTTGGGCATCGAGATTGCACTTCCCTCCTTGGCCGATGCGGAGTCCCTTAGGCTGGAGGTCATCGATATCCGCACGGCCGAGGAAATCGCGGCTCGCCCGACTCAAGGAAGGCACATCCCCATGGCCGCTCTCTTGGCGGATCCCAGCCAGCTTCGGGCAGGACGGCAGTACCTATTACTGTGCGCCTCGGGCAAGCGCAGCTTGGCGGCGGCCCGCGAGCTGCGCAAGCGCGGGATCGCCGTGCGCTCGCTCGCCGGCGGGCTGCAACACTTGAAGGGCTGATACTTGCGCTTCGACTCCAAATTGCCGGACGTCGGCACCACCATTTTCACCGTGATGTCGCGCCGCGCGCTGGAGGAAGGGGCGCTCAACATCGGCCAGGGATTTCCCGACTACCCCATCGATCCCCGCTTAGGCTCAGCGCTGGTGCAGGTGATCGGCGAAGGACACAATCAGTACGCCCCCATGGAGGGCGTGGTGGAGCTGCGCGAGCGCATTTCCGCGAAGCTCGAGTCGAGCTATGGGCGGAGCTTCGATCCGCAGAGCGAGATCACCGTGACCTGCGGCGGCACCGAGGCGCTTTACGATGCCATCCAAGCGGTGGTGGGACCCGGCGACGAAGCCATCATTTTCGATCCTGCCTACGACGCCTACGAACCCGCCGTGAGGCTCGCGGGTGGGCGTTGTGTGCGCATCGCGCTCGCGCCCCCGGCCTTCCGTTTCGATTGGGATGAGGTGCGGCGGAGTTTGAGCAAACGCACGCGATTGATCATCATCAACAGCCCCCAGAACCCCAGTTGCACAGTGGCCGAGGCGCGGGACTTGGACTCGCTCGCCGAGCTGATTCGCGATCGCCCGATCACGGTTCTGGCCGACGAGGTGTACGAGCACGTGCTCTATGACGGCCGCCGCCATGCCTCGGTGCTGGCGCACCCGGAATTGCGGCAGCATAGCTTTGCGGTGTTTTCCTTCGGGAAAACGCTGCACGCCACCGGGTGGCGGGTGGGCTATTGCGTCGCGCCGGCGCAATTGACCCGCGAGCTGCGCAGGGTGCACCAGTTCAATACCTTCAGCATCGCGGCGCCCCTGCAATACGCCATCGCGCGCTACCTGTCGGCCTGCCCCGATGTGTGGAGCGGGCTGTCGGCGTTCTTCCAAGCCAAACGCGATCTGCTCGCGGGACGGCTGCGCGGCTCGGGCTTCGAACCCATCCCGGCGGCCGGCACCTATTTTCAGCTGGTCGATTATGGCGCGCTCAGCGGCGATGCCGACATGGATTTCGCCGACCGCCTGATTCGCGAGGCGAAAATCGCGACCATTCCCCTCTCGCCCTTCTACGCGGCACCTCCGGCAATGACGCTGCTGCGGCTGTGCATTGCGAAGAGCGATGTCACGCTCGAGGCCGCGGCCGAGAGGCTGTGCGCGTTCGCCGCGCACCGCTCGCGCTGACACCTCCGGTCCTAGGTTCCATAGCGGCGCGGGAGTGAGGCTGGCGGCAGGCTTTGACGCTGGCGTATGCGCGCCGCGTCCATGAGCATGCGGCCGGCCCAGCGGTACACATTGTTCTCCTTCACCGTCCTGCGCATCAGGCGCATGCGATTGCGCCGCTCATCCCGGCCCATTCGCATGGCGACTTCCATCGCATTCGCCGTTTCGGTCACGTCGAAGGGATTGATCAGAACGGCTTCCGCCAGCTCCCGCGATGCACCCGCAAAAGTGCTGAGTATCAGTACGCCGTCCTCGTCGTCGCGCGCGGCGACGAACTCCTTGGCCACGAGGTTCATGCCGTCATGCAGACTGTTGACTATGCAAAAATCCGCGGCGCGGTACAGCTCGAACACTCGCAGCGGCTCTTGGTGTTCGTCTATCAGCACGATGGGGCGCCATTCGCCTTCCGCGAATTTGGCGTTGATGCGCTCCACTTCGCTATAGGTCTGCTGCTGCAGCGCCTGATACGCGGGTAGTTGACTGCGCGAAGGCGCCGCGATCTGCAGCAGGCAGACCCGCCCGCGATGCCGAGGATTCCGGTCGAGCTAGGCTTCCAGCGACTGGAAGCGTTCGATGATCCCCTTCGTGAAATCCCAACGCTCGACCCCCAATCCCAACCGCACGTCGGTGCCGATTCCATACCGCGCATGAACCGCCGCCCGGCACGTGGCGACATCCGGCAAAAACCGCAGCCAGCGCGGCGGCCATTCGATCGAGATCGGATAGGGAGCGACCCGGCACACGTGTCCCTGCAGGGTGATGGTCATGTGTTCGCGGTCAATCTGGCATTCCACGAAGCGATCCAAGGCGTCCAGAAAATTCTGACAGTGATAGAGGGTGTGAAACCCCAGGATGTCGCTCGACAGCATATGCAGCAGGATTTCGCGCTTCCAAGGACACACGCCGAAGGTCTCGGCATTGGGCCAGGGGATGTGCCAGAACAGCACGATGGTCGCCTTGGGTATCTTCTCGCGAATGAGCCGCGGCAGCAGCGCGAAGTGAAAATCCTGGATCAGAATCACGGGACTGTCGGTGTTGGATTCAGCGGCCACGACCTCGGCGAACTTCGCGTTCACTTCTTCGTAGGTACGCCAGTCGCTGGAACGAAATTGCGGGCGAACGTAGGCCAACAGGCACAGCGGCCACAGTCCTTCGTTGGAGAACCCGAAGTAGTACCCCTGCTCCTCCTCCGGCGTGAGCCATACGCGGCGCAAGGTGTAGGCCGGATCGTCCGGAGGCACCCGGACTTGATCGTATCGATCCACCGTCGCGCGGTCCGCCGTTCCCGCACCGTGCGCCACCCAAACGCCCGAACAGGCGCGCATGACGGGCTCCAGGGCGGTCACCATGCCGCTCGCCGGTATCTGCACCACGGGATGATGATCCGCGTCGAAATTGTGGATGTAGGGTTCACGGTTCGACACGACGATGACCTGAGGGGAGTGCAGATGATCGCGCACCACCTGTTGCAGCGCCTGTGGCGTCCAGTTCTCGCGAAAGTCGATCTCCAGGCGCTGCTTTTCCTCGGCCTCGGCCAGCACCTGGCGCACCTGCGACAGTATGGGCAAGGACGCGCGCGGCGACCGGGCGTCGTCGAGAAAACGCTTGCCGCGAATGTCGCCGACCAGCACCTCGACCCAGCGGCGCAATTGCAGCCAGGCCGCGAGTACGATCGACAGCGCCAGCAAGATCACCGAGATGCCGATGAACACCAGCACGAAATCCCGCGCACGCCTTTGGCGGCGGTCGACGAAACTCAAATCGTGCACCATCAGCACGCGAAACGGCGTCGGTGTCGCGGAATCGAAATTGAAACGTGATATCTGCACCGATCCGGACGGCAGCAGTACGATGCGCGTCGAGGCGCCGTCGGGACTCGCCGCCGTCTGGCAGTTGATGGCCGAGGGCGCGAGTCCGGTTTCGAATATCGATGTTCCGTCCTTGCGGCACACCAGAACCGCGAGCAGCCGCTCGTCGGCGGTGATCTTGTCCATATACGAACGCAGCTTCGACTCGTTGCCTTTTTCGACCAGGCTTGTGATCGGCTCTTCCATGGAATGCATCACCGACTGCGCACGCAATTCCACATCCGAGCGAAACCACTCGGCCAGCAGCCGCTCGATGTAGGGCAGTCCGGCGTACGCCACGACGCAGGACGCGAACGTCACCGGCAATACGAACCGCAAAATGATGGAGCGAAACATCCTCCGCAAAATACAGAATTTTCCGGGCTCAGTCTCGTTTGATTTTTTTCAGCGAAATGCGTGTAAATATTACATACCAAATCTACATCGCGAACTGCGCGGCGACGATGCTGTAGGCTATGCCGATGCAAGCACTGCCGCCGCCATCGCTCGAATGGTGTTTGTTCTTGGACGTCGATGGAACCCTGATCGAGTTCACCGACTCTCCATTGGAGACATTTGCGGACGCCGATCTCAAGAGCCTGTTGGGCCGCGTGGCCGAACGTCTGGGAGGAGCGGTCGCGTTGGTGAGCGGCCGCAGCATTCACTATCTCGATACATTGTTCGCGCCCCTGTGCCTGCCGGCGGCGGGGCTGCACGGCGTCGAGCGTCGCAAGGCGTCCGGCGCCATTCATGGCGCGAGCTTCGTCGACGCGCAGCTCGACCAGGCGCGTTCGGCGCTGAATTCCTTCGTGGCTGCTCACCCGGGAACATTTGCAGAGGACAAGGGCCGAACCCTCGCCGTGCATTTTCGAATGGCGCCCCAGTACGAATCCGCGGCGCGCGAAGCGCTGACGGCCATCGCCGCTCCCTTGGGCAGCAACTACCACATCCAAGAAGGCACCATGACGCTCGAGATCAAGCCGCGGGGATTCACCAAGGCCACCGCCGTCAAGGCGTTCATGAGCGAGCCGCCGTTTTCGGGCCGCACGCCGGTGTTCGTCGGCGACGACCTGACCGATCAGGATGCGCTGCGTACGGTCGAGGATGAAGGCGGCATCTCCATCGCCGTCGGCGAACGGGTGCATGGGCAATTTCGCGTCGAGAGCGCCTCGGACGTGCGCACGTGGCTGCGGGGCATCGCCGCGCTGTACGATTCACACCGCGAGTGAGCGCAATCTAACCGCGAATCTGCCCGCTGCCCCGCACCACATACTTGTAGCTGGTCAGCTGCTCAACGCCGACGGGTCCGCGCGCGTGAAATTTGTCCGTGCTGATGCCGATTTCGGCGCCCATGCCGAACTCGCCGCCGTCGGCAAATTGTGTCGACGCGTTGTGCAGCACGATGGCGCTGTCGACCCGCATGAGGAACCGCTCGGCCGCCGCGGCGTTCTGCGTCACGATGCACTCGGTATGCTGGGAGCCATACTGGCGGATGTGGGCGATGGCGGCATCGACGCCGTCCACCACGCGCACCGCGATGATGGCGTCGAGATAC
>Ga0210388_10003926_pt1 | contig 11621 bp, 13 predicted proteins | sample IncBWC19OmetaG_FD_155485 | JGI IMG/M metagenome (GOLD analysis project Ga0210388, IMG submission 155485) | Forest soil microbial communities from Barre Woods Harvard Forest LTER site, Petersham, Massachusetts, United States - Inc-BW-C-19-O ... | reverse complement strand
TTGCCGAGGCTGTCCCGGTGCTCCATCGCGCCGTCGAGCACGTAGGTCACCGTCTCGAAGCCGCGGTGCGGGTGCGTCGGGAATCCGGCCAGATAGTCGTCGGGGTTGTCGGAGTGAATCTCGTCGAGCAACAGAAACGGATCGAGCATCGGCAGCGCGCGCGAGCCGAGCGCGCGGTGCAGCCGGACGCCCGCCCCCTCCACCGTCGGCTGCGCGTCGACCAGGTTGGCCACCTGGCGCGGGCGCGGCGGACCGACCACCGCCGCGCGCGGCTTCTCCATCCGGCAGGCGGCGAGCGCACCGCCCGGAAGACCGAGGGCCAGCGCCTTCACGACGTCCCGGCGATCGAGCTCGTTCGGGCCCCGCGGCATTTCAAAAGGCTACCACGCAGCCGGCGCCCGCAGCGCGCTCGTCCGCGGAGGCGGCCGGCTGATTTCGCGCCACACGAAACTTCACCGTATCTACGGCCCGGTTTATGGCGTACTGACGGCGAGGGAGGGGCGACCATGACGACGACCGAGATGGGAACGACCACGGATTGGATCGGAATTGTGCGGGAGCTGGGGCCGTCCTTGGCGGAGCGCGCCGCCGAGCACGACGCGAACGACACCTTCGTCGCGGACAACTATGCCGCGCTCGAGGAACGGGGCGTCTTCAAGGCCGCCGTCCCCGCCGAGCTGGGGGGCGGCGGCGCGCTGGTCGGCGAGCTGTGCGGGATGGTCCGGGAGCTCGGGCACCATTGCAGCTCGACGGCGCTGGCCGCCTCGATGCACACCCACAGCGTCGGGATGATGAGCTTTCTGTGGCGCGGCGGAAACAAGGCGCCCGAGCCGCTGCTCCGCCGCGTGGCCGCCGAAGGGCTGATGCTGGTCAGCTCCGGTGGCTCCGACTGGCTGGCCGGATCGGGGCGCCTGGAGAAGGTCGAGGGCGGTTACAAGATGACCGGCCGGAAGATCTTCGGCAGCGGCGTCCCGGCGGGGCACGTCCTCATGACCACGGGCATCTTCGATGATCCCCAGGAGGGACCGACGGTGATCCACTTTGGCCTGCCGCTCAACGCCCCGGGCGTGAAGGTGCTCGACACCTGGCGGGCGCTCGGCATGCGGGGCACCGGCTCGCACGACATCGAGCTGGAGAGCGTCTTCCTTCCCGACGCGGTCATGGGGGGCGTGCGGCGGCCGCCCGGCAAGTGGCACCCGGCCGTCCACGCCTCGGCGCTGGTGGCGCTCCCCATCATCTATGCCGCCTACCTCGGCGTCGCCGAGGCCGCGCGCGACGTCGCGCTCGAGCTGGCGCGCAAGCGGAAGAACGATCCGAACGTCGCCTATCTGACCGGCGAGATGGAGAACCTGCTCGTCTCGGCCCAGCTCGCCCACGCCAGCATGGTCGACCTGTCGCGGTCAGCGAAGCCGGGCCCCGAGACGTCGAGCGCCATGCTGACCCGGCGAACGCTGGTGGCGAACGGCGTCCTGCGGACCGCCGAGAAGGCGCTGGAGGTGGCCGGGGGCGCCGGCTTCTTCCGCAGCTCGCGGCTCGAACGCCTGTTTCGCGACCTCCAGGCCTGCCGCTACCACCCGCTGCCCGAGAAGCAACAGACCCGGCTGACCGGCCGCCTGCTGCTCGGGCTGGACATCGACGGCTAGGCGGGGACGTGGCTCGGCGTCCTCGGTGGCTCGGTCGTCTGTGCGAAGCGTCGGCGTTCGCCCTCCTTCTCGGCGGAGCCTGCGGCAGCTCGCCCGAAGCGCCGGCGCACGACGGTGGTGCTGACCTGCGCGTCCCCGGCGACAGCGGAATCGACAGATCGTCGAGACCGGACGCCGCCGAGGCCGACGGAGGTCGCGACGCCACGGCGAACGACACCGCCACCAACGACGGGAGCGCGACCGACGCACTCCCGTCCGACTGCCAGACCGGCGCCTCCGGCGAGCCGACCGAGCTGCGCTGCACGGGTCTCTACTCCGACTGGGCGACGAAGACCGTCGCCCCCGACGTCCACCAATACGATCCGGGTCTTCATCTCTGGAGCGATGGGGCGAACAAGACCCGTTGGATCTATCTGCCGCCCGGAACGAAGATCGACACCACCGACATGGACGAGTGGACCTTCAGCCCCGGGACCAAGGTCTGGAAGGAGTTCGTGGTCGGCGGCACGCGGCTGGAGACCCGCCTCCTCTGGAAGCGGCCGAGCGGCGCCTGGTACTTCACGACCTATCGCTGGTCGTCCGACGAGTCGAGCACCACCGAGCTGACCACCGGCGAGGTCGACGCGGACGGGAACGGTTACGAGATCCCGACCCAGAGCGCCTGCTACGACTGCCACAACGGCCGCATCGATCACGTGCTCGGGTTCGAAGCGGTGGCGCTGTCGACGCCGCAGGCCTCGGGCGTGACGATGGCGACCCTCACCGCCAGCAACCTCCTCACCGCGCCGCCCGCCCAGCCGATCACCATCCCCGGCGACGACGCCGCCGCCGCCGCGCTCGGGTATCTCCACATGAACTGCGGCGGCCCCTGCCACAACCGCGGCGGCGGCGAAGCGTCGGACAGCGGACCTTACCTGCGTCTCGATGTCGCGACGCTGGCGAGCGTCCAGGCCACCGACACCTGGACCACGGGCGTCGGTGTGAACGCCCTCTACCAGGTCGACGGCCTCACGAACCCCCAGATCTTCACCCCCTGCGATCCCGCCCACAGCGCGGCCTACTTCCGCATGGATCATCGCGACGGCGTCGACGGCACAGCCGACGGCGTCCAGATGCCGCCCATCATCTCGCACCAGGTCGACGCCGACGGCGTCGACCTGATCGCGGCCTGGCTCAACGGCCTTTCGCAGTGCGGCGGCGGCGCGACAACGACCGCCAATCCGTAACCAACGCCGGCAACGATCCCCCGAACGGACATGCTAGCCTCGTCGGCATGTGCCGGAACATCAAGACGTTGTTCAACTTCGCGCCGCCCGCCACGGACGAGGAGATCCGCTCGGCCAGCGAGCAGTTCGTGCGCAAGCTGAGCGGGTTCGCCCACCCTTCGCACGAGAACGAGAAGGCCTTCGCGCGCGCCGTCGACGACACCTTCCGCGTCGCGCGCCGGCTGGTCGATTCGCTGGTGACGCACGCGCCGCCGCGCGATCGCGAGATCGAGGCGGCCAAGGCCAAGATACGCTCCATCAAGCGCTTCGGCGCCTGAGGCCGGCGAAGACCACTCCCTCATGCTGATCTCCTTCCTTCTTTCGGCGCTGCTCGCGGCGGCGGTCGCGCTTCCGGGCGGGCCGCCGGTCGGAATGGACTACCTCGCCTACGATGCGGCCAACGGGCGGATCTGGGTCCCGGCGGGGAACACCGGCAACGTGGACGTCGTCGAGGTCGCGACGGGGAAGGTCACCAGCGTGGGCGGCTTCCCGACCGCCCCCCCGCGCCGCCCCGGACGGCCGAGGATGGGGCCGAGCTCGGCGGCCGTCGGCGAGGGCGTCGTCTGGATCGGCAATCGCGCCAACAACGAGATCTGCGCGGTCGACGCACGCACCTTGGCCCGTGGCGCCTGCCATCACTTGCCGTCGATGCCCGACGGCCTGGCCTACGTCGCGGCCACCCATGAAGTGTGGGTGACGACGCCGGCCGATCGGGCGATCACCGTCGTCGACGTCTCCAGCCCAAAGTCGAGTCCGCCTGCCCTGATCAAGATCGACGGGGATCCCGAAGGGCTGGCGGTCGACGCCGCGCGGGGCCTCTTCTACACGAACGTCGAGGACAAAGATCGCACGCTGGAGATTGACGCCCGGACCAGGAAGATCGTGGCCAGCTGGCCGGCCGGCTGCGGCGCCGCCGGGCCGCGCGGGCTGGCGCTCGACGAGGGGCGACGGCTGCTGTTCGTCGCCTGCACCGACGGCGCGTCCGTGCGCGACGTCGCCCACGGCGGTGACGGGAAGGAGGTCGGTCGGCTCAAGACGGCCGGCGGCGTCGACAACATCGACTACGCCGCCAAGCGTGGCCTGCTGTTCATCGCCGCCGGGATGGATGCGACGCTGACCATCGCCCGCGTGAACGCCACGGGCGCTCTGGCGGCCGTCGCCTCGATCCCCACGGCCAAGGGCGCGCGCTGCGTGGTCGCGGCCACCGACGGCACCGCCTACGTCGCTGACTCGGCGGGCGGGCGCCTGATCGTGGTGAAGCCGCCGCCTTAGCGGCTGCGCTTCACGCCGTGGCGGCGCTAAGGCACCACGCCAGGATTGGTGTCCTCGCCGGTCGGCATCGTACCGAGGCCCGGATTGGTCAGGAACTGCATGACCGGCGGGGTGGACGGCGTCGGCAGCGCGGCGACCAGCGCCATTGCGTCGGCCTGCTGCTGCACCAGCACCGGAGCGATCTCCTCGAGCATCGGCGCCATCCCGGGCGCGCGCGCCAGGGCCTGGGCCTTCTGCGTCTGGTCGACCGCCGCCTGTGAGTTGGCCACCATCTTGGCCGCGAAGTCGGCGTCGAATCGCTGCGGCGGCGAGTTGACCAGATCGACCCGGGTGAGCGCGCCGTTCGGCAGCGCTCCCGCGGCGAGGCGGATCTCGTCGACGTTCATCCCCTGCTGGTGCGCGTAATTCATCAACTTCGCATCGGACGTGGCGCAATTGCTGATGATGGTGGTGGCGAAATCCCGCACCGCCGCGGTGGTCCCGCGTTGCTGGGCGATCTCCGCGTCGACGATCGTCTGCTGGTTCTGCCGGTGCAGCGCCATCAGGGCCGTCTGGTCGCCGCCGCCGCGCTCGTTGTAGCGAGACTGCGCGACCGGCGCCGGGCTCTCCGCCGCGGGCGCAGGACCGGCCAGAGGCCCGGCGCTGGGCGCCTCGACCTGCTCGGCAGGCGGCGCCGACTCCTGAGGCGCGGGCGCCGCGCTTTGGGCCGCCACCCCTGCCGAAACCAGCATACAGACCGCGGCTCCCGCCGCCCACCAACTGCCGAGCTTCGCCTTGCCCATCACCCACCTCCCCTCATCCTTGAAACCTGACCTATCTTGCAACCTGACCTTCGGGCCCCATCCGTCAAGCCCAAGCGTCAGCCGAGACGTATACTTCAGCCATGGGCAAGTTTCGCGGCACGGTTCGCAAGAACGATCTCGAGGGCGGGCACTGGCAGCTGGTGGCCGACGACGGCAAGACCTACGTGCTCGAAGGGGCGCTGCGCGGGATCGATCAGGATGGAGCCAAGGTCGAGATCGACGGCGCCGTCGATCGTGACGCCATGGGTTTCGCCATGACCGGTCCGACGCTGCGCGTGACGAGCGGGAAAAAAATCACGCCGTCCTGATCTAGAGTAGCGGTGGATGGAGGACATTCACCGCGCCACCCGCCGCTACGAAGAGTGGCTGGGCGGGATGATCCCCCTCGTGCGGGCCGACCTGCGCACCAAGCACCAGCGGATGCGCCTGGGGCCATTCCTCTTCATGCGCGCCACGTTCTACCGCTGGTGTCAGCTCTGGCAGGGACGGCGAAAAGAGCTGGGCGACGCCGCCCGCGCGGCGCCCGTCGCGGCCGTGGGCGATCTTCACCTCGAGAACTTCGGGACCTGGCGCGACAGCGACGGACGCCTGATCTGGGGAATCAACGACTTCGACGAGACGACCACCCTCCCCTGGACGCAGGATCTGGTGCGGCTCGCGGCCAGCGCCCACCTGGCGATCTTCGCCGACCACATCGCGGTGCGGCGGCGCATCGCCTGCGAGGCGATCGTGGAGGGGTACCGCGCCGGCATCGAGACCGGCGGCCAGCCGTACGTGCTGGAGGAGACGCACGGCTGGCTCCGGCGCGTGGCCATGGGCGAGCTGCGCCACCCGACGCCGTTCTGGCAGAAGATGAACGAGTTGCGGACCTCGTCCGACGTCGATCGGAGGGCCGCGGCCGTCATCGCCGGCGCGATGCCCGCGCGAGATCTCGCGATCCGCTTCGCCCGCCGCGTCGCCGGGATGGGGAGCCTCGGCCGGCCGCGCTTCGTGGGGATCGCCGCCTGGCGTGGCGGATGGGTCGCCCGCGAGGCGAAGGCCACCGCGCCCTCGGCCTGGCTCTGGGCCACCGACACAGCCGCCGGCGCGAACGACGCCTATAGCTCCATCATCTCGCGGGCCGTCCGCGTCCCCGATCCGACGGTCCGGGTCGTCGACGGCTGGCTGGTGCGTCGGTTGGCGCCCCACTGCGCGCGCATCGAGCTCGGCGATCTGCCGTCGAGCCGCGACGAGGAGCGGTTGCTCTACGCGATGGGGTTCGAGACCGCGAACGTGCACCTCGGAACGCCGCGCATCCGCGAGACGCTGCGCAAGCAGCTGGCCGCCCGGCGCGGGCACTGGCTGCACGAGGCGGCCAAGCAGCTCTCCGACGCAATCGTTCGCGACTGGCGAGAGTGGCGCGAGCGAAAGGAAACGCGGCGCGCCGCCTGAGCGTCAGCCGTCGAGAATCTCCATCCGCACCGTCACCACCCCCTCCTTGATCATCCCCAGCCTTCGCGCGGCGCCTTCGGAGAGATCGACGATCCGGCCGCCCGGACAGCCGCACCGATCGTTGATCCGGACCGTCACCGAGCGTCCGTTGGCTCGGCTGACCCGCACGCGCGTGCCGAACGGCAGCGAGGGCGAGGCGGCGGTCATGGCGTTCGGATCGAAGCGCTCGCCGGAGGCCGTCTTGCGGCCCGCGAAACCGCGGCCGTAGTAGCTGGCCCGCCCCTCTTCCACGCGTCGCGCCGGCGAGGCGCCGCGACGGGCGCCGGCGGCGCTGGCGCAGCCGATCGCCACGCCGGTCGCGGCGACGGCGACGGCCACCACGACCCGCAGGCGGGCGCGGCGCGCATCAGCGTGAGCGTTCGTGACCGCCTCCACCGCCACCGGGCGGACCGTCCTCCAGCAGGATCTCATCGGCCAGGTCCCGCTCGGCGCCGGGCGACGCTTTGTCGCCACGGCTCTCGATGGTCCCGATGCCGTATTTTTCGAGCTTGTAGTAGAGCGCGCTGGTCTTGATGCCGAGCAGCCGCGCCGTCTCGGTCTTCACGCCACCGCTCTTGTCGTAGGCGCGCTCGATGAGCTGCCGTTCGAGATCCTCGAGCAGCGCGGGGAGCGACATCTCGCCGCCGGGGAGCGCCAGCGCATTTTCGGGCAGCCCACCACGCACGGAGGCCGGCAGCGCGCCGACGTCGATGGCGGTCCCTTCGGCGAACACCAGCGCCTGCTCGATCACGTTCTCCAGCTCGCGGACGTTGCCCGGCCAGGCGTACAGGGCGAGGCGCGCCAGCGCCGCGTCGGTGATGCCCCGCGTTTGGTCGATGGCGGCGTTCGTCCGGGGGCCCAGCTTGGCGATGAAGTGGGCCGCCAGGCGCGGGATGTCCTCCTTGCGCTCGCGCAGCGGGGGCACCGCGCAGGGGACGACGTGCAGGCGATAGAAGAGATCTTCGCGGAAGCGCCCGGCGGCCGCCTCGACGGCGATGTCCCGGTGGGTCGCCGACAGCACCCGCACGTCGACCTTGATGGTCTCCTCGCCGCCCACCCGCTCGAACTCGCGCTCCTGCAGCACGCGCAAGAGCTTGAGCTGCAGCCCGGGCGTGATGTCGCCGATCTCGTCGAGGAACAACGTCCCCTTGTCGGCCAGCTCGAACCGCCCCAGCTTCCGCTTGATGGCGCCGGTGAACGCCCCCCGCTCGTGGCCGAACAGCTCCGACTCCAGCAGCGTCTCGGTGAGCGCGCCGCAGTTCACCTTGACGAAAGGCCCCTGCGACCGCTTCGACCGGGCGTGGATCGCGCGCGCCACCAGCTCTTTCCCCGTCCCCGACTCACCGTGGATGTAGACGGAGGCATCGGTCGGCGCGACCTTCTCGATCGTCTGGAACAGCGCACGCATGAGCGGCGTCTCGCCGACGATCTCGGCGAACCGGTACTCGCGGGCCACGTCGTCGCGCAGCGCCGCGCTCTCCGCCTCGGCCCGCTCGCGCGCCCGGCGCTCGGCCCGCAGCTCCAGCGCGCGCGCCACCTTGAGGCGCACCACCTCGGGCGCGAATGGCTTCTGGATGAAATCGTAGGCACCGGTCCGCATCGCCTCGACGGCGGTCTCGACGGTGCCGAACGCCGTCGCGATCATCACCGGGCATTCGGGATCGCGCTCGGCGATCGCCTTCAGCACCTCGAGGCCGCCCTTCCCCTCCATCTTCAGATCGGTGATCACGAAGTCGACGGTGCTTCGCCCGGCCGCGAACTGCTTGAGCCCCTCGTCGCCCGACGCCGCCAGCACCGCCTCATGCCCCATCCGGCGAACCGTGGCGCCCAGCCCCTCGCGCATCGTCTCGTTGTCGTCGATGATGAGGATGCGCGCCATCTCGGTTAGCCTACCCCCGTCTTAAAATGACAGACAAGCCCGCACCCCCATCCCGACGCCAGAAATCGCCGATCGAGCTCCTGCGGCCGGCTGTACGTGCGATGCCCGCCTACACGCCGGGTGAGCAGATCGCCGATCTGACCAAGCTGAACACCAACGAAGGGGCGTTCCCGCCGTCGCCACGGGTGCGGGCCGCGCTGGCCGCGATCGCCGACGAATCGCTGCGGCTCTATCCCGATCCGACCAGCAGCGGGCTCCGCGCGGTGGCCGCGGCGCGGTTCGGCGTCACGCCCGAGCAGGTGCTGGCCGGCAACGGCTCCGACGACTGCCTGACCGTCCTTTACCGCGGCTTCCTCGACGCGGGCGAGCGCGTGGTCTGCCCCTGGCCGACCTACGGCCTCTACGCGACGCTGGCGTCGCTGCAGGGGGCGGAGCTGATGCGCCTGCCGTTCGTGCAGAGCGGACGTCGCTTCGTGCTCCCCGACGCTCTGGCCCGCAAGCGCGCCAAGATGATCATCCTCGCCAACCCCAACAACCCATCGGCGACGCTGGTGCCGGTCGACGAGCTGCGCGCGCTCTGCAACGAAGCGACGGGCGCGATCGTCGTGGTCGACGAGGCCTACGTCGACTTCGCGCTGGGCGCCGGGATCGACGCCAGCATGCTCCCCTATCTCGACCGGCATCCGAACCTGGTGGTGCTGCGGACGATGTCGAAGAGCTACAGCCTGGCCGGAGCGCGCCTCGGGCTGCTGTTCGCCGCCGCGCCGCTCGTCGAGGCGCTGACCAAGGTCAAGGACAGCTACAACGTCAACGCCCTCACGCAGGCGATCGGCATCGCCGCGCTCGAAGACCGCGCCTATCTGGACGACTGCGTCCGCCGGACGCTCGACCAGCGCGCGCGCCTCGAGACCGCCCTCGGCGACCTGGGCCTCACCTGGCCCGAATCGGCCGCCAACTTCCTGCTGGTCGAGATCGGCGAGCGCGCCCAGGAGATCTACCTGGCGCTCAAGCAGTCGGGCCTCCTCGTCCGCTGGTGGTCGGCCCCCGAGCTGCGCACGAAGATCCGCATCAGCGTCGGCAAGCCCGACGACAACGACCGCCTGATCGCCGCGCTGAAGTCCCTGGTGTAGGCGGCAAGCGGCTCGCCCGTGGGATACCCACTCGGTGGCGCTCCATCGGTGATCGGAGCGCTACGCTCGCAACGGAGCAGAACGGACGGCCGATGACTCGCAGTGGCGGCGGTCAATGTACGAGCTTGAGTGGTCCGAGGAAGCGAAGGCCGACATCCGCCGGGTCTCGGCGTTCGCTCGCGGACCCGTCATGAGGGCGACCGAAGAGCTGCGCGCCAGGGCAGAGAGCGAGACCCGAAACCGCAAGCCCCTTAGAGAGCCTCTCGAAGACCTTCCAGAAGCGACGCGGGAAGTCCGCGTTGGCAACCTCAGAGTCTTCTACCGAATCAGCCACCGGGCAGACGGCGCGGATTCTTCGGGTTATCTTTAAAGGCGTCCGCACCACCCGGGAAGCAGTGGCGAAGGGCAAGAAGCCATGAGCACCAAGCAGCCCGTAACGCGCGCAGAGGCCCGCGAGCTGAAGCGCATCGATGAGAAGATGTCGCGCGAGGGAGGGATCCCCCACGAGATCGTTCGTCGGGAGTGGCTGTGCGACATGGCTACCGAGCTGAAGAGGATGGTGAAGGCATTCGAGCGCACAGGCCGTGGTGCCAAGGATCTTCTCGAAGCCCTTGTCGTCGCCGAGACCGAGGGTGTGGACGCCACCTTGCTCGCCGAAATCCGGCGCGAGCTTGGGCAGAGGGTCAAGAAGCGACGCGCCGCTTAGGCTCTCCTCACGGTTCTCGGCCGATGGCGTAGAGTTCGGTGATGAGACAGGAGGCGGTCTTCGCGCCGATGAGCGTGCTGGCGCTCTGGACGGGGTGCATGGTGTTCATGGTCGGCGTCAGCCGCGTCCGCGCGGTGAAGGCGGGGCGCGTCCGGCGCGGCGCCTTTCGCCTCGGAGAGAGCCCGGAGGTCCCGGACGACGTGATGGTCTGGAACCGCAACCTGATGAACCTCCTGGAGATGCCGTTGCTGTTCTACGTGGTGAGCATCGCCTTCTACGTCACGCACCAGGTGACACCGAGGGTGGTGACGCTCGCCTGGGTCTACCTGGCGCTCCGGCTCGCGCATTCGCTCGTCCACGTGACATCGAATCGGATCCTGGTGCGGCTGACCTCCTACGCCGCCAGCAACGTCGTCCTGCTGACGCTCTGGATCCGGTTCATCTCGCGCGTCGTTTAGCATTCGCGCCTCCATGCCTCGCCCTCCCCGCCCGCGCCGACAACAACGCGAACAGCAGCGCGCCTTCCGCAAGACCGTCCGCCAGCTCGAGCGCCTCGCCGCCGAGCTCCCCGGCGGCTCGCCCGAGCGCCCCATCGACGTGGCGTCTGCGTCGGTCGTCGAGACGAAGGCGCGGGCGATCCAGTGCGTTCAGTGCGACGCGATCGAGATGGAGCTCCGCGGCGACCACGCCTCGTCGACCCCGCGCGGGGTGTTGCGCGAGCTGGCGATGGTCTGCCGGCAGTGCCACGCGGCGCGCGCGATCTGGTTTCGCGTCGCGGCCGGCGCCAACTGATCGCCACACACGGCGACGATCTCCGGAACAGGCCGCGCGCCGGCGGGCTTACGGCCGAGCGAGCTTCAGGTGCACCACGCCGTCCCCCTGCACCGTCTTCACCAGCGCCAGCCCGTGCAGGTCGTCGAGCCCGCCGTCGAACAGCCGCTCGCCGCGTCCGAGGAGAATCGGCACGACGTGAAGCCACATCTCGTCGACCAGCCCCGCCGCGAGGAATTGCCTCCCCGCGCTGGCGCCCCCGGCGACCGAGATGTCGCGGCTGCCTGCCGCCTGGCGCGCCAGGGCCAGCGCCGCCTCGATGCCGTCGGTCACGAAGTGGAAGGTCGTCCCCCCTTTGGCGACCAGCGGCGACCGCGGGTGGTGGGTGAGGACGAAAACCGGACAGTGAAAGGGGGGATCGTCGCCCCACCAGCCGCTCCAGGGCTGCTGCGGATCCCAGGGGCCCGGCTGACCGCCGAACATGTTGCGTCCCATGATGACGGCGCCGACGTTGGCCTGTACCTCTTCGATGACCGGCGTGCTCGCCGTCGTCTCCCCCCCCTCGAGCCCGTGCATCCCGCGCCAGGCGGCGAGCGGGAACACCCATTCGTGAAGGCCCATCCCGCCCAGGCCGAGCGGGTTCGTGATGCTCTGGTCGGGTCCCGCCACGAACCCGTCCAAC
>Ga0210388_10003925_pt1 | contig 11622 bp, 7 predicted proteins | sample IncBWC19OmetaG_FD_155485 | JGI IMG/M metagenome (GOLD analysis project Ga0210388, IMG submission 155485) | Forest soil microbial communities from Barre Woods Harvard Forest LTER site, Petersham, Massachusetts, United States - Inc-BW-C-19-O ... | reverse complement strand
GCAATTATGAGCCCACCAATAACAGCACGGCCTAACGGGGCATTTTGTTCACCACCCTCACCAGCTCCAATAGCCATAGGTATCATACCTAATACCATGGCAATTGCTGTCATAAGTACGGGTCTTAGCCTTGTTTTACCTGCTTCAAGAGCGGCTTCCAGTGCGCTTACATTTTTTTCAACACGCAAATCATTGGCAAAGCTTACCAGCAAAATAGAATTAGATACAGCAATACCAATTGCCACTATTGAACCCATAAGTGATTCAACATTTATAGTAGTGCCTGTTAATGCAAGCATCCATAAGATGCCCATAAAGGCACCCGGTATAGAAAGCATTATAATAAAAGGATCCATCCATCCCTGAAACAATACTACCATAAGAAGGTAGACCAAGGCAATGGCAAGAATTAACCCAAGGCTTAATGTTTTAAATGATGAATTCATTACTTCACTTTGGCCTCGCAAATCAATACGCATACCCGGAGGCAGCTTGCCAAGGGAGTCAATTTTTTGCTGAATGGCATTAGATACTGAGCCTAGATCACGCCCTTCAACATTAGCATCGATGTTCATAACCCGTTGTACTGTATAGTGGCTAAACAGGTTAAACTGAGAAATGCTATTTACCTTGGCAAGGTTGCCCAAAGTCTGAGACTGTGCTGCCGGTAGGTCGGTAGGAGCAGGATTGCTGTTGTCTGTAAAGGTTCCTGTAGTTGTGGTTATAGGAGTATTCATTAAATCTTGTACCGATTTGATCTTCTGATAAGGTGTTTGAATTACAACTGGGTAATTAACATTATTAGCCGGGTTAATGTAAAAGGACGGGCCAACCATAGAACTAGATGATAGTGATATAAGAATATCGTTGGCGACATCACGTTGCGTAAGGCCAAGTTCCGCAGCTCTTATACGGTCTACATCTACCTTAAAAGCAGGATAGTCTAACACTTGTTTAATTTCAACATCTTCTATTCCTGGTATAGCCTTCATTTCATCCCGCAGCTTTTTGGCATATACGTACGATTTGTAATAATCTGCAAACTGAATTTGTACATCAATAGGTGCCGATAGCCCAAAATTTAGGACCTGGTTTACAATGTCCGCTGATTGAAAATAAATTACACAACCCGGGAAATGATCATTCAGGTCCTTTCTTATTTTCCGCATATATTCAGTAGTTGGCTTATGTCCTTCCTTTAACGATATTGTTATATCGGCATCCATACCACTTGCATTGTCAGTATTAATAAAGGCAAGGTTATAGGAAACAGGCACTCCAATCATATCATTGATTGTTTCTATCTCCTTTTGAGGAATTATTTTTTGTATCCGTGCTTCAGCAGAATCAACCAATTTTTCCGTCATCTCAATACGTGTACCTGAAGGGGCACGAAAGTGCATTTTCATCATTCCTGAATCAGTGCTTGGAAAAAAATCTGTCCCTACTATCCCTAAAAGACAAAATGAAGCTGCCAGAGCTATAATAACAAATGTGATGGTGGTTTTTCTGTAATTTAAAAGTAAGTTTAGTAATTTCCCATAAGAGGTCTGGAAGCGTTCAAAGTTATGGTCGCGCCAGTGATTGAATTTTAATCGCAGTCTTTTTAAAGTAGTGAATTTTGGGTCGTTCGGATCTTCATGTAAAGGTTCGCCTTCCATTAACATACGTGCAAGGGTTGGAACTAGTGTTCGTGATAATAGATAAGATGCCATCATTGCTATTACAACTGCCAATGCAAGTGGGCTAAACAAAAACTTTGCCGGCCCTGTTAGTAATACTACAGGAAAAAAAACAATACAAATTGCCAGGGTGGCTACAATTGCAGGAGTTGCAATCTGGCTGGCTCCATCTAATATAGCAACTGTTAATGGTTTGCCCATATGCCTGTTCCTGTGAATATTCTCAACTTCCACAGTGGCATCATCCACCAACATTCCAATAGCCAGAGAAAGACCACCGAGCGTCATGATATTAATGGTATCACCTAAAAGATTCATACCAATTATCGAAACAAAAATGGAAAGGGGAATAGAAGTACAAACAATAATTACGCTACGCCAGCTGCCAAGGAAGAACAAGATCATAAGCGATACCAATATGGAAGCTATAATCGCTTCATGCAACACATTATTAATGGAGTTACGTACAAAAACTGATTGGTCAAAATCTACTTTAAGATCCAAGCCATCAGGGGCTGTTTCCTTAATAACAGGTATCATAGCTTTTGCTGCCTCAACTACAACTAACGTAGAAGCATTTGCTTTTCTAAGAATAGTAAGGTAAGCCGCACGCCCACGATTTACCCGCACTATATTGGTTTGCTCTGCATAACTATCTGAAACTTTGGCAACATCACCGAGCAAAACAGCTTGCCCATTCACAACTTTAAGTGGTATTTGTTCAAATAATTTCACATTATCAGGGCTGGAATTCAGCGCCACATTAAATTCGGTTTCGCCCATTCTGGCCGAACCTGCGGGGATAATTAGGTTTGAGGCTTGTATGGCATTAAGAATGTCGTTAGGTGATAGCCCTTTAGCAGCAAGTGCTTTTGGGTCTATATCAATCATAATTTGTCTGTTCTTACCTCCAAATGGAGCAGGGGTTGCTAAGCCGGGGATGGTAAATAATCTTAAACGAATAAAATTAAGAGCATAATCGAATATCTTTTCTTCAGGCAGGTTTTTGCTGCTTAATGTAAGTTGGGCAACGGGAACATTGGTTGCATTATATTGAAGTATTACCGGTGGAGTCATACCCGGCGGCATAGCCCGTAACGCAGTACTCGAAACTGCTGTCATCTGAGCAATAGCAGCGCCAATATCTGCACCAGGTTCAAAATATACTTTAAGAATACCAATGCCAGGTATTGAGGATGATTCTATTTTTGAAACTCCGTTTACAGTGCTTGATATGGCCCGTTCATCAAGAAAAACGACTCGTTTTTCAATATCATCTGCTGAAAGGCCTGGATAGTTCCATACTACAATAACCACGGGAATATCAATATTGGGAAATATATCTACCAGCATGGCCCGAATTGAAAGTATCCCCATAAGCAGGATCAGCATCGCCATTACCGCAACTGTATATGGCCTGCGTAGCGCAAGCCGCACAATCCACATCATAGGTTATATCTTATATTCTTCTTGTTAGCACTCATGCCACATATCAACTATATGATTTGGAAATTGTTTTAAGGTTCTTGTATATCACCTCAAGCTGGCCATGAAACCTTTTTACTTCTGGCTTTGTCAGCCCTCTCATAATATATTTATTCTGTTCACTAATAACAGATTGGATTTCAGGAATGCTTTTCTTCCCTTTTACTGTAAGTTGTATCCAATATTCTCTTCTATCTTTTGGGTTTTGGGTCCGTTTAATAAACCCTTTCTTGCTTAAGTCATCCAATACTCCCACCATCATTGTTTTGTCAATATGCAAAGTATCTGCAATAAATTTCTGACAACAATTATCACCCATTTCACTTATTAATATAAGTACTGAGAAATGCCTTTCTAACCCAAGGTGTTTAAGCTTTTTGGCAAGCAATGACAGGTATAGGCGCCCTAATAGATTAAATTTTCTTCCAAAAGAAAATTCTTCGAAATCAAATATGGATATCTCTTCTTTGGGCATGGGGTTTACTATGAAAGAGGAAGCAAACATAGTTTAATTCCTTAATAGTTTAGAAACTAAACTAATTAAGAAATGTTAAATTTTTGAGAGAGCATTGTAACTACCTTCTTATCAATGGGAAAGGTGACATCATTTTCTGAAAGCGATTCAATACTTAACCATCTGAAACCAATAGCACCATCTTTATGCTCGGTAAAATCGAAAGCTTTTTCTGAAATTGTTATATTAATGAGAGATAATGCTTTAATAAGATAATAAATACTTATTACCTGTACTTTAGCGTTAAAGGCAGAAGGCTGAAAGAAGTCTGTGGTATAGAAATGGTCAATTACCTCTACTTCAAGTGCTGTCTCCTCCATCATTTCCCTTTTTATTGCATCTATAGTCCCCTCACCAAATTCTAAACCGCCACCGGGGAACTTTGTAATATAATGTCCGTATACTAATTCGTCGGTAACCAAAACCCGATAGTGTTCATCAATTAAAATACCATAAACACGCACATTAAACGGGTAGGACATAGCAGCAAAAGATTAAAGAATGCGAAAATACAGATATAATGATACTGGAAATCAACAAGAGAGTGTTAAAAAGCAGTAGTCTGTAAGCCAATTAAGTACAGAACATCGAGATAAATTTGGGAGTTTATACGCTGAATACATTTATGAGGACCTTATTAAAGCATATTTCACTTGTAATAACTGGTACAATAATATGTACCAATACTTCTGCAATGACTGCTTCTGAGTATATTCAGAAATATAAGGATTACGCAATTGAACAGATGCTGGTGTACAATATCCCTGCAAGTATTACTCTGGCGCAGGGAATGCTTGAATCTGATTATGGAAACAGCCCGTTGGCAGTGTATGCCAATAATCATTTTGGAATAAAATGCCACGATGATTGGGCCGGCCCATATTATATGTACGATGATGATGAGAAAGGGGAACATTTTAGAAAATATTCAAGCGTAGATGACTCTTATCGCGATCATGCAGAATTCCTGAAGTCAAGGCCATGGTATGCCTTTTTATTCGAATATGCTCGTACCGACTACCGTGATTGGGCTGTTGGACTTTCGAAAGCTGGTTATGCCACAGCGCGAGATTATTCAAGACGCTTGATAATGCTTATTGAAGAAAATCAATTATTCGCATACGATACAGTTCTTCAATCTTTACATGGTTACCAAATACTGTATGACCCAAATGAGACTTCTGAAGCATCAATGCCACAACCGGTGGTAGATCATATTGTTATACAGAAAGGTGACTGCATATATAAGATTGCCCGTCAATATTGTGTAGACGTAAATTTGCTTTGTAAGGTAAATGGGATATCTATTAATGAGTCATTGGTGCCGGGTCATATTCTTTACCTTAAAAGCAAAGCCGTAAGTCAGACAGCTCGCTACCATATTGTAAAGGAAGGTGACACAGTCCCTGCAATTGCAAAGAAATATGGATTGGATGTGAAGGACCTTTGCCAGAAGAATGATCTTACCCAAGATTCTATTCTTACTCCAGGCGATATGATATTCCTTTAAATAACTACTTTTTTGGCTTAGCAGGAATTAAGGAAATATCCTTGTTAACCTCAGTTTGGAATGAGCTTTTATCTTCTACGTTAATATCTTCCTTGTAAGGATCAAAGCCATCTACTTGCACAATGGCATGATACCTACCTGCAGGTAATATTATTACATATCTTCCCGTTGCGGAGTTAGGAACGTAATTTCCATAAAGTTCTTGGGTCTTAGCATCACTTACAGTAATCATTACATCAGTATAATCTTTAATTTTCACTGTAGTGTCAGAAGTACTGATTAAGCCTTTCACGACTGAATAACGCTGATCAACTGCATTAAATGTTACTCGGTAAATATCCAACCCTCCCAATCCTCCTTTGCGCACTTGCGATATATATCCATAGCGCCCGTTTGTTGCCAGACGGAAGTTCATATCATCATCGGGTGTATTGATGGGATAGCCCATATTTTGCACCGACTGCCATTTGTTTGCTGAATCGCTTAAACTTGCTTTAAAAATATCATACCCACCCATACTTGTATGTCCTTGCGAACTAAAGTAGAGTGTTTTTCCATCAGGTGAAATGTTAGGGAAATCTTCATTGCTTGGCGTGTTTATTACAGTCCCCAGGTTCTGTGGAGTACCCCAATTTCCGTTTGGTATACGTCGAGATACATATAAGTCTATTCCACCAAATCCACCTGGTCTGTCACTTGCAAAGTATATAGTACTTCCATCAGATGTAATAGAAGCGGCAATCTTAGACTGTCCCTTTTGATTGATAACTTCCGGCAATTGAACTGGTGTTGAAAATGTTTTATCTGCCTGTTCATTGGTTATATAAATGTTTCCAAACCCTTTTTTATCTATATAATAGAAAAGCATATAGTCTCCTTCTTTTGAAAGGCCAATGACTTCTTCGCTCTTTCCAGGCATATCAATGGGTGAACCAATTCCAACTGCTGGAGTGTATTCACCGTCTTTTACACGTGATATATAAATAGAAGGAGGGTAGCTGTTAACTGTTGCTTTTTCTTTGCCTGTTCCGGCACGTTTGCTGTTAAATACCAAGAAAGATTCATCGGTAGGCACAAATGGGTAGTAATCGTCATAAGGAGAATTAACATTTTTCCCAAGGTTCTCAAATGTTGCGCTGATTGGGAACTTCATTAATTCTTTTGCATTTATACAATATTGTATTTCTAAATCAGCATCTCTTATGTTTTCTGATGCACCTCTTCCTTCTTTCTTAAAGTCTGTAAAGGTCTTTATAGCATCATCAAAACGATAAGCAAACTGGTATGCTCTAGCAAGCAGGTATAAAGCATTTGGGTAGTTTTTCTTTGAATGTACAACAAGTTCAAGATAGGATATGGCTTTGGCTTTATCGACATTAGTATTGAGATAACATACACCAACACGATAATTGAATAATTCGTTTTCCGGATATTTATCTACAAGAGTTAAGTATGCTTCAAGTGCATCTTCAAAATCTCCTTGTGTAAAATAACCATCGGCTTCATTTACACCGGAAGTTGCTACGGCGTCATCTTGTGCATATAAGCTAATAGGTAACAATATTGCAAAAAGCGCAATGGCAATAAATATGATTTTTCTTTTTAGCATAAGGCTTATTCTTGAGGCTATAAAGTTATAAAAAAGTGAATGTCAAAATAAGGTATCTGGGTTATAACCCTTGGCTTTTGAATTTTATTCTTCCGGTGAATAATTCAAAAAACATAACTAGATCAGCCGCAAAACTATAGAAAGGATTTTTAAATGTAGCCGGCTTATTATGTTCAAAGAAAAAGTGCCCTATAAAGCCCAAGCCATATCCCCATAGCGGCGATGCAAACGCCCACCATTTATTATTAAAGGCTACTAAAACTAAAATGAGAAAAATTAAACCTAATGATGTTCCAATAAAATGTAGAGTGCGGCAAACAGGTTCAGAATGTTGCTGAAGATAAAAGGGATAAAATTCTTTAAATGAATTAAACTTGTTGGCCATGTTTAATGCTATATTTTGTTAGGTAAAGATAAGAATGTAGAATGAATGACTTGTGTTAAATAGATTTAGAAGGATTGTGGGTATAAAAAGTACGACTTAAGGGATTTTTTCGTACATTTACTTTAATTGGTTTAGTCAGAATCCAACTTTTTAACCACTTAAAATAATCCCAACCTTTAGTCATTATTTTACGTAATAGTGGATAAAGAATAAAAACCGCAAACGAATTTAAATCCCAGAGCATGAAAAAAACACTACTTATTTGCCTTATTGCAGTTATTTATGTTGGCAACTTGCATGCACAATGCACAGATTGTTATAAAGGTGGACATCTTAGCAAACGCCATTATACCAAGGCTCAGGCTCACGCTTCAATTAACGGAGGACTTTCTCAGAGTTATTTGGCTCAAAACGTTTGCGGGTTGAATTATACCCAGGAAACAGTGTTTACTGCCAAGCGTTATAATCCCGTTAGCGGACCTGCACCAACTGGTTTTCCTGTCAACCTTAACATTACAGGGCTTCCCAGTTTAACATGTGCTTCAATTGTAAAGGCGTACCTTTATTACGGATGTACGTATACCGAAGCAAGTCCACCATCTACATCAGCAACTGTAACTAATCCTGCATTAGGTACTTCAACTGTTTCTTCTGTAATGGTGGGAACAACAGCTGATAATATTTGCTGGCCAGGTCCGGGATCAGCAACCTACCGTACCGACGTTACTTCACTAATATCAGGTAATGGGACATACAGGGTAGGTTTAAATGGTTTTGCGAGCGCTGATAGTGAAGTGGATGGAATTACACTTTTAATTATTTATTCCGATCCGTCTGCCTCATATAGTGGAAGCATTGTTTTATATGATGGAGATATGAGTAATGATATTGGTACCCCTGAATCATATACTGCAAAGGGTTTTAATGTTTGCGGTGTTACTGCCAATGCAAATGCATTTACTTTACTTGCTGACGTGCAAAATAATGTAAACAGCGGAGTAAATACCGAAAATTACAATGGCGACAGTGCTACATTTTCGAATAACTTTTGGAATTACAATGCGATTCCTGTTAACCTGACCTCAGGTCAGGATTCAGTTGTTTACAATACGTACACTAACAATACCAGCGACTGTTATTTTATATCATTAGTTGGACTGTATTGGCAAAATACTAATTGTGTTACCTGTGTTCCTGCAGTTACTACTATGACGCTAACAACTTCTTCAATAGCTGCTACCTGTGGTTCGAATGGATCAGCCAGTGTTGGTGTTACAGGCGCAGCAGGCCCGCTTACATATAGCTGGAGCCCTTCCGGACAAACTACCGACACAGCTAAATCACTTTCAGCCGGAACTTATACCGTAAGTGTTTCAGACGGGTCTACATGTGTCACAGATACGGTTACAATCACAAATTCCGGAATGACAGTTAATCTTTTCTACACAAATGCAACCTGCTCAACACCAGGCTCAGCAATTCTAAATGTAACAGGTGGTACTCCACCGTATACCTATATGTGGAGCAATGGTGCAACCACAAGTTCTGTAAGCCTGAGCGCAGGAACGTATTATGCTTCGGTTACCAATGGTGTAGGCTGCACAATAACAGATTCAGTAACAATTAATAATTACTCCTCACTATATAGTATAGCATATTCTTCGCCAGTAATCTGTCTTCCTAACTCAGGCTCAGCATGGGCAACCATATATTATGGCACACCACCTTTTACGTATAGCTGGTCTCCGGGGGGGCAAACTACTGATAGCATATCAGGGCTTTCAGCTGGTTCTTATTCTGTTACGGTTACAGATAGTAATGGATGTTCAATGATGGACAGTGTAGCTGTTTATAGTGACACTGTTTCTTACTATGCTTATGGTTCTCCAACTGTAATAGTGCCGGGAGATAGTACTCTACTTTCTGCATATTGCAATGTAAGTGCAACTTATTCATGGGCGCCAGCTAGTTCAGTAACATATCCTGATTCAGCAAATTCGTATGCAAAACCAACCGTAAACACCACTTACACGGTTACTATTACAACCGCTTGTGGAGTATTTACCGATACAGTAACTATTTCAATGGGTTGTATAAATCCGTATGATGAAAGTATATGTATAGTAACAGTTGATACCGCTACCGATCGCAATGAAATTATATGGGGAAGACTCAATTCTCCACCGTCAGGTTCATATAATGTGTACAGTGAAAACTCATCTTATTCGTTTTCTTTGATAGATAATCAACCATTATCTTCTTTGAGTGAATATATAGATACTGCTTCACGCCCTTGGCTTGGTTCCAATACTTATGCTTTAGCGACAGTAGATTCCTGTGGGGTTTCAGCTATGAGTTCTCCTCATACCACGATATTCTTAACAGATTCATCTTCTGCAAATTTGAATGTGCTTAACTGGACTGCCTATGTTGGTTTCACTCCGACAGAATATTTGATATATAGGGGACCCGCTTTGAATGCTCTTACTCTTATTGATTCGGTTTCTTCAACTACGCTAACGTATAAGGATACATTGCCACCTTCCGCCTGTTTATATTTAATAGCTGCAGTAAGTCCATCAGGATTGTGTATACCTACTACAAAAGTAAAACCGCATTCTGGCCAGCATGGAACCGTTTCACTTTCAAATTCGAGAGTTGCGAATAACCCTACCGGTATACAAACTTTAACTAATTCATTCACTGGAGTGAATATTTATCCTAATCCGGGGAATGGATTGATTACCTTGAGTTATTCACTTGAAACTTCTGGCAGTGTTTGTATTAGTGTTATTGATGAACTTGGGCAGATAGTTTATGATATGAATGAACAAAGGGGGGCAGGTAAGGTTAATGAGCAATTAAACCTTGAATCACTGGCGGCAGGTATATATTCATTGCGTATGCAAACCAGCAGTGGTATCGCAATACGTAAACTTATGATTATAAGGAATAGGTAATTTCTCCTCCATTAAAATTAAAACCACCTCAAATGAATTGGGGTGGTTTTTGTTTTACTCATATTCAGTTATATGAGTTTGTGGTAAATCTGTATCTCCCTAAACGGAAGTAGATCAGTTGGTAGGGCCTGCTCGACCTAGTCATTTAGACGGGCATCAGCTTCCCAAGCTGAGAGTCGCGAGTTCGAACCCCGTTTTTCGCTCTAAATGTTAAAAAAACTTAAAACTATTGTTGAATGCATGGGTAAGCAGACTCGAACTCCCGACCTCCAGGTCCCGAACGTGGCGCGCTCACCTAGCCTACGCTACAAACCAAATTAGTAAATCCGTGTTACCCTGAGAGCTCTGGAAGGCTTGAAAAGGTTGTTAAAATTATTAAATTTGCTCCACTTAATTAACCAGTATGGTGAAAACTAAACATATATTTTTCAGTGCATTAGCTTTTTTACTTGCAGCATTTTCAGTGCAAGCGAGTGGTATAAAACCGAGCGAAAAGAAACATGATATAAAAATTACTCTTGTTGGGTTCCATAATACAGTATGTTACTTGGGTTGCCAATACGGAGAGAGCACTTACATATTTGATACTGCGAAAGTGGATGATAGGGGAAATTTTGATTTCACCGGTGAAAAGGAATTAGATGGAGGAGTGTACTTTGTGGTATCGGCAGATAAGCGTAAGCTATTTGAATTTATAGTCGATAAGGAGCAAAAATTCAGTATAAAGGTTGACACTACTGATTATATAAAGTCAATGAAAATAACAGGTTCGGAAGAAAATGAACTGTTTTACGAATTCCAAAGAAATGCTACCGAGAAGCATGAAGAGCTTGAAAGATTACAAAAGCAACTTAAAGAAGGCGATAAGGTAGATGCACAGAAAAAAATAGATACCCTCGATGCTCAGATGAGAAGGTATCGGATTGCATTTACTGCTAAGCATTCAGATATGCTCATAGCGAAGTTGCTGAATGCATCAGATGAACCTGTTATACCCCCTTCTCCAATACTCCCCAATGGCAGAAAGGATTCAACTTTTGCGTTTCGTTATTATAAAGCACATTTCTTTGACAATGTTGATTTTTCTGAGGGCAGGCTAGTACGTTCTCCTGTGTTTTATCCTAAGATAAACCAATACCTCACACGTCTCACGGTTCCTTCCCCTGATTCGGTTATTGTTGCTGTAGATTACCTGATTGAGAAATCTAAGGCAAGCAAGGAAATGTTCAAGTTTATGGTTGCCTATTTAATATATAAATACGAAAGCTCTGAGATAATGGGTATGGATGGAGTATTCGTGCATATAGCAAAGAAATATTACACACCTGATCAGGCATATTGGACCACAGCATCGCAAATAGAAAAAGTACAGGAAAGAGCATCACTGCTTGAACCTATCCTTATCGGGAAGAAAGTTCCACAACTGGTGTTACCTGATTCAAATAATGTAATGCAACCGGTTGATTCTATTAAGGCC
>Ga0210388_10003924_pt1 | contig 11623 bp, 9 predicted proteins | sample IncBWC19OmetaG_FD_155485 | JGI IMG/M metagenome (GOLD analysis project Ga0210388, IMG submission 155485) | Forest soil microbial communities from Barre Woods Harvard Forest LTER site, Petersham, Massachusetts, United States - Inc-BW-C-19-O ... | reverse complement strand
GACTCCGCGCGGGGCCAGATGGAAATTACGGCCCGGCGCATCGGCCGCAATGAATTAACCGCCATCGATGTTTGCCGTGGATACGTGGAAGCACAGATGGAGTATGCCGCGCACGACCACGACGGTGATGGAAATCTGGAATACGCTCAGAGGATCGTCAGCTCGCCAGGAAAAAAAGACGGCCTGTATCAGGAGGGCCAATCGGACAACCTCGTTCCAAAATCGTTCGCCGACGCCGCCGCTGTGATTCAGCAGGGCGCTGGGAAAATGCCGATGCCGTATCACGGCTACTATTTCCATATCTTGAAAGCACAGGGGCCGGATGCGCCAGGCGGCAATTTGGATTATGTCGTGAAGGGCGAAATGATCGGCGGCTTCGCGATGGTGGCCTGGCCGGCGGAATATGGAGTGACGGGGATCAAGACGCTCCTCGTCAGTCATGACGGCAAGGTTTACGAAAAGGACCTCGGCTCAATGACGCCCACCCTTGCGCGGACGATGACGCGCTTCAATCCAGACAAAACTTGGAATGCGGTGGAAGGGGAATAGGATTTGCATTTGGGTCGAGAAAGTACCAAACTTTTGTCATTCCGAGGCGCGGTTTTTGCCGAGGAATCTCTCTTTTCCTGGGTCGCAATCACGGAGAGATTCCTCACTCAGCTCGGAATGACAAGATAAATCAATTTTTTCGCACGATTATCGGCTGGCATCTGCCTGAGTCCGGAGCCCTCACGCGAATTGAACAGTCGTCAAGAACCCTGATCTCCGTTACTCAACATGGCAAAAACTCACTATCCTGTTGACGCCGATCATGTGATGCGGGAACTTTCCCGCGTCGACCGGCGCCTGGGGAAACTGATTCGCCGCGTGGGAATTTTTCCAACGAAAAGGCAAAAGCCGCAGCATCCCTACGAGAGCCTTCTTCGGGCCATTGTTTATCAGCAGCTCGCCGGCAAAGCAGCGGAAGCGATTTTCGGAAGGGTGAAGGCTCTCGGGGCAAACGGCTTTCCCACCCCCGAAGAAATTACTGCGTTGGACGCAGCCAAACTACGCGGCGCCGGTCTCTCCCGCCAAAAAATCGCGGCGGTGAAGGACCTGGCAGCAAAAACGCTCGACGGCACGGTTCCTCCGCTGGCCGTGCTTCGCCGCATGACCGAGGTGGAGATCCGCGAACGGCTTGTGCAAGTGCGCGGCATCGGGGAATGGTCCGTGCAGATGTTTCTGATGTTCCGGCTCGGCCGTCCCGACGTGCTTCCCATCAAGGACCTGGGAATACAGAAGGGTTTCCAGATCGTTTACGGCCACAAAAAAATGCCGAAGCCTCAATTCATTCTGGAATACGGTGAGCGCTGGCGGCCTTATCGCTCAATCGCGAGCTGGTATTTGTGGCGTGCGGTAGACACGAAAAAACCGAAAAAGAAGAAATAGTAGGACAGGCCTTCAGCCTGTCGGTTTAGAGTCCATCTTACTTGGATCTAAACCGACAGGCTGAAGGCCTGTCCTACACATTCCGCCGTGCAGTAAGAAACAGTGCGGCGAGCCCCGAAAGAAGAACGGCGCTTTCGAGCCGCACGGAATACTGGTGAAGGCGATCGAAGGCCATCCGCAGAGGGTTCCCTGCCGGCGTGGTATCCACAGATCCCATCTGCAAGCGGAGCGCATCCATGCGCGCGATGACGCCGTATTGCGAGACCATCGTGCAAAGTATCATGAAGAACACCAGCAGCGCCGCGGGACGCGCGAGCGCCGCCACGGATTTTTCCAGCGCCGCCGTGGCAATCAAGTAGACAACGCCGGCGACGATCCCCATAACGTGCAGCCGGGCCAGGGAATATCCCACGACCACCCCGGTCAAATCCTTGGTGGGGATCACGGAAAAAATGCCCTGAGTGAAAACGATGAAGAAGATGATGCTGCCCAGCCAGCACCCCAGGGAAAGATATTGAAGAAATCGCAGTGTCGCAGCCAATTTGGGTTCCTTTGTTTAGTTGTCAAACGGGCAAGCCGTTGACATTCCGGCGGCCAGAGTAGCACAGCGGCTCTTCGCTGCGCCGTTTTGTAGACCGCCAGTACGTTCCGATCTTTGGCATATTGAAAAACCGCACGGCGGAGAGCCCCTGTGCTACTTTCCGCAAAAACCCTTTGAGCACAATTTCTAACGCATTTGCTAAAAGTTTCGGCAAAAAGATGGCAACATAGGAGTGCGTGGGTAGTGGTGGGCGATCAAGGACTTGAACCTTGGACCTCTCGCGTGTGAAGCGAGCGCTCTAACCACTGAGCTAATCGCCCATAAGACAAGCTTCGTTTGTAGCAGAAGCCATAGGGATTTTCAACCTAATGACCACGGCGACGGCAAACCAGATTGCGCAGTTGCAAGCATCGATTTCGCGCGTCATCCGCGGCAAAGACGAGGTGATCCGCCTCGCTCTCGTCGCCCTGCTGGCCAAAGGCCACCTCCTGATCGAAGACGTCCCCGGGGTCGGCAAGACGACCCTGGCGCAGGCCCTCGCCAATTCATTCCATTGTTCCTTCCAGCGCATCCAGTTTACTTCGGACCTGCTTCCCTCGGACGTTGTGGGCACGAGCGTGTTCAATCAGATCGAACAGCGCTTTGATTTCAAGCCCGGCCCAATCTTTGCCAACATCATTCTGGCGGACGAGATCAACCGCACCACGCCGAAGACGCAATCGGCGCTGCTGGAAGCCATGAACGAAGCGCAAGTGACGGTGGACAACCACACGTATAAGTTACCGCAACCATTCATGGTGCTGGCCACTCAGAATCCCGTGGAGCACCACGGCACCTATCCGCTTCCGGAATCGCAGCTCGACCGGTTCCTGCTTCGCATCGGAATGGGATATCCGTCACGCGACAGCGAGCGCGAGATCATGCAGCAGCACGCCAGCGGACGCAACGCGGCAGCCGAAGTCACGGCCGTGATGGAAGCGGACGAGGTGGAAGTTTTACAGCGCACGGTGGAAAAAGTCCGAGTGGACGACAGCCTTCGCGACTACGCCATCGACATCGTCGAACGAACTCGGACTTCCGAGCAGTTGACGCTCGGCGTGAGCCCGCGCGGCTTGCTGATGCTGCAGCGAGCGGCGCAGGCCCGTGCGTTTCTTGAAGCGCGCGACTACTGCACGCCGGACGACTTCAAGCAGCTTATCCTGCCGGTCTTCGCCCACCGCGTGGTGGTCAACACGCGCTACGCCGCGACCCAGAAAAAATCGACGCAAGCCGAGATGGTCCTGCGCGAGATCATGGAAGCCACGCCAGTCCCCCTCTGATGAACCCCGAATTCGTCGAACGGCGCGTCGGCCCTCCGATCCTTCGGAAAGTCGTGGGAATTTCACGCGCGACCCAATGGAATCGTCTACGAAAAACCCTGGATACTCCGAGCTGGCGCAGTTTCGCCATAGCCATGGGCGCATTGGCAGGCGCGCTTTTCCTGGCGCTCTATTCAGGTGCTGCGGCTGAAGAAGGCCACCTGCTGATCGCCGGCATGTCCGCGCTTTCCGCCCTCGGGCTTGCAGGATGGGTGGCGCTGACGATCGTGCCGGCGCTGGCTCGGCGCACGCCGCTAAGCTGGCTCTCCTACCAGATCGATTACAAAGTGACCCGCGAAGGCATCGTCTACATCGTCGGGATTTTCGTGGTTACGCTCGCCGCCATGAATACAGGAAATAATCTGTTGTTCATGGTCCTGGCCTGCCTGCTCGCGGGGTTGCTTATTTCCGGCCTTCTTTCGCGGATCGTACTCGGCGGAATCGACGTCCAGCTCGAATTGCCCGAACACATCTTTTCCCAGCGTACGATCCTCGCCGTCGCCGAGCTTTATAATTCCAAGCAGATGACGCCGTCCTTTTCCGTTTCGCTCGTCAGCGAGGAAGCGCCCAAGGGCCGGAAGAATGCTTCCGCGCGTCCCGCGCCGAAGATTCTGGATCGCCCTGTTTATTTCCCGTACATTCCCCATCAACAGACTGTGCGACAGACCATTGAGCTGACATTTCCACGGCGCGGAGTTTATCGCCAGGACGCGCTTGGATTGCGCACGAAATTTCCATTCGGCTTCCTGCAAAAAACGCGGCGGGTGGATTCCTCAATCGAAGCGGTCGTCTATCCCCGCATCCAGCCCACCGAGGAATTTTACGAAGTCTTGCCGCTGGTAAGCGGCGAGCTCGAGAGCTACCAGCGCGGCCGCGGCAACGATCTCTACGCCATCCGCGACTACCAGTTCAATGACAGCGCGCGACACGTCGACTGGAAAGCTTCGGCCAGAACCGGCGCCCTTCAGGTGAAAGAATATGCGCGGGAAGACGAGCGGCGGGTGATGCTGGTCTTCGATCCCTACTTCGGCCCGCAAGGGGCGGATGCCAACTCCGCGGAGCAATTCGAGCGCGCTGTAACGCTTTGCGCCGGCCTCGCATGGCATTTTTATGAGATCAGCTCGGTGATGGAATTCCGCTCGGCGGGTTTTGCCACTCCGCGCATGGGCGCCGGCGAAATTATCTATGACATTCTTCGTTATCTGGCCAGCGTTACGCCGCTGAAGCCGCAGCCGGGGAAAAGCTTCCTTGACACGCTCGGCGATACACCCGACATTTTCAAGATCGTCCTGACCAGTCATCCGCGTGGGACGATTCCCTCTTCGATTTGGAACGCCGCGTATTTTGTTTTTATCTCCTCCCTTTAAATTGCAATTCAAAGTAGCACGGACTTTCGTCTGTGGGGTTCCGTTCAAGTGCCGGAGATTTGCGCGGCAGCCAAGATCAAATGGAATTCCAAAGACTAAAGTCTGTGCTACTGAAATCTTCCACCGATGTGCGAAAATCGCGCCGGTGAACATGTTGAAGATTCCCGCGGCGGACATGCCAAAATTCCGGAAGCGAATGCTTTCCTGGTTTGCAAAACGCAAGCGTGACCTTCCCTGGCGCCGAAACCAGGATCCCTACCGCATCTGGCTCTCGGAAATAATGCTGCAACAAACGCGCGTCGCCGCGGTGATCCCCTACTACGAAAAATTCATCGAAAGCTTCCCGGGTGTACAAGCGCTGGCGCGCGCAAGAACCGATCGCGTTCTCGCGAGCTGGGCGGGCCTCGGCTATTACAGCCGCGCGCGGAATCTGCAGCGGGCCGCCAGGGAAATTGTCGCGCGGCATTCGGGCGAATTCCCCCGCGAATATGATGCGGCTCTGTCCCTACCAGGCATCGGGCGCTACACCGCGGCAGCGGTCTTGAGCATTGCCTATGGCGCGCCGCACGCGGTGCTGGATGGCAACGTCGCGCGCGTCCTCGCACGGATCGGCGCCGTGCGCGGCGATCTGCGCGCGCCCGCCATGTGGCGCAAGCTTGAAGCCTCAGCCCAGGAGTTACTCGCTCGACGCGCCCCCGGCGACTGGAACCAGGCCATGATGGAACTGGGCGCGACCGTGTGCACGCCGAAATCGCCGCGCTGTGCGGAATGCCCGGTTGAAAAATGGTGCCGCGCGCGCAGACTTGGCATCGCGGAAGATTTGCCGCACGCACGCAAGAAACGCCCGACCATCGACGTCACACTCGCCGCGGCCGTGCTGCTGGACCCGCTCGGACGCACGCTGCTCGTCCGTCAACCGGACGGCGACGGCGCACTCTTCTCACGCATGTGGCAATTCCCCGCCCTTGAGACCACAGGAAATAATAGCGGGGTGTCGCTCGCTGCTCACATGAGGGAAAAATTCGGGCTGGCAATGAATGGCAACATCCCTCCTCTTGCAAACGCGCGCCACACGGTTACCTTCCGCAATATCCACCTCGAACCATATCTTGTTCGCGTCGATTGCCTGCCGCGCGTGCCGGGAGCGCGCATTGTTCCCTTGAACAAGATTCGCAGTCTTCCCATCTCAAACGCGACGCAAAAAATCGCCGCCACCGTTGCTAGCCACGCCGCCGGGTAGCACGGCGACTCTTCGCTGGGCTACTCAACGCCATTACCCAATACGCCTCACACACCCCAATGCCGTCTGGAGAATGTTAAACTGGTATTTCGCCCCATGAACTCCGCAGGCCAAATCCCCGCCGAACCGATACCGGTGCATCTGTCCGCGATCCGTCGCCACTTTGAGATCTCCCTATATTTACTGCTACTTACGGGCGTCCTGACTCTCGTCTCCACAGGGAAACTGGACCTCCTAACGATTCTCGCCCTCCCGGCGGCCATGCTCTACAAGGGCTACCGATGGTGGCACGACAAGGGACCGGAAATTTCCAACCGCGTCGCAACCTGGCTGACTGTCGCCTATTTTGTTTTCTTTCCGGTCGACCTTTGGGTGATTTCTCGCATGCTGTCGGTGGGAGCGCAAAATCCCGGGCTCTACGCGGCCCTGCTCGCCACGGTTCACCTCATGCTCTTTGCCACGGTTGTCCGGCTGTATAGCGCCACGACCACGCGCGATTATTTGTTCCTGACCATGATGGCTTTCTCATCGATGCTGGCCGCCGCGATCCTCACGGTTGACACCGTTTTCCTGGCCTTTTTCTTCGTTTTTATGGCTCTGGCCGTTTCCACTTTCGTGGCCCTGGAGATGTGGCGCAGCGCTCAGGGAACGGTTACGCGGCCCATTGAGTCGGGCACGGCCTCCGCAAATCTTCTGCACAATGCGCTCGGAGCGACATCCGCGTGCATCGCGCTCGGATCGCTCACCGTGGGCGCGATCATTTTCATGATTCTGCCCCGCTTCAGCGGCGGCTACATGTCCGGCCTCAACATGCAGCCAACAATGATTTCTGGTTTCAGCGACGACGTGGAACTCGGCGAAATCGGAGAGATCAAGAAAAACAGCATGGTGGTGATGCGCGTGACGGTGGACGGCGGCCTCAACGCCGCGCATGGCGTTCGCTGGCGGGGTATTGCCCTCACGAAATTCGACGGCAAGCGCTGGTACAACGATCCGCACGAACCGACGACGCTTTCTTCCTCGTCAGACGGGGGCTGGTTTCGGCTCAATTCCGGAGACGCCAACGCGCAAAAGACCGGCATCCCCATCCACTACAAAGTGCTCCTCGAGCCCATCGGCAGCACGGCTCTGTTCTTTGCCAACGAAGCGATCAACGTTCGCGGCCGTTTTGCCGAAGACATTGGAAGAACTCCCTATTCCCAGCGGCGCACTTATCTCCTGAAAGATTTCACCGGCTCCATTTTCAATCCGTATCACAGTTACGCGCGCATGGAGTACGAAGCGAATTCCCTTGTCCCCATGCCGCCCACCGAAGCGGTTCGCGAAGCCGGCACGAATTACCCGGACGCGATTCGCCAGACCTATTTGCAACTGCCCTCTCTCGATCGCCGCATTCCGGAGCTGGCCAAACAAATCACGGCGCGCGACACAACCCCCTACGACAAAGCGAAGTCCATCGAGGGCTATCTCCACTCGCGTTACGGCTATACACTGGATCTGAGCGGGCCGCCGCAGGCCGATCCACTGGCTTACTTCCTGTTTCAGAAACGCGCGGGACATTGCGAATATTTTGCCGCCTCCATGACCGTGATGCTTCGCACGCAGGGCATCCCCGCGCGATACATCAACGGATTCCAGACCGGGGAATACAACGACGTTGCGGGGGATCTCGTTGTGCGCGCGAGCGACGCACACAGCTGGGTGGAAGCTTATTTCCCGGGCTTTGGCTGGCTCACGTTCGACCCCACGCCGCCCTCGAATGAGGAAAGATCGCTCGGCATCCTGTCACAGCTTTCTCATTACTGGGATTGGTTCGAACTGCAGTGGAGCGAGTGGGTCATCAACTACGATTTCGTCCACCAGATTACCGTGGCTCAAAATCTGGGCCGGGTCTCGCGCGATTGGGCCGAGCGGATTCGAACTGATTTTTCGAATACGCGCCACCGTGCAACCGAGCGGCTCAGGCTCTGGGAGGAAAGCATTTCGCGCAGCGCGGCCGGCCGAACCGGAGTCTTCGTGTTTTTCGCCGTGTTTGTAATGGCCGTGCTCATTTTGCGGCCCGAGATTCGCCGGAAAATTGCGGTGTTGTGGCGCACGCGAGTTGTGCCCGCCCGGCAGATGACGCCACACCTGGCCACGCTCCAATACATGGAAATGCTGCACGTCCTCGGGCGCGGCGGCATTCGCAAAACACCCGGCCAGACGCCCATGGAATTCGCCGCATCGGTTCCGGATGGAACCCTGGCCGCGCCCGTTTTCGAGCTTACGACGATCTATCAGGCAGCCCGCTATGGCGGGAAGACCGCGGACCCGCAAGAAGCCTCGACGCTGATCGATCGCATCAAGTCGTTCCTTCGCGCGAAGAAGTAGGACAGGCATTTAGCCTGTCGGTTTAGACTCCAACCCTTCGCAAGCCAAACCTTGACAGGCTGAAAGCCTGTCCTACCGGCCCCATGCTAGAATGAAACTACCGTCGCGCCATCCTGCGACGCATTTTTATGCCTAAAGCCGGATTCATCAGCCTGGGTTGCCCGAAAAACCTCGTGGACAGCGAGGTGATGATGGGCGTCCTCGCGCGCAACGGCTACGAATTTACGCCGCGCGCGGAAGAAGCCGACGTCATCGTCGTGAACACGTGCAGCTTCATCGCCCCCGCGCAAAAAGAATCGATCGATACGATTCTCGAAATGGCCGAACACAAAAAGTTCGGCGCGGCCAAGAAATTGATCGTCGCCGGATGCCTTGTGGAACGCTATCGCGATCAAATCCTCGAGCAGATTCCCGAAGTCGATGCGATTGTCGGAACCGGTGAGATCGAAAATATTCTCGCCGCCGTAGAAGGAGAACTTCGATCGGACGCAGCGAGCGCGGCCATGCTTCCCTCATATCTCTATCACGATCTCACGCCGCGCATTCTCTCAACGCCAAAGCACGCAGCGTATATCAAGATCGCCGAAGGCTGCGACCATCCCTGCACGTTCTGCATCATCCCCCAGCTGCGCGGCAAATTCCGCAGCCGGCGGTTTGAATCCGTCGCGCACGAAGCGGAAAATCTCGCGGCGGCCGGCGTTCGCGAAGTGACCCTTATCGGCCAGGACACGACTTCTTATGGCGAAGACCTCGGTTTGCGCGACGGTCTCGCGCTACTCCTCGAGCGTCTCGCCGGCGTCGAAGGCCTGCAGTGGGTGCGCTCGCTCTACTGTTATCCGAATCGCGTGACTCAGCGCCTGCTCGACACCATCGCCGCGCACCCACGCATCGCAAAATACATGGACATGCCGCTGCAGCACGCCAGCCGCAACGTCCTCGCGCGCATGAAGCGCGGATCGAACGGCGACGCGTTTTTGCAACTTCTCGGCCGAATCCGAGCGACGATTCCGGGAGTTGCGCTTCGTACTTCCTTCATCGTTGGCTTCCCCGGCGAAACCGAAGCCGACTTCCGCGAGCTGTGCGATTTCGTGAAGGCTGCCGAATTTGACTGGATGGGCGTGTTCCCTTATTCGGACGTCGACAACGCATCCAGTTTTGCGCTCGACGGCAAAGTGGATGAGGTCACGATCCGCGAGCGCCAGGCTCGCCTGATGGAAATTCAGCAGAAAATTTCAGCGCGCAAGCTGCGTCGTTTTCGTGGCAGGCGCGTCACCGCGCTCGTCGAGGGTCCGTCGAAAGATACCCCGCTTGTGTGGGAAGCCCGCATCGAGGGAATGGCTCCGGACATCGACGGCAAGCTCTACTTGAACGACATTGAACTGGAAGGCACAACAATCTCCGCTCGGACGGGTGACATAGTCACAGCCGAGATCACCGAGACACACGAATACGATCTGGTGGGCCGAGTAGTTGAAATCTTGGAGGTTCCTGAACCTCGCGCGGCGCTTGCCGCAACGACCGCGCCGGTGCAGCGCGTGGCCACGGGCGCGGCTCTGAGGGTGTTGGGTTAAGTAGCACAGACTTTAGTCTGTGGGTTTCCAGACGTGCTTGGCGACCCATGTGGATTCTTGGTCTGTGTTCGTCAAGGGCTAGGGCCATTCGCTCCAGCCAAGATCCGTTGGACCCCCACAGACTGAAGTCTGTGCTACCTAAAGGCCATGAAACTGAAATGCCCAATCTGCAAGCTGCCCGTTGATTCGGAAACGACCGAGGAATTCCCTTTCTGCAGCGCCCGTTGCCGCGAGCGCGACCTCGGCAACTGGGCCTCGGAAAAATACAAAGTAGCCGCCCCCATGATGGACGAAGACGAGCCGGAAGAAACCGAATCGAATGAGCGATCCCACCCCGAATCCTCCGAGCACGACGAATAGCGGCAAGCGAAAACCGCGCGTATCGCTCGCTATCGCCACTTCCCTTGGCCTCGGCTATTTTCCAAAAGCTCCCGGAACATTTGGCTCCCTGGCAGGCCTGGCAGTAGCAGCATTTCCGTGGTGGTTTACGCGCCTTGGCAGGTATTGGGGAGGCGGAGGGGGACTTATGACATTCGTCAATGCCGATCCCTTCGTCATCATCCAGTGCTTTTTTGCCATTGCAATTGCGCTTCTTGGACTATGGAGCGCGCAACAAGCGGCAAGCTTTTGGAATACGAAAGACCCGCAGAAAGTGGTAATCGATGAAGTATCCGGCCAGCACCTTGCGCTGCTGCTTGGAGGCTTTTGGCCGCGACTCGCACTACCGGCAAGCGATCCCTGGAAAGTGACGTTCGCCAATCGCTCGATACTTTGGGCGAATCATCCTCTCGGCGCCAGCATGGCGTTTTCCCCCAACTGGAAATATTTGTTGCTGGGCTTTATACTTTTTCGTGTCTTCGATATTTGGAAGCCGTTCCCCGCGCGGCAAGCCGAATCGCTCCCCGGCGGCTTGGGAATTATGGCCGATGACTGGATCGCCGGAATTTACGCGGCGCTGGGATTGTGGATCGCGCGAGCGCTCGGACTATAGCTGTCCACTGCGATTTACTAAATTTTGCTCTTCTGAACCGGCTTCTGCGGGGGGTCGACCATCAGGGATTTGAGATTGAGATCTCAAATTTGAAATTTCAAATTTGAAATTCACGTATGGAAACCAACGGCATTCCGCGCATTGACCGCATCCAGCCGGGCGCTGGCATTCCCGGAGGAGACGTCACGATTTACGGTGCGGGCTTCGTTCCACGGCCGAACACGCGGCCGCACGTGCGCTTCGGCGAAACGGAAGCCGGCCTGCTCGTTTCCACGCAAAATTATCTGATCGCGCGCGTGCCCGAGGGCGCGGCGGGCAGCCTCGTGAGCGTCGAAACTTCGCGCGCGGCCAGCCAACCGTTCGCATTTCACCTCGGCGTGCAAATCGCCGACAATCTTCACCCCGTCTCGAATCCCGCTGTGGACATCGGAGGAAATATCTATGTCACCTACAGCGGCCACCGCGGGCAGAAAGTCGCTGTCTCGCTCTACAAGATCACTCCCAACTACGTGGTGAAGCCATTCGTCACCGAGCTGATGAACCCCACGGGCCTGGCGCTCGATCGCGAAGGATATCTCTACGTCTCCTGCCGCAACGACGGAACGATCCATCGCGTCGCGCCTGACGGCCGCGCCCAGCTCTGGGTCGAAGGCATGGGCGTCGCGACCGGAATTGCGTTTGACACCATCGGCAATCTTTTCGTGGGCGACCGCAGCGGCACGATTTTCAAAATCAATCCTGACCGGCAGATTTTCGT
>Ga0210388_10003922_pt1 | contig 11624 bp, 11 predicted proteins | sample IncBWC19OmetaG_FD_155485 | JGI IMG/M metagenome (GOLD analysis project Ga0210388, IMG submission 155485) | Forest soil microbial communities from Barre Woods Harvard Forest LTER site, Petersham, Massachusetts, United States - Inc-BW-C-19-O ... | reverse complement strand
GAAGTACGGCGACAGGTAGCCGCGATCGAACTGCATGCCTTCGACCACGTCCAGCTCGTTGTCGAGGCCCGAGCCTTCTTCAACGGTGATGACGCCTTCCTTGCCGACCTTTTCCATCGCATCCGCGATGGTCTTGCCGATCGACTCGTCGGAGTTCGCCGAGATCGTGCCGACCTGGGCAATCGCCTTCGGATCCTTGCAGGGCTTGGAGAGCTTGCGCAGCTCCTCGACCGCGACAATGACGGCCTTGTCGATGCCGCGCTTGATGTCCATCGGGTTGCGACCCGAGGAAACCGCCTTCAAACCTTCGCGAATGATGGCCTGGGCCAGCACGGTCGCGGTGGTGGTGCCATCGCCGGCTTCATCGGAAGTGTTCGACGCCACTTCCTTCACCATCTGCGCGCCCATGTTCTCGAACTTGTCCTTCAGTTCGATTTCCTTGGCGACCGAGACACCGTCTTTGGTGATGGTCGGAGCGCCGAAGCTCTTCTCGAGCACTGCGTTGCGGCCCTTCGGGCCGAGTGTCGCCTTGACGGCGTTGGCAAGGATGTTTACACCCCTGAACATGCGTTGACGTGAGTCATCGCTGAAGCGAACTTCTTTAGCTGCCATGATCTTAAATCCTCATTGGGAGGTGAGCCTGAGTAGACGGTGGGTCTTACTTGGCTTCGAAGACGGCCATTAGATCGTCTTCACGCATTACAACAAGCTCGTCGCCGTCGATCTTGACCTCTGTTCCGCTGTACTTGCCGAACAGGATCTTGTCGCCGACCTTGACGTCGAGGGGACGGATGGTGCCGTCTTCAAGAATCTTACCTTTGCCGACCGCCATTACTTTTCCCTGAACCGGCTTTTCGGCCGCAGAATCAGGGATCACGATCCCGCCCGGAGAAGTACGTTCTTCTTCGAGACGTTTAATGATGACGCGGTCATGAAGAGGACGGATCTTCATGGATATCGCTCCTTAGGAAGCTATTTAACTTAAATGGATTGGAAACTGAGCCAGGCAGGTGTTAGCACTCTACCCTGTCGGGTGCTAATGATAGGGGCGGCCCGCTAGAATTCAAGTCGGCAATGAGTTTTTTGGCCCCCACGGGGCCCCGAGGGTATCCTTGCTGGGCTTGCCATCCTTCGCCGATCAGCCTGCCATTCTGGTGCTGTGCACCTGCCCCGACGAGTCGGTGGCCCTTGATATTGCTCGGGTATTGGTAAAGGAAGGCCTGGCCGGCTGTGTGAACCGCCTGCCGGCGGTAACGTCCATATATCAATGGCAGGGTCGGGTCTGCGAGGAGTCCGAGCAACTTCTAATGATCAAGACCATCCCGGCCCGCTACGAGGCTCTGGAAATGCGGCTCAAGGCACTTCATCCATATGAAATACCAGAGATTATCGCCATCCCGGTTGTGACTGGATCCAGCCGGTACCTGGCCTGGCTCAGCGCGGCCACGGACCCGAATACTGCAAACTCCAACTATTGAGCGTGCACCGAACATGACCCCCACAGCCTTCACCTTCCACCGCGCCGGCATGCTGTGCGCCCTGGCGCTGATGCCCGTCCTGGCAGCACTCCCCACCCTGGTGCCGGCGCAGAACTCCGCGGCGCAGGCCGTCACCCATTCGAGCGCAACGTCGCAGCCGCTCACCCCCGGCGCGGTCAGCGCCGTGCTGGGCGCAGTGCACGACTGCGCCCACCAGCCATTCAGCTCCGAGCAGGCCTTCCAGGTGACGGCCGCGGCGGCCGGCCCGGATAGCGTCCGCATCGACTGGAATATCGCCGATGGCTGCTACCTGTACCGCAATCGCATCAAGGTAAAAAGCCACAGCCCCGTGCAGCTGGGCACCCTGGTGCTGCCCGCGGGCGAGAGCCACCACGACGAATACTTCGGTACCCAGCAGATTTATCACCATGCGCTGAGCGGCACGCTGCCGGTCACCCGGCCCGCCGGTGCAGGCGCTCTGCCGCTCGAGATCGATGTGACCTACCAGGGCTGCGCCGATGTCGGGCTGTGCTACCCGCCCGTCACCCGGACGGTAGCGCTCACCCTACCGGCGGCGGTCGCGGCGGCGGCGGCTCCGGCGGCGGGTGCGACCGCTGCGGCCGCCCCCGGTGACCAACCCAAGTTCCTGGACCCGAACCAGGCCTTCAAAGTGTCGGCCAGCGCCGCAGGTCCCGACAGTGTCCGCATCGACTGGCAGATCGCGGAAGGCTACTACCTGTACCGCAGTCGCGTGCACGTGAGAACCGACAGTCCGGTGCAGCTGGGCGTGCTGGCGATGCCCGAAGGGGAGGCCCATACCGACGAGTTCTTCGGCACGCAGCAGGTCTACCACCATGCGCTGAGCGCCACGCTGCCCGTGGCGCGGGCCCGCAGTACCGCGAATTTCAATCTCGCCGTGGATGTGACTTATCAAGGCTGCGCCAATGCCGGTCTGTGCTACCTACCGATCACCCGGACGCTGGCAGTGTCGCTACCTCCGGGAGGCAGCGCCGCCAATACCTCGGCGATCGCTGCAGCCCCCGCGTCGGCGACGGGGCCCGGTGCCTATGTTTCGGCTCAGGATCGGCTCGCCGCCCTGATACGCAACGGCAACCTGTTCGTGGTCATCGTCACCTTCTTCGGGTCCGGTTTGCTGCTGGCCTTTACGCCCTGCGTGCTGCCGATGGTGCCGATACTCTCGGGAATCATTGCGGGCCATGGCAGCAACGTCACCACTTCGCGCGCATTTCTGCTGTCTCTGAGCTATGTACTCGGCATGGCTTGCACCTACACCGTGGCGGGAATCGCCGTGGCGGCCGCAGGCAGTCATGTACAGGTACTGTTCCAGCAGACCTGGGTCATCGTGCTGTTCGCCGCACTGTTTGTGCTGCTGTCCCTTTCCATGTTCGGCGTCTACACGCTGCAGATGCCCGCCGCCATCCAGACCCGGTTGTCGCAGGTCAGCAGTCGTCAAACTGCCGGCACGTTTGGCGGCGTGGCCATCATGGGTGCTCTGTCGGCGCTCATCGTCACCACCTGCGTCGCGGCGCCGTTGGTTGCCACCTTCGTGGTGATCGGTCAGAGCGGCAACATGCTGCGCGGGGCCGCGGCCTTGTTTGCGCTGAGCCTAGGGATGGGCGCGCCTCTGCTGGTCGTGGGTGCATCACAGGGCAAGCTGCTTCCCAAGGCCGGCGCGTGGATGGACACCATCAAGCACCTGTTCGGCGTGATGATGCTGGGCGTCGCCGCCTGGATGCTGGCACGTGTTACTCCCCCGGGGCTGGTGCTGGTGCTGTGGGCGATTCCGGCTGCGGTCGCCGCTGCGGTACTGTGGCGCGGTGCCCGCTACATCCGCGAGGCGCCCATGCTGGTGCGCGCGGTAGCCGTGGCGGCCGGGGCCTATGCACTCGTGCTGGTCGTCGGTTCGCGTTTGGGCGCCACGGATCCGCTGGCCCCGATTCCCGCGCTCGCAGGCCAGCACGCCGATTTGACCTTCCGTACCATCAAGTCCACGAGCGACCTCGATCGCGAGGTGGCGCAGGCCCATGCCCACGGTCAGGCGGTAATGCTCGACTTCTATGCGGACTGGTGCGTGTCATGCAAGGAAATGGAGAAGTACACCTTCACGGACCCGGCCGTTCGCGCGACACTCAAGGACGTGGTGCGGCTGCGCGCCAACGTCACGGCCAATGACACGGATGATCAAGCCTTGCTGAAGCGCTTCGGAATCTTCGGCCCGCCCACCATCGCCTTTTATGGGGTCGACGGGCAGGAACGCGCACCCTATCGCGTGGTGGGTTTCATGAAGGCACCGGAATTCGCCGCGCTGAGCGCCAAGGCCGTGGCCAGTGCGGGGACGACCGGCGCGGCGACGGCCACCTCATGACGCCCGTCGCACGCGCCGCGCTTGGCATCGTCCTGGTGGCCGGGGCCGGACCTGCCGGGTTCCTGATCTATCACCTGGTATTCAACAGCCACCCGCTCCCCGTGCGCGCGGCCAGCGCGCCGGCAGCGAGCGCGCCCCTGAGCTCGGCCCCCACGTCCGCGCCCACCTCATGGCCCGCCGCCGTGCCGGATGCACCGACGCAGACCACCAGTACCCCTGCGGCGACGCCGCTGACCCTGCCCGAGACGATCGCGTTGCCCGACAGCAACGGCAGAATGCATCGCCTCGCCGAGTATCGCGGCCATCCCCTCGTGCTCAATTTCTGGGCGACCTGGTGCGAGCCTTGCCGGCGGGAGATCCCCTTGCTGACGGCCCTGCACCGGCAATACGGCCAGGACGTTCAGATCGTCGGCGTAGCCGTGGATTTCCAGAAGGACGTGCTCCCCTACGCGCTGGCCAAGGGGATCAGCTATCCGCTGCTGATGGGGGAAAAGGACGGCCTGGCGGCCGTGAACGCCTTGGGAATGCAGACCGTGCTGCCGTTTACGGTATTCGCCGACGCCCAGGGCGACATCGTGGCCGTAAAAGTCGGCGAACTGCATGATGATGAGGCGCAGATGATTCTCGAGAAGGTCATCCAGCTCGATGGGGGCAAACTGAGCCTGGCCGCGGCCCGCAGCGGGGTGTCCGCCGGGCTGCGCAGCCTCGCCATGGCGCGCGCGCAACAGCCTTTGAGGCCCTCCGCGAGTAGCGGCGGAAAGTCGTGATCTCACGCAAATTTACCGCTAAAGGTACCCAAACGCCTGCAACTTAGGGTAAATTCGCCGCGCTTTGCTTGCGTGGACGAAGGTCCGACTGCCCTATGGCGCGAATACTCCTGGTCAATGGCCCGAACCTCAACCTCCTGGGTACCCGGGAGCCGGAAATCTATGGAGCTGACACCCTCGGCGACCTCGAATCCCGGGCGGTGGCCGTCGCCAAAGAGTGTGGCCATGAGCTCGCAGCCTTCCAGAGCAATGCCGAGCATGAGCTGATTGGACGGATCCATCAGGCGGGTCGCGAATCGACGGACTTCCTGATCCTCAACCCCGGCGCCTTTACGCACACCAGTGTTGCACTGCGTGACGCCATTGCGGCGGTGCGATTGCCGTTTATCGAAGTGCACTTGAGCAACGTGCATGCGCGCGAGGCTTTCCGGCGCCAATCCTATTTTTCGGACATCGCGGTCGGATCCATAGTCGGGCTCGGCGCCTACGGCTATGAGCTGGCCGTGCGCGCCGTGGCCCGACTGCTGGCGCGCAAGCCGGCAAGTCACCCGTAAAACGCGGACAACCAGAACACAAGACTTTCAGGGGAGCAGCCGGCATGGACATTCGTAAGGTCAAGAAGCTGATCGAGCTTCTGGAGGAATCCGGAATCGCGGAAATCGAGATCAAGGAAGGCGAGGAAGCGGTCCGCATCAGCCGTATGCCCACTGGCGCCTATGCGACGCACGCGCCGGCACCGCTGATGATGGCAGCTCCGGCTCCCCTGCCGGCGCCCGCTGCCGTCGCACCTGCCGAAGTGGTTGCCAAGCCGCGCGCCAATGAACACGTCGTGACGGCGCCCATGGTGGGCACGTTCTATGCGGCGCCGACCCCCGGTGCCAAGGCCTTCGTCGATATCGGGGACGAGGTCAAGGCCGGCCAGGTGCTTTGTATCATCGAGGCCATGAAGATGATGAACCAGATCGAAGCCGACAAGGGCGGCCGGATCACCTCCGTGATGGCGCAGAACGGCGATCCAGTCGAATTCGGCCAGCCCCTGTTCGTCATCGAATAATCTCATGCTCGAAAAACTCGTTATCGCAAATCGCGGCGAAATCGCGCTGCGCATCCTGCGCGCCTGTAAAGAGCTGGGCATCAAGACTGTCGCGGTTCATTCCACGGCCGACTACAGCCTCAAGCATGTGCTGCTGGCCGACGAAAGTGTCTGCATCGGGCCGCCGGCCTCGCAGCTGAGCTACCTGAACATGCCCGCGATCATCAGTGCGGCCGAGGTCACCGATGCCGGCGCCATCCATCCGGGATACGGATTTCTCTCCGAGAACGCAGATTTCGCCGAACGTGTCGAAAACAGTGGGTTCATATTCGTCGGACCGAAGGCCGAGACCATCCGCCTGATGGGCGACAAGGTCTCCGCGATTCGCCTGATGAAGGGGTACGGCGTGCCCTGCGTCCCCGGATCCGATGGCCCACTTGGCCCGGAGCCGGAAGAGAACCTGCGCATTGCGCGCGACATCGGTTATCCGGTGATCATCAAGGCCTCCGGCGGTGGCGGCGGACGCGGCATGCGCGTGGTGCACACCGAAGCCTCGCTGCTCAATGCCATCAATATCACCAAGGCCGAGGCACTCGCGGCCTTCAGCAATGACCAGGTCTACATGGAGAAATTCCTGGAGCGACCGCGGCACATTGAATTCCAGATACTGGCCGATGGCCAGGGCAATGTGATTCATCTGGGTGAGCGCGACTGCTCCATGCAACGCCGCCACCAGAAGGTCATCGAGGAAGCCCCGGCCCCCGGCATCACCGCCCGCCAGCGCAAGATCATGGGCGAGCGCTGCATCGATGCCGTGAGCGCGGTCGGCTATCGCAGCGCCGGCACCCTGGAGTTCCTCTACCAGGACGGCGAGTTCTATTTCATCGAAATGAACACGCGCATCCAGGTAGAGCATCCGGTGACGGAGGCGATCACGGGGATTGACCTGGTCAGAGCGCAGCTGCTGATTGCCGCCGGCGAGAAGCTGGCCTACACCCAGGCGGATGTGCAGTTCCGCGGCCACGCGATCGAGTGTCGCATCAATGCCGAGGATGCCAAGACCTTCATGCCCTCCCCGGGCCCGATCCGCCTGTGGCACCCGCCCGGCGGCCCCGGCGTGCGCATCGACAGCCATGTCTACTCCGGCTACAACGTGCCGCCCAACTACGACTCGCTGATCGGCAAGGTCATCACGCATGCCGAGACCCGCGAGGCGGCCATCGCCCGCATGAAGAACGCGCTGGGCGAAATGGTCATTGAAGGCATCAAGACCAACATCGCCCTGCACCAGGAGATTTTCAGTCACCAGGCCTTTGGTGCCGGTGGCCAGGACATCCATTACCTGGAGAGGCGTCTCGGGGTGCGTTGAGCGCGCCATGCCGTTTCTGGAGCTGACACTGGACCTTCAGGGGCTGGCCGCGGAGGTTGCCGAAGAGGCCACGTTCAACAGCGGCGCGCTGTCGGTCACCCTGACGGACAGTCGCGATGATGCAGTGCTCGAACCGGCGCCCGGCGAGATTCGCCTGTGGCCGGCCACCCGCATGCAGGCGCTGTTCCCCGATGGCACCGATTCGGCCCGTGTCGTGGCCTGTCTGGCCGAGCAGCTCGGCGTGGATCCGAGCCGTATCCGGCCACGCGTGGTCGCCGATCGACTCTGGGAGCGCGAGTGGCTCAAGGACTTCCACGCCATGCCGTTCGGGAAGCGCCTGTGGGTTTGTCCACGCCACGAGGTCGTGACCGACCCGCATGCGGTCGTGGTGCTGCTGGACCCCGGTCTGGCGTTCGGCACGGGCACCCACGCGACGACCGCGATGTGCCTGGACTGGCTTGACGCCCATGCGCCGGTCGGCGCCCGAGTAGTCGATTTTGGCTGCGGCTCGGGGATTCTCGCGATCGCGGCCCTGAAGCTCGGTGCCGAGCGCGCCTGGTGTTACGACATCGATCCGCAGGCCCTGCTCGCCACGGCCGAAAATGCCCAGGCCAATGGTGTTGCCAACGCAACAGTCATCTGCGCCAGCACGCAGCTCCTGCCGGTCGCAGTCGATGTGCTGCTGGCGAATATTCTCTCCGGTCCCCTGTGCGCGCTGGCCGAATGCTTCGCAGCGCTGGTCCGGCCCGGTGGTCAGGTTATTCTGTCCGGGCTCATGCCGCACCAGGAAGCGGAGGTGACAGCGGCCTATGACGCATGGTTTGATACGACTTCAATTGCGGTGCGCGATGGTTGGGTCGCATTGCAAGCCGTGCGCCGCGCGTAACTATGTTCACCGTCTGCTCCAAGTGCAACCTGCGGCTCACCGTGACCGCCACCGATCTGCGTGCGGCACAGGGCTATGTCCGTTGCGGGCGCTGCCACAACGTGTTCAATGCGCTCGCGGCGCTCGCGGATGACCCGGCACGTCTGGCCGAGCAGACGACCGCCGCGGACACACAAAGCAGACAGGCGCTGACGCCGCCCACCCCCGAGCCGCAACCCGCAACAGTCGAGCCGCCGCAGACGGCGGCCGACACGTCGCTGGAATTCAACCCGGCGTCCACCAATATCAACGAAGTGTTCATCGAGGCGGCTGCCGGTGAGCGCACCGGCACGTTTGAATCCATCATCCTGGGCAGCGAAGGGCTCGCCGACGCCGAGGTCTTCGAGGAGCCGCAGATCGAACCGCAGGCGCTGTCGGCGCCGACCGCACCGGCCGCGCCGGCGGCGCCGGTGCCCAGCGAACCGGTCGCCGCGGCGCCGCCGGTGGATGATGAAATTTCTTTCATGGCGGACTGGTCGGTCCCAACGCCGAGCGCCGGTGAGCCCCCCGGTGTCAACGCGGCAGCTGCCAGCGAAATCGCTGACGCGCTGCAGGCAACGGAGGCGACGGGTGACACCGCAACGGTTGACGAGCCCGTAGCAGCGGCCCTCGAGTCGGTGCTGCTGGCTCCGGCGCACGCCGCGGTGCGCGTGCCGCGCTGGGTGCTGCGCGGTGCGGCAGGCGTGCTGGTCCTGGCTCTGATCGCACAGGTGATACACCACTACCGCGGTGATCTCGCCGACACCTCCGGACTGCGTCGGCCTTTGACCGCGATCTACCGCAGTCTCGGGCAACCGCTGGAACCGCGCTGGGACGTCGCAAGCTACGAGATCCGACAGCTGGGTGCGAGCACTGATGGTGCAGCGCCGGGCGACCTGGTGGTGCGGGCCAGCATCAGCAATCGCGCGAAGCGCGTTCAACCCCTGCCGCTGCTGCGGGTGGTGATGCAGGACCGATTCGGCAATCGGGTGGCGGGCCGGGATCTGCAACCGGCCGAGTACCTGGGGCGCGGTGCGCCGCAGGTGAGCCTCATGGCGCCCGGGCAGCGTGTGGATGTGCAGGTGGCGTTCCAGGATCCAGGCCAGGCTGCCACCGGTTTTGAGATCGACGCCTGCATGGCCCATCGTGACCATACCGTAAGCTGTGCCAACGATCCGAGCAGCCGCTGATGCGACCCGCGATGAACATCGGCCCGTGGCAACTGCCGGCGCGCGCCGTATTGGCGCCGATGGCGGGAGTTACCGATCGGCCGTTTCGCATCCTGGCACGCAAGCTCGGCGCCGGATTGGCGGCCTCAGAGATGCTGACCAGCGACACGAGCCTGTGGCACACCCCTAAGTCGAGGCATCGGCTGGATCACAGCGGCGAACCCGAGCCACGCGTCGTGCAGCTGGCCGGGGCCGAACCTGCGGTCATCGCCGCAGCGGCGCGCCTCAATGTCGACATGGGCGCGCAAATTATTGATATCAACATGGGCTGTCCGGCCAAGAAGGTCTGTGGCCGGTCGTGCGGCTCGGCGTTGCTGCGCGACGAGCCACTGGTCGCCGCCATCCTCGATGCCGTGGTGCGCGCTGTCAGCGTGCCCGTAACGCTCAAGATTCGTACCGGCTGGGACCGCGAGTCGATCAATGGCGTGCGAATTGCACAGCTGGCAGAAAGCCACGGCATTCAGTCGCTTGCCGTGCACGGACGCACCCGCGCCGACCGTTACGAAGGCGCCGCCGAGTACGACACCATCCGTCATATCAAATCCATGGTGCGAATTCCAGTGTTCGCTAACGGTGATATTGATTCACCGCAGAAGGCGCACACAGTACTTGCGCACACCGGCGCCGACGGAGTAATGATCGGTCGCGCGAGCCATGGCGCTCCGTGGATTTTTCGTGATGTCAACGCCCTGCTGGCTGGCGAGAAACCACCCGATGCACTAGCGCCCCAGCAGCTGCGTGATATTATTCTTGAACATCTGGTTTCCCTGTACGAGTTCTACGGCGAGCCGTCGGGAGTCCGGATCGCACGCAAACATATAAGCTGGTACTGCGACCGACTTTCCGCTCCGGAAGGTGTCCGCCGAGCGATGCTGGCTGCAGGGAATACGGTCGAACAGTTCGAGCTGGCTGAGAATCACTTTGACGGCTGGGCCGAGGCGAATCGGGCCGCTTGAGCTGTGGGACGCGGTCGGGGAGCGCACATGGTAGTCAGGAAGAATGGTCGGACGCGCAATGCCTCTACGGCAAGGTCCAACGGCAAAGAGCTCCCCTTGCGCACCCACACCGAACGGGCCCTGATTGACTACTTCGCCAGCCTTAACGGTCATCGGCCGGCACATCTTTACGATCTGGTGCTGCGCGAGGTCGAAGAGCCGCTGCTGAAAGCGGTGCTGGATTACACCGAGGGCAACCAGGTGCGCGCCGCCGATATTCTTGGCATCAATCGCGGTACGTTGCGCAAGAAGCTGCGCCTGCACGGCATCGCCGGCTGATCGACCTGCCACGCCGCCCGAAGAACGGGCCGCGGGAGATGTGACGTCCATGCTGCAACCTGTGCGACGGGCGCTGATTTCAGTGTCCGACAAGAGCGGTGCCACTGATCTGGCCCGTGCCCTTGCGGCACGCGGCATTGAAATCCTCTCCACCGGGGGCACCGCGCGCCTGCTGCGCCAGGCGGGGCTGTCGGTGCGTGATGTCGCTGACTACACCGGCTTCCCGGAGATGATGGATGGGCGCCTGAAGACGCTGCACCCGAAGATTCATGGTGGCCTGCTGGGCCGGCGCGGGCTCGATGATGCAGCAATGGCCGCACAGCAGATCATCCCCATCGATCTGCTCATCGTGAATCTCTACCCCTTTGCCAGTGCGGTGGCCGATCCGCACTGCAGCTACGAGCAGGGCATCGAGAACATCGACATCGGCGGCCCCGCCATGTTGCGCGGCGCCGCCAAGAACCACGAATTCGTCACGGTACTGGTCGATCCGGCCGACTACCCGCGGCTGCTGGAACAGCTTGATGCTCATGCGGGTCACACGACATTCGAACTGCGCGCTGCGCTTGCGGCCAGCGCCTACGCGCACACGGCCCGGTACGACGCGATGGTGTCGCAGTGGCTCATGCAGCAGCACGGCATGAGCACCGCCGCATTCCCGCCGATACTGCCGCTGGTGTTCGAGAAGGTGCAGGATCTGCGCTACGGGGAGAATCCGCATCAGCAGGCGGCGTTCTACCGTCCGAGCGGACACCTCGCCACGGGTATCGCCGCGGCCCGCGCCCTGCAAGGCAAGGAGCTTTCGTTTAACAATATTGCCGATGCCAACAGCGCCATCGAGTGCGTACGGCAATTTGCGCAACCGGCCTGCGTGATCGTCAAGCACGCCAACCCCTGCGGAGTATCACAGGCCGTGACGCTGCTGGCGGCGTACGAGGCGGCGTACCGCACCGATCCGGTGTCCGCCTTCGGTGGCATCATCGCCTGCAACCAGGAGCTGGACGCGGACACTGCAGGCAGCATTGTCGGCCGGCAGTTCGCCGAAGTAATCGCGGCTCCCAGCGTATCCGCGCAGGCTCGTGCGGTGCTCGCGGGCAAGCCCGGCATCCGCGTACTCGAAGTGGCGCGCGCGGCCTTTGCGGCTACCGAAGAGGCCGATGGCGAACTCGATATACGCAGCATCG
>Ga0210388_10003921_pt1 | contig 11626 bp, 6 predicted proteins | sample IncBWC19OmetaG_FD_155485 | JGI IMG/M metagenome (GOLD analysis project Ga0210388, IMG submission 155485) | Forest soil microbial communities from Barre Woods Harvard Forest LTER site, Petersham, Massachusetts, United States - Inc-BW-C-19-O ... | reverse complement strand
TGATGATTGGTAGATACTCCATTGTTTGGTTGTTGTATCCTGGCGCAATTCATACCACCTTAAGCCCGCTACAGATTTGGTAGTGCTGGTATTAACAGTACTAACCATAACAGCAGAATTATATGTACCCCACCTCATGTATGGGATACGGTATGAGAAGAAACCGTCTAAGGGATCTAAGCTGCCTGTAGCACCTTTCTGGTCAATTGATGCATTAAATACATCATTAACGGCTGTGGTGTTAAGTGTTTGGTATGCTGCCCAGCTACCTGTTTTCGCAGTCCAGTTAGCAGTTATTTTATCAATTACAATCTGGTCCTTCCAAGGGCTGCCCCAACTTGCACTGGTATAGTAGAACAAGAAGTTAGGTGAACCATAAGGAGGTAATGCACCGTCGGCATTCAATGTCATAGGACAATAAAAACCTCCTCCTGTATTAGGGTTGGTCCATGGTATTGAAATAAAGCCTGCAGTTGGGTCACCAACTAACATCTTTGCTCTTTCGTACACTACTACCTTATCATTCTGGCAATTGCAGGTTTGGTAATAACCATCTGCCCAAACAGTATATTTAGGATAATCAGCAAAATCACTTGCATCAGGAGTAAACTTATAAATATAATATGCTCCTGTTGGGTCGCTTGTTTTTGAAACGGCAAACATCATAGTGCAATAGCAGCTTCCGTCAAACTCTTCAATTATCCAGCGGTCAGCAAACTTATCGTATATGGTTACCGGGTCGCCCTGGTCGCCTGAGCCTGGAAATAACGCCGAAAGAAGTGCCGATGTGGTTAGGGCAGAACCGGTTTTACTGAATACCTGGTAATCCGAATTAACAGTTTGAACAAAATCATTAGGGCCAACCATACCATTATCATCTAATGGCAAATAGCCTTGTGAGCTTTGCTGCCCGTCGAAGTTTTCAATAGGTGCGGGTGCAGTCATTGGTCCATATGTGTTTTGTATAATCGGATCAACAACCGGTTCAGCATTAGGGTCATACTGCCTTTTTGCAGCCATCCTCTCATGTGATTCATTATCACCGGTTAAACGGGTGCTTCCATCGGGCTTAGGGGCAGGGAATTCCTTAGCCAGGTCACGCAAAGGCCTTGACTCAGAAAAACTGGTACATTGCCTGTAATAAGAACCATTGGCATTGCGTATTATTTCCTGCGCCGAAAGCGAAGAAATTAAAACCAATGCACTTGCAAAAAAGAAAAATTTTTTCATAGTCAGGAGGATTAATTATATAAAGGTGAGAAACATTCACCTGAATTCCAAATATTTTACCCAAAATCTTTCAACCATTTTCAACAAAACTTACCTTGCCATTTATAAATCACAATATTGGCTAAACCGATTTTGACATGGCTTTGGTTAAAGAACTAAATAACACATCCCAGTATAAGTACTTTCAGCATCTTTATCTTTTTACGACAAGCTATTCCAAATCCCTCTATCTTAGCAACCCTAAAAACATATATTACCATGAGCGCATGCGATCCTATTAATATACCCTTTCAAGGAGCGGTAAGCACCTACCTTGAAAAAGCAAAAAGCAAAATAACCCAAATGAGTGGCACCATAAATGGTAACGAAACAGTCGGGAACTTTGAGGTTAACTCCCCTATTGGCATGGTAGCCGGCAATTATGCCGTAAACGGCCAAACATTTACTATTACAATTACTGAAAAACCAATGATGTTAGGCTGTGGCATGATTGAAGGCTTACTGAAAGGAGCACTTTCTTAATTATTTAATCTTAAAATTCAATTTATACATGAAAAGAATCATATATACTTGTCTTATACTGCTGGCAGCTTGTTCACAACCTAAACAAGGAGGATTAATATATTACAATGATTGCGAGTCTATTAAAGGATGGACTACAGTAACTCTTAGTAAGGAAAAGGCCCATTCAGGGGTTTACTCAAACAAAATAGACACTATACATCCATACGGACTTGGTACCAGGTTACTATTTAAGGACATATCAGATAAAAAAATACAGACTGTTAAAGTAAATGCCTGGGTATTTTTAAAACCTAGAGCTAAGGGCAAATTTGTTATGGAGATACGTAACCATGAAGGGAATACTGTGCTATGGGATTCTTATAGCTATAATTACAATACTATGGAAACTAATAACTGGCATTTTGTAAGTAAAGATTTTAAAGTAACCGATCTGGCAAGCGATCTTGAAAACACTGTAGCCGTTTACCCCATGTCAGATGGCAAACCTGACTTTTATGTGGATGATATTCAGGTGGAGTTTGTTACAGGGAATTAAGCTATACTTCTGCTTAGAATATATCAAAATTGAGCTTAACAGTTGCTGAATCTTTAGTAATGTATGACGGGATATTGGCACCTTTAAATATAGCCATTGGTATATTTTGCTTTTTCAGATCTATGTAAGTTGCTGAATCAGGAATATCGGGATAGACTATAAAGCCTGAGTAATACATAGCAGAAATAAAGCTGAATGGCTTACAGTTAAATATCACATAATCCTTAGAATGCAATATAGAAGGGAGTTTTTTATAGATTTCATTATTTTGCATAAGCCCATCACGCCAACCTTTCATATCACTAATATCTGTATTCCTTGCTTCTATCTCGGTTAAATTCAAATTAAAATAACCAATTGCCAGCAGCATAGCAATCACAATTACGCCAGCGAACTTTATAACTTTGGCTTCTATAAAGTTTATTGAATCGGATAAAAGACTGCCAAGTGCAATAAATATTACCGGGCAAACAATAATAGTAAACAGCGGCATTTTAGTTTTAGTAATTGCATAAAATATATGCACCAATAAAAGCCAACTGGTTAAAAGTATTAGTTCCTGTTTTTTTTCTTTAAGTTTTTTATATAGTAAATATAAAGCAGGTATAATTACAAAAGGGACTATCCAGCCATATTGCGGGCTAATAAGGTCAAGGTGATAGTAATGATCTCCGGCGTGGTTTTCAAGTACTGTAGTAAAGTGTGCAGAATAAGAAGCATACACTGTTGCAGCTTCAACTGGAAATCTTACAAAGGAATAAATTACCCACGGCAAAAAAATGATGACAGCTAGCAGGAAACTTATTACGATATCTCTATAGGCTCTTATATGGAATCTTTTTTCTTTATCAAACAATATTGTTATTCCCCAACAGCCAAATATTAGAAGCCCGGTAAGCCATTTAATCAATACAGCTATTCCTGAAAAAATGCCTATACATAAAACCCAACAAAACTTGCCGGAGTGTTTATATTCTATCCACGACCAAAATGTAGCAGCCACAAACACCATAAAAAACACATCGTGATGGTCGCAATTAATACCGCCTGTAACCATTTCCAACTGATAATTAGCAAGCGCAAATAAAAAGGCTGCATAATACCCGGTGTTGTTATTTATCAATAATTTACCCATTCGGTATACCATAATAATCATACCTGTGGTTAATAAGGCGGAAGGTAAACGCAACGCAATTTCATTTACACCAAACACCTTATACGAGAGTGCTATTACCCATAAAAAGAAGGGCTCTTTATGAAGCCATATATGCCCACATATCCAATCATCAGGATTTTTATAAAGTATAGCTTTTGTATACAACATAGGGGTAAATGGGTGTACCATCATATTTTTAGCCACAAGTGCATGAAACTGCTCGTCCCATATATTTAAAAATGGGTCGAGCCGAATCATAAAAAACCTGACTGCAAATGCACCCATTGATAAGAAAACCAGGCTTAATCCTGTCTTTCCACTTCTAAATAATAGTAAGCTTGCTATTATAAACAGCGCCCCGAGAAGCAAAAAACGAAAATCATTTGAATTAAATTGGGTTCCAAATACCATTTGCTTGTTTTCTTAATTATAAGATACTACCCGTGGCTTAACTACCTTTTACAAAAAGTGCTTACCAGCAAAAATATGGAAAAATATTGCATAACCGGTTGCTGTTGAAAGTTTCACATAACTTTGCCTTCATTAATATTGAATAGGTGAATCCATTTTTCAAAAATATACCTAAACAAATGTTAATTGCTTATGTAATACTTCTGGGATTACTTATATATTCCTGTGTTATTTTAACCTTATCAACCGGTACATTTGACACGGGTGATGGAGTGGTGCATTATTTTATTTCTCGCTACTCATGGCACTACCCATATCTTTTCCTTGACATGTGGGGAAAACCCTTATTTACAATAGTTTCATCTCCCTTTTCTCAATTCGGATTAAAGGGAATAACTTTTTTCAATATTCTGTGCGGGTTAACGGCATCTTATTTGGCTTACTTAATAGCAGAAAAACTCAAGATACCTTTCGCCTACTTAGCCATAATCTTTACATTTTCAGCACCTATATATTTCTCTGTTGTTAATTCGGGCCTTACCGAACCCATGTTTTCAATGGTATTGTTGCTTTGCATTTGGTTAGCACTGAATGAGCAATATTATTTGAGTGTAATAGTTTTCTCATTTCTTCCATTCATAAGGGCTGAATATGTTTTTGTTGCTCCGGTTTTTGTTCTTTATTACTTACTGAAAAGAAAATACAAGACCATTCTTCTTCTTCCATTCGGGGCACTTATTTTTAGCCTGATAGGATATTTCAGTGGCAAGAATTTTTTGTGGCTAATTACTGAAAACCCTTATTCTGCAGCAAATGCCCAAGCATATGGCAATGTAAGAGGTAATTTATTAAGCTACATAGGAGAATATCATCTTATAACCGGACTTGCCTTCTTAGTGTTAATCATACTCGGGTTGTTATGGCTTGCTGGTGGCAGATACTTGCAGAAACAAAACAGGCAGGAAAGCAATACTTATTTTACTGAAGAACTTGTTTTAATATTTGGTGGATTTGCCTCTATACTTATATGTCACACTATTGTTTGGGCCTATGGAATATTCCCAACGCTTGGCTTATTAAGATATATGTCTCCACTTATACCACTTGCAGCTATTATTGCCCTAAGGGGATTACAATTAATTAATCTGTTACCGGAACTGTTTAAACTGAAGTGGCTTAGTGTTTTAATAAGTATTGGTTTTGCAGCTGCTGTACTATACTCACCATATACACTTTGGTATAATGTCCCGTTTAAACTAGATACGCCAGATATAGTTATTAAAAATGCTATTAATTGGCTGAAGCAATCACCCTATAAGGATAAGAAGAAATATTACAATTCAAACTTTATTACAATTTGTCTTGGTGTTGACCATTTTGACAATACACTTAGGAGTGATGCTAATTTCTCAGATCCGAAACACCCTGAGAAGGATATGCCGTCAGGTAGTGTTTTTATTTACGATTCACATTATAGTAAAGATGCAGGCATTGATACCCTAAGCCTTGCTAAGGATTCAGCTTTAGTTATACTTAAAAAATTCAGTGCAGCAGAAAACTACACTGCATATAGCGGGAATGCCTCTCCCGTCTGGATATTTCAGAGGAAATAAATCAATGCCAACCTTTTTGAAAGGTCTGCACACATATTACTACTGTCATTAAGACAATCCAAAGCCATATCCCCCACTTTCCTATTTTTTTAACATACCAGCCAAACGATCTTGCAGGAAGATAAAGTGAAGCTATTGTAGAAAGCCCAAGCACCATAATAGTAACAATCAATGAAACTATAAATAGACAAATTAAGAGGATTTGCATTCGGCTAAATTGGGTCACAAGGTAATTATTTCTATCCCCTCTCTTTCTCCCCACAAGTGGGGAGATGGAATAAATTCGTATGGCACTTCGTATTGCCTCTCCATCTTATGGGGAGGTTGGAGGAGATGAACACGTTTCAACATTCTCTTAAACCATCCCCTCTCGTTCTCCTCACAAGTGGGGAGAGGAATAAATTCGTATGGCACTTCGTATTGCCTTCCCATCTTATGGGGAGATTGGAGGAGATGAACACGTTTCAACATTCTCTTAAACCATCCCCTCTCGTTCTCCTCACAAGTGGGGAGAGGAATAAATTCGTATGGCACTTCGTATTGCCTCCCCATCTTATGGGGAGGTTGGAGGGGATGATATACAAGCTTTTATTTTCTCTATCACAATATCAATATTATTAAAAACCTCTTCATTCCTAAAGCGAATAATGTTCAATCCATATCTTTTCAATTCATACTCTCTACCTTCATCTCTTTCAGATATTTCTTTTCTGTCGTGTATCCTTCCATCAAGTTCGATAACTAACAATGCACGATGGCAATAAAAGTCGACAATGAATTTCCCTATGGGATGTTGCCTGTATACTCTCTTGCCTAAACGATTCATTTTAAGCTTCTCCCATAACAGAGACTCAGCTTGAGTCATGTTTTTGCGCAGTTCCTTTGCACGAACAAAAATTTCCTTTGTTGCTCCGTAAAAGAAAGGCCTGTCTGTATGTTTCATCATATAAATATAATTATTTGTATTACCTCCCCATTTATGGGGAGGTTGGAGGGGATGAACACGTTTCAATATTCTTCACCTAAAGCTATCCCCTCTCTTTCTCCCCACAAGTGGGGAGAAGAATAAATTAGTGTAGTACTTCGTATTACCTCCCCATCTATGGGGAGGCCAGGTGAGAATAAACGCATTTCAATATTCTTCACCTAAGACTATCCTCTATCGCTCCCCACAAGTGGAGAAGAAAAAAATAGTGTAGTACTTCGTATTACCTCCCCATCTATGGGGAGGCCAGGTGGGGATAAACGCATTTCAACATTCACTTGTTAATATCATCTAATAATTTTTGGCTTTACATCTTCTTAAAATAATGCCGTTAGTATAACTTCGCCTTCCTTTAAAAAAGTCTATCCTCAAAACGAGATTCTAGAGAACAAAAAAAGGATAAATAGTAACGGAAATGCCTGAATTCACACACCTACACGTACATACCAAGTACTCCCTTCTTGATGGAGCCTCGCAGGTTGAGGGCCTTATGAAGAAGGTGAAAGGTGATGGCATGAAATCAGTAGCCATTACCGACCACGGTAACATGTTAGGCGTTCCGGAATTTGTGGCCGAAGCAGAAAAAGCAGGCATTATTCCTATAGTAGGTTGCGAGTTTTATATGGCACCACGCAGCCGTTTTGATAAAACAAAAAGCGACGGAGATAATGAGAAGAATTATTACCATCAATTGCTCCTCGCCAAGAACCCTATAGGGTATAAAAATCTGTCTAAATTATGTTCACTGGGTTTTATAGAGGGCTATTATTATAAACCACGGATAGATAAAGAATTATTGCGACAATATAAGGAAGGACTTATTGCAACAACTTCATGCCTTGCCAGCGAAGTTAGCCGTACCATTATTAATAAGGGCGAAGAAGAAGGCGAAAAGGTATTTAAGGAATACCTCGACATGTTTGGTGAAGACTATTACATAGAACTACAACGCCATAGTATTAAGGAACAAAATATTTGTAATGAGGTACTTGTACGTTGGAGCAAGAAGTATAACGTTAAGATAATTGCAACCAACGATGTGCATTATATAGATGTACAGGATGCCGAAGCGCAAGACATATTATTGTGCATACAAACGGGTAAAGATTTCAGCGACCCCAAGCGGATGCGTTTCGATAACGACCAGTTCTTTTTGAAGACTCAGGCTGAAATGAACAAGTTGTTTGAGGATACCCCTGAGGCAATTGATAATACAGGTGAGATTGTATCGAAGATTGAGCCTATTAAGCTAAAGCGCGATGTATTGCTGCCTATCTATAAGTTACCTGATGGTTTTACCAATGCCGATGAATACCTAAGCTATCTTACTTATAACGGTGCAAAAAGGCTATATCGTGAAATGACTGAAGAGGTCCGCACCCGTATTGAATTTGAATTGGGTGTAATTAAGAAAATGGGCTTTGCGGGTTACTTCCTTATTGTACAGGACTTTGTGGCAGCAGCTAAAAATCTTGGCGTTTGGGTTGGCCCTGGCCGTGGTTCGGCAGCCAGTTCTATTATTGCATATTGTACAGGTATTACCAATATTGATCCCATTGCCTATAACCTGCTCTTTGAGCGCTTCCTTAATCCTGAGAGGGTATCAATGCCCGATATCGACATAGACTTTGATGATAAGGGCCGTGATAAGGTTATTAAATATGTGGTAGATAAATACGGCAAGGAACGTGTAGCCCAGATTGTGACCATTGGTACCATGGCAGCAAAATCTGCTGTGAAAGATGTGGCACGTACGCTTAAAGTTTCACTGGCGGATGCTAACCGACTTACCAAGCTTATTCCATTCGGGGCTGAAAATTTAGAAAAAGCAATTGAGCAATCGAAAGAGCTTTCCGATATAAAGAAGGATGTAAACAATCCACTATCTAAAATGCTGACCATAGCCCAAGCGCTTGATGGTACAGCTAGGCATACCGGTGTTCACGCAGCGGGTGTTATTATAGCGCCTGAAAACATTACAGACTTTGTTCCTGTACTTACCTCAAAAGATTCTGACCTGCTTATTACCCAATATGAGGGTAAGTATGTAGAATCGGTTGGTATGTTAAAAATGGACTTCCTTGGACTGAAGACGCTCACTATTATGAAGGATGCCATTGCTCTTATAAAGAAGTCGAAAGGGATAGAGATTGATGTAGATAAAATTCCGCTGGATGATAAGAAGACCTACGAACTATTCCAGCGCGGTGAAATGATAGGCATATTCCAGTTTGAGTCTCAGGGTATGCAACAATATATGAAGGAGTTAAAGCCTACCAATATTGAAGATCTTATTGCAATGAACGCCTTATATCGTCCGGGCCCTATGGACGACATCCCGGCTTATATTAAACGTAAGAACGGAACAGAGAAGCCAAACTATTACCATCCATTAGCAGAAACTGTACTCAAACCAACCTTTGGTGTAATTGTATACCAGGAACAGGTGATGGTAATATCGCAGGTTATGGCCGACTTTACCAAGGGCCAGGCTGACGTACTGCGTAAAGCAATGGGTAAAAAAGATATGGTATTGCTGGAAAAGCAAAAAGCCATATTTGTAGAAGGCGCTGTGAGGAAGGGTGTTCCGGAAGCTACAGCAACCGAACTGTTCGATAAGATGGCCAAGTTTGGGGGATACGGATTTAATCGTGCCCACGCTGCAGCATATTCTGTACTGGCATACCAAACTGCTTATTTAAAAGCAAACTTCCTGGCTGAGTTTATGGCATCGGTATTAACCAACTCAATGGGCGATATTGAAAAGCTTACCTTCTTTATAGATGAGTGCCGTAAAATGGGATTAACTGTTCTTGGCCCTGATATTAATAAGAGTGAACACAACTTCGCAGTTACTGATAAAGGGGAAGTCAGCTTTGGACTTGGCGCTGTAAAAGGCGTTGGTGAAGCTGCAGTCGGCAGTATTGTAGAAGAACGTGAGAAGAACGGTAAGTTCCAAAACATATTCGACCTGATGAGCAGGGTGAACCTGCGCTCTGCCAACAAAAAGACTTTTGAAAGTTTGATCATGGCTGGTGCATTCGATGCATTTGGCTTTACACGTGCGCAATATTTTGCTACCGAAAATAATAAAGACACCTTCCTTGAAGCATTGATACGTTATGGTAATGGTTGCCAGGATCTGGACGGGCAAAGCCAGAATTCTTTGTTTGGTGAGGTTGGAGAAGGAAATTCGATACCTGAACCAAAGGCACCTATGTGTCCTGCATGGAGTCGCTTGGAGCTAATCAACAAAGAAAAAGAGGTGGCTGGTTTCTATATTTCAGGTCACCCACTCGACGATTTTAAATTTGATATTGAGAATTTTTGTACGCATAAGATAAGTGAACTAGGTGATGTTCCTGATATGAAAGGTAAGGAATTGACCATGGCAGGATTGGTGATTGGAGCCATGCACCTTACCGCGCAAAATGGTAATGGTTATGGCAATCTTACTATTGAAGACTTTAGCGGCAATATACAGTTACGCATATTTAAAGACGATTACCTGAAATGGAAACACTTTCTTGTTCCGGGTACATTCTTGTACATTAAAGCTAAGACCATGCCTAATTACAAGAACCCTGAACTAATGGAAATTAAGCCAACACAGATAATGCTGCTAAGTGAAGTGCGTGAGAAAATGGCAAAGAGCCTTACCATTCGTATACCATTGAAAGGATTATCAGACGACATGATAAAGAATATTTTAGGCATTACAACTACCAATCCGGGTAAGTGTAACCTGAAAGTAACCCTGATAGATTCAGAGGAAAACATGAGTGTTGATCTTGTATCGAAAAAGATAAAGCTCGATCTCAATAACGAATTCATTCGCCAGTTGGATACTATGAATGGCGTGAGTTATAAGCTGAACTAAGGGCCCCCTCCAAACCTCCCCCGATAGGTGAGGCTTAAATAAATTCAACACAATAAATTATTTAACAATTCCATAACATGGTTCCGTAAAGCCAAGGTTATCATCATGATACTTTTGTTTTATTGAGGAATATGTTTGTATGAAGTGTTTGCGGTTTATAGCCCTTGGGGCTTTTATTTGCTTTTCAGTCATATCAGTTGGCCAGAACAATTTCAAGGCTGTTATTTACGACAGCGCTACCAAAGAGAAAATATTTACAGCTGCAGTTGCAATCGATGAAACCAATATTGGTGGCAGTTCAGATACGGCAGGGAGAATTACACTAGCCAATATCCCAAATGGCAAACAGGAGATAATTGTTAGTTTTTTAGGTTATAAAAAATACACACTCAATTTAAGTTTTCCACTACATAATGCCGATACCTTGTTCCGTATTGGGTTGGAACGAAGTGATGAAGATGATGATCTGGCTGAAGTAGTGGTTAGTTCTAGCCGTGTTAATTCAAGAATAGAAGACTTACCCTTGAAAATAGAAGTGATTGGTGCGGAAGATGTAGAAGAAGAAACAACCATAAACCCTGAAAATATTACAGGACTCATAAATGACCTGGCGGGTGTGCATGTACAGCAAACATCCGTCTCATCAGGAAATGAGACTCCACGATTACTCGGCATGGATGGAAATTACACCCAGATATTAAGAGATGGATTGCCATTATACGAGGGTTTTTCGGGCGGATTCAGTGTTATGCAATTACCACCTATGGATATAAAGCAGGTGGAAGTTATTAAAGGGCCGGCATCTACATTATATGGTGGCGGAGCCATAGCCGGTATAATAAACATTATTACAAAAACGCCACAGGCAAAACCAGAGCTAACTGTAACCCTAAACGGAACAACAGCCAAAGAAGGTGATGCAGATATTTACTATTCCCAACGCTTTTCAAAATTTGGCATTACTTTATTTGCAGGCAATACTACCCAGCAGTTCACAGCTGTAGATGGGTTTACTATTATTCCCCAATTGCAAAGCAATCTTATTCAGCCTACGTTCTTCTTCTATATCGACACCAATACAACACTGTCGTTAGGACTATCATCAACATTTGAAACACGTACAGGTGGAGATGCAAATGCAATCAGCAATATTGACCAGGGCGGGAATGTTTATTACGAACAGGATAAATTCAATAGAAACACAGGCGATATTCATTTTGAAAAAACAATGAATAACAAAAACGTATTTACTATTAAAGGAAGTGTGAGCGACTATGCGAGAGATTGGCAA
>Ga0210388_10003920_pt1 | contig 11628 bp, 9 predicted proteins | sample IncBWC19OmetaG_FD_155485 | JGI IMG/M metagenome (GOLD analysis project Ga0210388, IMG submission 155485) | Forest soil microbial communities from Barre Woods Harvard Forest LTER site, Petersham, Massachusetts, United States - Inc-BW-C-19-O ... | reverse complement strand
TATAATGCATTCGGATGCGGTAAGTATTGCAACTCCTTATTATAATATAGAGGGGCATACCGTTTGGGGTGCTACAGCCATGATGCTGAGCGAGTTGGAAGAATTGTTGAGAAGGGTTTATGCTTCGACAAGCTCAGCATGACGTCACTCTGAGCTTGTCGAAGAGTATAGTCATGACTAAAGTCGACTCTTATTAGTAATAATATAACCCCATGCTTAAGCATGGGGTTAATCAAAGGCCGGAATGTTTTGGGCTTTAGCCCTGATAATTAAAAATTAATGAAGGAGTTTTATCTGCTTTCCAAAAATGCATACTTTTGCCCCGTCTCTTTTTAAGGGGTGCCCTAATATAAAGGCTGAGATCATACCCATTGGACAAAGAAATTTGTACTGGAACCTGAACAGGATAATGCCTGCGGAGGGAAGGAGATAGAAAATATTAAAATGCCGGAGGATATTCCACCCTTTAGTTTTTCGGCGCGTTTTGTAAAATTGTAATGAAGTTAATTACCTATGCATTAAAAGGCTTGTGCCTTGCACTTTTGCCAATTGCTGTTTCAGCTCAGTCATTTTCTGGTACTGTTACAGATTCTGTCACAGGCGAAAAACTGGTTGGGGTAGGGGTAAGTATCAACACAACTATGCTCAGTACACTTACCGATCTCGATGGTAGATTTCATTTGCATGTAAAAGCGGGGGATTATTCCGTTTCATTTTCATACATAGGATATAGAACACAAACCACTACCGTTTCTCTTCCTAAAGATTCCAGCATCAATATTCACCTTACAGTTCTTACAGTACAAACCGGCGAGGTGGTGGTAAGCGCAACACGCGCAAGTGATAAAACCCCCACGGCTTATTCCAATGTAGATAAAACCTATCTTGAAAAAAGCAATGTTGGGCAGGACTTACCGTATCTGCTCAATTTCACTCCTTCTATGGTTACCACTTCTGATGCCGGTACTGGTGTAGGTTATACCTATATACATTTAAGAGGCAGCGATGCCACTCGTGTGAATGTTACTATTGATGGTATACCTATTAACGATGCCGAAGACCAGGGTGTGTATTGGGTTGATATGCCCGATATTGTTTCATCGACTGATAATATACAAATACAACGTGGAGTAGGCACATCGACAAATGGTGCAGGAGCATTTGGTGGCAGTATAAATATTGCAACTACTAAATTATCTCCAACGCCCTATGCTGAAGTGAGTAGCTCTACAGGTTCATACAACACCTATAAAAACTCATTCAATTTTGGTACAGGCTTGCTCGATGGGCATTGGGCATTCGATGGACGTGCATCTAAAATTACTTCTGATGGATACATAGACCGAGGTACTTCTGATTTGGAATCTGCATTTTTCGATGCAGGCTATTATACCAAGAATACCATGATAAAGTTTGTAGCATTTACCGGAAAAGAAAAAACAGGACAGGCATGGTATGGTGTTCCGCAAGACTCATTGGCTACCAACCGCACCTTTAATCCTGCAGGAATGTATACCGATGCGAATGGTAAAACACAATTCTACCCAAATGAAACAGATAACTATGAGCAAGATTATTTCCAATTACACTTGACTCAACAGATAGGCCATAACTGGGAATTGAACGCTGCACTATTTCAAACCAATGGCTGGGGTTATTACGAAGATTTTGACGCAGGATATGCATATGAATTTTATGGTTTGACAAGCCCGGGAGCTGGAAAAGATACGGGCAATTTTGTCGAAGATCTTTGGCTGAATAATAAATTCTACGGTGCTACCTATTCATTAAAGTATACCGACCATAGCCGCTTTGAATTGGATTTTGGCGGGGCATGGAACCAATATTTCGGGGAACATTATGATAATGTGTTGTGGGCGCAAAATGGTGGACTGCCAAGCAATAGCTACCAATACACAAGCAATACAGCATTAAAGACCGATAACAATTTTTATGCACGTGCCAATTACCAGCTGACAAAAAAGCTCAACCTTTTTGCAGATATGCAATACAGGCACATCAATTATTCCTTCCTTGGTTTTAACGACCAATTGGTGAATGTAACCCAAGATGTATTATTAGATTTCTTTAATCCTAAAGGCGGAATTAGTTACGATTTGTCTTCTACGCAGAACGTATACGCATCGGTGGCAGTGGGGAACAAAGAGCCATCACGCGATGATTATACCCAGTCAACCCCAACCAGCCGGCCTTTGTCCGAGCATCTGACCGACTGGGAGGCTGGGTATAAACAGCATTGGAAAAAGGTTGCCATACAGGCAAACCTCTATTACATGAATTATGTAAACCAGCTTGTATTAAACGGACAAGTGAATGATGTGGGTGAGTATAACCGCATAAATGTTCCACAAAGCTACCGCACAGGCATTGAGCTGCAATGGGCAGTGCAGCCAATAAAATGGTTGCGCTGGGATGCTAATGCAACATACAGCATTAACAAGATCAAGAATTTTAATGAGTATGTAGATGTGCAGGATAGTTCAGGTAATTACACAGGCAATCAGCTGTACCAGGTTCATCCTTCTGTCGATATTTCATTCTCCCCATCGTGGATTGCAGGGAGTATACTAACATTTATACCGGTGAAGCATTTAGAACTCAGCATACTGACCAAGTACGTTGGGAAGCAGTATTTAGATAATACCGAGAACCCTTACCGTGCGATGGATGCATACTTTACCAACGATTTCAGGATTAACTATTCCATCTTCCCGAAATTTATGAAAGAAATAGATTTAACTCTGTTGGTGAATAATATTACCAATCTGAAATACGTATCGAATGGCTATACATACGAGTATCTGCAAAGCGGAACAATATATAATCAGAACTATTATTTCCCTCAGGCACCAACTAATTTCCTTGTTGGGCTGAATTTAAAATTCTAATTGTGTTGGGCTGAAGCCCATTCATGGGTTTACCTATAACCCAGTTCACTAAAGTGAACTGCAATTAAATTATAATGGCTCAATTGCAGTCAGCTTTAGCTGACTGATTAATTATTGAGATAGATAAAAAGGCTTTAGCCAATATAAAACTGCGCTATTGCAATTTCTCTTGCAATAAAGAAGCCAGCTTCTCCGCATTCAAATCGTGGTAGAGTTTACCCTGATGTGCCAAAGAAATAGAACCCGTTTGTTCAGATACTGATATGGCAATGGCATCTGTCTTTTCGGTTATACCGACTGCTGCACGGTGCCTCATGCCAAGGTTTGCAGGGAAGTCTGATTTCTCGGTGCTTGGCAATACACAACGTGCGGCATGTATCTTATTGTCTTGTATAATAACAGCACCATCATGTAGCGGATTGTTCTTGTAAAAGATACTTTCTAAAAGTGCTTCAGTAATATTACTGTCAATAATATCTCCGGTTTGTGCATAAAAGCTAAGGTCAGAATCGTGCGCGATAATAATAAGCGCACCTGTCTTTTTCTCTGCCAGGTTGCGGCAAGCTTTAATAATAGGGTGGAGGTCCAATGTGTTCTGCTTATCTAATTGCAGCATTAAAAAGTTCTTGGTAAAATTCTTGCGGTTGAAGAATTCAGTCTTTCCAATCACAAGTAAAAATCTTCTGAATTCCTGTTGGAACACTATGATGATAGCAATTACTCCAACGTCTATAAATCGGTTGAGTATACTGCTGAAGAGCTGCATATTCAGGGCTTCTACTATCAGCCAAAGAACGTATAGAACTACCATACCCACCACAATATTTATGGCTGCTGTTCCCCTTACCAGGTTATATAATTCATACAACAGAAACGCCACCAAAAGAATATCTATGGCGTCGTACCAATGGAATATGATAAACAGATTCAGCATCAGCTGCGGGCTTTAAGGTATTCGTTCATCAGTAATATTACCTGCCTTGCTTCCTTCACATCGTGTACACGCAAAATATTTGCTCCTTGTAACAATGCAATAGTGTTTAACGAAATTGTCCCCGCCAATGCATTTTCTGGTTTTGTTTTCAAAACCTTATTTATCATCGATTTGCGTGAAAGCCCTGCCATTACAGGCCCCAATATACAGAACTGCTTAAGGTTGCGCAATAGAGTAAAATTATGTTCCACTGTTTTGCCAAACCCAAATCCGGGGTCAACAACAATTTGTTTTATACCCGCATCTCTTGCTTTATCAGATTGCCTGGCAAGGAACTCATAAACCTCAGCAACCACATCATCGTATTGCGGATTAACCTGCATAGTCTGAGGGTCGCCTTGAATATGCATGAGTATGTAAGGCACTTTTAGTTTTGCTACCACATCAAACATTCTGTCATCAAGCGTACCACCGGAAATATCATTTACTATCGATGCACCATGTTTCACAGCTTCTTTTGCAACTTCTGACTGGAATGTATCGACCGAGATAACGGCATCCGGATGTTCTTTTACAATATGATCAAGTACAGGTAGTAATCTCTCCAGTTCTTGTTCCGGTGTTAGAAATTCAGCACCCGGTCTTGTAGATGCAGCACCTAAGTCTAAAATATCTGCTCCTTCAGCTATAAGCTTCTCAGCTTGCTTAATGGCATCTTCCGTTGTAGCAAATTTCCCACCATCGTAAAATGAATCGGGGGTAATGTTTACCACAGCCATCACCAAAGGGTTTGTATATGGCAATTCCTTCCCATTCGGGAACTTAAGCGGTAATAGCTTGGTATTTACTTGTATTGTGCTCATCTGTTGTACCCAAAAATAACAAATAATTGTTCGATATCTATAAACGTTTGATGCCGAGGGCATCAAGGAAATCTCGAAAGCACTATAAATCAATCCCAGCGGGATTGCACGTTTATAATAATGCGATTACAAAAATAAAACCCGATGCCAGAGGCATCGAACTATTCAATCCATTCAAACAAATACTTTTCATTGTATTCTACGCTGAATTTCTTCAGAAAGGAAAGGTATTCCTTTTTGAATGTGCTCCTTTTGTGATGCTCTTTCTGTTTTGCTATATATGCAATAACATTATCAAGTTGTGAATGAGCATATGAAAAGGCTCCATACCCGCTTTGCCAATTAAATTTCCCTTTTATGAATTTGTTTTCTTTTATAAAATCATTCGAAGATTTTTTGATTTCCTGAACAAGAGCAGAAATGCTACATAAAGGATTTAAACCGATGAATAAGTGAATATGGTCAGGCATTCCGTTTACCGCTAGCATTTTATGTCCTTTTTGCTGAACAATGCCGGTAATGTAACGGTATAATCGCTCTTCCCATTCCTTTTGTATAAGGCTTTCTCTGCCTTTTACCGCAAAAACAATATGGATGTAGAGTTGAGAATATGTGTTGGACATGCAATGGGTTTTAAAATATAAATGTACGATACCTCTGGTATCGAAATATAGGGGGTGGTGTATTTTCTATAAGCATTAGATGCCTCTGGCATCTTCTAAAGCAAATGATATGTAGTGAATCAATCCCATTGGGATTGCACGATAATGAAATAATAGGGTGTTTCCAATGTACGATGCCTCTGGCATCAAAGAAATATCGCATGCATCGGTAAATCAATCCCATACGGATTACACGATTATGAAATAATAGGGGGGGGCCAATGTACGATACCTCTGGTATCGAAATATATCGGGGCGGTATATTTTCTATAAACGTTGGATGCCTCTGGCATCAAAGAGATGTGGAAAGAATTAGTAATCAATCCCAGCGGGATTACACGTTTATAATTATTCAATGATATGTTCATGCATTTCAATCCCATCAGGATTGCACGTTTATAGAATAGAATAACCAATTGGAAATCGATGCTAGAGGTATAGAACAATCACGTTTTTTTGGACAAAATGAATTTTATCACATCAACCCCATCAGCGTAGTCAGATAGGGTGGGCGATTGCGTTTCACCCAACCCAACAACGGGTATTGATAGATTCTTCAGTTTCTTAGCAACACTGTCTTTAGCGGCGATACATTGAATTAATTCTTTTTGTTCTGATAGTTCTTTGCTGAGTGCTGCAAGGTCCTTATATCTCTCAAAATGCAATACTGCGATAGGCGATGGGATAGTCTTGTCTTCTATCACAGCAAGGAAATTATTATCGGTAAACACCTTGCCGTCCATTAAAAAGATGGTGCGGTTATAGGTATAGTTATTGGCATATTTGTTGTGATTCACTACATCTCTAAACTTTTCAATCCCGAGAAAGAACTGGCTCAATTCAAAGTCTTGAGGGATATAGAGCTTAGAAACATTCCTGCAACCAAGGCCGAAATAGGTAAAAATATCATTACCCAGATTGCCAATCTCTTCGCTTGTTTCAGAGCCATCGAGTATAGCAACACCATTCCTGTTACGGCGAATGATATTAGGGGTGTTCCTGAAATAATATTCAAAATGGCGGGCGGTATTATTGCTACCGGTGGCTATTACAGCATTGGCAGATGAACTCAGTTTTTCTACGAACTGAATGTGTTTCTCTAATTCAGGATTGATGGCAATAAGCTTTTTAGCCAGGAATTTCAGTAGCGTAACATCGGAACTGGAAAGCTTGGCCTGTATAGTATTTCCGGTTATAAGCACACATAAAAAATCGTGAAAGCCAACGAGGGGAATATTACCTGCCATTACTACACTAATGGTTATAGGCTTGGTATTTTCCTTAGGCAATTCAGGATAAGCCGATAGCCATTTCACTAGTTTGTCTTTATGCAGCCAGGTTTCAATGCCTTGAAAGGCAAGTAATATATTGGCCCTTGTAAACCACCCATTCTGATGTTCCGCAAGCTGTATGGCATTGTTCCAATCCTGGTGCACAGGGGAATTGGCAAGAAAAGCCCTTATCTCTTCTCCAAGTTTATGGAAGCTATTTATTATATCAGTTAATTTCATAGAACTGCAAAAATAGGATTAACGGGAGATTTCGTAAATTTGATAGCAAATACTAGCTGAATGATTGGTTTGATATTTTTTGTTTGTGCTATTGCAGTATCTATCTATATGGTGAAAAACAAACCGCCCGGTATTGTCGAGTATCTTGGATATTTCTTATTAATTGGAACTTTAGTAATGCTTGGTTTCATATTTCTTGTTACTTCTTCAATTTGTGCATAGCCTTTTAAACGATAAACAATGAAACCACTCTTGATTCTAATACTATCCCTTTCCTTTTCTCTTGCTGCTTTTGGGCAAGCCGTAAAGAATAGTGATGAGGTCAAAATTGGTAAACAAGTATGGATGGTGAAGAATCTAAACGTAAGTAGTTTTAAGAATGGTGAGATAATTCCAGAAGCTAAAACTGAGGCGGAATGGAAAAAAGCCACTATTGCGCAAAAACCTGCATGGTGTTATTATAATGATGATAGCAATAATGGGAGCAAGTATGGCAAATTGTATAATTGGTATGCCGTGAATGATAAAAGGGGGTTAGCACCGCAGGGCTGGCATATAGCTTCAGATAGTGAGTATAGTGCATTAATTACGTACCTATCTGGTGGCAGTAAGAAGAAGGACATAGCACCGAGTATAAAATCAAAAGCTGGCTGGGAAGACAACGGACAAGGTACTAATAGTAGCGGTTTTACGGCGCTCCCGGGAGGTGCATGTAATGGAGATGGTGATTTTGGTGACCTTGGTAATACTGCCTATTTTTGGACATCTACAGAAGATCAAAACCACACGGCTGCCCTTTTTTATTCAGTAGCTTCTGATGATGCTACAGTTTGGCAGGTCATAAATTTTAAGAGTAGAGGTTTTTCAGTTCGTTGCATCAAAGACTCATTGTAAATTAGCATTATAAAATCCACACCTTGAAAGAAACTGATTTAATAAAGATTGAATTTTAAAGGAGTTTCTTAAAGTAATTTTGATTCTTAATTTGAATGAAAAGAATAATTCTGATTTTATCTGCAAGTTTGATGCAATTAGTTTCATATAGTCAAGAGTATGAGCATACAGGTAGCAACTTCAAAAATAAATTCCAACCGGTAAAAAGTAACCAAATGCAATTATACTAACGTGATAGATTCTATTGTTATGCCAATTGGCAAAGGCACTATTGTACCGGCTGGGCAGCCAATTCTAAGGGAAAGCAGTTTTTTCAGGCGAAATATGGCAGATTCACAGGCCTATTCAATCAATAACATATTAATTGCAGGAGATGGAAGACTCTGGTTTTCTTATGCAAAATATTGGTTTCGTATGCGTGATAGTCTAATAGAGAGTGAAGGTTTTCTAGAACATGGTATCGGATATTATGAAAAGAACAAAATATATACATATGAAACTAAGCAAGGTTTTCCTGATGCATTTGTTAATTCAATAAATCAGGATTATATGGGGAATATATGGATAGGTACAGCTGATAATGGCTTAATATGTTTTGATGGTAAGAGTTTTGTTTCGTACGATATGACACAAGGGATGCCCGGTAATTGCATTGAGGGAATATCTTTTGATGCAAAGGGACGAATGTGGTTTGGCAGTTCTTCAGTAAAGCCTAATGAGCACGGATTAACTGGGCTAAACTGTTTTGATGGCACGAGGGTCCTTTATTATAAAAATGGCGGGGCAAACAGTATCGCAATCGATAGTACAGGGAAAATATGGGCACTCTCTACCAAAAGAGGTCTTTCTTCATTTGATGGCAATAAGTTTACATATTATAAAGAGATAGAAAGAAGTGTTGCTCATGACTTTTTTGCTAATATGCAGATGGATAAGAAAGGTAATTTATGGATTCAAACATCCGCTCCTAAATTAATTAAGTATAATGGCAAGCAGTTTACCACTTATAATTCGGAGCAAATAGGTACAGCATATAATATTGGTGTGATTTATGTCGATAGTGAAAATAACATTTGGTTGGGTACCCACAACGGATTAATACGATACACAAATGGCGTATTTAAGCCTTTCTATTCAGAAGTTATGCATAGAAAGTATTCAGGAGTAAAGTGTATTGCTCAAAGTAAGACTGGGGAGTTGTTTTTGGGTACTGCATTTGATGGAATATACTATTTTGATGGCAAGAATTTCACTCCATTATCCGAAAAGAAAGAGTGACCAAAATGCAAAATAGATTTTAATTAACTTCATTCTACCTTTTTGTATCTTTGTCAGGCTTTTTTTAACAAGAACGACTATGGCAATCAAAATAACAGAAGAATGTATTAATTGCGGGGCCTGCGAACCCGAATGTCCTAATAACGCAATATATGAAGGCGGCAACGAATGGCGCTTTGCTGACGGAACAAGCCTTAAAGGCATGTTTACTGCAAAGAGCGGTTTATCAACCGATGCTGATGAACCGCAGAAACCTGTGGAGCTTGACAGGTATTATATAGTATCTGATAAATGTACCGAGTGCAAAGGCTTTCACGATGAACCTCAGTGTGCATCTGTTTGCCCTGTAGACTGCTGTATACCCGATGAATTGAATAAGGAATCGGAGGCTGAACTCTTAGCTAAGAAAGCTTCGCTTCACATCTGATCATTAGGAGAGGAAGACATACTCTTCAACTTCTCATCTAATTGCATAAAGTCTTTTATAAGGACTTCCCTTGCTTTGCTACCCTCGAATGGGCCAATTATTCCTGCTGCCTGTAACTGGTCAATAATGCGCCCTGCACGGTTATAGCCAATCTTTAATCTTCTTTGCAATAATGATGCAGAGCCCTGCTGTGTTTCTACCACTATGCGTGCGCATTGGTCGAACAGGGCATCCTTATCATCTGCATTCAGGCTTTCGCCACCACCTTCGCTGCCTTCTTCCACATATTCCGGCAGGTGGAAAGCGTCTGGGTAGCCCTGCTGGCTGCCGATAAAGTCAGTTACGTCTTCTACCTCTTTGGTGCTTACAAAAGCACATTGCAGGCGTATCAGGTCGCTGCCTGTAGCCAATAACATATCGCCACGGCCTATCAACTGGTCAGCCCCGCCTGAATCTAATATGGTGCGTGAATCTATCTTTGATATTACCCTGAACGCCACACGGGCAGGGAAGTTAGCTTTAATAGTGCCTGTTATAATATTTACCGATGGGCGCTGTGTGGCAATAATTAAGTGAATACCAATGGCACGTGCCAGCTGTGCCAAACGGGCTATCGGCGTTTCCACTTCTTTACCGGCGGTCATAATCAGATCGGCAAACTCATCCACTATCAATACAATATATGGCAGGTATTTGTGGCCCTTTTCAGGGTTCAGTTTACGTGCCATGAACTTTTCATTGTATTCCTTAATATTACGCACCTGTGCATCTTTCAATAGGTCGTAGCGCTGGTCCATTTCAATACACAATGAATTGAGCGTATGAATTACTTTCTTGGTATCGGTAATAATAGCCTCAGCAGTATCGGGCAACTTAGCCAGGAAATGCCTTTCTATCTTATTGAACAAAGTAAGCTCCACCTTCTTCGGGTCAACCAATACAAACTTAATTTGCGAAGGATGCTTTTTGTAAAGCAATGACACCAGCACCGCGTTCAATCCTACCGATTTACCCTGCCCTGTAGCACCTGCCATAAGCAAGTGAGGCATTTTAGCAAGGTCAATTACAAAGGGCTGGTCCGATATTGTTTTACCCAATCCTATAGGCAGTTCCATATCACTCTTCTGAAACTGGTCCGATGCTAAAATAGATTTCATAGAGACCATGCCCGGGTTGCGGTTAGGCACTTCTATACCAATGGTTCCAAGGCCCGGCATAGGGGCAATGATACGAATACCCAATGCAGAAAGGCTAAGCGCTATATCGTCTTCCAGGTTCTTTATCTTCGATATACGTGTACCATCTTGCGGAACAATTTCGTAAAGTGTAACAGTAGGGCCGGGGGTAGCTTTTATCTTTTTAATGCCTATGCTGTAATTGGCAAGTGTGGCAACAATCCTGTCCTTGTTTGCTCTTAGCTCTTCCTCGTCAATAGTTACCGAATCTTTGCCATGTTCCTGCATTAAGGATAACGGAGGGTATTTATAATCTTGAAGATCGAGGGTAGGGTCGTAAGAAGTACCAAGGGAGCCTTTCTTTTCTTTTTTCTCTTCAACTACAAGGGCAATTTCCGGCTCAGGCGCTTTTTCAATGGAGAACTCAACGGTATTATCGGGCTTTACTTCCGGAGTTTTTTTTTCTTCTACAACAGGTTTGGTAGGTTCCACATCAAATTCTATAACCGGCGGAACAACTTCTTTTACTTCGTTCTTAGGCTTCTTTTCTTTTTTTAGAACAGGTTCCTCTATATCGTGCTTCTCTAATTCTCCAACCGTTTCAGGTTCTTCAATTTCTTCTTCCTCTTCTGTTGCAGCTTTTGCAAACGATGGAACTTTTACCAGGTTATTTATCAGCAGGAATGCAATGCCGAGGAAGGAAAGAGATATTAATGTTCCTGTTTTGCCAATCACGCTATCAAGCCATGTAGCAGAAAAATAACCAATGCCGCCACCTAAGAATAAATGGTTGGTATGGAATAAATAACCAAGCGTTACACTTGCCCACAGTATTAAGAATAAGCTTATGCGTAATGTTTTAGCCAAAGGCAACAGAGAAATATTGGTGAGCATTTTCACTCCGCCTAAAAAGAACAAGAATGCAAATCCGTATGCTGCAACACCAAACCAATGGTTGATGAACACATTGGAAAG
>Ga0210388_10003915_pt1 | contig 11635 bp, 13 predicted proteins | sample IncBWC19OmetaG_FD_155485 | JGI IMG/M metagenome (GOLD analysis project Ga0210388, IMG submission 155485) | Forest soil microbial communities from Barre Woods Harvard Forest LTER site, Petersham, Massachusetts, United States - Inc-BW-C-19-O ... | reverse complement strand
AAATGTGAAACTGCTCGCGGCTATGAACATGCCAAGCACCGGCGCGACTCTTCCGGAAGCGTGAAGATCGCGCTTTCGGCTACGGCGATGAAGGTGAGCTTTCAGTGAGTAGTCCGGCATTTTCGGCCCTCTAAGCTACCACGAAGCGGAGACGCATGTGTGCGAGATGCGCTGATTTCCTTGAGGGTAGCGTGAAACCGTGAACCGACAGCTTGAATCGGAGATCTCGCCCCGGAGACAGCTGCGCTCGGCAAATTCATTGTGTCCAGGATGTGGGAAGCATAGGATTCGCGAAGCAGAGTTCGAACTCGGAAACTCCATGCGAAAGGACTAACGATGCGCACTCGGCACAGCATTTTAATCCTTGCAATTTTATTATCGGCATTCTGCGGCGCGGCGCAAACTGTGGCCGCGCAATCGCGTTCGCTCACGCCTGAGCGCGCGGCCGCGGTGGAGGATGACGTGCGAAGCTTCACTCGCACCGTAGCTCATGACGTGACGGAAGACGGCACGGTAGCTTGGCGGAAGCATTTCGCTGACGTCCCGGCATTCTTCATGGCGGTCGACGGTCACTTGGTCTACTCAAGCGGCGCAGCTGCGATGGCGGCGATTCCAGATCTCGCGCGTACGATCAAGCACATCGAACTGCGCTGGGGCGATGATCTACGAGTCGATCCGCTCACGGCTGATCTCGCGGTCGTGGGTTCCACGTGGCATGAGGTAATCGTTGAAGCTGCCGGCAAGCGCATGGAAGAAACCGGCTACTTTACGGGAGTCGTGGAATATCGCGAAGGCCGATGGCAATTCCGGAATGCGCACTGGTCAGTTGCCGCTCCGTCCGGGCCCGCTTCGTAGCAGGCGACTCTGCGCGCTCAATAAAAAGGGTGAAAACTCCTGTTCACAGCAGTTATCTCGCACCGCGTCACCCACCAGTCTTGACGGGGACTGCTCTAGTCACAAATTTCTTGTGTCGAGGGTCGAGGGAGCTTTACGATTCATACGCGAGCTGACCAAAACGGAAATTCTTGCTTACATGACTTTCCTCCACGATCTCGCGGATGAAACGTATCTGGATCTTCTAGGATGAGAACATGAAAAAGCCGGGCGCGAGACAAGAGCAATCGCCATCGGAGCTCATCTCGCAGAGAATCGCCGAACTCGGCGACTGGCGCGGTGAAACCCTCAGCAGAATGCGCAAGCTCATCAAGCAAGCTGACCCGGATGTCGTCGAGGAGTGGAAGTGGATGGGCACTCCGGTTTGGTCGCATGACGGCATCATCTGCACTGGCGAATCGTACAAGACTGTCGTGAAGCTTACTTTCGCCAAAGGGGCGTCTCTCAAGGATCCGGCCCGTCTCTTCAACTCGAGTCTCGATGGAAACGTCCGCCGGGCGATCGACATCCACGAGGGAGAAAAAGTTGACGAGTCCGAGTTCAAGGTTCTCATTCGTCAGGCCGTCTCGCTCAACAACTCCGGCAAGTCGAAATCTCCGAAGAAAGCGAAGTCCTAAGGGATTCTGCCCCTGAACAAGTCCGGCACCGTTACTGAGAATCGTTCAAGGTATACTTCCGCAGCTCGAAATCCTAAAACTGAAATCTAGGTGAATAACGAATGACGGCACAGCCCCAAACTCCGCCTGCTCACGTCGGCATATTTCAACTGTTAAACGGCGCTCACGTCGCGGCCGCAGTTTCCTGCCTCGCCCAACTCGGTATCCCGGACCTCGTCGAAGCGGGTCCCAAATCGGCCGAAGACATGGCAAAAGAAATCGGAACCGACCCGCAAGCGCTCTACCGCCTCATGCGCGCTACCGCGTGCGTCGGAGTCCTGTCGGAAGGACCCGACGGAAAGTTCTCGCAAACAGCGACGTCCGCGGTGTTGCGCAGTGACGCAAGCCCCAGCCTGCGGGCGTTTGCGATCATGTACGGCAGAGACTGGCACGCGCGCGGCTTGTCGAATATGGAACACTGCGTTCGAACCGGCAAGCAAGCGATGGAGAAAGTCTACGGCTCTCACATCTTCGAATATCTGAAACAGAATCCCGAGGAAGGGAAGATTTTCAACGACGCCATGACTCAGATCTCCATGATCGATAGCCCTGCCGTGGCCGATGGCTACAATTTTGACGGCATTCACTCCATCGTGGACATAGCTGGCGGACACGGACTTCTGCTTGCAACCATATTGAAAAGAAATCCGCAGATGAAAGGGACGCTCTACGAGCTGCCGCACGTTCTCGAAGGAGCCAAGAATGGACCGTTGAAGCCTGTGATGGATCGCTGCGCTCTTGCGTCTGGCGATATGTTTTCGTCGGTTCCCGCGGGCGCCGATGCTTACATTATGAAACACATCATTCACGACTGGCCCGACGATCGCTGCGTCCAGATTCTAAAAGCCTGTCGCAAAAACGTTAATTCCGGCGGCCGCCTCCTCGTGGTCGACAATGTAATTCATCCCGGCAACGACTTCTCCCCCGGAAAGTTTCTCGATCTGCAAATGCTGATTTTTCCCAGCGGGTGCGAGCGCACCGAAAAACAATTTCGTGATTTGTTCGCGGCATCCGGCTGGCGGCTAAGCCGCATCATCCCCACCGCTGCCGCCGATTCGATTGTGGAAGGACTTCCCGCGTAACAGCCGACACCCAGAGCATGTTCGCCGCGAAGAATTCACGAAGAAAATTGATATCTGAAGAGTAGCTCCCGGCCTTAGATTGAGGCCAAATCAAGTATGCAAAGAGGGCGACTCATGGTGGGACTTTTTGCCGCTTGGCCGTCGCAATACGGGACGAAGTTCCTCCGGGTGGTCCTGCAGGTAGGCGAGAAGGTGGCGCCTTTTTTCCTTGCCCCGCTTATTGTCGGCGCCGATTATGGCGTTTCCGGCAATCAATTCCGGAGCAATCTCTGAGACCCGTTCATAAATGGAGAGCCACATCTTTTTCACCGTGGGGAGAGAAACGCCCAGTATTTTGGCCAGCGCTGGATTCGTTCCCGCCGGGTCGGAGATTGCACAGATCAGCATGCGCTGCTCGCCAGCGCTAAAATAAAAGCGCGGTGGTCGGTAATCAAACAGTGTGCCGACCCAAGAGCCCGGCCGGCCAAGCTCCAACTCCCGCGTGATGCCGACGATATGGGGATTTTCGGCAAATTGTGCCGATCCGTTCTTCAGTGCTTTCACATAGCGCGCGCGTTTGGGATTCCATAATAGGCCGCCCGCGTCGATGGCCCATTGCAGCCGTTCCGGGCTCTCGGCTTGCGACGTGATCATTTCCTTCAAACGAAACCCGCGATGTATCTCGATATAGGCGCGTCCCATCAGGTGATACATGTCGGCTCTCGTCGCGAAGCTCAGATGCGGGAGTGTTTCCCAAACCAGTTCGTTAAGGCCCGCGCCTGAGTTCGCTTCGCGAACTTCTTTCTCGGAAAGCACAGGCGAATTTCCGTTGAGGACGCGCTTGGCCAATTCGGGACCGAACCAAAATTGCCGCGGTTTCTTCATCTCGCGAATGAATTCGTCGCGCACGAACACACCCACACCGACACCAGCAAGAGTGGCGCGGCCTTTTTCGACTTCTTCAAATACGGCTGTGGTCATGGCCTCCGATCCCAGCAAGTGAAGCCAGGCTCGCGCTAGATCTTTGATCGCGGGGCCGTAGCGCCGGCCAATTATGGGATGTGAACCGATTATTTCAGCACATCCCGCTACGTCATTCGGTTTCATGGGGCGCCACTGCAGGGGCATGAGGCTACCTTCGCTAGACGATGTCCGAGGAGATATGGTCCTTTTAGGTCACTTGTACTTAGCATATGCGCTGCTAGGATTCCAGCCCTCTCGCAACGGAGACTGACGAGTTCAGTTCAAGGAACGCGCACAAGCGGTACTCACGCCCCAATCCGATCGAAACCAATCACCGGAGGTCTTACGATGAACAACAACAGGCAGAAATTGGTCACACTTGGGATGCTATCGCCTTTTCCAGTTCTGGTTCTACTGAGACTCGCCTGTTTGCCGGTGGCCACCCGCGCCGATACATTCACTCTCGATGGCGCCCCGGTCGATTCTTTTTCGTTTGGTACCACCAAGACGTTTACCGTTGAGATGGCCTCAACGGATGCTGCACCGTATCTTACGGATATCATGATGGGAACCAAGGTTGACCTTCTTACCTTCGATGAATTCATCGCCGTTGACGGGACAACCACCGAAAACGTTCTGGAATTCGCTGACGACGTCGTCCAAAAGTACGATTACACGCCCGGCACCGACATGCTTTCGAGCGACGTGACGTTCGCATACGAAAAACTCACGATTCTGGAAGACGTCGGCGGCAGCGGCGGCGGGAACACAGTACCCGAGTCTTCAGGCGTGGCCCTGCTGGCGGCCGGTCTGCTTGGCCTGATCGGTTTTGGTCGCAAGAAGTTCACTACCCCTAGCCGCGGTGGGCGTCCTGTCTGCTGCCATCTTTAGAAAACGCGCGCTCTGCGCCGGCCAAATCCTTTCTAGACGAATCACCGGAGGCACCACATGAAGAAGACACATCTCGCTCTCGCGACCTTCGCGCTACTTGTCGTCACTCTGCTTGCAACCGGCGCTGCGCGAGCGGATACCTTCACTTATACCTACATCAGCCAAGGACAAGTCGACCTCGACAATGATCCCTGTGCTCCATGCAGGGTAATGCTTTCAATCACGCTCCCAAACGCCCTCGCTCCGAGCTCGACTTCTACGTGGGCGGAGGACGGCAGCACATTCGGTGACCCGCTTAACCCCATCGTCGATATGAGCTTTGACAACTTTGGAGGTTTGAATGGCGCGGTGAATCCCTCCTCTATAGACGTAGTCACGGACAAGTCGGGCAACATCGTTGCTTGGGGTTTCGTAATCAACTCGGGGCCTTTTCCAGTGCCATCTGGCACTTGCAAGGGGCTGGTATCTTCCGAGGGAGACGAGTCGTCACCGCTACCGTCAACGATTGACGAAACGATCACCATGAGTGGCTGCACGGATATGTCTGTCGATAGCACGGACAGCGTCCTTTTTACGCCCGCCAGCCTGCAGGGGTTGCCTCCTGCATTTTGGAATGAAGAGACGAATGTAACGACGACGATGAATGCGCCCGAACCTTCCACTGTGATGCTCTTGTCGATAGGTGTCCTACTGGCCTGCATGAAAATGCGTCGCCGTGCGAAATTTTATTCTCTGTAAGATCGGTGCCGGTTCACAGTTCAGTTGGAAGTAGCGCACGGTGTCGGCGAGATCTATAGGTCTCAGCATATTCACAAACGGGAGGCTTTATGGCAGCGAAAAAAGCAATGAAGGGAAAGAAATCCGTGAAGGCAAAGAGCCTGCATCAAGGTAAAAAACTGGAGGCTCAGAAATCGCTGAGGAAGGGTGGCGGCGGAACACCTTACTTTAACTACAATCTGACAAACACACAAATAAGCTAGCAAATAAATTAAGCTTCTCCACGGCTGTTCGCCGCCATAAGCACGGGTCGCGCCCATGTCAAGAGTGTGGTGCGTTCGGCCGTTGAACCGCGCGCGTGCAATTCCGATCTGTTTTACACCGGTTCTGAAACCGTGCTAACTTCGAATCATGATGCGCGGACGCAAGGTTTTCGTTTCGCTGCTGTTGTTTCTTGCAATGCTGGTCGCTGCGCCTGCCGGCGCGCAGGCGCTCCCCTCGAGTGGCGACGCGAAAGAGGTTCTCGATCGCGTCTTTATCGCGATGAATCTTCGCAAGCCCGGCAGCCCGCCATTTCACCTGCTCGCTCACGTTCGCTATGAAGTTGACGTCAAATCAGAGGACGCTACGTACGAACTGCTTTGGTCCGGCTCCCTGCACTACCGCGAGACATTCAAGCTCGCCGGTGCTGAAGAAATCCGCGTTGCCCTGGAAGACAAGATGTACACCTCCCGGAGCAGCACCGCCGTCACTTTGCCGGTTCGAAATGTACGGGAACTCATGCAGTCGCCTGTTCCCGGCGATTTAATGGTGGACCTCGATATTGGAAAAGTGGCCACGGAGCAAGTTGAAGGGCAGCCCCGCACCTGCATTCACGTCACGAAGAGCGATGCAAACACGAAACAGCACGCATCCGAGCTGATTTGCTTCGATCCGCAGACGAACGAAATCTCGTCGATCAGCGCAGAAGGAAATTTAGACAACAAGCCGATGAAGGTGCAGTTGGGGTCGTTCAAGTCTCTCGGAGTGAAACGATACCCGATGCACATGACGAGTTTCGTTCACTTCGCGAACATGCTTCCTGCGAACATGGATGTAACCGTCGACACACTCGAGAATGTCACAAAGTTTGAAGGCGATCCGTTCGTTCCTCCGCCGGGATCTACGGTGCGTGACTGGTGCCCCACCTTGTCCGAAGCTCCGTCTCTCGAGGACTCGAGCCGGCCGACTTTTACGCAAGCCGAGATCAAGAATCTGAGCCCATTTTTTGTGCTGGTGGGCGCGGACGGACGCGTGAAGCAGGCGGATCCGGTTCGTCAATCGACCGACACAAGAAATGAAGAGAGAATTAAGTCCTGGTTGAAAACAGCTCGCTTCCCGATACAAAACTGCGGCACTCTGGCCGTCGAATACGAAACTTTTTATACGCCTGAAGTAAGGATTAATTACTAGTCATCCGTCAATCTTGGCGATACATAATCTCGCTGCATAGAGAAGAGGTCCGAACATGCGTATTACCGTTTCTCATACTCGCTCCAAAGCTGAAATGATGAAGTACGTCGATCGATCATTTGACGAAATTTCGAAAGGCGACCCCGGCCTGCCTGTGCGACTTGTGATGAAAGAGAAGTCGTGGGACGGGTCGGTCTTGACGTTCGCGTTTTCGGCGAAGATGGGAATTATGAGTACGCCGATTAAGGGAACGGTGGAAGTGACGGATCACGACATTACGATCGACGCCGACCTCGGAATGCTGAATCGGCTTGTCCCGGAACAAACCGCGCGCGACTTGTTCACAAATCGGATTAAAGGATTTTTGAACTAAGGAGCGCGAATCCCAAAGCGCGTTAGCCGGCGAGAGCTTCGGCTTCCGTTTCGAAGATCGTAAAAACCTTGACGAGGTGAGTGAGTTCGAGCACCTGCCGAGGGCTGCGTTGCAGGCCGAATAGCGAAAAGCTGCTCTTCAGCTCGCGCGAAAGTTTCAGTCCTTCCACGAGCGAGGCGACCCCGGCGCTATCAATGTATTTTACGGCGGTGAGATTCACGATTACGCGGTTGTTTTTATTGTCCTTAAGCAGTTTTACGAGCGCGGCGCGTAGTTCCGGCGAATTATAAAGCGTGATATCGCCGGTTACGTCCACGATGATCGCATTTCCGGATTGTCGATTGGTAATGTTCACGAACCCTGGTTATCCGCGGGAAAGCTGGGCGCCCGCTAGGCCTTCTCCAGCATCACTTCGGTCGACTTGATTATCGCGCCGACTGTATCGCCAACCTTCAGTTTCATTTCTTCCGCACTGCGCCGTGTAATCACGCTTTCGAGAACGAATTCGCCCGCATGAATGACGACATGAGCCATCACGTCGCCCATCTGAAGCTCCTCGATTTTGCCGACGATACGGTTGCGCGCCGAAAGTCTCATGGAGGGATGATACGCAAAGTAGGAGCGGATGTCGAGACGAGGCTTCGCGCACGGACCGAAAAACGCGGAGGATGGTGCAAAATGAAACTAGCTCGGAGCGCTGAAGCTGCTCCGAGCCAGTCTGTACAACTTTTCTGTCAGCGCCTAATTTCCGTTTCCAGGACCGCCGATAGGGCTTGTGGAAACGACTTGCCCGGTCGATGGGTCGAGCATAACGATCTGGCCACCCGGGCTGTTGAAGTTGAACATGTTGAAGAGAGTTCCGGCAAATGTGTCGAAGGACCCGTTACCGATTTGCGGAAGTTCCCAGTTTTCTTCGATGAAGCGAATTACCGAGCTTTGATCAGTGAGGGTACTGTCTACGTAGTTCACCTTCGCGAATGGCGATATCACGAGGAACGGCTGGCGTGGCCCATACCCGCAGCGGCCCTGAATCCCTTCCAGTGCGTTCGCCCCGTTGCCGCAAGCGCCGGTGCCCGTCAATGCGTCCTCTACGGAGTTCGAGGGGTTGAGGATGGGGCTCATCACGTGATCGTACCAACCGTCGGAATCGTCGTAAGCGATGATCACAGCGGTGCTGGACCATTCCGGCAAGGTCTGGAGAAAGTTGATCGTGTCGACGAGGAAGACCTGTTCATCGAGCGGTGAAGAATTTGACGGGTGCCCGTCGTTTGCCCGATTGGCTTTCAGGTAGCTCACCGATGGAAGATTGCCCGCGAGAGCCACCTTCTTGAAGAAGCTCAAGTCGTACTGATGGTTGGCAGGGCCGTCGTGCCCAACTTCTGCGAGGTTCTTTGGAGCCACGTGATGTGGGTTAGAAGTCTTCTGATAATACTGGAAAGGATTGTGGTGTGCGCTATAAGCCGTTTCCGGTGTCCCGTCAATCCGATTCGTCGTCGTTAAGCACGCAACCGGCTGGCCGGGCAGAGAAGACGGAGTGAAGCCGCCCTGGAACCAACCCCAGGAGATGCCCTTCGCGCTGAGCAACATGCCGATGTTCTGGTTCTTCGCAAGCATGCCGGCAAGACCGTTGGACGCAGCGCTGCAATCATCGTAGAACGGGTCAGGATCGCCGACCACGCTGCCTGCGGTAACTTCGTCTGCGCCGGTGCTGCTATTCGTCGCCGCCGGATCCACTCCGCCCGTCATTCCCGAGACCACATTCAACGCGCCGGGAGTAGACGGACCGAAATTCGTGTCGAAGGAATTGTCGTTCATCGCAAAGTGCTGCGCGTAATTCCACAGCGCCGTCACGGTGTTTCCATCGTAATAACCCATCACAATCGCGGTGCTCAGGTTTTGGACTGCCGGGAAGTTCGAGCCGCACGGCGTTGCGGTGGTTTCGGGGAATTTGTCCATCAAGCCGCTGTCAAAGGCTTGCTGCTCCGGCAAGTAATCGTGACTCTGGTCGCACGTGTAGTTCTGGCTCGGGTCAAGGCGCAAAGGCTGAATCGAATTGGGATTGCGCTCGAGTAATCCCTGGCTCAGGCCATTTACTGCGGGAGTGTTGGCCTTCGCCTTGAATTTGGTTTCGCCCGGAAGATTCGCAGCGTTTGGATAGGTGCCGAAATAGTGGTCGAACGAGATGTTTTCCTGGAAGATTACGACCAGGTGCTTAATCGGCGTCGTGGTTGCCGGGCCTCCGCCGCTCGTATTTGAGACTGGTTTCTTTTGGGTGTCACCATTTCCACCTGGGGCCGCCATCACAGCAGCGGGGGCAAAGGCCAGGTTCGCGGCAAGCGTAAGCGCCGCCATCCAGCGAAGATTCTCCCGAATCATGAATTCTCCTATAGAGGCAAGTTCGTGATTAATTCCAAAAACCGCACGCCACCCCCGCAGCAGTACTCACTGCTCGTGGGGAATTCGGAATTAAACGCGTGCTTCGTGGATACGCGGCAGTTGTTATTGCTGTGTGAATGAATCATAAAAAGTCGCGGCTGCCGCAGAATTCATCTCCGCTCAAATACGGAATTTTGCGATGCGGCGGGCGCGGCCCCGTGAGCTCTCGGGTTTCCGTCAGCGGCTGGTTCTACTCGTACTAAACCCATCATGCCGCCATCTTCGTGTTCCAGCAGATGGCAATGGTACGGAAACGTGCCGATAATTGATGGATCGCGGAAATCCATGCGCAACTTCACACTCGGATATTTTGTAGTTTTTCCATCCCAGAACGGAACGTTGATCGTATCGCGCAGGTAAGGTTCGTTCACCGGCAGTCCAAACCATTCCAGCAGCATGAAATGGATCTGGTGAATGTGAAACGCATGCAGTTCCTGCGTGCGGTTCTCGATGTACCAATCCTCTACATCCCCCTGGCGGACAGTAATATTCGGCACGGTGGAATTGGGATCGAATGCGATGGGCTGCTGGCCTTCTACGGTTATGTAAAAAGTAGTGGGGCTATTGGGATCGTTCGGATCCTGCAATTTCTCGGTGAAATACAGCCTTCGTTCCAGCGCGGGCTGCACCTTGCCAAGCCATTCTGCATTGGAACGCGCGATTGGGACCGAGCTGACGGGAAGTTTTGAGCGCAGCTCCGGTGCGTCTTTCGAAGCGATGATTGAGGCGAGCGCTCTGACGGGATCGTTCTCGCCGCCCGATCCCGTGTTGACGCTGCGCGTGAGCCATTCCGCCTTCACGCCTTCGGGCGGTCCTGTGATTACGAATTCTGCGCGTCCGCCGGGTGGCAGGCCGACGTGCGTTTGCATCACGAGGCCGTTTCCGATTCCGTTCCAGTTTAGCGGCACGCCATCAAGCGCAACCACCCCAAATCCCTGCGGATGGTTGTCGTAAAGCATTTGCAAATTTAGATAGGTGATTGCGGACGCGTTCAACACGCGCCAGAGCTGCCGATCACCGGGCTTGATGGCGACCACGGCCCGTTCGTAATTCGGATACGGAGCCGGCACAAAATTCACTGAGAGATCCTTCGCTGGCTTGCCGGTTCCTGAACCGGTGTTGCGCGCGTCTCCATCAGCATCGAGGACCACTCGAGGAGCGTCGGCGGCAGATTGCGACGGCGGCGCGCTCGGGTTGAGCAAGTCCTGATCGCGTATCACAATCACCCGCTCGGGCAAACCGGCAAGCGACGGGATTGCGCGTTCGATACCTTCCACGATCAACGCGCCCGAGGCGCCGCCCAGAACCTGCGCTTTGCTGAATCCATGAAGATGCGGATGATACCAGTAGAGGCCGGGCGGCTGGTTTGCCGGAATTTGTAAGCGATATTCAAATGCTGGATCTGATGGCAGCACCGAAGTCGTCAGCACTTCATCCTGATGGCAGGCGGGTGGAATTGCCAAGCCGTGGAAGTGAAGGTTCGTGGCAGATGCAACCATGGAGCCTTCGCCGGCGCAGGTTTTCGCCGGCGGTGCGTGATGCATCGCGGCGGGCGTCGCGGAGTTGGCCGTGTTTGCCACTGGCGCCGGTGTCGAGAGTTCGTTCTTCAGCGAAATCGTCAGAGTGTCGCCTGGATGGACACGCAGCGTGGGCGATTCCGCGCCGTTATCCGCGATGTAGCAGTAGCGCGTAAGCCCTGCCGCATCTACTTCGCTGCGAAACGAAAACTGAACGCGCAACTCACCGTTCGCGCTGCGAAGATCGGCCGGTTCAGATATGGCGCTACCCGGCGCTGGCCGCGGGCATTTTTCGTTGGGAGCAGCGGTTTGCGCGTGAATCGTCCGCACACAAAGGCCGCAGCACGCGCAAAGAAGAACTAGAACCCGAAGCAAACTCATACTCGCAATGTCACAACTCAATTCGAGCCTTTCGAGATCGGAAAAGGGCCGACGGACCGGTTCCACCTGAAGAAGCAATCAATTTTGGCCACCGTCTGTTACAGCGGCATGAATACCCGATGAACGCACCCAAAGCGCTCAGTAGCACGGGCTTCAGCCTGTGACGCTCCACGATGCCCGCAGCAACATACTCAATCCGGCTCACGAGTTCGCGTTTTCCACAGGGCAGTTCGTGCCAACCTCGCTCCTAAATGGCATTTTGGTGCAACCACTTTGCTGCCGTTGCAGCGATAA
>Ga0210388_10003913_pt1 | contig 11637 bp, 12 predicted proteins | sample IncBWC19OmetaG_FD_155485 | JGI IMG/M metagenome (GOLD analysis project Ga0210388, IMG submission 155485) | Forest soil microbial communities from Barre Woods Harvard Forest LTER site, Petersham, Massachusetts, United States - Inc-BW-C-19-O ... | reverse complement strand
GCACAAGACGCCTGTCAGCATGCCGGATGTACCGCCAACAGCTGCAAACAAGGGCACGGCCAGAACGGAGCAGATGAGTCCCTCGATGCTGATCGCGAGTGCGCCGAAAACCAGCAGGGCATTTGCGAGCGCGGCGGTCCAGAAGTAGGAGGCCCACGACCGGCGGCGGGTCGATTCCGCCGTGACGATTGTCACCGCGCCAACGAGTGCCGGGACGAGCAAGGTGAAGGAACTCATCATGGCGCTGTTCGGCTGGCCGGCAGGCTGCGAAAAAAGCAGTCGATAGGCAATACCGAACAGCACGCCGGCCAGCAGCGGCCACCACCAGCGGGGCGTCAATAGCTTAGAGCGCCGAGTGCCCTCTACGGAGTCAGGTGGTGAGGACATGAGTTCCTGAGATTAAAGTTGATTGATGGTCGCCCTTCGCAATTGCGATCTCACTGACCAGAATTAGCTCCGGGCGCCGCGGCAGGTCGGCTGGCAGCCGGACGTCCCAAATCAAACCCACTTGTTGAAAAGCCAATATCGCCCACCAGCCGGGATCCCATTCACCGGCGATCAGTCCTAACTTCGCGGAGCCGGGATAGGCATGATGATTGTTGTGCCAGCACTCGCCCATGGTGAGGAGCGAAGTGAGACAAATGTTGCGGCCCTGTACCGCCGCGCCGCGTACTTCGCGGATCAGTTCGCCGTGATTGTGGGCAAAGTAGCCGATCAGCCAGTGGCCGAAAACGCCGGCGGTGACGCGGGCGCAGACGCCCCAAAATACAAATCCCCAGCCGCCGCAGACATAGAAGAGGATCGCCCAGGGCAGGTGTTGCGCCATCCAAGTCCGTTCTAGGAACCGGTAGAAATCGTCCTGCAAGATTCGGGGTTCGATGCGGATGCTCGGAGCAGCGTCCAGAATCAAGTCGCAATTCAATTGCCACCAGGCGTCACGCCAGGGCGATGATCCGTGGCGCAGGTACGCGTGACATTGCGGTAAGCGTTGCGCGAAGTCGCGCAGTTCGTGCTGGCGAAGCAGGCCGATGGGGCCGGCGAGTCCGACTTGGACGCCCAGATACACCAGGGCGTATTCCAGCCATTTCGGGCACTGAAAGCTATTATGGACCAGCTTGCGGTGACTGCCGAGCGAATGTCCAAACAACAGGACGATGGCGGTTGAAATCACAAACAGCAGAAATGCGGTCCAGGAGAACCGCGCGATCCCACCGATCACGGCGGCAACACTCATGCCGATGAACCAAAGAGATTTCGCGGGAGAGTATCGAACCTGGCCTAGGCAGACCGATGCCAGATCATTGGTCGCAACGCGGTGATTATCCAGACTGGCCGGCAGCGGTGTCATTTTTTGGTCTACTCGGTCGCTCGCCGCCGCTTTGCCAGGGCGCGGGACTCGCGCTTCAGCGGCCCTGCAACCGGGCAAATCTCCAGGGCGTAGCCGGTGAGCGTATTGACGAGATTGTTGGGAACCAGTTGGTAGAAGACTTTTTGGCCCTTACGCTGGCTGGTCACTAAGCCCGCATTTTCGAGTACCGATAGGTGTCTCGACATCGAGGGTGTCGTCATTTCGAACCGAGCGGCGAGGTCGGAGGTGGTCATTTCCGTTTTGGACAGGTACGCCAGGATTTGACGGCGTTGACCGGAGGCTAAGGCTTCAAAGACTTTGTCAGCTTGCATTGATGTATATTATTAGCTAATGTGCTAATAAGCAAATAAGTGAATATATTACATAAGCCAAGGTGGGCGCCATGCGAAAGAATGTCTGGCGGATTGAGGGTCACGCTGCGAATGCGGTGGACGGCCGGGTGGTCTGGGCTCCGAAAAAGTCACTTTGGAACACTGGCATTGTGGTCGGGGCAATTGCTTTGGCTCCGTCGCATTTTTCCTGGAGCGCGTTCGTGGTATTCCTCGTGCTGAGTTATGTGACTTTGCTGCTCGGGCATTCTCTCGGGATGCACCGGCGGCTTATCCATAAGACCTATGATTGTCCTAAGTCTTTCGAGCGGTTGCTGATTTGGTTGGGGGTCCTGGTGGGAATGGCGGGTCCATTCGGCATCTTACGCATACACGATCTGCGCGACTGGGCGCAGCGGCAGCCGGCGTGCCATGACTTCTTCGCGCATCGGCGCGGACTCATGGTGGATGCTTTCTGGCAGCTGCATTGTACGTTTGAGTTTAGTCACCCTCCTCGCTTCTTAATCGAACCCGAATTTAAGGAAGATCCGTGGTATCGATTGATGGAGGCGACCTGGCCTTTGCATCAGCTTGCACTGGGGCTCGTGCTGTATGTCGCCGGCGGACTTGACTGGGTCGTCTGGGGGGTGTTGGTGAGAGTGGCCGTCAGTGTGACGAGCCATTGGGTTGTTACCTACTTTGCGCACAATCCGGGACCGGGACACTGGAATGTGCCGGGCGCCGCCGTTCAAGCGTCGAATTTGCCGGGCTGGGCATTTCTCACGCATGGGGAGTGTTGGCATAACAATCACCATGCGTTTCCCGAGTCTGCGCGAATGGGCATCGCTTCGGGCGAGTGGGATCCTGGCTGGGAGGTGTTGAGATTGTTCGAAAGGGTGAGATTGGTATCGAATCTTGGGATTCCGAGACCCGAATTTAAACGCGATGATCTGGAAGAGGTTGAGGGCGGGTCGCGGGTGCCGGTCTTTTAGACGAGAGGAATCGAAGATCCGGTGCTGGTCGCCTGTGATCGTCGTGCGGCGGAGAATGAAGCGGTTGCATTGTGGGACGCTATTTAGACTCTTGGCGAAAACCGTTAGCATTGGCCGGGGGAGACAAGAACAACTATGGCTACGGACGGCGACATCGATTTTACGAGTTATACCCGCGAGCAGTTGGACGGCGCTGTGTCCCGTATCGACCGGGAGCGCTATCCGATCAATGCGCGTAAGTTGATTGACGAGTATCAACGTCGGCAGGCCGAGGAGGCGGGTCTCGCACGAGAATTGGCTAAGTCGCCTGATGCCACGTATCAAGTTCACTTCAGTAAATTCTGGTCAGGCTTGAGGGCTCGGAACTCTTTCAATTTGAGTCGGCGTGGTCAGGTAGGAATTTCGGACGAAGGTGTCGTAGTTCGTGCTTTCCGGCGTGAGATGCTATTCATGGGCACGCGAATAGAACTCGCGTTCGCGCGGGCTCACATAGCAGACGTTTCTCGCCTAGCCAATTTCGTGAGTTTTAGCATCGTGCGCCCCAACCAAGATCCAGAGACACTCGGCTTCTGGACGCAGGATGAGCAAGATGCAGAGAACATTGTTAAGGCGTTGCCCAGTACGGTGAGTGCAGCCGGTGTCGCTCTAAACGAGTATCAGGCTCAACTGAAAGAACTCGATCGCGGTGACTACGTCACGAAGGCACTCGTCGCTGCGAATATCCTGGTGTTTGGCGCTGCGGGCCTGGCCGGCGCCGGGTTTCTCGTTCCCAATGCGCAGGTGCTTCAGGCCTGGGGGACCAACTTTGGGCCGTTGACCACGGACGGTCAGTGGTGGCGCTTGGTCACTTCCCTGTTCCTGCATTTTGGAGTGTTTCACCTTGCCCTCAATATGTGGGCGCTGTACGTCGGCGGTCGACTCGCCGAGCGTCTTTTTGGAAGCGGGGCCTTTGCGCTGTTGTACTTGGCTTCTGGTATCGGAGGGAGCCTCAGCAGCCTATTTTGGAATACGGATGTCAACAGTGCCGGCGCATCAGGCGCGATCTTTGGCGTGTACGGTGCGATGCTGGCCTTCTTTGTTCGCAAACACTCCGCCATCCCAGCGTCGATTATCAGTCAGCAGCGTTGGAGCGGAGTCACGTTCATCGGGTTTAACTTGATGAACGGATTTTCTCATGCAGGAATTGACAATGCGGCGCACATAGGCGGACTCAGCGTCGGGTTTGTAATGGGGTTGGTCTTGGCGCGGCCTTTGAGCCTTGAAGCGCGGACTCGAATTAGTGCGATCACTTTCTACGCGAGCGGAGGCGTCGCTGCTTTGAGTTTGATCGGGCTTCTCTTTGTAGCATTGCGGTTCTCGTCCGCCGGCAATGCCGCCGATCAACGCTTTCGTCGCGACCTGCAGGCAATGTCAGAGTCGGAAACAATCGCCCATCAATCTGCGCAAGAGGCGTTCGAGCAATTAAAGAGTCATCAAATTACCGATAGTGAATTTGCGCAGCGGCTGGCTAATGACGTGGTGCCGCGCTGGGCGTTGATCCAATCGACCCTTGAAAAAGATCGCGTTGACGATAATTCCAAGCTGAAAGAGCTATGGGCTTTGTCGAGTGACTATGCCGACAGCCGGCTGGCGGCCTTTCAGCTATATGAATCTGGGGCTCGAACCGGCAAGAAAGCGGATTTCGAAAAGGCGAAGGCCAAAGTGGATCAGGGCGATATCGACTTGAATCTCATCAGGAATTTGAATCAGCGCAAGAAATAGCCGGGGATATGCACTCGGATAGCCCGGTTGCCAGGCTTCGGCTGACGTGCTTAGCGGTCGGATTTAAGTGAGACGCTGCACATCCGCTAACTTGGCGAAGTCGCGATCGAAAGTGACCAGGGGAATGTATCCTGCTTTTCGCGCGATCTCCAATGCCAGGCAGTCCGAGAAGTCCACTCTTGAGTATCCGCGGAAATGAGTCAGCGCCGCACTGACGACGTCGGCGTCTTGCAGCGTCAGTACTTGGTGGTTTAGCAGCATTTCAACAGCGGTTGAGATCTGTTCGCGAGACAGGTTGTAGACGGAATCGAGAACCCAAAGCGTTTCTGCCAGAACGAGATGCGAAACCCATGCCCCTTTGATCGCGAATTCCTCAGCCGTGCGCACTTGCGCTGCATCGTCCCGAGCGAGCAGGCGGACTAAGACGTTGGTGTCAACGGCCAGCATGGCGCCGTCGGATGTATTTGCGAATGCCGGCTTTTATGTCTGGCGATCCCTTGGTTTTTGGGCCTTTGGGGAAGAGCGCCCGATAAATTTCGGCGGAACTAAAGCTGCCGGCCCGCCGCACGACGACGTTGCCGTGCTCGTCGTACCACTCGAGAATGGATCCCGGGCCAATCCCCAGCTTCTTGCGGACTTCGGCGGGAACGGAGATTTGTCCTTGTGCGGTAACCTTGGATTTCAAGATCGCGTATTGTCCATGTTTGGGTCGGGCGGACCTCGTGACGGCAATCGTACTTTGTCGCAGGGACGTGACAATGGAATCGCAGGGACGCCCAAGATTGCGGAAGGCGAGTTGGAGTCGCGCCTCTGGCGCGTCTACCTCGCCGTGGTGGGCGAGTGCATGGACGCACGAACGGCCCGGCCAGACAAATTAGGGACGAAACCACGCGCTACGTAGCACTTGACCGGGGTGCGCTCCGGTCGGTTGACCGTTGTCGATGACCCATTCGCCTCCCACCATGACGGCGGGAATGCCCAGCGGCGGCGCTTCCGGTGCGTCGATGGTTGATTGGTCGATCACTACGGCGGGGTCAAAGAGCACGAGGTCGGCTATATAGCCTTCCGCGATGCGGCCGCGGTCCTTTAAGCGCAGTTGATGCGCGGGTAATCCCGTCATCTTGTGAATCGCCAGTTCGAGCGACAAGACTTTCTGCTCGCGGACGTAGCGGCCGAGTACGCGCGGAAACGAGCCGGCGCCGCGCGGATGGGCGCCGTGCAGCTCGCCGTCGCTGCAGAACATGATTTGCGGCTGGGCAATGAACCAGCGGACGTCATCCTCGCTCATAGACGTGACGATGACGTATTCCATCGGGTCGTGGGCGCCGACCTCGGCGCTGGTCGCATGCACAATCCGTTTGTAGGATTCGGCGGGCGTCAATTTCCACGTCGCGGCGATCTCTTCGAGCGTCTTTCCGGCCAGCGCCGGCTCGGGGGTGTAGCGCACCAATCTGATCGCCCCTGCCCCGCCATTGTCGGCCACGGCCTGCGCCACTTTGTCGAGATTGTCGTAGTCACGATCCGGCACCATTACTCGAATCGTTGAGTGCCAATAGGTATACGGATACACGTCGGCCATCAAGTTCACGTGGTCGCGCTTTGCTTCAGCAAAATATTCCGGCATGCGGGTGGCCGCCATATGCCAGAGCTGGGAGGAGCCGAGTTTGATGTGCGTGATCTCAACCGGGATGTGCGCTTCCCGGCCTATCTTTAGGACTTCGTCAAAGGCTTCGAAGGTGTGGTTGCCTTCATCGCGCACGTGGCTGATGTAGAAACCGCCCGTGGCGGCCGCCACTTTCGAGAGCTCGACGACTTCCTCGGTGGTGGCGAAGTGGCCTTCTTCGTATTCGAGCCCCGTGGAGAGGCCAAATGCGCCCGCCCGCAATTCTCGTGCGAGCAGTACTTTCATCTTTGCGAGTTCCTCGGGGGTCGAGGCTCGGTACAGATCCTTGCCCATGATCTGCTCGCGTAACGTGGCGTGGCCGACCATGCTGGCGACGTTGATGGCCGGCGGGGTCTTCTCAAGCTGCTTAAAGTAGTCGCGCAGGGGAAAGTGCGATTCTCCGTCCTGGCCAACGAAGATGGTGGTGACGCCTTGGCGCGACTGGGTCGCGGCATCGAGATCCTTGAGCAGTCCCTGGTCGGCATGGGTGTGCATGTCGATGAACCCGGGCGCAACGCTCAGGCCTTGCGCATCACGTACAGTTTCGCCGGCTAAGGGGTGCAAATGCGGACCCACCGTGGTGATGCGCCCGGCATGCACTCGCACATCCGCGGTGAACGCGGGCTTGCCGGTGCCGTCGTAAACATTGGCATTCTGAATGAGCACGTCGGCCGCGTGCGCGTTGCCCGAGAGTACGAGGCCAATGGTGGTAATCAGAGTTCGGAGCCGCATTCGTTTCTCATTATAGTTGTGGAATTGGAGATGGGAGTTCTTGGGCCATTGGTATCAAGGATGCCGCTGTCGGATGTACTTGCGAATGCCGGCCTTTACGTCGGGCGGCCTCTTGCCAAGAGAGGGTAATCCAATCCCGATCGTTGTCGCCGGCTGACTCGCCTTAAACACTGAATCCGAATCCGGTTGACTCTCACGGCGCATGCGGCGAAAGGCCGGTGGCTCCCATTGCCGAATGGCGAGCAATAAGCCGATGCCGTCCTTGTCGGAGAGTGGCGCGGGAATGGACTGTTCGTGCAGCGTGACGAGCTTGCTCCGAAGTCGCCGTAGTTCCAATTTCAATTCCGCTTGGGCGGCGCGGGTCAGCATGCCGTTGGCGAAGTCGAGGGACTCGTCTGCGGGGTTGAAGGGGCCTTCAAGGAAATCGTTGAGGCCCTGTTTTGCGAAATAGCTTCTGATCGGGCCGTCGGGGATCCAGTCGAAGTCGCGCTTGGCGCGGCGGCGGATGCGATCGCCGGGGAGCAGTTCGATGAGACCTAAGCGATCGAGGATCCGCAGGCGTTTGACGGCTTCTTGTTTTGGGATGTCGTAGACGCTGGTGATGTCGTTCAGCGACCAGTGGTTGAGGGAGCAGACGGCGACAAGCAAGAGCTTGTCGTCGGAGACCAGTTGCGCTTCTTGCTCGCGGGTGAGGACATCCAGTGGTGGCAAGGATGAGGTGGATTCCTGCAGCAGCTCGGCGAGGGTGAGTCCTAAGAGCTGGCTGACTTCGGCGAGTCGGGCGACGGTGAAGCGTTCGCTGGCGAAGACGCGTTTGACACTGGCTTCCGAGACTTTGAGCGCGCGCGCCACATCCCTATAGGTCAGGCCTTGAGCCTTGAGCTCTCTTTTAATCGTGGCGATGAGTTGGACTATTTCGGTTGACATGGTATTACTTTTCGATACTGGACGCCCCATTGTAGGCTACTGGTCAGGTAAAGTCGCGTAATCCTTCACCTACCGGCATTATCTTCCCGGTCTTATCAAACAGGGAGTTTTCAGATGCTTGGGATCATATTGGCGGTGTTTGCGGGCTGTTTTGTGTTGGAGCGGGTGGTGCCGGGGTGGGAGATCCCCAAGGTCAGGACCTGGCCGTTGCGGGTGTTGGTTATCAATGCGGTGCAGATGGGCGTCGTGGTGCTCGCCGGCTACAGCTGGGAGCGCTGGCTGTCGTCGAGGTCGGTGTTTCATTTGTCGCAGCACGTGGACCGGGTGGCCGGCGGTCTGATCGCTTACTTCATTGCGACCTTCATTTTCTATTGGTGGCACCGCTGGCGCCACGAAGTGGATTTCCTATGGCGGGGCTTTCATCAGATTCACCATAGCCCGCAGCGGATCGAGGTCATCACCTCGTTCTACAAGCATCCGGTCGAAATGGTGGTGAATTCGATCATCGGCAGTCTATTGGTGTACACGCTGCTGGGGCTATCGCCGGCGGCGGGCGCGGTCTATACGCTCTGTACAGCGCTCGGGGAGTTCTTCTATCACACCAGCGTCCGCACGCCGCGGTGGGTCGGATTTGTGTTTCAGCGGCCGGAAATGCATCGGATTCATCATCAGTATGAGCGCCACAAGAATAACTACGGCGACTTCGTCTGGTGGGACATGTTGTTTGGGACGTATGAGAATCCGAAGGAGTGGACGCACACCTGTGGATTCGATGATGCGAAGGAGCAGCAGCTACTGCGGATGCTGGCGTTTGAGGATGTGCATGCGGAAAAGGAGACTTCGGGCGCTGTGAGTGCGCGGCAATGAACTGGATCAACGGCGATTGCGTGGTGACCGGAGTTTCTTCAGTCCTCGTCTTCAGCGTATTGGCTAGCGTTTGGGCGAAGTCGCGGTCGCCGGGCTGGTTTGCCCTCTCATTGGTGGTTGCGTGGATCATAGTCGCCACCCTGCCCGTGTCGGCGCCGCCTTGGGAACGGGCAAGATTTCCGGTGGATGCCGCACATTTCGTTGCAAACATGATTTGGGCCGTTCCGTTCCTGATCGCGGGCGTGTTGGGTCTGGCGCCGTTCGTGGCGGCCGGTGCTTCAAGAAAGGAGATTGTAATCGCGAGTATTGTGGCTTCGGTGGTTGCGGTGCCTGTTAGCTTTATATCCGGACTATTCGGGCTGAGCAGCATTGGGGATCGCTTGTGATTGCCCCAAGAGCCCTCCGGGCCGACGAGCGATCATTACTCGCTGCGCTAATTGCTTCCTCGGATATCGGGCTTCTCGAACAATTGGTCGATGCGGTTGTGGAGGAATCGGAAGACGACACATTGGGGATCAGGTTCGTTCGCCCAGTCGACCGTCACTCGCGCTTTTCGAGAACTATCGTGACCTCCGAATTTGCTGATGAAGATGGAACGCCGGTGTCAGCCGCGCTACATGTCGATAAGGGCGGCCGATTAATGGAACTCGATTTCTGGAAAGCGGATTTTTCGGCACTATTGAGATACCCGTCGCCGGGGCAGCTGGTGATGAAGCGCGTGACTCGAGCTCGGGACGAATCGCGATGGGAAACCTTGAGCATGCTGTGGCGAGACGATATTCCACTCGCGGATCTTGGAAATTATGTTGCTCGCCGGGTAGCGATCATTGTTTACCTTGGGCTCGTGTGGTTACCGCTCAAATTTCTATTGACGATCATCGATGCGCTGACGAACGGGGGAACGGGCGGAATCGCGGAGGACGGATACGCACTATGGTGCGCGGTGTTCTATTTGCTGGTATTAGGCTTCATTGGCATGGCACCGGGAGCTGTTTGGCGAAGCGCGGCCGAAGCGCTCGCCGCCGACCACACACCACGCGCCGCAAGCATCGATGCCGGCTGGTATACGGCGGGCACCGTTGTCGTCTTGGTACTGCCGGCAGTGCTCATTGCGGTTGGGATGCGCGGAATCTGAGCGGCTGACGAGTCGTAGGCATTAGCTGCTGACGAGCTCGATCTTCGCACGATGGCCGTGGGCGCCTGCTAGCTTTCCGTCGCAGGTTAGCAATGGGGCGGCAAGTGCTTCGGCAAGGGCTACGTAAGCCCCATCGTATGCGCTCAAGGAATCGCGAAGCTCCCAGATTCTCTGGATGAGCGCTTGGTGTTCATGTCGTTCAACAACTAAGTCCGCGAGGTCTTGCAGCGCTTGCTCGGCGCGTGTGACTGCGATTTCCTTTTGCCGGACCAGGCGACGCAGAACTTGCGTGATTTCAATATCCAGCAGCTGTGGGGCGTGCATCTGTTCTGACCCCGAGAAAGCGCGCTCCATCAATTGATCGGCCCGCTCTGTACGCAGCAGGATTTCGAGCAGCGCCGAAGCGTCGATCACAATCAACGGCTGTCTCGCTCCGCGCGCAGAAATTCGGTCGGCGTTTTCTTACCTCGGTAGGAATCTCGCCCTTGTAACCGCTCGCGCATTTCTTCGAGCGTAGGTTGTTCTGCGATCTTTCGAACTTCGCGAATCAGGTAATCGGACAGCGGCAGTCCTGACATGGCGGCGCGCGCTTTGAGCTGCCGGTGAAGGGCATCGGGAACGTGTCGCAGCTGTATCATTTTAGACATGTGAGAAGGATAGTTGCATGTGACGCACATGTCAAGAGCGAAACGTCTAGGATGGAGGTGCGCCCAAAAGGGGCTGCCATTCTTTGAAAGATTTAGGGGCATCCGCATCCCACGGGTACTGGCCATCGTTGTTCGGCCAGACGATTTGGTGCAGCCAAAATGTCGTTTGCGGTAGTACCAGAGTGCGAATCCCACGTAGTCGGAGTAGTAGCGGGGGTTGACCTCGATGTAGTGGCACTTCATGCCGATGAGGAGGTTCATATCGCTTAAGTCTGGTTCGCAGTTCAATTCGATGTCGTCGGCGAAGGTTTTGAGCATGGCGTGGGAGGTGGCGCGGGATCTGCCGATCACGATCAGTTCGGGGTGTTGCCAGGTTTCGTAGAGGGCCGATCGTGTAGCTCCAAGGCGGATGGCCGTCATCCTCAATGACGTTTACGCAATGCCAGCCGAAATCGTTGATGTTGGAGATGACAATTTTGTCGAGGTCATCGCGGGTAAGTCGTTGTGGGGTTGCCATGCCCTGCCCTCTCGTCGGTGGCTAACGCCACCCTTTGCCTATGTGCGGACGACAATTTGGACCTCGCAAATTGTCACGTCTATGGGAGAAAGGCGTGAAAAACTCGAGATAGACGTTTTTCGGTCCAAAGTTGCTCACGAATCCGCAGTGGTGCATTCTGCTGAAAACGACAGGGATGCGGGGCGGGGATGCCGAGAAAAACGCCGAAATCTGACGCGAGCCCGCCTCCCGCGGCTCCTGTTATTCCTGCGGCCCCGCCGGACGCCAAAGCATCATCGGGGCACTCGCACGCGCACCTGCCGCACATTGATGGATTTCTGCAGAAGATCAAACAGCGCAATGTCGGGCGGGTAGCGATCCTTTACATCGTGGTGTCTTACCTCATTCTCGAACCTTTCGAGATGTTCTTTCACTTGCTCGATCTGCCGGTCTGGACGGGGCGCACGGCTGTGGCGCTCGTGGTGTTGGGTTTTCCAGTGGCATTGTTGTTCGCGTGGCTTTACGAGGTCACGCCGACGGGGATCAAGCCGAGCACCGAGATTGATCCGCAACAGTCGATTGCGCGACAGACTGGGCGAAAGCTGGATTACGCCATTATCTCGGTGCTTGCGGTCGCGCTCGTCTATTTTGTGGCGGATAAATTTTGGATTTCCAAACGGGTTGCCACGACTCCGGCGGCCACGGTAGCGGCGGTGCAGGCCGCGCTGACCGCTCCGGCG
>Ga0210388_10003912_pt1 | contig 11641 bp, 11 predicted proteins | sample IncBWC19OmetaG_FD_155485 | JGI IMG/M metagenome (GOLD analysis project Ga0210388, IMG submission 155485) | Forest soil microbial communities from Barre Woods Harvard Forest LTER site, Petersham, Massachusetts, United States - Inc-BW-C-19-O ... | reverse complement strand
AAGCACGCCAGCGGCGCAGGCGAACCGCCAACGATCCTTGCCGCTACGACGAAACCCCGCCGCGGCGAGCAACATGGCGCTCGTAGTCCAAAGGCCGTTGAGCGCTTCAGGGTGAACCATGCCGTCCACATGGACGGATGCGGCCATGACGCAGGCGAGGGCCAGCGCGGACAAGCGCGCAGCGCGTGAATGCGGCAGATAGATCTCGAGACCCCACCAAATCAGCGCGAGACGCAAAATGCCGCACGTGATCGGCTCGGCCACGAGCTGGTTTGCCGTAAAGCCGGCCTTCAGCCACAGCGCGGAAGTAACGTAGAAGAAGGGCGGGTGAAAGGCCTCGCGGAGCGCTTCCACCTGCGGAATCTGCCCGTGTGCGAGGATCCACTTCACGACGTCCCAGTGGTCGCCGTAGTCGAACGCGCAGGAGCGTGGATATGTCCAGCTCATGCTGATACGTAGCAACGCGCCCAGCAGAAAGACTGCCACTTCCGGTTTCCGCGACCGCAACCAGCCAAACAGATTCGTCGCGGCTCGCTTGAGGTTCATTGCGGTTTCGGGTCGGCCCGGGCGGCGCGAGTATACGCATCAGCGCTGCCGAATCAATGCGCCGAGCGCCTGCGCCGAGCTCTTGCTCCGAGCGGGCACGCACGAAGCGTCACTGCTCCGCGCCATTGAACCTCATCGAGAGCCGCGCGCTGAGAGCGACTCATCTCCCCGAGCGTGCAACGTGTGGTGGCGGGAGCCGCCCTTGCCCAAAGCTCGCGAGCTGATGGCGATAGACCCGGCTGATGCCCTCGACCAATTCGACCTGGCCGCCCGCGTCTTCGGTCCAAATGCGCGACCGAAACTGAAGGCGCCGCGGTTGCAGAGCCCCGACTGAGCTGAGTCCCGAGACCACCCGCACGCCACGCCGCGTGATCTGGCGAAACACGCCCAGTAGACCCGCGATGGAAATCTCACGCTCGGACCCATAGACCTTGGTCACGTGCAGCGCTTCAACGGCAGACTCGCGTACCAGGCGGTGCAGGCCGCTCACGATTCGGCGGCCTGCGTCCTCAGAAAATAAATAATCGCGGATCGTGTCGAGTGAGACGTAGACGTGCACCGGCGCTTTGTGGATCGCGCAACGCGAGATGTGAGAAATCAGGCCCTGGGGTTTGTCCAGGCGCTGCGCGGGGCCATACAGATTCGACAGCCGCGCAACGAGCGTCGCGACGGGGCGCGGTTGGCTCTCTGCCCACGAAACCAGAAGCTGCTCTTGGAGCAGCTTGGCGCGACCGTACGGCGAGATGGGCTCGGGGGGTGTCGCTTCCGTGATTGGACACACCGGAGTTCCGCCGTACACCCCGCCGGCGCTGCTCGCGAGGAGCACGAAGCCGCGCGCCGAGGCGAGACTCGGCTCAGCCGCCAAGAGCCCCAAGAACAGCTGAAAGACCTTGGTTTCTGACTCGAGCGCCGCAGCCGAAGTGCCCACGACCCCCGCGCCCGCGCACCATGCGACGGCCCAAGCTGAGCCAGCGCGCGCCGAGACGCTTGCTGCGAAAGCGCCAACTGCCTCTTTTAACTCTTGGCCAACCCGCGCGCTATCTTGCCAAGTGAAGCCACGCTCCGGACGCCAAGCGTCGGAACCGAGCTCTCGACAGACCGCGGAGCCGAGCATCCCGCCGGCACCGACCACCCAAACCAAGGGCGCGCTCATGACTTCTTCGCGAGGTCCTCGCGTGGTTGCGAGACGATGAGATACGCAGGCTTGCCCATCGCCATAGACACGCTGAACCCCAAATACTCCGCGATGATGCCGATAGAGACGAGCGTGAGCCCGCCGAACAAGCAGAGCACGATCATGATCGACGTCCAACCTTGCACGGGGATCTCGTCGTGCAGGCGGTACCAAACTTGAAGCGCGCTGAAGACGATCGCGAACACGATCGACGCGAAGCCGACGAGCGCGATCAAACGCAGCGGTCGCGTACCGGAGCTCAGCACCAATTGCCAGAAATGGTGCAGTAGCCGACGCATCGTATAACCAGAGCGACGACCGCGCTCTTCGCGTAATGCAACAGGGCAACGCTCGGCGCCACCGACCACCCAAGAGAGCGCGACATCGAGGTAAACATTCGGTCCCGAATAGGCGGCAACGCTGCGCGCCACTTCGCCCTCGATCAGCCGGAAGCTGTTGAAGCGCCCGATGTTCGAGCCGAGCATCGTGGCGAACGTCCACTTCGCTAGGCTGGAGAATAGGTTCCGGACGAACCCGTGCGGTGGCGCGTTCGTCGGACTCGCGTAGACGAGACGCGTGCGACCCGCGAGCGCCGCGTCCAGCATCTTGCCGATGTCGCTCGGATCTTGTTGGCCGTCCTCATCCAAGGTAACGACCCATTGCCCGACCGTGCTCGCGAGACCAGCGAAGGTCGCCGGATGCTGACCGAAATTCCGCGATAGCCAAATGGGTCGCACGAACGAGTGGCGCGCCGCGAGCTCTTTCATCACGACTGCCGACGCGTCCACCGCGCCGTCGTGGACCAACACGAGCTCGACCACCCGGAATGCCGAACCGCCGGGACTCCGCTGCGGGGCCGTCAGGGGTGAAACTTCGTCCGCGAGCGCCGCCAACGTGCGTTCGCCTTGGTACACAGGTACGACCAGAGAAAGCTCGATCATTGGCTCCGGTCGGGACGAGTCAGCGAGCTGCATCGGGCCGACTTTAGCAGAGGCTCGCAGCCGGGAACGAAAGCCTCAAATTTCGTCGATCAGCCGAGAAATTCGAGCTTTTTGCCGCGCCACCGGCACAGCCACGTCTTGCTCCGCGTCCGCCTCGGGTTGCGTCGAGCAAAACGGCTGCGCGCTTTCGCCTGCTTGTCGTCCAACGGCGGACTGATCGACGTTCGACCAAGCCACATGTCCGCTCGTCATTTGCGATTGGAACGCAGGGCTTCAAGAGGGTTGCACTTGGAGCCCTTAGACCTGGGTCTTCACTGGTTCTCGCGCGTGAAGATGGTGCGGGCGGGCGCGTTTGCTGTGTCGCTCCCTTCGCCCATGTCCGCGGTGAAGCGCAGATCGAAGTCGTCGGTCTCCGAGTTCTCGGCGTCGCAGCTCGAGGCGTTACAGACGCATAGCGGGTTGAAATCGTTACAGAGGAAAAGCTTCCTGCAATTGAGGGTCAGCGTGGACGACGCCGTCTTGACCTTGCACGAATCCAACGCCGACGGCCCGCCCGCGGCCGACATCATGGTGCTCGAAAACGGCGGCAAGCAATTGCACGACTGGTCGTCGGTGAACGACGATTGGAGCTGACACCAACTCCGCCACGCTTCCGTCGGGGCCACGGAAAAGCGCACGCGGGTTCCATCCGTCGTCCCCATCTGTAGCGTCAGCGGGGCACCGGACACGAAGCCCGTCGCGCCGCCAAAGCTGGTCGGAGTTGCGTCAGGCGGGTAACCCAAGTTTGGATCGGTGGCTGGCGCGGGAGCAGGGCCAGCACCCACGGCGAGCGTGCCGCACACGCCACCCGTCACGCTCGCACCCGCGATCGTCAAGATCAGGTTGTCCCACGGCGCACTGGCGTTTTCCACGTAACCCTGCCAGGTGCCGATCAGCGAAGAGATACCCGTCGCAGCGCTGGCCGCCAAGCAGCTCGTCGAGTCAGGCCACGTCGGCAGTGGTGTCGTGAGCGTGCAATCGCTTGGTGGCAGTGCGCTGTACCCGTCCGTAGACACGCTTGCGGTGCCGCCAAACGTGGCACCGCTCGCCCCGCCAGCGCCTCCAGCTCCACTCGCGGTCGCGCCCGCCGAGCCGCTGCCCGGCCCCACGTCGATCGCTCGCCCCGAGCAGCCGAGTGCGATGAGCGCCCAGAAAAAAAATCGTGTGCGTCGCATGGTGTGCTCTCCCGATTCGCGCCTGGCTTCGTGGGCGGCTCGCTAAGGATTGGGTCGCCGCGCAAAATCCGTCAGGGAATCAGCCCGACGCTGTCTTGCACGGACGGCAGCAGCAGGCTCTGCGGAAATTGGGCTTTGAAGCGGGCCGCGCGCGCTTTCGCCTCGTCAGTGCGTCCAGTGGCGGCGAGCGCTTTGATGTCCAGAGCCTCACGCTCTTCACCGAGCACGCTCTTGGGGTAACGCTGAAAGTGGGTGGCGAGTGCCGCGAGTGTCGCGGGGTAGTCGCTGCGCGCGAACGCGCTGCGCGCCACGTCGAGCAGCGCTTGCTGCTCGGCGAGGCTCGCGATGCCGCCGCGATCGACCGAGGCGCCGAGCAGCGGAACCGCGACGCTCGGAGCTCGCGCGGATTGCGTGAGCGCTGGCAGAGTTTCCGAATTTTTCGACGCGGGCTCCGCGCTCGACACGGCAGGAGCCGCTTGCCACGCCGGACGATCGACGTACACCACGCGCTCCGGCGCAGGCCGGCGCGCCGCTGCATAGAGGCCCGCGCCGCATGCCGCGCCCACTGCGAAGCTCGCGAAAAAGCCGAGCGGGTGCGCGCGCAGCGCCAGCCATGGCCCAGCAGTCGACCGCGTTCCGAGCCCCGCGTGCGCACCGAGCGCGCCACCGCTGAGCGCCAAAGCGCCCACGCTTCGTGCAAGTCGACTCGAGACTCGCTCTTTGACGGCAGCGCTGGCAGGAGCGAAATCAGCGCGCAGCAGCGCGAGCATTTCGGGGTCGACGCTCTCTTGATCGGAGTCGGTCATGCTTCACCTCTGCGCAGCCGTTCGCGCTGCAGCGCGGCTCGGAACTCTTCACGCGCGACGCGCAATCGGGAATAGGTCGTGTTCAGCGGCAGGCCGAGCGCGTTCGCGATCTCGGGCACGGAGCTGCCGTCGAGCTCGTGCAAAATAAACACCGCGCGCCGCTCGATCTCGATGCCCTCGAGCGCGGTTCGTGCGAGCGTCATCGCTTCCGCTTGCACCAGGCGGTCGAGCGCGGTCGGTGCTGGGTCGCTGGTTTCCGAAGCGGGGCTCAGTACTTCCCGCCGATTGCTGAAGCGCCGCCGGTAGTCCGAAGCGACGCGAAATGAAAACCCGAATAGCCAAGGCCGGAGCGGACGAGCTCTGTCATAGTCTGCCAGGCGTTCGTAGATGCGAAAAAATACGTCGTGCGTCAGGTCTTCCAAGTCACGCAGCGGCACGCCCAAACGGCGCAGCGAGTTCCACACGTAGTCGAACTCCGCCCGGAAGATCGCGTTGAAGCTCACTGGCTCCAAGGGCTCATCCAGCGCGGGTACGTGAAGTAGATCACTCACCACAAGGGGGGTATTGGTTCGAGGCGTCGCGATCCGTCATTAAAAATGCACCGCCAGTGCGAGCCCGAAATCACCGGAAATCGCGGACGCGCGCCACAATGGGGCCGAGCTTTGCCCCGCTGCAACAATCCGCTCTGGCCAGGGGTTCACCAGCATTTCACCCTGCGCGACGAGCCCCACCGAGCTCGTCAGCGGAAACTCCGCGCCCAGTCTCCCACCGAGCGAGAAGCTCAGGCTCGTGCCGCTTTGGGCGGCGGCTTGGGTGCCGCTAGCTTTGAGCCAGCCGAGGGCCGTTACCTCACACGCGAACGCGAACCCCAAATGGAAACAAGGCGCGAGGTCGAGTGCATAACTCGAGGTGCTAAAGCTCACCTCGCTCCGTTCGGCCGTCGCGGGAAGACTGGCGCGACCTTCGAGCGCGAGCGACCACGCGCGGCGCCGCGCTGACGCGAAGCCGAACAGCGCGGGCATAGCTTCGGGCGCCACTCCGAACCAACCGAGCACGCCGAGGCCGGCGGACCATTGTCGCTGACTCGCTGCGGCGTCGCGCGATGTATCTCGTGTGGAGACGCCCTGGTCGAGTGTCTTGGGCGTGGGCGCGAGCGGCGGGCTGGGCGCGAGCGGCGTCGCGGGCAATCGAGCGCGCCGCTCAGCGGGCTCAGGCGCCTTCGCGCTCTCGGCGGGTGGCTCGTCAGGCGGGCCTTGAGCGTAAGTTTCCGCGCTTTTTGGGTCGATCGCGATGCTGATCGAGAGCGCCATGGCGCGCACCAGATCGTCGCACTGGTTCGCTTCCGCTGAGAATTCACGCAGCCCGAGCTCCACGCCGTGCTCGTCAATCAGCTCCACCTCGCCCCGGAGCCGATCCGAGTCGCGCAAAATCCGCGCGACGATCGTTTTGTCTGACGCCGGAAAGAACGGATCGTAGCCCAAGCGGGTCGCCACGGCCTTGCGCACGACGTCTTGCTCCGGGCATTGCTCGGCTCCCGGCCCCCGCGCATAGACCAAACGACTCGTTGGAAATGCTGCCGCCCTGCGCGTGATCCCCAGCGCAAAAAAAGCGAGCCCAAACGCCAACCCGCAGCGACCCAAAACGAGCAACCGATTCAGAGTCGTCGCAGCATGCCCGAATTGCGTTAGGGGAACCAGTGACGCCGGCGTTGGGCAAGCGTGCGGCGGGTTCCCAATGCAACACTGACAACGGCCTTGCCTGTGGACTTAGAAATCCGACACGACCGGTGGCGGTTGTTTTTCGTTTCAGATCTGAAGTTTAAACTTGAACGTCAGATTTCGCGCGGCGGTAGGTCACCGCTGTCCGCGCTTTCGCTCTGGAGGCGCATCTCGTTGAAGCCGCGTGCCAGGGCGATTCGCGGGCTGGGCTTCCACCCAGGTCGCTGGCGGCGTTCGGTTCTATGGCATGACGACACGGTCCGGATTTGGCACATTGAGTGCCACGGACTGCCAACTATGAGGCCCGATGTATCTGGAACCAGTACCAATTGGGCTGTGAACGCGCAGGCATGCTACTTGCTCAATGCACGGCATGCGGGACTCCACTATGCGGGCGAGCCAGTTCGTGGTGATCAGCGCATTGCTCCTGGCGGCGTGTGGTAGCGCGAGTCACGACGCAGTCGGCGGCGCAGGCGCAGCGGGCGTCAGCGCGAGCAGCGGTGTGGCTGGCACGAGCAGCGGTGGTGCCTCCGGTACTGGTGGCGGCGGTGTGGCTGGCATGAGCAGTGGCGGTAGCACGAGCACGGTCAGCGGTGGCGCGGGCGCTTCATCCGCGGGCGCTCCTTCGTCTGCTGCCGGCGCTTCGTCTGCTGCCGGCGCTTCGTCTGCTGCCGGCGCTTCGTCTGCTGCCGGCGCTTCGTCCGGCCCTGTCTTCATCACGCATCTCGTCGATTTCGACAGTTGCTTGCCGCAGGCATTGCCGGTTGACACTGACACAGCGTCTCCGACCTTCGGGCAACTGACTTGTCAGGTGATTGAAACGAGTGATGCCGCCGCCTGTGATTGCACCAAGCCTGGGCGCGCGGCGCTGAGCTCTGATCTCGCCACGGCCGTGCGTAAGCAAATGATGGCCGCGGGTGAATGTGGCGCGAGCGGGAAGCCTGCTTGCAGCAGCGCTTGCGAGTGTGCGATCTCGCAGGAAGTGGGGGCTGCCGAGACGAAGTGCGAAGCAGATCCCGTCGCGGCCGCGAGTGACTCCGCTGTTCCGCCCGGGTTTTGTTACGACCATGACCCGACGTCGCCCGCGCTCGCGAGCTGCCCGGTCGGTCAGCAAGAGAAGCTGCTGTTCGTGAGTCCCGCCGCTGCCCCCACGCCCGCCAGTGGCAGCTCCGTGTTCTTGGCTTGCGCGGGCACTTAAGCGACGGTCCCCCGCCATCGAGGTCCAGCCCGGGAATCGGCTTGAACCTGGCGCGCGGCGGCTCGCTGAGCGCCCAAGCGGGCGCCCGGCGGCCGCGGGTTCGGAACAGGGCGGAAAAAGCCTCGATCGGCCCGCTCGAGCAGCCGACGCTCAGCTGCCGGGCGCCGCGCGCAGCGACTGAGCAGCAATGCCGGCGAGGCGCGCCAAGTGCTCGATGATCGGGCGCCGCCGGACGATGCCGATGAACGCGCCGCGGTCATCGACCACCGACACGAAGCCTTGAGTCTCCACTCGCGCGATCAGCTGCCCTAGCTCGGCGTCGATGTGCACCGCGGAATCGTCGAGCCGTCGGCGCACGTGCAGGAGCGGCGTGGAGCACGCGGTCTCTTGGCAGGCGCCGCCAGCCTCGATCAGATGCCACATCAGGTCGCCCGTGCTGAGCGTGCCTGCGTAGCCGCCGTCGTCGTCGAGAATCGGCACCGAGCCAAACCCGTTTGGCTTCATCCGCTCGAGCGCTTGGGCCACCGTGCCGCTGGCGTTGACCCAGACGACTTCGCTCTTCGGCGTCAGGAAAAATGCGACATTCATCCGCTTTTCGCCTCGTGGCTCTGCTCGATGCACGGTAAGGCTCGAAGGGGGATGGATCACGCGGCCCGCACCAGCGTGCCGAGCAGCCCATGCATCGCGCACAGGTCCGCAAAGCTCGGATGAACGACATAGGGGCGCGCTTCGCCGAACCACGCCAGCGCGCGACCGTCGTCCAGCAAGAAAACCAGGCGGGGCGGTGGCAACGCGCCGGCTCCAGCGTTGAGCTCGACCTTGGCGCAACTCAGGCTTGCCGTGCTCAGTCGGCGCAGCTGCTTGCGCAAGCAGGCCGTCGCACGTTCTTGCTCGGCGTCAAACAGGTTGGAGACCGTGGAGCGACTCATTTCCCCTGGGGGTTCGTTGAACATGAGCGCTCGATTTGCATCGCGTGTGCCAGCGCGTGTCTCGCTCGAGTTGTCGCGTGTGTGGCCGTCAAACCATGCCCACTCGCACGACCGTGACTGCCGCCACCTTGCAGCGCTGCACGGCAGCACGCGCTGACGCTACGCGGCGACCGGCGATGGCCCCTCTTCGATCGGAATCGTGAACCGGAATACGGCGCCGCCGCCTTCGCGGTCTTCGACCCAGATGCGGCCGCCGTGGGCTTCGACCATGCCGCGGCAGATCGCCAACCCGAGGCCGGCACCGCCCACCGATCGGTTGGGGTTGAACCGGTAGAACTTGTCGAAGACCTGCAGGTGCTCGCCGAGCGGAACGCCTGGGCCACGGTCAGCGATCGCTACCTCCACGGCCTCCTCCGCGCGCCGGGCCGTGATCTCCAATCCGGACTCCGGAGGCGTGTATTTGAGGGCATTCTCGAGCAAGTTGATCAGCACTTGCTCCATCAGGATCGCATCGACCGGTAGCGGCGGCAGGTCTGGCGGCAGCGCGATCTTCACCTCCCGCCCGCCCAGATGATGCTCGACTTGATTCATGGCGACGCCCACGAGCTCGTCGAGCGGATGCCATTCCTTCTGCGGCTGCAACGTGCCCGAGGCGAGCTTGGTCATGTCGAGCAGGTTGGCGACCAAACGGTTGAGTCGCTCTGCCTGCTCGTGGACTGATTCCAGAAGATCATGGCGAGCCTCCGGCGCCAGGTACTGCTCGTGCTCCAGCAACGTTCCGGCCGCGCCGGTGATGACTCCGAGCGGAGTCCGAAGATCGTGCGACACGGAGCTGAGCAACGAGCTGCGCATGCGCTCCGCTTGGATCTGAATTTGGGCGCGTTGCGCGGTCTCGGCGAGTTGCGCGCGCTCCAGCGCAGAGCCGAGCTGGGCTGCGAACGTGCGCAGCAATTGCAACTGCCACGGGTCGAGCGGCTGCACGCCAGCGAGCTTGATGCCGAGCGCGCCGACCCTACCTAGTGAGCCGCCGAGCGGCAAAAACAGCGCATCCGCCTGGGGTGAGGTATCAGTACCCCAGCCCGCGTTCCGTTGCTGCCGCCAGGCCCACTCCGCTGCTTCACGATCGCTCGAGCTGAGCTCGAAGGTGCGTGCGTCGTTGTGAGCATTCGCGAGCATTCCAGTCGAGTCCGGCATCAAGATCGCGATCGGCGCGCCGAAGGCCTGGTGAAGGTGGAGCTTTGCCACGTGCAGCATCAACTCGATGCCGACCGTGTCCGCCAGATCTCGACTCATGGCGTACAATAGGGAGGTGACCGTTTCACGTCGTTGCGCGAGCGTAGCTTGATCGCGAACTCGCTTGGTGAGACTGGCAATGATGACGCCGGCGATGAACATCACGGCGATGGTGACACCCTCTCGAGGGTCGGCGATGCTCAAACGCCAGTACGGTTGAGTGAAGGCAAAGTCGAGCAGCAACGCGCTCAGCACCGCGGCGAAGAGCGCGGGGCGATAGCTGTAGCGCAGCGACACCAGAACGATGCACAGCACATAAACGATGGCCACGTTCGACAGGCTCGTGCGCCCGAACAGCACGACCGAGATCAGCGTCGCGGCGGCTACGGCACCCGCTGCGCCCGCAAACCCATGCCAGGTTCTGGCACTGATCGACGAACGGAGCTCGGAAACGGCTCGCGCGCGGTCCGCCGTCACCATCTGGGGATCGTTGCTTTTGTGCACGGGGTCCTCGGACGCGGCCGACCGCGGCTTGCCATTCACGTACGCCAGAAGCAGCTCTCGTGCCAGTCAATCGGGGCAGAGCAAGAACGCGAGTCGAACAGCGTGCTCCATGCGTCGCTGCACGACATTCGAGTGGATCGTGCAGCGATGCACGGCGCGCCAGAGTCACCTAGTTACCGAGTGGCCTTGGACCCTTTGCTCGCGAGCGCCTGCTGCAGCGTGCGCAAGCTGTCATCACAGGCTGCGGTCAGGGGCGGCTTCACGCGCAGCGAGAGATCGAGCGAGCGGACGTTGCTGTTCCGGCGCGACAACGCCACGATTTGGCTGCCGATGCTCTTGAACTGCGTAAAGTCAGCCTGCGCCGCGGAGAGCGCACTCGGCTCCACGAGCCCAGACAGTGCGGTCAGAGCGTCCGCCGTCGCGGCCTCCAACGCGGCCATCTGCTGCTCCATAGCGGTCATGGCGGCTTCGTCCGACGAGGCAATGTGCGGGCCTTGTAGCGTCTGCAGCTCGCGCACTGCCAACAGCGCTTTGCCCACTAGCGTCTCGCCGCGGCAGCGGTCCTTTGCGGCGATATCTGGCGCGAGCACCAGGGTCGCCTTGAAATGATCGGCCGCGTCACGCGCGGCTCCGAACGACAAACGCTGCGCCTTCAAGTTCGTGTTCTCGACCGCTAAGGCGAGCACCGTGCGATCGACATCTCGGTAGCTCGAGAGGCGCTGTCCGAACTGGTCCAAGACTTGGATCTCGTCCGGCAGTCCGAGGGTATGCAAGAGCGGGCTCAACGCCGCCACGTCGCGGTCGACGGCGGCCGAGGTCTGCTGTGCCTCGTTCGCGAACGCGATCGACGTTTCGTCCGTCTCGGCCATGACCGCGCGGTTCGAGGCATCCGCCGCCTTGTTGAATTGAACGCGCAGATCAGCGGCCAGCCGATTGGCCTCGCCGAGCTCGGCCATCACCGTCGCCGGGCCGCCATGGCACCCAGAGCCCACGGCCAACGTCGCGGTACCGATCGCAAAGAGTAGCGCCAGCGTGCGGAATTTCAGAGCAGTCGTCATGGGTTGGAGGAGCGCGCTCAAAGCACAGGGACGTTAGCACGCCGCGAATGCGACGACTTTTGCAGCATCCGGAAGCCCGCTCCGCGCCGAGATTTCGCACTCTGAATCGCTGGGCGCGCGACCTCAACCCCGACCGCCACTGCGACGTGAGATCTGATGTTTAGATTTAAACTTCAGATCTGAAATGAAACAGCGCAATCCCACCTAGGCGAGGCCTGACGATGCAGCTCGAGCGCGTGTCCGAGCTAAAGATATTCTAGAGATCAGTCGATACAGTGGCTGACCGCCTGCAAGCCGTCGTGCGCTCGTGCTACGAGGAC